>Ga0207671_10004312_pt1 | contig 13675 bp, 8 predicted proteins | sample KBSC24metaG_FD_184352 | JGI IMG/M metagenome (GOLD analysis project Ga0207671, IMG submission 184352) | Corn rhizosphere microbial communities from Kellogg Biological Station, Michigan, USA - KBS C2-4 metaG (SPAdes) (version 2) | ecosystem: Host-associated > Plants > Roots > Rhizosphere > Soil... | reverse complement strand
GCCCCGATCGCCCTGCCCCACTTCGTCCGCGACATCACCGGCCTGGACCCGCTCTCGGCGGAGTACCGCGACCGCTGCGCCGCCGAGATCGTCAAAATGCTGGCTCCCCGCACACCATCGGCATCCCGCGAAAGGCCGTCCGCATGAGCTCGGCGATCGTCTTCACCGAATACGGCGGTCCCGGCGTCCTGCGTCTGGTCGAGGCCGATCCGCCGATCCCCGCCGAGGGCCAAGTCCGCGTCCGGGTCCGCGCCGCCGGACTCCAGCCCGCCGACTCCCTGCTGCGCAGCGGCCGTTTCCGCGCCTTCATGCCCGCGCGTTTCCCGCAACGGCTCGGCAACGAACTCGCAGGGGTCGTCGACGCGGTCGGCCCGGGCGTCGAGGAGTTCCGCCTCGGCCAGGAGGTGCTCGGCCCGGCGGCGGCACCCGGCGCACACGCCGATCACGCACTGGCCGACGCCTCCCAGCTCGTCCTCAAGCCGGGCGATCTGGCCTGGAGCGAGGCCGGCGCGCTGTCCGCGTCGGGGCAGACAGCGGCAACCTGCCTGGCGGAGCTCTCCGTCGGAAAGGGTGACACGATCTTGATCCACGGCGCCGCCGGCGGTGTCGGGAGCATGGCCGTGCAGATCGCCGTCGCACGCGGTGCCCGCGTCGTCGGGACGGCCTCCGAACGCAATCACGAGTTCCTGCGCGAGCTTGGCGCGATTCCGGTCGTCTACGGGCCCGGACTCGCCGATCGTGTCCGCGAGACGTCCGATGGAGCGATCGACGCCGCCTTCGACACCGCCGGGACGAAGGACGCACTGGCCACGTCGGTCGGACTCGTCGCCGACCGGTCGCGGATCGGCACGGTCGCCGCGGCGGCGAACGTCGAGCAGTACGGCATCCGCCGCATGAGCACGCGCCGATCGGCCGCACAACTGCGGGAACTCGTGAACCTCACGGAAGCCGGACAGCTGAAGGTCTTCCTCCAGCGCACCTTCGGGTTGGACCAAGCGCGCGATGCGTATAAAGAGCTGGACGGTGGACACGTACGTGGCAAGCTAGTGTTCCTCATGCCCTGAGCACACTGGAGTCTCCGTCCGGGAAGATCACAGTGAGGGCCTCAGATACGCGGGTATGCGTCTGCCATGTCCTCCGTCCGGTTAACGACAGTCGCCGATTGGCACAAGAGCTCCATAGCGTGGCGCCGATGGGCGGTGCGAGCTGCGATCCCGGTCGCGGCCTTGTTCTTGCTCCTGGCTTCGTTGTGGATGGCGGTACGCATCACGCCGCTGCAATCGGTGACCGCGGCCGGACAGACAGTGGACGTGGGGGCGGCCTCGCCGGGGCTCGGGTTCTCCGGCCCCGGCGAGATGGACCTGTTCGGCCAGACGATCGCCACCCAGCCCCACTTCCCCGGCCCGGTCCGGCCCCGGCTGCGGCTCACGCACATCACCGCGAACGCCGAACTGCAGCAGCTGCTCAGCTCCGGCGACAAGAACAGTGCGGGCGTCCTGGGCCGCCAGCTGTCCGCCGGGTGGCTGCGCTACGCGCTGTGGGAGGGCGCGGTGTCGGCGGGCATCGTCGTGGTCGTGCTCTCGGCGGTGACCGGGCTGCGGCGGTACTCATGGCGCCGGACGGTCGCCGTGCTCGCCACCGGGGCGGTGACGATGACCGTGGTCAACGCCGTGGGATTCGTACTCCTGGCCTCCGGCACGCCCTCGGCGCTGCGGCACGTGCACTCCCTGTCCGACCTCGTCGGCCGCAACGCCAGCTATCCGGTCGCCCCGGCCGACGGACCCGCGCTGACCGGGGTGCAGGCCGTGGTGATCGGCGACTCCACCGCGGCGGCGATCGGCAACCGGCCGGTCGTCCATCCCAGCGCTTTGGACCGGGCCTGCGGCCGCAGCGCCGACTCCTTCGCCGAGCAGCTGGCGGCGGTGAACAACTGGAACGTCATGAACCTGGCCTGCTCCGGCGCGACCGTCACCAGCGGCCTGCTCGGCCCGCAGCCGGCCGGCCCGCTCAGCGCGCCGGCGCAGATCGCGCAGCTCCAGCGCGCGCCGAAGGCCCGCGTCATCATCGTCAGCGTCGGGGCCGACGATCTGCACTGGGCCGATCTGACGCGGTTCTGCGCGGCGAGCCCGAACTGCGACGACCGGGTCACCGACGCCTACTTCCAACAGCAGACGGCGCAGTTCGTGCTGGACTACCGCGACCTGCTCACGCAGCTGGCGGCGCTGCCCGGCCACCCGGCCGTGATCGTGAACCAGTACTACGATCCGTTCGGCCCGGACACCTCCTGCCTGGCCGCCGAGCACGTCGACGCTGGCAAGGCCAAGACCCTCCAGAACCGGCTGGACCAGCTGAACACCGCACTGGAGCAAGGCGCCAAGGCAGCCGGGTTCACCTCGGTCCAGCCGTCGTTCTCCGGACACACGCTGTGCAGCGCCGAGTCGTTCGTACAGGGGCCGAAGGACAAGGCGCCGCTGCACCCGACCGCGGCCGGGGAGCTGGCCATCGCGCTGGCCGATCAGCAGGCGATCTCGGTCGCCGAGCAGTCCGCCGCCAAGCAGGCGCAGAGCAGCCCGACCGATGGGCAGACCACCAGCGGCGGGCAGCCCAATAGCGGCGGGCAGACCAGCAGCAGCCAGACGAATGCCGGGCCGAGTTCCGCGGGGAAGCCCTGAGCCCGACGCGACCGGCTGACGCGGGCAGTCGGCGGAAGCAGTCGAGCACTGATCTGCTGCTGATCAGTGGGTCCCCTGGGCCTATCCTGTGGCGATGCGTGATCCTTTGGCGATGCGTGCCGTAGTGCTGTCCGGCCCGGGGCCGGTCGAGAACCTGGAACTCAAAGAGCTGCCGCTGCCGGCCGAGCGCGACGGCTGGGTCCGGGTCCGGGTGGAGGCCTTCGGGCTGAACCGGTCCGAGTACCACACCCGCCTGGGCTTCGCCGAGGGCGTGGTCTTTCCCCGGGTGCTCGGCATCGAGGCCGCGGGGACCGTCGACTGGGCTCCGGCCGGAAGCGGACTGGAACGCGGGCAGCGGGTCGTCACCATGATGGGCGGCATGGGCCGGGTCTACGACGGCGGCTACGCCGAATACACCTCGGTCCCGCAGGAGCAGGTCATCCCGTTCGAGTCCGAGCTCCCGTGGGAGGTCCTCGGCGCGGTGCCGGAGATGCTGCAGACCGCCTACGGCTCGCTGACCGTCGGCCTGGATCTGCGCCCCGGGCAGACGCTGCTGATCCGGGGCGGCACCTCCTCGGTCGGGATGGCCGCGGCCGCCCTGGCCCGGCAGATCGGCGCGACGGTCCTGGCCACGACGCGGCGCGCGGACCGCTTGGACACGTTGCGCGAACGCGGCGTGGCCCACCCTCTGGTGGACGACGGCGACGTGGCCGCACAGGTCCGCGCGATCTTCCCCGAGGGCGTGGACGCGGCACTGGAACTCGTCGGCACGCCCACCCTGCCCGACACACTGCGCGCCACGCGGATCCACGGCACCGTCTGCATGACCGGCATGCTGTCGGATCAGTGGACCGTCGAGAACTTCTACCCGATCGGCTACATCCCCAGCGGGGTCCGGCTCACCGGCTACGGCGGCGAGGCCTCGGATCTGCCCCGCGAAGTCCTTCAGCGCACGCTCGACGACATCGCCGCCGGAGAGCTCGACCTGCCGGTCAGCCACGTCTACGACGGCTTGGAGCAGGTCCGGCAGGCGCACGCCGACATGGAGGCCAACGCGGCGGCCGGGAAGCTCGTCGTGCGGGTCCGGCACGCCAGCTGACGCGTGAGAGGCCTCTGCTGACGCGCAGGGATACCCCTGCTGACACGCGCTGAGGCCCCGGCCAGGATGCTCGTCATGGGCCGGGGCCTCGAAGCGAACCGCGACAGCGCTACGGCGCGGTAGCCGGCGTCACCACAATCCCGTCCGGCACGTTCCCCACGGTCACCGGCTCCCCGACGACCCCGGTCGCGACCGTCACCGGCCGCACGTCGTTCGTGTTCGTATCGACGACCCATGCGACGCTGCCGTCGGGCGTGAACCCGACCGCGTACGCACCCGAGCCGGTCGCGATCAACGCACCCGCCGTACCGGTGGCCGTGTTGATCGGCGTGACGCCACCCGCGCCGGAATCGGCCACGTAGACCACCGAGCCGTCCGGCGAGACCCGCACACCCTGCGGCCCGGCTCCTACCGGAATGGTCGCCGAGACCGTGTACGAACCGGTGTCGACAACCGAGACACTGTTGCCGCCACCGTTGGTCACGTACGCCTTCGACCCATCGTGCGCGAAGGCGACGCCGAACGGAGCCGCGCCAACCGTCACCGTGTGCACCACCGTCCGCGAAGCCAGATCCACGACGCTCACCGTCCCGTCGCCCTGGTCCGCGACCCACAGCTGCGTCCCGGCCGGGTTGACCGCCACCCGCTCGGCCTGGCTGCCGACCTTCACCGGAGCGCCGGCGGTCAGCGTCGCCACGTCGATCGGCTGGACGGTGCCGTCCCCGAAGTCGCTCACCCAGACGGTCTTGCCATCGGGGGTCGCGGCCACGTCGGCGGCGACGCTGCCCACCGCCACCGTGCCGATCACCTGGTTGGTGGTCGTGTCGATCACGGTCACGTTGTTGGTGTTGTTGTTCGCCACGAACAGCCGCTTGCCGTCCGGCGTGATCGCTTCGCCGTCAGGCCCGCTGCCGACCGGGATCGGCGGGCCCGCGTTGCCGGTCCGGATGTCGACCGGAGTCAGCGTCCCGTCGCTGTAGTTCGTGACGTAGGCGGTCGGGATGAACACGCCGGGCGCGGCCACGGTGGCGAGGATGTCGGTGGTCGGGATCGCCGCGCCGTTCGACGCCTTGGCCCGTACCGCGACCTGGTAGTAGCCCGAAGCCATGGCCGTGCCGGGAGCCAGGGTGACGTCGGTGGAGACCGAACCGCCCGCCGGGACCGTGACCGTGGCCTGCGACGGGGTCGCGGCCAATCCGGCCGGGCCCTGGGCGGTCCAGGTGACCCTCGCCGGGCTCTTGCCCAGGGAGTTGTCGACCTTGACGGCCACCTGCGTCGTCGCTCCGGGCGCCACCCGGACCTGCTGCGGGGTCACCGACACCGCGGCCCGCGTCGCCGGCGAGAAGCTGACCGGGCCCGCGGGGAACGACGGCGGCGCGTCCTGCGGTGCCGAGCCCCACTTCTGGTTCGGCGTGGCACTCAGCGAGTAGTCGAGATGGTGCGGGCGGCCGTCGAGCGTCACATACGTGTGCTGCGTCGTCTGCCCGTCCACCCGCAGAGCCTGGATGTACGGGGCCGCGTCACCGGCGTTCGGGGCCTTGATCGTCAGCGTGTTGGCACCGGCGTGGACGACCGCCGAGGTGAACAACGGAGCGCTGAGCGCGAGCATCGGCACACCGGGGGTCTGCGGATACAAGCCCAGCGTGGCCCAGACATACCAGGAGCTCATGGCGCCGAGGTCGTCGTTGCCGGGCTCGCCGCCGGGGGTCGGCGAGTACAGCGCCGAGACGATCTGCCGCACGACGCGCTGCGTCTCCCACGGCGCGCCGGCCGAGTCGTAGGCCCACGGCGTGCCCTCCGCCGGCTCGTTGCCCTGCCAGTGGTAGGGCTGGTTGGGGCCGGCGTTGAGCTGGGTGAAGTAGGCGTCCAGCCGCTGGCGCACCGCGGCGTCGCCGCCCATGCCGTCGAACAGCGCGCGCAGGTTCTGCGGCACCATCCACGTGTACTGCGACGTGTTGCCCTCCTGGAACCCGCTCTGCCCGAAGCCGGACTGGCCGGCGGTGACCGGGTCCCCGGACGGGAAGGCGCCGTCGGCGTCGCGGGGCTGGATGTAGCCGGTGGCGGTGTCGAACACCGAGGACCAGTTCTGCGAGCGCTTCAGGAACACGCTCGCGTCGGCCGCGTCGCCGGAAGCCTGGGCCAGGCGGGAGATGGCGAAGTCGGCCACCGCGTACTCCTCGGTCTCCGAAGCTCCGTTCGAGACCGGGCTGATCGAGTCCGAGCCGACGTTCGGCACGTAGCCGTCGGTGATGTAGTCCTGGCCGTGCGGCCGCTCCACGTACCAGCCCTGCCCGGGGGCACCCGTGCCCTGCGCGCCGTGCACCATCGTGACCACCGCTTGGCGGACGTCGAAGTCGCGCGCCCCGAAGGCGTAGAGGTCGGCGAGCATGGGATCGGCGGCGTCGCCGTTCATCACACCGGTGTAGCCGTTCACCGACGGCCACTTGGGCAGCCAGCCGCCCTGGGCGGCGTCGGCGAGCAGGGAGCGGGCCATGTCCGAGCCCCGCTGCGGATCCAGCAGGGCGATCAGCTGCATCTCGGAACGGTAGACGTCCCAGCCGGAGAAGTTCGAGTACTGATCGTGGCCGGCTGGGGCGGCGTGGACCTTGCCGTCGAAGCCCGGATAGGAGCCGTCGGCGTCGTCGATGATGTTCGGGTGCAGCTGCGTGTGGTAGAGCGCGGTGTAGAAGCTGGCCTGCTCGGCGGGGGTGCCGCCGGATATCTCGATCTTGCGCAGCTGCTGGTTCCACGCCTGATGCGCGGCCCGGGCCACGGAGTCCACGCTCCAGGACCCGGCCCCGGCGGCTTCGGCGGCGAGGTTGCGGCGCGCGCCGTCTATCGAGGTGTAGGAGATGCCGACCTGCATGCGCACGGTGGAGCCGGCACGGGTGTCGAAGGTCAGGGTGCCGCCGGTCCCGCCGGCCCAGGACGCCGAGGAGGTGAAGGGCCGGTCGAAGCGCGCCGCGAAGTACACGGTGTAGGAGTTCGGCTGGCCGCAGAAGTGGCCGCTGGTCACCGAGCCGGATATCTGCCGGTCGCCGCTGACCGCGAACGTCGCCGCCGAGCTGCCCGCCGCCGATCCCGCCGACTTCACCAGCACGCGGGCCTGATCGGTGGCCGGGAAGGAGAACTGGGCCAGGCCGGTGCGCGCGGTGGCGGTGAGCCGCACGCCCACAGCGCCGGGAGTCCCGGGCGCGAGCGTCGCAGAGTACGAACCGGGGGTCGCCGACTCGGAGGCGTGGCTGAAGGGCTGCTGCGCGGAGGCGGGATCGGCGGGAGCCGCGCCGACGAGCGGCAGCACCGGGAAGTCGCCGGCCACGGCGCAGCCCGGCCCGGACACGTGCGTCAGGCTCAGGCCGGTGGTGGCGCTGTCGGCGTAGTCGTAGCCGCCGCCCGGCGGCCGCGACGAGGTGTCCGGGCTCCACTGGACCATCCCGAACGGGACGACGGCCCCGGGGAAGGCGTCGACCTGCCCGACGACGGCGCCGCCGCTGCCGGTCCCGATCAGGGGATCGACCAGGGCCGCCGGATCGGACACGGGTCCTGACACAGTCGTGGCTCCGGTTGAAGCTCCGGTTGAAGCTCCGGTCGAGGCGGAGGCTGAAGCGGAGGCTTGGGGAAGGAAGGCCATCGCCAGCGTCACGGCGGCGAAGGCAGCGGTAAGAGTGTGTCTACGTGTGCGAGATCTCCCGAAGCCGCGCATGCGTCTCCTTTGTCCTGTCAGCGTTCGACAACGTTGTCAGGCGACAGGCTGGCGCCAGGAGACAGGCAGCGTCAAGGACAGGACCCAGGGGTCTCACTCCCCGCCGCGCAGCTCGTCCAGCGGCGTGAACCCCGCCTCGCTCAGCGCGTCGGCGATGGCTGACCGCGCCGAGCGCCGGTACTCCTCCTGCCGCCGTTCCCGGTCGCGCTGCGCGACGCCGCCGACACCGCCAGCGTCGCCGAGGGCCTGTTCGAGCCGGTTGACGGTGGCGTCTACGTGGCGGCCGAGATCGGCTTGCTCGCCGCCGTCCGGCATCGCCCGGACGTCCGCCGCCAGTCCGTGCAGGACCTCGCCCATCTCCGGCAGCGCTTCGGCCGCGCTGCCCAGCAGCTCCGCTGCTTCTTCGAATCCGTTCATGGTCTCGGCGTCGACATTCCGGTGGACACGTTGATGGGTACCGTTCTCGAGAGGATGTTGATGATCGCCCGGCAGTGCGGGCAGGCGATGAAGTGCACGGTGTCGCCGGTGGTGCGGACCGTGGCCAGGTCGATCGGGCCGTTCCCGCCCCGGGCCAGGATGTCGTTGAGGGCGATCAGCTCGGCATGGGTTCCGGGCAGCCGGCCGCCGAAGGAGTTGCCGCCGGTCTGCGGATCGATGCCCAGGGTGTCGATCGAGCCGCCTCCGGCGCCGATGTGTTCGGCGATCGCCGCGCGCATGCGCGGGTCGAGGTGCGACCCCGCTTGCTCGAAGTAGGAGCGCTCGATGAAGTCCAGATAGCGCTCGGGGTCGGCGATCCGGATCCGCTCGTCGGGCAGGACTTCGAGGATCCCCTGCTCCACAAGCTGGTTGACCATCTTGCCGTGGGCGCCGCCCGAGTACAGGTTGTCGCGGATCGCCGGGCCGCCGAATTCGTCGCTCTCGGCCGCCGCGGTCGCCGGGTTTCTGCCCGCGGGATCCTTGACCGCGTTCGAGTACGACTGCAGGCGCTCGGCGCGGCTCATCCCGCTGCCGCGGCCCTCCTCGGCGGGCACGTCGTCCAGCGGGTGGTAGTGGCCTTCGTCGGCGTCGTCGGGATGCACCCACGCCTTGCGCTCCGGCGGCTCCTGGCTCGACGGCGGCGCCGTGTCGCTCGACGGGGGCGGGACGCTCTCATCAGCCACCGGAGCCGGCGGCGGCACACTCTCGTCGTTGACCGGAGCCGGCGGCGGCACAGTCTCGTCGTTGACCGGAGCCGGCGGCGGGACACCCTCGTCGCTGACCGGAGCCGGCGCAGGCGGCGGCACACTCTCATCGACCACCGGCCCCGACGACGCCGCCGACGACCCGCCGAACCCCGACGCCAGCCCGCCGACCCCGCTCCGCACCGCGCCGCCGAAGTCCTGCCCCGCCCCCAGCGAGGCCTCCTGGATCCCCTGCACCCCGCTCAGCCCGCCGGCGGCGTGCATCGCCCCGCCGACCGCGACCGCCGACAGCACCGACATCCCCAGCGCCTGCCAGGTGAAGTGCCCGGTGGTGACCACGTTCATCACCGTGTCGCTCGCGACGTTGATCGCCGAGTTGGCCAGGAACTGCCGGAACGCCGTGTTCACCACCGTCGTCCCGGCCTGCGCCGCGGAGCTGAAGTACGCGCCGAAGCCGCCGCCGACCGCGCCGCCGATGCCGCCGATGATCGCGGCCCGCACCACGCCCTCGCCGAGCGGCCGGTTCGACGCCCAGTTGTTGATCACCTGGATCGTGGCACCCGTCGCGGCCCCGACGATCGCCCCGGCGATGATCCCGGTCATCACCGCGCCGGTGCCCAGCGCCGCCCCCACCGCCCCGATCACGAACGGCCCGATGACCAGCGCCACCACCACGATCACCGCGATGATCAGCACCCACTTCACCACGCTCTTCCAGCGCGGCGGCACGGCGTCGGCGTTCTCCTCGGCCTTGGTCCGGATCTCGTCCTGCATCTTCGGCAGCGCCCCGCGCAGACCCTGCTCCAGCCCCGCCGCGCTCCGGTCGAAGCCCTGCTCCAGACCGCGCGCCATGGCCTCGTCCGCCTGCCGGACCCCGGCCAGGGTCTGGTCGAACCCGGTCTGTGCCGAGCCGGTCGCCTGCGTCATCGCCTCGCCGTGGTGCTGCTCGACCGCGCCGAACGTGCCGTCGGCCGAATCCGCGATCTGCTGGATCGCGGCGGCCAGCTCCGCCGCGCTCGCCGTCACGCCGTCGAGCCCGTCCTGCACGGAGCCCGCCAGCCGGTCGGCGGCCTCCTGCCCGGTCGCCGCGAGCTGCTGCTCGCCGGCCGCCGTTCCCGCTTCGCACTGCGCCTGGAAGTCCGCGACCCCGGCGTCCAGCCGCGCCGATGCCGCGCTCAGCGCCGCCGCCAGCGCCTCGGCCGAAGGCGCCTTCGCACCCTGCGCCCGCGCCGCGATGCCATTCCCGGTCCCCGTCAGGCTGTTGACGGTCTGCGCGACCTGGTCCTGTGTCGTGGCCGTCAGCTCGGAGGCCTGCTGCTGGACCGCCATCACCCGCGCCTGCGCCGCAGTGCGGACGTTCTCCGTCAGCGACGCCTGGAGCCCGTCGAACATCTGCTGCCCGCCGATCAACGCCTGGTTGATCCCGTCGAGCAGACTGGTGTGCGCGGCGTCGGCCTGCTGCCGGGCGGTGGTGTCGGCCTGCTCGATGCTGTCCAGCGTCGCGGTGTGCAGCTGACGCAGCGCCTCGCGAGCGTGCGTCGCGGTGCCGTGGACGGACTCGATGTCCCGCGCCTTGCCTTGCAGCGCCTGATCAGCCTGCTTGTTCGCCTCGTCCGCCAGGCCGCTCTGGTACGCCTTGGAGATCTCGTGCGCGGTATCGGCGCGCGCCTTGCCCCGGTTGTAGGTGAGCGGACCGTCCAGGAAGCTGTCGTCTTCGTCGACCAGGCCGCGCATGTACTCCTCGGCCATGGAGCTGCCCAGGTGCTCGGCCTCCGCACCGACGGTCTGCCCCGCCGCGCGGAACCGCTGGTCTCCGGCCTGGTACAGCCGATCGAGCGTCTGGAGTTGCTCGGATTCCAGGGCCTCGATCTGCTGCGTCGCGGTCGTGTACTCGGTTTCCAGCCCCAGGCGCGCATCGGCGGTCGCCGCCGTGATGGCCGCGTGCGCCGCGGTGTGCCGTTCGGTGACGGTCGCCACCGCGGCGTCCGCCTGAGCCTGCGCCTGCGCACGGAGCCCGTCGACGTGTCCGGTGATCGCCTGGATCCGTTCCTCGACGCCCGCGTTGATCAGCGCGACCGCGGCATCCGACGCCGCACGGAACCGGTCCTGCGCCGCGGAACCGAGTCCGGTGACAACGTTCGCACGGTCGGCGAGACCTGCGAGGAAGCTCGACATCAGGTCGGATGCCGCAGTGCTCTGATCGGCGTCGACGTCGGCGTCACCAGCGACTGCCGAACTGTCGGCGGTGCCGTACTGAACGCTCATCCCGGCCAGGCTCGACGCTGCCGTATTCGCCGTCGCCAGGTCCGCCGCGGACTGCTCGGCTGCCGCCCGCGCCACGCCGGCGTCGGCCGCGGCCTGGTCCGCCGCTGTCAGCGCCGCGTCGTCGGCCGCCGGCGCGGGTCCCGAGTCGACGGGCGCGGGTTCGGCGAGGTAGGGCGGCGCAGCGGGCGCAGGCGGGGCGGCGGCTCGGGCCGCGACCTGGCTCAGCGTCTGGACGGCAGCGGTTCCCTGCTGCTGGATCTGCTCGGACGGCGGCGGTTCGGTGACGTCGCTCATGCTCGGCGCCTGGACACCCGACGCCTGCCTGACCAGCTCCTGCTGCGCGTCCACGGCCGGGGCATCGGCCGTCTGCGAGCCCGGAGTCTCCGAATCAGCCGCCGGGCTCCGAGCCGCGAACAGCCCGGCCACCGCCCGGTTCCCCGCCGAACCCTGCAGGCCCAGCATCATCGCGGGCGTGAACCGCCGCGCCGCCGCCGAACTCGACGGCGAGAGCACTGCCTCGCCGACGTCCGGCCCCGTCGCGAGCGCCGCTTGCGCAGGCTCGGTCCGCGACGCCACCGCGCCGGCACGCGACGAGTCCGCCGCCGCCCCGGCATCCTGCTCAGAAGCCCGCGCCACCCCCACGGAGCCACTGTGCCAGCGGCACAACAGCCTGTCATCGGTGAATACCCTGCCTGCCACCGGCGTTGCGAGCCCGCACGGCCGCCGGGAACGTCCCTGATAGCTTGAGGCCGTGACTCCGATCACCGATCTCGGCTCCGACGTCCACGAAATCGACACCCTCATGTCCGGGCACACCGGCATCACCGCCGGCTACGCCATCCTCGGCGACCACCCGGCGCTGATCGAGACCGGGACGGCGAAGTCTGCGCCGGTGGTGCGCGACGCGCTGCGGGCGCTCGGGGTGGGGCCGGAGGACCTGCGGACGATCGTCGTCACGCACATCCACCTGGACCACGCCGGCGGGGTCGGGGACCTGGCGGCGATGTTCCCGAACGCCGAAATCGTCGTGCACGCCTCGGGCGCGCGGCACCTGGTCGATCCAGCGCGGCTGATGTCCAGCGCGCGGCGGGTGTTCGGGTCGCTGATGGACGACGTCTTCGGGCCGCTGCTGCCCACCGAGGCGCGGCGGGTGCGCGCGGTGGAGGACATCGGCTTCATCGACCTGGGCGGCGGGCGGCGGCTGGAGACCCACCACACGCCCGGGCACGCGCGGCACCACGTCGGGCTGATCGACAACGTCACCGGCGACCTCTACGTCGGCGACGCGGCCGGCCTCTACATCCCCGCCGACGACCCCGACCAGCCCGGCGACGTCCGCCCCGGCACCCCGCCGCCGGACTTCGACCTCCCGCTGGCGCTGAACTCGCTGGAGAAGTTCCGGACCCTGCGCCCCACCCGCCTGCTGTTCAGCCACTACGGCCCGGTCCGCGACGTCACCGACACCCTGGCGCGCGCCGAGGAGGAGGTGCGGCTGTGGGTGGAGCTGGTGCGCGACGCCCGCACCAGCCGCCTGGACCTGGACCACGCCATCGAGATGGTGCGGGAGAAGACCGCGGCGCGCTACCCGGTGGAGCAGGCGAACGAGGAGACGCAGACGAAGTTCGAGGAGCTGTCCTCGTACGCGTCGAACATCGTCGGGATCAACATGTACTTGAACAAGGCCGACGGCTGGGAGCACCCGATGGCGGACGCCTCCAGCGCGGGGTGAGCTGATCGGCCGGCCGGAGGCTCATCAGTGAGCTGACTGCCGACCCGGCCGAGTCGAGTCGCGCAAGCCCGGCCGAGCCGCGCCGAGCCGGCCCGACCAAGCCGACTGTCGCCAGATACACCAATCGGTTTATCGATAATTCAGCAGCAGCGGGAAGGCCTCGACAACGTCCTTCACCGCGGCGGTGGCCGCCGGAGCAGCGGCTTCGCGCCCCCGATCGATCCAGACAGTCCGAAGCCCGACCCCAGTCCCACCTTCGATGTCAGCATGCGGATTGTCGCCGACCATCCAGCCACCGTCGGGCAGCGCACATCCCGCGCCCTCGGCAGCGATCCGGAAGATCTCCGCATCCGGCTTACGCACCCCCAGCGCCCCGGACACCGCCACCGAGTCGACCAACCGATCCAGCCCGGTGCGCTCGATCTTGCCCAGCTGGTTGTCCGCCTCGCCGTTGGTCACGATCCCCAGCCGCCACCCGGTACGCCGCAACGCCACGAGCCCGTCGCGCACCTCGTCCCGAAGTTCGACGTACTCCGGCATCCGTGTGCGGTAAAGCCGCCACAGGTCCTCCACAGGCTCCGCGAGCCCATAGCGCTCCCGGACCCGGGCGAAGAACTCGTCGCGGCGTTGATACGGGTTCCAGGCCTCGACCAGCCACTCCTCGGCGTCGTCGGGCAACGCGTGACCCGTCGCAAAGTCCTGAGCGAAGCGCCGGAACGCCGGCGCCAAAGCAATGAGTGTGTCGTCCAGGTCGAACAACGCCAACGGCCCCATGGCGATGATCGTACTGACCGCTACCCTGGTAGGGGCCCGTCGTGTCGGCGGGTCATTACCTCTGGGCCGTCAACAAGGAGCGCGTCCGGCTCAAGCCGATCGACCGGCAGTGGCTGGCCGCCTCGCCGCTGTGCTTCCTGTCCACGTGCGACGACCAGGGCAACTGCGACGTCTCCCCCAAGGGCGACCCGGCCGGCTTCGTGAAGGTCCTCGACGACGCCCGCCTGGCCATCCCCGAGCGCCCCGGCAACC
>Ga0207671_10004305_pt1 | contig 13684 bp, 15 predicted proteins | sample KBSC24metaG_FD_184352 | JGI IMG/M metagenome (GOLD analysis project Ga0207671, IMG submission 184352) | Corn rhizosphere microbial communities from Kellogg Biological Station, Michigan, USA - KBS C2-4 metaG (SPAdes) (version 2) | ecosystem: Host-associated > Plants > Roots > Rhizosphere > Soil... | reverse complement strand
CTCGCCACGCTCGCGCATCGCTTCGACTTCGCGCAGACGGTCGGCGATCGCCTCATTGTCGGGCTCGGCGACCTGCGCATAGCGCGCGTTCGACAGCGTATATTCGTGTGCGCAATAGACCCACGTTTCGGGCGGCAAGTCGGCCAGCCGCTGCATATTGGCATACATCTGCGCCGCGGTCCCTTCGAACAGCCGGCCGCACCCCATTGCGAACAAGGTGTCGCCGGTAAAGGCCACGGCGTCATCGGCGAAATGATAGGTGATGTGGCCGGCGGTATGCGCGGGGGTTTCGAGTACGGTCGCAGCGTGCTTGCCGAGTTGCACGATGTCGCCTTCGACCACCAGCAGGTCGGCGGTGGGGATCTTCGCGGCTTCGGCGGCGGGGGCGATTACCGGAGCCCCGGTCGCCTGTTTGATCGCGGCATTGCCGCCGGTGTGATCGGGATGCCAATGCGTGTTCCAGATCGCGTCGATCGTCCAGCCGCGGCGCTCGGCCTCGGCCAGCACCGGATCGGCCTCGGCGGGATCGACCACCATGGTCTCTCCGCTGTCGGGATCGTGGACCAGCCAGATGTAATTGTCGCTGAGCGCGGCGATGCGGACGATCTCGAGCTTGCTCATCTGCTTCCTTCCAGCGCCGCAGCGCCCAGCTGGGCGGTCAATTCCTCAGCGGGGCCGTCGCCGGCGAGCCGGGCGCCTTGCCCCGCCCATAACGGCGAATAATCGCCGCGCCCATCGGCTTCAGCCTTGGTGCGCAAGTGCGCCAGCGCGGCGCTGGCATAAGGGAAAGGCGGGGCGACATCGCTGACCGGCCCCAGCGCCTCGATCAGCCGGTTGCGCAGCCCACGCGCGAGCCCACCGGAGAACAGGTTGGTGAAAACGCTATCCTCCGGCCCAGCCCCGGCCAGAAGCCGGCGGTGCACTGCGCTGGTGGTCGCTTCGGGCGTGCGGAGATAGGCGGTACCGATCTGCACTGCTGCCGCGCCCGCTGCTATGGCGCCCCGGGCCGCGCCGGCATCGGCGATCCCGCCCGCCGCGATCACCGGCAAATCCACGTCCTTCAGGATCTGGCGGACCAAAGCGAGCATGCCGATCGGGCGATGGCCGATCAGGAAATGGCCGGCATGGCCGCCCGCTTCGAATCCCTGGGCGACGATCGCATCCACCTTCGCATCGGCGAGAACACGCGCCTCCATAAGATTGGTCGCATTGCCGAAGATCTTGGCGCCGGTCGTTCGGACGCGATCGAACAGGTCGGGCTCGGGCAGGCCGAAATGGAAGCTGACGATCTCTGGTCGCACCTCCTCGATCACCTCGGCCATCGCCGCGTCGAACGGCTTGCGCAACACCGGCGGCTGGGCCGGCGGGGCGACTCCCTCCGCCTGATAGAAGGGAGCGAGCGCCGCATGCCAGGCGGTTTCATCCGGCTGCGGCCCGAGTTTGTGGCAGAAGAAGTTGAGATTGATCGGGCCGCTCGCTTCCGCCCGGACCGCGGTGACCTCGGCCGCGACCTGGTCGGGCGAGAGCACCGCGCAGGCAAGCGATCCGACCGCGCCGGCCTTGAGCGCCGCGATCGCCAGCGCGCTGCCGGCGAAATTGGCCATCGGCGCCTGCACCAGCGGCAGCCGTGCGCCGGTCAGCGCCAGGAAGCGATCGGTTACCGCGTTCACCGCGTCACCATTCGCCCGTATTCGGCATCGATACCCATGGCTCGGCGGGTTCGAGCACGCCGTTCTGGAGCAGCTCGATCGAGATATTGTCGGGAGTGCGGACGAACGCCATATGGCCATCGCGCGGCGGGCGGTTGATCGTCACGCCGCCCTCCATCAGCCGCTGGCACGTCTCGTAGATATTGTCGACGCGATAGGCGAGATGGCCGAAATTACGTCCGCCCGAATATTGCTCGGCGCTCCCGTCTTCCGCGGGCCAATTATAGGTGAGCTCGACCTCCGCGCGGCGATCGCCGATCTTCTGATCGTCCTCGGTCGCGAGGAAGATCAACGTGAAGCGGCCCTTCTCATTGTCGAAGCGGCGCACTTCCTTCAGGCCCAGCAGCTCGAAGAACTTCACCGTCGCCTCCGGATCGCTCACCCGGATCATGGTGTGGAGATAATTCATCGCGCTTTCCCTGCTGGTGTTGCCGTGCGGGAGATAGGGGGGCGAGGGGAGTCACGCCAGTGTCGGGTGATCCGTTGGGCGGGTTAGCGAAAATCACCACCTCCCCGGCGAAGGCCGGGGCCCAGTCGCAGCGCACTCTCGACGGCGGGGTGCCATCTCCACAGCATAGACACTGGGCCCCGGCCTTCGCCGGGGAGGCGTTCAAGCTGGATTGATGGGATTTTACGGCTTGTTGGCTGGACTCGGCGTCGCTGGTGCAGACGCCGCCGGCGTATCGAATTGCGCCAGTGCCGCCCGAGCATTGTCGGCGATCGCGGTGCCCGGCGCGAGCTTGGCCGCCGCTTGCCACGCCGTTCTCGCGCCGTCGGCGTCACCCGACAGAGCGGCGATATTGCCGGCCTCAAGCTGGACCGAGGCGTCATCCGACGACAATTTCAGCGCCTCGGCGATATCGGTCTGGGCGCGGGGCAAGTCGTTCATCCGCCGTGCCAGCGTCGCCGACAACAGCCAGGCGAGCGGATCCTTGGGCGTCGCTTCCTGCGCGGCATCGATGTCGCCGCGCGCCGAGGCGAGGCGGCCGGCCGCGACCTGGGCGCGGGCGCGGTCGAGCAAAGCCTCGCCGCGGCCGAAATTGTCCAGCGTCCCGGCGGTGATCGCGGTCGTCAGCGCGGTCTGCGCCTTGACCGCGTCGCCCGCCGCCAGCCAGGCATTACCGGCTTGCGCCCAATAACGCGCCGCCTGCGGATCGCGGGCCGCATCGGCATCGCGCGCGGCACCCTCGAACGCGATCGCCGCATCGCTCCAGCGCGATTCCTGGGCATAGGCCATGCCCTGGCATTGCCGCGCCTTCGCGCCGCCGCCGGCGATGCGGAAGCGATCGGCCTCGGCTTCGGCCGCCTTGGGATCGCTCGTCGCCAGCGAGACGCAGGCAGCGTAACGCTGGTCGTTGGGCGACAGCGGCGACGGGGTCGACCCGACCTGGAACATCAGTGGAAGCAGGATCATGGTCGCGTCGACAGTCCTTCGATCGTCCGGATCAGCAGCGCGATATCCTGGTCGCGCGACAGCCGGTGGTCGCCGTCCTTGATCAAGGTCAGCTGCACGTCGGCTGAACGGAGGATCCGCGCGAGATGGAGCGAGCGTTCGTGCGGCACGTCGCGATCGCTCTGGCCATGGAGGATGCGCACCGGGCAATCCACCGCGAGCATCGACGCGGTCAGCCGCGACGCCTCGCCCGATTGCCAGAAGCGGCTGGTATAGACGGTCGGCTGGTCCGAATAAGGCGACGGCCGCTCGAACTGGCCGTCCTGGAGCAGCTTCATCTTCTCGTCCATCGAGAAGCCCCAGTCGGTGAAATCGGGCGCCGGGGCGATGCCGACCAACGCCGCGACCAGCTCGGGATGGTCGCGCGCGATCATCAGCATGATCCAGCCGCCCATCGACGATCCGACCAGGATCGCGGGCTCGGCCAGCATGTCGAGCATCGCCAGCACGTCGTCGCGCCAGCCGGTCAGCGTCTGGTCGGCGAACTCACCCTCGCTCGCACCGCAGCCGCCATAATCGAAACGCAAATAGGTTCGGCCGACCGCCTTCGCCCAGTCCTCCAGCGCAACCGCCTTCGATCCGCTCATGTCGCTGGCATAACCGGGCAGGAAGACCACCGGCGGGCCCTTGCCGACGGTCAGGTGATAAGCGAGCGCGGGGCGGGCAGGGGTATCGGTCATGGCGAGGGCTGTAGGGGGAGGGCGGGCAAACAAAAAGCCCCTCCCGTTTACGGGAGGGGTTGGGGGAGGGCGTGTCGCTCCGAGGTCAGCCGACAGGCCCTCCCCTAGCCCCTCCCGCAAGCGGGAGGGGAATAAGAGTATCACCCCGCAAACGCCGTCACCGCCTTCAGAAACACCGCCGGCTGATCCAGCATGATGAAGTGCGCGCTGTCGGGCACCTCGACCAACGTCGCGTGCGGCGCGTCCTTGTACGCGGCGGTGTAGAGCGGCTCCGCCACCGCCTTGGGCAATGCCGCCGAGGTCGGGTAGAGCATCGTGATCGGCGTCTCGATCTTGCCCATGTCGCCGCGCAGGTCGGTGATCATGTCCTCGTACATCGCCTCGGCAGAGACGCGGACGTCGGTCTTGCCCATCCAGTCCGCGACCTTGGCTTGGGCATCGGGCCGCAGCGCGAACCGCGCCGCCATCGCCTGGTTGGCCGCCGCATCGGGCTTGCCATAGCTCGCCGCGAAACGGTCGCGCATCGCCGCCGCCTGCGGCTTGACCGCATCGACCGTGGCGCCCGGGCCGAACAGCATGCCGTACCAGGGCAGCGAGTCGACGATCATCAGCTTGCCGACATCGCCGGGTTGCGCCTTGGCCAGCATCAGCCCGACCAGACCGCCCATCGAATGGCCGACCACCGCCGCGCCCTGCAGCTTGTGCTGCGCGATATAGGCATGGAGGTCGCCGACGATCCCGTCGAGCAGACCGGGCTTCAGATTGGCGCCGGCATCGTCGCCGGCAAAGCCGTTGACCTGGACCAGGATGACGCGGTGCGTCTTGGCGAGCTCGGGCGCCACGCCGTCCCACACCGCGCGCGGCGAGGACAGGCCGGGGATCAGGATGACCGGCGATCCCTTGCCGGTCTCGGTGACGGAGATGTGGTCCATCCGAACCTCGGCAGTGCTGGCCGCGGCGGCCGGGGCGCAATGGCCGGTATTGGGCTGGAGGATGGCGAGCGGCGCGAGCACGGCGGCGGCGAGGCGGAGGGCGATGCTGTTCATGGTTCAGGCTTCCTTGGAGGGAGAAACGAAAATGTCTTCGATGGCGAGCTCGAACAGCTCGGCAATCTTGAAGGCGAGGGGGAGCGAGGGGTCGTAGCGGCCGGTCTCGATCGCGTTGACGCTCTGCCGGCTGACCTCGAGCTTGTCGGCCAGGTCGCCCTGACTCCAGTTGCGCTCGGCGCGCAGCACCTTGAGGCGATTGTTCATCGACTCCCCCCCATCGTCAGCCGGTTGGCGAAGTTGCCGAGACCGAGCCCGCCGAACCACAGTACCGAGACCCAATAGACCTCGACATGGCTGACGAGTTCGAAGCTTTCGAGAAAGCCCCAGACGGTCGCGATGCTGAGCGAGAAGCCCGACGCCCAGAGCGTCTGGCGAACCATCAGCATGCGGACATATTCGTCCTGTTCCTCAACCAGATAGAGGCCGATCGCGGCGAAGATGCCGATGATCGGAAGCGCGGGCAGGATCGCCACGATCCAGGCGAAAGCGCCGCTCACCAGGTGATGTTTGAACCCATAGACCGCGCCAAGCAGGCAAGCGGCGTAGATCAGGCTGAGGACGACCACCCGTTTGTTGTAGCGCCAACCGGCGGGGCTCATGATCATGTAAAGTCTCCTTTCGAATCGGTAAAGTGAGCTTTACAGTAAAGCGTGCTTGTCAGTCAAGGGAGCTGGACATTATATACTTGACAAAGCACACCCCTAGCCGTAGCTAGAGGGCATGACGAACCTCACCGCCCCCCGCTTCACCGATGCCGACGCAGCCCGCGAGCATCTTGAAGCCCTGCACTGGCCGAACGGCCCGGTTTGCTCTCATTGTGGCGGTGTGGACGTGAAGCGGCTCCCGGCGCAGCGCGGCAAGCCCAGCAAGAAGAACCCGGAAGGCGCGATCCGCAATGGCGTGATCCAGTGCAACGCTTGCCGCCAGCAGTTCACCGTGACCGTCAACACGGTGTTCTCGGACAGCAAGGTTCCGCTCAACAAGTGGCTGCTAGCGGTCCACCTGCTCACGTCGAGCAAGAAGGGCATCAGCGCCCACCAGCTTCACCGTATGCTAGGCGTCACTTACAAGACGGCGTGGTTCATGGCGCACCGCATCCGCGAAGCCATGATCCCGGAAGGCAACGAGCCCCCGATGGGTTCGGGTGGCGGCACGGTCGAGGTTGACGAGACTTTCATCGGCCGCGTCCCCGGCAACAGCCGCATGGCGATCCACAACATGAACAAGGTTATCTCGCTGGTCGATCGCACGACCGGGCGCGCTACCTCCGTCGTGTTCACCGGCAACTTCTCGCACAAGTCGGTCGGCCCGATCCTGGCCCAGCACATGGCGAAGGACGCCAAGCTGATGACCGACGAAGCGCACCACTACAAGACGATTGGCGCGGCCTATGCCGGTCACGATTTCGTCAATCACGCCAAGAAGGAATACGTCCGCAAGGGTGATGCGACGATCCACACGAACACGATCGAAGGCTTCTTCGGCATCTTCAAGCGCGGGATGCGCGGCATCTACCAGCATTGCGGCTCGCAGCATTTGCAGCGTTATCTGCGTGAGTTCGATTTCCGCTATACCTACCGCTCGGCCAATGGGATCGAGGACGATCAGCGCGCTGAGATCGCCTTGAAGGGCATCGCCGGCAAGCGCCTCACCTATCGGCGGATTGGTCCAGTCGCAGCCTAAGCATCCTGCACTGGGCAGGAAGCGAGTATTCAAGGGCGGGTTCTATGGGAAGGGCGCGAAGAAAATATGAAGTCGAGTCTTTAGAATCACTTAGCGTACTTGATTAAGTGCATGATTCTGTTAATATTTTTCTATGGACGCGACATACAATCTCAATGGCGGCTACAAGCCAACTATCAAGCGTTTCGCTGATTTGGATGGCCCCGATTTCTTCCCGACACCCGCATGGGCAACTCACGCGTTGATCGATAACGAAGAGTTTCGCGGCGATATTTGGGAGCCCGCCTGTGGCGACGGCGCGATGTCGGAAGTGCTGGAAACCACCGGAAACCGCGTAATCAGTTCGGACCTCTACCATCGCGGGTATGGTGACGGTGATCATGACTTTCTTGAATCTTGGCGTAGGGCCCCGAACATCGTCACGAACCCACCGTTCAATGCGGCGGAAGGGTTCGTTAAATCTGGCGTCCAGCGCTCAGAACGAAAGTTTGCGCTCCTGCTGCGTTTGGCGTTCTTGGAAGGTGCCAATCGGCAACGGACTATATTCACCGACGCACCACCAGCGCGCGTTTGGGTGTTTAGTGAACGTATTACCTTTTATCCCGCAGGCGCCGTGCAAAAGGGTACTGGAACGACTGCTTATGCGTGGTTTGTCTGGGACAAGGACGCGCAGGGTGGAACCGAGCTTAAGTGGCTCAAGCCCGGCTATAAAGCCCTCTACGGCTAGGCGTTATGTTTCTTTAGGTAAGCCCTACCTGCATCGGTGAGACTTAGCTTGCGGGCCTCATAAGAAAGCAGCCCTCTGTTCACGAAATTTTCCGCAGACTCTTTGCGGTGGCTGACAATGTTGCCAACCACCTGCTGCCACACTTCTTCATTCGGCCGAGTACCCGATGGCTCATGATCGCCCTCGGTTAAGTTGATGTATTTTGGAACATGTTTTTTGACCGTGCCAGTCGTCGCCGTCGCGGTAGGTAACGTCGCCAGATATTTCATGACGGCAAAGGCAATATCGTGTTCGCTAGAACGTCCAGCCTTCATAGGCATATTTCGACTCCTGCTTTATTCGCAGAATAGTCGCAGAATCATTGTAGCCTTCAAGATTATTTAAGTCCGTAATGGTCGAAGGCGACTCAAGTGCCTATCGGCCTTCCCCGCCGTCGAGGTTCGTCCGTATCGGCTGGTTTCGGGTGTGGCTTTGGGGGAGTGCGCAGCATGCGCTTCAGCACCTCATCCTCGCGGCCCTGGTCTTCGCTAACGTTGTCGGACATTTGTCATTTCCTAGCGATTTCGCTATATACACGAAAGGCCGGGTGCCTTTCGGCACCCGGCTTGCAGTTTGTGGATCCAACCCTCTTTTTTTGAGGGTCACGACTGCCCCCTGCGGGGCTGCGAACGGTGCAAGGTTCACGACACCTCACACCGCCCGGAGCCTAGAGGCTAGTTAGGTTGTTGCCGGGCCATGCCCACCACCTCCTTTCTACCTTGGTTCTGACCCACCGGCTTCCCTGCAAAGCTGGTCGGCGGGTCACTCGAAATCATGCGGCGGCTGGTCACTGACCAGTCGCCGTAGTGCTGTTGGAGGCCTCAACCTTGATGGTGATGCGCCCTTTTTTCTTGGACAGGAGCTTAAAAATACCCGCCGCAGCAGTCAGCCACTCGGCTTGATCCTCCACTTCCCACGCTCCGAAATCGTCCGTTTTCGGTAGTTCGTCGAGCAGGCCCTGAACGAACGGATGATAACCATCACCCCCGCCACCGCCCTTGCCCTTTTCGCCCCGATTGCGGTCACGCCGATCGTCGTCGTCACCGCCGAAATCGTCATCCTCGCCGCCCTCTTTTTCAATCTGCCTGGTGGGTAGGTCAGCACGCGGACGGACAAGGCGATCCTCTCCGCTCTCAAAATAGAATGCTTGCTTAGCCGATCGTTCGAAAGCCTGCCGGGCGCGATCCGTCTGCTTGCTCGACACGCCGACGCTCTGCATTTCCCGTTCAAGCGCCTTGGGCGGCGGAAGGAGGTGTCCCTTATATTTGTCGTATATCGCCGAATAGAGGGGGACGCGCATAAACGCCTCCGCTCGCGCAGCCCTCTCCGTCTCCGCCGTCACTATCTGGCGGCCAAGGTCGCTCAGCTTGATGCTGCTCTTGCCATCCTTGTCGACCAGTTCGAATATTTTTGCTGTGCCGGTCTTCATGCGGAACGCACCGCTCATCGTCTGCTTCATCTCGGCGGCCAACTCGTCGAGGTCGCAGGAACCCAAGCCGCTACGGCGATAGATCGCACGCGCCACCTCCACCGCGGCATCAAGATCAAGGTATGGGAACGCAATCGACGACTGTTCGCGTTTGCTCTCAGTCGCCGTTTCTCCCGCCCTTTCAAACTGCACTGTTTCGCCTGCCATGAAGACGCTCCCCGCCTAGCTGATGGACGGGAAATACGGGTTGCCGCGCCTTCGAGTCAAAGAATTAATGCGGTTTTTCGCAATCGGCGCAGTTTTAATAGCAGAACGAAATGGCATTTCGTCTTCGCCTCGCCCGCGCCGACGGTCGCCCGCGTCAGACAATTCTTCGATCGTTAAAAAAATAGGTTGTAATCAAGGATATACATGCATCATCGAGCGATGCATAGCTTGACGCGGGCGACCGTCGGCGCGGGCGAGGCGAAGACGATGTTAGATTTCACGCCTCGTCTAATTTTAGAATTCGTATTTTCTTATAGCTTTTTCACGCCCATCGGGCGTTTTTTATGCAAAATGCATACGCCCAGCAGGGGTGACGTCCAAACCGGATGCTTTGTCATGTATATAATGTCCAGGGAGCTTTACACAGCGCGCGGTTGCGGTCTCCGACAAGTGTCCCACGTCGCGTCCGCATTGCGATGGAGTGCCTATACCGAAAGTGATATACGGCTTGTCGGATGGCCGTGGGGGGACGGGCGTGGAACCGGTATTGCTGCTTGGATTGGCGATCGGCGCCGTTGTGGGGACGGCAATTTTCGCCATGCGCATTCTCCAGCGACCGCAGCGCCGTAAACGCCGTCGTCAGCGCGCGGCGCGCCATGCTGCCAATGTGCGGCTGTGGAACAGATTGTTCGGGCGCGAAGACAGGCGCTTGCTGACGGATCAGCGAGGCGACCGGAACGGAAAAAACTGTAGCCCTGGCACGATATCCGGATAAGACGGCTGACTAGTCGCCTGGGGGCAGGCGATTCGTTTGGAGGGGGTTAGCATGAAGAAGATGGTTTTGACCGCTACGGCGGTTGCGATTGTGTGTGCGTCGGCGCCGGTGGTTGCCAAGGACAAGAAGGCTGTTGCGCCAGTCAATATCGATGCGCCGGCCGGTCCGGTTCAGCCGATCGCCGCGACCTGGGCAACCGGTGTGACGCCGAACCTGGCGAGCGATGCGGTGCTGCCGGCAAATACCGAGGTGCTGGTCCGTACGACCTCGGAACTCAATTCGAAGAAGCTGAAGGATGGTCAGACTTTCGTCGCGATCGTTGCGAACGATGTGATGATGGGCAACGCGGTGGTCATCCCCAAAAACACTCCGGTTAACGGCATCATCACCTGGCGCACGGGCAAGGGTGTGTATGGCAAGTCAGCGAAGATGGAATACGAGATTCGCAGCTTCGACCTCAAGGGTCAGCGTTACGGTCTCACCGGCAAATTCCGCCAGGAAGGAAAGGGCAATACCGGCGCGACGGTCGCGACCGCCGTCATTGCCGGCCCGATCTTTGGCATGTTCGTGACCGGCAAGAGCGCGGTGGTCGAGCAGGGCCGCGAGCTCAAGGTTTACACTGCTGCCGGCATCCCGGTCAGCGGCGGCATCGTCGCAGCCCCGGTGGCGGCGCCCGCCACGCCGACGGGTGCGACGGCGACCACCGCCAGCGCACAAGCGCCCGCGACGGCGCAGCCCGCAGTGGCCACGACGACCAAGTAACTATCGATCGCAAGACGGTCAGGGCCGCGCGGCCGAAAGATCGCGCGGCCTTTTTTTTAGCTCCCCGCGATCTTCGCCAATATATCGCCCGCCAGCAGGCTCAGCGTGTCGTCGCGCGCGCCCATCACCACCACGCGGTCGCCGGGTTGCGCGATCCCCGCGATCATGTCCGCCGCTTTGGTGCGATCGGCGACGTGGCTGGCGTTGCGGCCGGCCGCCTGAACATCGGCGACGATATCGGCGCTGGTCACCTCGCGCGTGACGGTGCCGCCATAATAAGCCGGGTCGGGAAGGATCAGCACGTCGTCCTGCTTCAACCCATCGGCAAAGGCGGCGACGAGTTCGCGGCGCATCGTCTTGAGCGGGCCGTAACCGTGCGGCTGGAACAGCACGATCAGCCGGCCGGGAAAGGCATGGAGCGTCGTCAGCGTCGCAGCGATCTTGTCGGGATTGTGCCCGAAATCGTCGAGCACCGCGATGCCGTTGGTTTCGCCGACAAGTTCGAAGCGGCGGCGCAGCCCGGTGAATCCGCCGATCGCGACCGCGGCATCCTCGAACGAGATGCCGGCCGCATGGCATGCGGCGATGGCGGCGAGCGCGTTGGCGATATTGTGGCGGCCCGGCACCTGGAGCTCGACCGCGACCGGATCATGGTCGCGCGCGACGAGCTGGAAACGCGCGCCATAGCGTTCCTCGACGATATCGGTCGCCATGATCTCGGCATCGGCCTCGAGCGCGAACCCGACCACGCGGTTGGCGGGCAAGGTCCCCGCCAGCCGCGCGCCATCCTCGTTATCCAGATTGACGACCGCTATCTCGGACTTGGCGATGAAGTCGCCGAACAATTGGTTGAGCTCGTCCAGGCTCTTGTGGTCGAGGCTGACATTGTTGAGCACCGCGATGCGCGGCGCGAACAAGGCGATCGAGCCGTCGCTTTCGTCGACTTCGCTGACGAACGCGTCGCCGCCGCCGACCAGCGCGCTGGCGAAGGCCGCGTTGGGCGTGGCGAAATTCTTCATCACCGCACCGTTCATCACCGTCGGATCGCGGCGTAGCGCATGGAGGATCCAGCCGATCATGCCGGTCACGGTCGACTTGCCGCTGGTTCCCGCGACGCCGATCGGCATCGTGCTGGCATTGAACAGGTCGGCGAGCATTTCGGCGCGCGTTCGGCGCGGGCAATCCAGCCGCTCGGCGGCGATCATGTCCGGCACGGTCGGCTCGATCGCCGCCGAGGCGATGACGATCTGATCGGGCGAGGTGATGCCGCTGCCGTCCTGCGGGAACAGGGTGACGCCAAGGTCGCGGAGATAATCGAACTTGGCGGGCAGCCGCGCCTGGTCGAGGCTGCGGTCCGATCCGGCGACGGTCGCGCCGCGCGCGGCCAGGATCATCGCCAGCGGCATCATGCCCGATCCGCCGATCCCGACGAAGAAACAGGGTTTGCTCATGTCCATCGCGGCGGGCTATCCCCGCTTTCTGGGACGACGGCAAGAACGGGACGGCAGGGTACATGAAAATTGCGGTGATGGCGCCTGCCAACCGGGTCGACGAACATTCGCTCGACGCGCTGCCGGCAATTGCCGCCGATTATGACGTCGAACTGGTGATCGACCCGCAATGCTATGCCTCGGGCGGCGGCCATACCTGGGCCGGCCCGGATCAGCTGCGCGCCGACACTTTCCTCAGATACGCCAACGATCCCAGCGTCCATGCGGTCTGGTTCGCGCGTGGCGGCTACGGCTCGAACCGGCTATTCCCGCTGATCTTCCCGCACCTCGAAGACGCCGCGAAGCGCAAGGCCTATATCGGCTATTCGGACATGGGGTTCATGCTCGGCGCACTTTACGCGCGCAAGATCGGCAAGCCGATCCATGGCCCGATGCCGATCGACGTCACGCGCAACGACAATGGCGCCTCGGTGCGGCGCACGCTCGGCTGGCTGGTGCATGGCGACAAATCGGGACTCGAGCCCGGGATCATCGGGTCGGGGCGCCCGGCGGCGGCGTTCAACTTGTCGATCCTCGACGCGATGATCGGCACGCATTGGCTGCCCGATCTGACCGATCACGATTTGTTGGTCGAGGAAGTCAGCGAGCATCTCTATCGCGTCGACCGGATGATGTTCCATGTCGCCAATGCGACTCAATTGTCGGGAATCGCGGCGCTGCGCGTCGGATCGATCACCTTGCCGCCGGCCGACGGACAAGCCGATTTCGGGCACAATCCCGACCAGATCGCCTGGGATTGGAGCAAGATCATGAAGGTTCCCTACGAAGGGCGCGCATTGATCGGGCACGATAGCAACAACCATGTCGTACCGTTCGGCCAAGTCATATCCCGGGGATAATCGTACCCATATTGGTTACATCAGTCGAACTACGTGGTTCTCCAAAGCCTTTGCTAACCAATTCCGGTTAGCGGTCGGGCGATCGAGAGGTCACCGATGCCGCAGACGCTGGAAGAATATCACGCCAAGATCGAACGGATGATGGTCGAGGGCGACGCCCTGGCGGCGTCGCGCGATGCGGCGAGCGAAGAGCTGGTCAAGCGGCGCATCGCCGACTCCGTTTCGGTTCTCGCCTCCTATCAATTGTTCGTCCACCGCGAGGTGTTCGCACCGATGCTGGAGCATGCCGACGCCGGGACGCGCGCGCGAGTCAACGAACTCAAGGTCGAGTGCATCGCACTGACCGAGGATCTGCGCTTCAACGTCCGCGAGCTCATGGCGCAGGCCGACGACGCGCCGCTCGACTGGGACACGATCGCCTCCGGAGTCGCCTGGTTCAACGGCCGCGTCCGCGCGCATATCGCCCAGGTCCGCCAGATGATGGCGCCCGAATTGAGCGACGCCGACCATGCCCGGCTGCGCGCGCATCGGAACGACGTTGTGGGTATTCTGGCCGCCTAGAGCATCGCGCGGAAAAGTGGGTACCGGTTTTCCGCATTGGCGATGCGACCGCAAATAGAGCATCGCGCGGAAAAGTGGGTACCGGTTTTCCGCATTGGCGATGCAACCGCAAACCTACCCGGCGCGCGATCGCGCGAAATCGACGAACGCGCGCAACGGCGACGGCATCTGCCGCCGGCTCGGATAATAAAGATAAAGACCGGGCCAATAGGGGCACCAATCGCCGAGTACGCGGTCGAGCCGGCCGGCAGCCACCATGT
>Ga0207671_10004303_pt1 | contig 13685 bp, 10 predicted proteins | sample KBSC24metaG_FD_184352 | JGI IMG/M metagenome (GOLD analysis project Ga0207671, IMG submission 184352) | Corn rhizosphere microbial communities from Kellogg Biological Station, Michigan, USA - KBS C2-4 metaG (SPAdes) (version 2) | ecosystem: Host-associated > Plants > Roots > Rhizosphere > Soil... | reverse complement strand
CTGCAAGGGCTATGGCGGCGGGGACTATCGCGCGCATCCCGTCACCGGCGCCGCCATCCCCGGCCGCGCGCTGCCCGACTGGGCGGCGGCGAAGGCGCTGGCGGTCGATGCCCATGCCCGCGCGTTCGGCGATTACGCCCTGATCGGCTGGGATGTCGGCTTCGCGCCCGACGGGCCGGTGCTGATCGAGGGCAATGGCAAGCCCGGCGTGCTCATGCCGCAGCGCGCGGGGCGGCGGGGGCTGGGCGGGCAACGCTACGGCGAGTTAATCCGGCAGCAACTGGCCCGCAAGACTGACACGGACCCGCCACAAATCTTTCGCCGAAGTTAGATAGACGTTGCCACATGCATGAAACCTCAGCGTGTGGCGGAAAAAAATCGGGGCTGGCCTTCGAGCCGCTCATGGTGCCGGAGTTCGCGAAGGAGCGGTTGCGGCTGCTCTATGTCGCCAAGCATGCCCGATCGAGCGGCCGCGCCGATGCCGAGGACGGCACCCATGCCGTCTATCACGCGGAAATCCGCGAGGTTCTGGAGGATATCGGCTTCGATCTCTCGACCGCGGACGATTATCGCGTGCTGTTCGAGCGGCCCGACGTGGATTTCGTCTTCCCGTTGCTCAACCGGGGCGGCTTCCTCAATTCCGAGATGATGCTGCCCTTGCTCTGCAACCGGCTGGGCATCCCCTATCTCGGCGGCGGCCCGATCATCCGCGGCACGTCCGACGACAAGCATCTCACCAAGCTGATCGCGCGCTCGCGCGGCATCCCGACGGCGGACTGGGCGATCTACCGCCGCGGCAACCCGGCCGATCCCGCCCGTTGCCCGCGCGCCGAACGCTATGTGATCAAGCCCAACGCCTCCTCGGCGAGCTGGGGCGTGCGCTCGGCCGACGACTGGGCCGGCGTGCGCGCGGCGGTCGAGGCGATCCACGCCGAGGGGCATGACGCCATCGTCGAGCCCTTCATCACCGGGCACGACATCGAGGTGTCGATCATCACCATGGACGGCCGCCCGGTGATCCTGCCGACGATGATCGTCGAGCAGCACGATCCCGCCGACCTGCGCAGCTACAGCGAGAAGCGCGATCTCGACGGCGGCGTGAAGACCTATGCGATCAAGCCCTTCGACGATGCCGCGCGGATCGCCGAGATCGAGGCGGCGGCGCGCAACCTGATGGAGGAGTTCGCGCCCTTCGATTATGGCCGCTTCGAATGCCGGCTGGATATCGATACCGGGCGCTTCCAGTTCCTCGAGATCAACCTCAACTGCAACCTGTGGTCGCGCAAGACGATCAGCATGGCGGCGCGGCTGGCGGGCTGGACGCACGAGCAGCTGATCGAGACGATCCTGTGCGAGAGCCTGCGCCGCAACGGCCTGATCGACAAGGCCGCCGGCATGGCGCCGCGCGCGCGCCACTTCGTGCCCGCCGCCTGGCAGCCGGCGGCGGTGGCCCTGTGAAGGCCGCCGCGATGACGACGGCGATCGTCATGGCGGGGCGCCGCGAGGGGCATGTCGATCCGCTCGCGGCGGCGGCGGGGCTCTCCGACAAATGCGTCGTGCCGGTCGCGGGGCGGCCGATGATCGGCTACGTGCTCGCCACGTTGCGCGACACGCCGGGGGTCGGCACGGTCATCGTCTCGATCAACGATCCCGCCCTGCTGGACGATCTCGACGAGGCCCGCGCGCTGCGCGGGCAGGGCCGGCTGGTCGTCGCGGCGGCACGGACCAATCTGGTCGACAGCCTGCTCGCCGCGGTCGACCAGGCGGAATTCCCGATCTTCATCACCACGGCGGACAATGTCCTGCTGAGCCCGGCGGCGGCGGGCGAATTCTTCCGCGGCGCCGAGGCGGCCGAGGCGGAGGTCGCGGTGGCCTTCGCCCGGCGGCAATCGGTGATCGACGCGCATCCGGACGGCCAGCGCCGCTTCTACCGTTTCTCCGACGACAGCTATTCCAACTGCAACAGCTACTGGATCGGCAGCCGCAAGGCGCTGAAGGCGGCCGAGGTGTTCCGCAGCGGCGGGCAGTTCGCCAAGCATCCGCTGCGCATCGTCCAGGCGCTCGGCATCGTGAACCTCATCCGCTTCCGCTACGGGATCGGCACGCTGGACGAGGGCTTCCGCCGCTTCTCCCGGCGCTTCCGGCTGGCGATCCGGGCGGTGATCCTGAGCGACGGCGCCGTCGCCATCGACGTCGACAATGCGCGGACGCTGGGGGTGACGGAGGCCATTCTCGCGGGGCGGGCGGGCGCAGATGTCGAAACCGCGCGGCGGCTGGAGACGGCCTGAATCCTCCCCTGGAAGGGGAGGGGGACCGCCGGCGAAGCCGGTGGTGGAGGGGTAGGCGCAGCGCTCATGGCGCGCGCAGCCCAAGCCTCCAGCGTCGCTACCCCTCCACCACTCGCTTCGCGAGCGGTCCCCCTCCCCCTCCGGGGGAGGATCTTGAAATGCCTCTAATCCCGGCTGGTCAGATCCCGCCCCGCGAGCGCATCGCGCGCGATGGCGCCCTGGTCGTAATAAGCCGGCGCGGCCTCCGGCGTGCTCGCCTCCCAGAAATCGGGCTCGGCATAGACGGCGAGCGCGGTGCGCAGCCGCTCCAGTTCGCGCCGCTGCCCGCGCAACGCCGCCAGCGCGACCGCGACCTCGTCGAAATCGTCGCCGCCGCCCGCCAGCACGGTCTGCGCCAGCGGCGGCCGGCCGCGCGCCTGCAGGAAGGCCGCCGCGACGGCCCGCGCCTCGCCGAGGACCGGGCTCATCGGTGCGCGAAGGGCCTCGGCGGCACCGGCACGGGCGGCTGCCCGGCGAACGGCGTCCACGGCTTCGCCAGCCGACCTTCCTCGGCCTTGTAGAAATATTGGCTGCACACCAGCCAGCCCTTGAGCGGGCGCAAAGGTGCGATGCAGGTGAGCAGCAGGAAGGGCAGGCTGGTCACCAGATGCACCCAGACGGGCGGATCGAACCGCAGCTGCAGCGCCAGCGTGAAGATCACGCTGGGAATGCAGCCGAAGCAGATGACGAAGAAGGCCGGCCCGTCGGCGGGATCGGCGAAGGCGAAGCTCAGCCCGCAATGCTCGCATTCGGAGCGGAGCGTGAGGAAGCCCTCGAACAGATGGCCCTCGCCGCAGCGCGGGCAGCGCCCCCGCAGGCCGGTGCGGATCGGTTCGAGCTTGGGCCAGGTCTGTGCGGTGCCGCTGGTCATGATCGGTGCCTTCGCTGGTGACAGGCGCCGATCTAGGATTTATGTATGGATACAACAACCATACATAATGGATCGATCATCCATGCAAAGCTGGGTGCCGGAGATCGGCCCGGAGGACGGGCCCAAATATGCCGCGATCGCGGCCGCCCTCACGCGCGCGATCCGCGACGGGCGGTTGCGGCCGGGCGAGCGGCTGCCGGCGCAGCGCGATCTCGCGCGGCGGCTGGGCGTCGATCTCACCACGATCACCCGCGCCTACGGGATGGTGCGGGACGGCGGCCTGATCGAGGGATCGGCGCGGCTCGGCAGCTTCGTGCGCAACGATCTGCCGATGCCGGCGATGGAGACCGACGATGTCGGCATGAACATGCCGCCCCAGCCGGCCTCGGCGCTGCTCGACGAGGCGCTGCGCCATGGCACGGCGGCGCTGCTGCGGGCCGGCGGGGCGACGCCCTTGCTGCAATATCAGCCGAGCAGCGGCGCCCGGCACGATCGCGCCGCCGCCGCCGCCGCGATGACGGCGCACGGGCTCGCCGCGGCCGAGGAGGAGATCGTCATCACCGCGGGCGGCCAGAACGCGCTCCACGCCATCCTTGGCGCCGGCCTGGAGAGCCCGCCGGTGCTCGCCGTGGGGCAGCATGTCTATCCGGGGCTGCTGGCGCTCGCCGCGCGCTTCGGGCTGCGGCTGATCCCGGTCGCGGGGGATGAGGAGGGGCTGGATCCCGATTCGCTCGCCGTCGCCGCCCGCGATGGCGCCACGGCCGTCTATGCCGTGCCCAGCAACGACAATCCGACCACCGCGACCATGGGGCCGGATCGCCGCCGCGCGATCGCGGAGGTGGCACGCCGCCATGGCCTCGTCATCGTCGAGGACGATGCCTATGGCCGCCTGCCCGAAACGCCGCTGCCGCCGATCGCGGCCTTCGCGCCCGAGCGGACCTGGCACATCGCCAGCCTCTCGAAGATCATCTCGCCGGCGCTGCGCGTCGCCCACGTCCGCGCGCCCTCCACCCGCGACGCCTGGCGGCTGGCGGCGGACGTGCACGAGACGGCGGTGATGGCGCCGCCGCTCAATGCCGCCTTGGTCTCGCTGTGGCTGCGCGAGGGCCAGCTGGACGGGCTGGTCGCGGCGGTGCGCGCCGAGGCGCGGGTCCGCCAGCGGGTGATCGCGCGCCATCTCGCCGGGCTGGATCACGCCATCCACCCGGACGGCTATCATGCCTGGCTGCGCATGCCGCCCGGCATCGGCGCGGCCGAGCTGGTCGCGGCGCTGCGGCCGACGGGGCTGTCGGTGGTGCCGGGCGAGGTCTTCCGCGTCGATCGCAGCCGCACCTCGCCCTTCGTTCGCCTGTCGATCGGCGGCGCCATCGGCCACGAACGGCTGCGCCGGGCCTTCGACACGCTGGAGGCGGTGCTGCAACGGGGCGCCAGCCGGCTGGCGGTGCGGTAGAGAGCAGAAGGGGAGAATCGCCGGAAGCATTCCCTCTCTCGTCATGCCAGCGAAAGCTGGCATCTCAGGCGGCGGGCGCGGCGCCCGCCCCGGGGAGACCCCAGCTTTCGCTGGGGTGACGCGAGGAGAGGTCAGGGCAGAGGGCGGCCCTACATTCCGCCCCCTTACGCCCTCAGGCGCATGGTCCCGATCGCCGGATCGGTGCGGCGGTTGCCGATGCTGCCGGCGAAGCGGCGCAGGAAGCGGGCGTCGCCGGACGCGGTCACCGTCAGATCGTGCCAGCCGTCGCTCTTGGCGAGCGGCCACAGGCTCGTCGCCGTCCTGCCGGGCTCGACGGTGAGACGTTCCGCCGGCCGCCTGCCCGCATAGGCGTCGTCCATCGTGACGGCGAACTGCACCGGCGTCCTGCCGGCGTTGCTCAGATGGATCCGCACGGCGTCCCCGGCCGTCTCGATGCGCGCCTCCGGCCCGGCGGCCAGCGCCCCGGCATAATGGTGGAGGAAGCCGTTGGGGCCGCGCACGATCAGGTCGTAATGATCGGTCAGCCCGGCCTCGTGCCATTGCTCGCTCGCATGGGCATGGCCCGCGCCGATCGTGTAATGCCAGGGGGCGAGCCGGTCGCCGCCATCGTGCACGGTCAGCACCACGCCGGCCTTGCCGCCATTCGCCATCGCCAGCCGGAACCGCCCTTCGGGGGTCACCCCGCCGTCGACGGTGAAGGCATATGGCAGGGGCCGGGCGGGGCGCGTGCCGGTCATCGGCGTGGCCGGGCCCTGCGTCGCGGGGATCGCGACCGCCGCGCCCGCCGCCGAGAGATCGATGCGGCGCTGGAAATCGCGGGCGCTGGCGAAATCGGGGCCTGGCGCCGTGCCGGGGCGGCTGAAATCGAAGGCGGAGGTGAGGTCCCCCGTCACCGCGCGGCGCCACTCGCTGACATTGGGCTCGTGCACGCCGAAGCGCTTTTCCACGAAGCGGACCACCGACGTGTGGTCGAACAGCTCGGAGGAGACCTGGCCGCCCCGGCTCCACGGGCTCACCACGATGGTCGGCACGCGGATGCCGAGGCCGATCGGGTGCGGCCCCAGATTGGCGGCCTTCTTCGCGCCACCCTCCTTGTAGGTCTTGATCTCGCCCGCGACCGGGACGGTGCTGAAGCCGCTCTCCGGCCGCACCGGCGGCACCGGGGGGAGGGCATGGTCGTAGAAGCCGCCCGCTTCGTCATAGGTGAGGATGAAGGCGGTCTTGGCGAACACGTCGGGATGATCGACCAGCGCCTCGATCAGCTGGGCGGTGACATGCTCGCCCTTGGCCGGCACCGCGCGGGGATGTTCGGAAAGATCGGCGGCCGTCACGATCCAGGAGACCTGCGGCAGCGTCCCCGCCGCGATGTCGGCGCGGAACGCCTCGACCAGCTGCTGGCCGTCGGAGCGGGTGCGGTCCGGCCCCTGCTTGTGCTCGCTCACCCAGGAGCGGCCGCGCCGGTAGAGCGGCGATTCGCGGTCGCAGGGGCGGAACGGCGGGAAGACGGACAGCAGGTTGTCGCCGAAATTGTCGTATTCCTGATAGACCTTCCAGTCGATGCCGGCCGCCTGCAGCCGCTCGGCATAGGTCGTCCAGCGATAGGCGGCGGGATCGAGCGGATGATCCTCGGTCATGTCGGCGCTCGGCGTCTGGTCCTCGCCGTAATTCTGCATCATCGGATCGCCGCCGACGGTGCCGCCGCCATTGCAGCCCGTGAAGAGGTGCAGGCGGTTGGGATAGGTCTGCGTCAGCGTCGAGCAATGATAGGCGTCGCAGATGGTGAAGGCGTCGGCCAGCGCGTAGTAAAAGGGCAGGTCGCCCGGCCCGTAATGCAGCATGCGCTGCTTGAGCTCGCCATTATGGCCCCAGCGGTCGTAGCGGCCGCCGTTCAGGATGGTGAGATTCTCCTGGTGGCTCTGGTCCGCGCCCTCGACCGTGAAGGAGCGGGTGAGGCGGCTGTCGCCATGATAGGGCAATACGTGGCCGTCGGGATGCTCCTGGCTCGGCTGCTGCCACACCGTGGCGCCGCCGGGCAGGCGCAGCGGGCGCGGATCGCCGAAGCCGCGCACCCCGTTCAACATGCCGAAATAATGATCGAAGGCGCGATTCTCCTGCATGTGGATGACGATATGCTCGACATCCATGATCGAGCCGGTGCCGCCCGCCGCGGGAATCGCGAGCGCCCGCCCGATCAGCCCGCTGGAGGCGGCGGCGGCGCCCGCCGCGCCCGCCATCGTCATGAATCGCCGTCTGTCGATCGTCGCCATCGATCCCGTTCCTCGCTCTGTCCTAGCCGGCGATTGTGTCACCGAGCCTTCACAAAGCTGGTATAGTCCAGATTCGCGACAGAATGGCGACAGGCTCGGGTCGCCCCATCGACAGAAGGATCGTGATGGACATTATCGACGAGATTTTCGGCCTGTTCGCGCAATATGGCGATCTTGGCTATGGCGAGGACGTCAACCAGCGGGAGCATGCGCTGCAGGCCGCCCATTTCGCGCGGGAGGCGGGCGAGCCGGATATGCTGGTGGCCGCCGCGTTGCTCCACGACGTCGGCCAGTTCCTCAACGAGGCGGGCGACGCGGCGGAGCGCGAGGGGCGCGATGCCCGGCACGAAATGGGGGGCGCCGCCTTGCTGGCGCGCCATTTCCCCGAGGCGGTGGTGGCGCCGATCCGGCTCCACGTCGCGGCCAAGCGCTATCTGTGCGCGATCGACCCGGCCTATCATGACGGGCTGAGCACCGCCTCGCGGCTCAGCCTGCGCCTGCAGGGCGGGCCGTTCACGCCCGAGGAGGCGGAGGCCTTCATCCGCCAGCCGCATGCCGGGGAGGCGCTGCGGCTGCGCCGCTACGACGATCTCGGCAAGCGGCGCGATCTCGCCGTCCTGGGGCTGGAGGCGCATCGCGCCCTGCTCGAAAGCGTTCGTCTGTAACGATGGTGTCATGACAAACTGGTTCATACCAGTCTTGGGAGTGACGAACTGATTCGGTCCTGATCGAATCGGCGCGGGACAGTGAAACGACAAATTTGGGTCCGTGCGTGTCAGCGCGCGGAGAGGATGGCGCTTGGCCTGCAATCGATAGTCCGAATGATCTTCGATCAATCGGGCCGCAATTCCATCTCTTGGGGAAATTCAGGGGAGATTTATGATGATGAGCTTGGGCAAACGTGCCGATCTTCAAATTCTGATGGGAAGCGCCGCGCCGTTCGCGCTGGCGATCATGCTGGGCGCCGCGCAGCCGGCGCTCGCCGATGACGCGACGCAGACCGCGGTGAGCGGCACCGCGCCGCCGGAAAGCCTGGCCACCGCGTCGGGCGGCGCCATCATCGTCACCGGCCAGCGGGCGAGCAACGAGGCCTCGATCGCCATCAAGAAGTCCGCGGTGGGCGTGATCGACGTCCTCTCCGCCGACGATCTCGGCAAGCTGCCGGATGCCAGCGTGGCGGACTCGCTGTCGCGCATTCCGGGCGTCAGCACGATCGTCAACCAGGATACCGGCGAGGGCCAGTACGTCACCATCCGCGGCCTCGCCGGCACCTACAACGCCTATACGATCAACGGCGTGCGCGTGGCGGAGACCGATCCGGCGAGCCGCGACGTCTCGCTCAACCTGCTGCCGCCCAACGGTCTCGCGGCGGTGACCGTCGCCAAGACCCAGACGCCCGACATGGACGGCGACGCGATCGCCGGCGCGATCGACTTCCGCACGCCCAACGCCTTCGATTTCAAGAAGGATACGGTGCTGCGCCTCTACGGCGCGGGCGGCTTCAACGATCGCGCGCTGCAGTCGCACGAGGCGGCGGCCGCGGCCCAGGCCCAGGTCGATTTCGCGCACAAGTTCGCGGACGATCGCTTCGGCGTCTACATCTCGGCCGATTACGGCCTCTCGCACGGCAACGGCCAGGAGGTCGAGAATGACGGCGAGTGGGAGCCCTATCACTGGAAGGCCAACAATGACGAGCCGATCGACTACAACTCGCTGCAGCTGCCCGGCATCGATCTCGACTATCGCCGGCTGAAGCAGACCCGCATCGGCGGCAACTTCTCGCTGGATTATCATGGCGACCGCACGCAGCTCTACCTGCGCGGCCAATATGCCCAGCTCAAGCTGCGCGGCACCAACGACACCACCGAATATAACGCGCAGGACGACACGCCGCGCCTGACCCAGGTCAACCCGAACGACACCTCGCTGATCCAGCCCGACAAGGCGGTGAAGAGCGTCGATGCCAACGGCATCCGGACCTACAATTACACCACCTCGCAGATCGTCGACGAGAATCACGACGGCATCATCACCGACGAGGATGCGGTCGACAGCGGCTATTGGTCGCTCAACGGCCGCTCGGGCGTGTGGGATCCGCAGAACTTCCTGTTCGGCCGCGAGGACGAGGTCATCGACAGCAACCAGTATCTCGGCACGATCGATGCGGGCGGGCACAGCGACTTCGGCCGGCTGCACCTCGATTACGACGCCAGCCTCAGCATCGGCAAGCAGACCACGCCGGACGATTATTCGCTGGAATATGATGCCGAGTTCAACGCGCCGCTGACCTGGACCGAGGCCGATCCGCGCTTCCCGCAGCCCAACACCACGGCGGCGGCGAACAAGGTGCAATATGATCCGTCGCTGCTCAATCCCGACGGCGCGGAGCTGGAGAAGGGCTATCAGCGCGACACCCGCCTCGCGCTCAAGCTCGATGCCCGCTACGATTTCGGCGGCGTGCTCGATTATGTGAAGTTCGGCGGCAAATACACCCGCTCGCACCGCCATTATGTCGACCAGACGCTGTTCGACGGCGATCTGCTGGCGCCCTACGACACCAACCTCGCCGACAGCGGCCTGCTCGACAAGACGGTGAACAGCACGCTCGGCGGCCGCTATTATTACGGCGCCGTCTATTCGCGCGCGGCGATCATCAAGGCGATCGACGCGGCGATGAAGGTCGACCCGGATACCGATCCGGCCGACCTGTACGGCCAGGACCAGTGGAGCACCGAGCAGATCTACGCCGGCTATGCCCTCGCCGACTTCAAGCTCGGCGACCTGACGGTCGTCGCCGGCGGCCGCTTCGAGCATCGCGACACGTTCAGCAAATTCTACGACAATAGCGAGAGCGACGACGACGACGCGACGATCCCGCTGCCGACGCTGGATCACACCGATCGCGGCTATTCGGTGTTTCTGCCCAGCGTGACGGCGACCTACCGCCCGAACGAGAAGGCGGTCTATCGCGCCGCGGTGTGGACCGGCTATTCGGCCCCGGAATTCGAATATCTCTCCGGCGCCGAGACGATCACCCGCGCGGCGAATGGCGACGTCCTGGCGATCTCGAAGGGCAATCCGGACCTGAAGCCGGCCCGCGCGCTCAATTTCGACGCATCGGTGGAATATTATCCCGACAATTCCAGCATGATCTCGCTGGCGGGCTATTATAAGCGCATCCAGCACTTCATCTTCACCAACGACGATTCCGTCGATGCCGACACCAATTCGGGGACGATCGACATCTCGCAGCCGCAGAACGGGCGGACGGCCCATCTCTACGGCCTCGAATTCGCCGTCATCAAGTCGCTGCAGGGGCTGGCGCCGCCGTTCGACGGCTTCGGCCTGGAGGCCAACGTCACCGCGCAGCACAGCCGGGCGAACAGCGGCAATCCCGATTATCCGCACGCCATGCCGCTGGTCGATGCGCCGTCCTTGCTCTACAATCTGGCGGTGACCTACCAGAAGTACGGCTTCGACGCGAAGCTGTCCTATTCGTGGCGCGGCAAGTATATCGAGCAGCTGCGCGACAACGGCATCGCCAAGTGGGTCCAGCCCAATCGCAGCCTCGACTTCCACGTCCGCTACAATGCCAATGCGCATTTCGCGATCGACTTCGAGGCGAGCAACCTGCTCAACGACTGGAAATATTACACCACGCGCGGGCCGGACCCGTCCTACCAGAAGGATTATATGGAGCCGGGCCGCAACTTCATGTGGCGCGCCAGCTACGTGTTCTGACGACGCGAAAGGCCCCTCGCGTCGATCGGGCGGGGTGCGGTCTCCCAGGAGGCCGCACCCCTTTGCTTTGGGGCTCGTATGGGTTCGACCGATCGTCCGTCGTCAGTCAGGATCCATTGGGTGCAACGCCGATGGCCTGGCGCCGCGTCGCGGCCCGGCCGTGGCGATGCGGCGGGCGCTGCGCGAATGGATCCCGGCCTCCGCCGGGATGACGGCCGGGGGGCGGGGCGGGGCTTGCCCGCAATCGGCCGCATCGCCCCGCTTCGGCGGCGATGCGGGCTTGACCCGGCATAAGCCGCATCGGATGGTGGCCCGATCCAGCACGCCGGAACGACCGGCCGTCACCGGAGACCGCATGTCGTCGACCAGGGCCGCAGCCCCCGCGCAGGGGCCGCAATATCTCGCGCTCCGCGATCGCATTGCCGACCAGATCGAGGCGGGGGCCTATGCCGAGGGCAAGCTTCCGTCCGAACGCCAGCTGCAGGGCGGCACCGGCGCCGCGCGCGGCACCATCCGCGAGGCGCTGTTCCAGCTGGAGGCCGAGGGCCTGATCTACCGGCGCGACCGCAGCGGCTGGTACGTCTCGCCCTTGCCGATCACCTACGACCCGACGCGCTGGTCGGGCTTCATGTCCTACGTGTCCGAGCAGGGCCGCGTGCCCGCGACCGAGACGCTCTCCACCGAGACGTTGCGGGTGCCGCCCGCCACCGCCGAGATTTTCGGCACCGCGCCCGAGGCGCCGCTGTTCGTCATCCACCGGCGGCGGCGGGTGGACGGGCGGCCGGTGCTGGTCGAGCGCATCACGGTCGATCCCGCGCTGGCGCCGAACCTGCTCGACCATGATCTCGACGGCTCGCTCACCGCCATCCTGCGCACGCATTATGGCGTCACCGTCGCGCGCAACCGGGTGGACATGCAGCCCTGCGCGCTGGTGCGCGAGGCGGCCGAGGCGCTCGGCGTCAAATCGGGCACGCCGGGGCTGCTGGTGGTGCGGACCAGCTTCGACAAGGCCGGGCGCATCATCGAATATGACCAGGAATATTGGCGCGCGGACGCGATCCGCATCCACGTCGATCTTCGGGTGCGCGGGTAGGGTAAAAATCCTCCCCCGCCAGGGGGAGGTGGCGGCGAAGCCGACGGAGGGGGAGGACGGCGGTGCGCTCTCGATAAGGCACCGCCGTCCTCCCCCTCCACCATCCTGCGGATGGTCCCCCTCCCCCTGGCGGGGGAGGATTTCCGCAGCCCTCACACCGCCAGCGCCACCATCCGCCGGCCGCGATGGTGGAAATAGAAAGCCGACGCCAGCGTCAGCACGCCGACGACGATCGCCGTCGCGTAGCAGCAGCCGGTGAAGAAGGGCAGCCAGCGCATCCCCGGTTCCGCGACGCTGCGGTAGAGGAGCAGGGCGACGCTGCCGCAATAGCCCGAGGCGTCGGCGATGTAGATCAGGAAGCCGGCATTGCCCGCCTTGCCGATCGCCGCGATCATGCGATCGAACAGCATCGCGTTGAACGGCGTGTAGGAGAGGTAGAGGCCCGCGCCGGTCAGGATCATCCAGCTGATCGGCCCGATCGCGCCGGCCTGGAAGGCGAGGGTGGAGAGGCCGAGCAGCACCGCGCCGGCGATCACCACGCCGTGCATCACCAGCAGCGCGCGCATGTTGTCGCGGATCAGCATCAGCGCGCCGAGCCCGCCGAGCGCGATCGCCGCGACCGGGATCTCGCTCGCCGAGAAGACCGCGGCGACATGCGAATAGCCGAGGCCCGCCCAGAGCTCGGCGGCGAAATTGTCGCGGAAGTCGCGGATCGCGGTGAGCAGCACATAGCCCGCCACCAGCAGGACCAGCGCCAGCCCGTGCTCGCGCAGAAAGGCCCGGCGATCGGCGCCATCCATCGGCACGCGCGGGGTGCGCTCGCGCTCGTCCTCGGCATTGGGCGGCGGCAATCTCTCCAGCACCCAGACCGATCCGAACAGCAGCGGGAAGAAGAGCAGGCCGGTCGCCGCCGGCATCCAGAATTCGCCGACGCCGGCCGCCATCAGCAAGGTCGCGACGGTCTTCACCACGCCGGACGACAGGATGAAGCTGGCGCACAGGATGGCGCCGAGCAGCTCCGAATTGCGGCGGCCTTCCAGATAGCTGAACACGAGGCCCCAGATCATGCCGAGCGGCAGGCCGTTGAGGATCATGATCCAGGCGTTCCACGGCGTCGGCACGATCGCGAACAGGATCAGGGCGATCCACGACAGGCCGATGAGCGCGAGGATCGCCTTGCCCCGGCCGCGCCGGCCCGCCTCCGCGATCACCCGCACGCCGATCAGCTTGGACGCGGCATAGCCGGCGACCTGCGCGATGATCGCCAGCGTCTTGTAGTCGATGCCGAGGATGCCGGCGCGGACGTCCGCGAATTCCGCCGCCGCGATCGGCTTGCGGAAGGCGTACATGCAGAAATAGGCGCAGAAGCCGGCCACCGCCCCCAGGGTGGTGACGATGGAGGAGGGCCAGCGCGGCGGCTGGGCCTCGCGGGGCGGAGTCGATCCGGTGACCATGGAATTGGTCTGGACCAATTATGTTGCAGATCGGTGGCACTCTCTCGCCGGAAGGGCGCGCGATCTTCTCCCCTCCCTGAAAGGGAGGGGCCGGGGGTGGGTGGAGGCGCGCGTGACTTGGCTCTCACGCGGCGTGGCACCCGTATCGCGACCCAATACCCACCCCAACCCCTCCCTTTCAGGGAGGGGCTTTCCATGTCGGCGATGCCCCTTAGATCCTCCCCCGCCAGGGGGAGGTGGCGCCCGCAGGGCGTCGGAGGGGGCGGACGGCGGTGTGGTTTCCGCCATGAGCGCGCCGCCGCCCGCCCCTCCGTCATGCTGCGCATGCCACCTCCCCCTGGCGGGGGAGGATCGGCGATCTTGACAATGATAACCAATTAGGTTACACACCACCCCCGTCGCCCGCATCGCCGATCACGGTGCCGGGAGGCGGAAGCGGAAGGCTGGCGGTCGTGCGAGCC
>Ga0207671_10004302_pt1 | contig 13686 bp, 12 predicted proteins | sample KBSC24metaG_FD_184352 | JGI IMG/M metagenome (GOLD analysis project Ga0207671, IMG submission 184352) | Corn rhizosphere microbial communities from Kellogg Biological Station, Michigan, USA - KBS C2-4 metaG (SPAdes) (version 2) | ecosystem: Host-associated > Plants > Roots > Rhizosphere > Soil... | reverse complement strand
AGTTCGACCTGGACGCCGCACTGGAGCGCAAGCCCGGTGTGATCCTGGTCGACGAACTGGCGCACTCCAACGTGCCCGGCTCGCGCCATGCCAAACGCTGGCAGGACATCGACGAACTGCTGCGTGCCGGCATCGATGTCTACACCACCCTCAACGTGCAGCACATCGAAAGTCTCAACGACGTGGTCGGCCAGATCACCGGCATCCGCGTCTTCGAGACGGTGCCCGATCATGTCTTCGATGAAGCCGACGATGTCATGCTGGTGGATATTCCGCCCGATGAATTGCTGGCCCGCCTGCAGCAGGGCAAGGTCTACCTGCCGCAGCAGGCCGAGAAGGCCGGGCGCAATTTCTTCCGCAAGGGCAACCTGATCGCGCTGCGCGAGATTGCCTTGCGCCGGACGGCCGACCGCGTCGATGCCGACATGCGCCAGTACCGCGCCGACCGCTCCATCGCCCAGCTGTGGCAGGCGCGCGAGCGCATCGTGGTGGCGGTCGGCAGCGGTGCCGGCGAGGAACGCCTGATCCGCGAAGCGGCCCGCCTGGCTGCGAAGCTGCAGGCCGAATGGCTGGCGGTTCACGTCGACCTGTCGGGCCAGCGCCAGGCGATGGAGGCGCGCGAACGCGTGGTCTCCTATCTGAAACTGGCGCAATCCCTGGGCGCGGAAACGGCCAGCATCAGCGGTGAGGAATTGTCCGCAGCGCTGCTGCAATTCGCCCGCAGCCGCAATGCCGGCAAGCTGGTGATCGGCCAGGAAGAGGGCGGCCTGCGCCACTTGCTGCGCTGGCCGCGCGGCACTCTGGCCCAGCGCATCGCGCGTAGCGGCGGCGAGATCGATCTCTACACCATCGCCCGCAGCCGCACCCGCGTGCAGCAGGAACAGGCCCGTACCGACAGTGCGGCCAGCGCCGCCGAAGCCCTGCTCACGCGCCGCCGCCGCACGCGTGGCACGCTGTGGGCCGTGGCCAGTTGCATGGCCACCACGACGCTGGCCTTCGTGCTCGATGGCAAGCTGCATCCGGCCAACGTCATCATGCTGTACCTCGTGGGCGTGATGCTGGTGGCGATGCGCTATGGCCGCGCCGCCTCGGCGCTGGTGTCGGTGCTGTCGGTGCTGTCCTTCGATTTCTTCTTCGTCGATCCGCGTTTTTCCATCACGGTGTCGGACGCGCAGTACCTGCTGACGCTGGCGGTGATGCTGGCGGTGTCGCTGTTCATCAGCTCGCTCACGGCGCGCCTGCGCCGCCAGGCCAGCGTGGCCATGCAGCGCGAAGGACGCGCCGCCAATCTCTACATGCTGGGCAAGGAATTGTCGGCGCTGCTGACGCTGGACCAGATCCTGGAAATCGGCCGCCGTCATCTGGCCGCCGTGTTCGGGGCGCGCATCGCCTTCTTCCTGCCCGACAGCGCCGACCAGTTGCGCCTGGCCGAGCCCGAGCAGGACAGCGGCGGTCCGCACGTCCTCAAAAGCGTGGACGCGGGCGTGGCGCAATGGGTCTACGACAACGGCCAGGCCGCCGGCAAGGGCACGGCCACCTTGCCCTCCGCAGCGGCGCTGTACCTGCCGCTGACGGCCACCATGCGCACGCGTGGCGTGCTGGCCTTTGCCATCGAAGGTGCCAGTGAAGAGGAGCGCCAGCTGGCCGCAGCGCAACTGGCCCTGCCCGAGAATCGCCAGATGCTGGAAATCTTCTGCTCGCAAATTGCCATGGCCATCGAGCGCCTGCACTATGCCGAGGTGGCCCAGGATGCGCTGGTGACCATGGAATCGGAACGCCTGCGCAATTCGCTGCTCTCGGCCATCTCGCATGACCTGCGCACGCCGCTGACCTCGCTGGTGGGCAGTGCCGACGTGCTGGCCGCCAACGAGCGCCTGGATGAGGATGCTCGCGCCATGGCGCGCACCATCAGCGAACAGTCGCAGAAGATGGTCGGGCTGATGAACAACCTGCTGGACATGGCGCGCCTGCAGGCAGGCGTGGTGACCTTGAATCGCCAATGGAATGCACTGGAAGAGTTGACCGGCTCGGCCCTGCGCCTGCTCTCCAAAGCACTGGAAGGACGCCAGGTGGACACGCGCATCGCACCCAACCTGCCGCTGTTGCGGGTGGATGCGGTATTGCTGGAACGGGTACTGGCCAACCTGGTGGAAAACGCCATCAAGTATTCGCCTGCCGGCAGCCCCATCGCCATCAGTGCGCATGTGGAAGACAGCGATGGCCAGCCCCAGGTCAAGGTGTGCGTGAGCGACCATGGGCGCGGCTTTCCGCCGGCCATGACGCAGCACGCCTTTGAAAAATTCACGCGCGGCGACAATGAATCGTCCACCCCCGGCGTCGGCCTGGGCCTGGCGATCTGCCGCGCCATCGTCGAGGCGCACCAGGGCCGCATCTGGATCGCGCCGCAGGAAGCCGGGCAGGGCGCGACCGTCTGCTTCATGCTGCCGGTGGAAACGCAACCCGCCCTGCCGGAGGAATAAGGACACCCCATGCAAGAACACGCAGGCAACATCGTCTTCATCGAAGATGATCCGCACATCCGCAAACTGGTCAGGAGTGCGCTCGAACAGGAGGGCTTCATCGTCCACGAAGCCAAGAGCGCACGTGAAGGCGTCACCGAAGCCGGGACCCGCAAGCCCGACCTCATCATCCTCGACCTCGGTTTGCCCGATGGCGACGGCAAGCAGGTCATCAGCGAGATCCGCAACTGGAGCAGCGTGCCCATCGTGATCCTCTCGGCCCGCACGCAGGAGTCCGAGAAGGTGGAAGCGCTCGACGCCGGTGCCGACGACTACCTGGTCAAGCCCTTCGGCATGCCTGAACTGCTGGCCCGCATGCGTGCGCAACTGCGCCGCCATGCGCGCGCCTCAGGCGCAGGGCAGTCCAGCGGGCGCTATCGGCTTGGGGATGTGGTGGTGGACCTGCCGGCCCGCAGCGTGAGCCGCAACGGCGAGGCGCTGCATCTGACGCAGATCGAATATCGTTTGCTGGCCACCCTGCTGCGCGATGCCGGGCGCGTCATCACGCACCGCCAGTTGCTGGTGGCCGGATGGGGACCTTCGCATGCGGAGGATGGCCACTACCTGCGCATCTACATGCAGCGCCTGCGCCAGAAATTGGAACGCGATGCGGCCCAGCCGGTGCACATCCTCACCGAGATCGGCGTGGGCTATCGGGTGGCTGATGTGGTGGCCGAATGAAACTGCAGTGAACCGGCCTCAGGGCCAGTTCAGCAGCGGCAGGGCCAGTACCACCATCACGATGCAGCCCAGATTGAGCAGCAGACGCTGGCGCTTGAGCACGAACGAGAGCAGCCACGCCCCGGCCAGAAAGACGATGAAATTGGCCAGGTATTGCTTGCCCGCAGCGGCCACCGGCAACTCCGGCGCATCGGCCAGTCCGGAGAATTTCCAGGCGCAGACCAGGGCTGCCAGCACGGCGCAGTTGAAATAGGTATTGACGGTCGGGAAGCTTTCTTCCAGATGATCGGAGACCTCCACGCTCTCGCAGCGGCCTTCGCGATAGAGCGCTTCCAGCCAGTGCCGCTCACCACGCCAGCGATAGAGCAGGGTGCCGTCTTCGCGCGTCTCCTGGGCATGGGGTGTGCCGAGCCGCGTGTTCATGAAGTCAGGTGCGGTGTTGCGCCATTCGGCGGTCTGCGCGGCGCGGAAGCGCTGTTCCAGCGCGCGCGCCTTGCGGCGTCGGCCCAGTTGTTTCAGGGCCAGCTGGGCCAGGGCCAGGGAATTGAACAGGTAGATCCACTGCAGGATGGTGGCGTAGTCGGCTTGCATGGGCAGGTCGGTCAGTAGGGGCATCGATAAGGATGCCGCATCTTGCCGTCAGCCCGCCTGATTGTCCAGCCCGGCTGTGTGCGCAGGACCGGGAGGCCCGCCAGACGGCGGTTCTAGCGTGATATGAACCTAAAGATCCCCCCAGATATCAATCTGGCGGCGGATCTGCCCGGTGCGCGCATCGCAGATGAAGAGAACTTCCCGCAGGGCATGCCGCACCACGTAGCGGAAGTATTCGTGGTCGGTTCGGGCCACGAATTCCTCGCTCTCGATCTTGCCGGGCATGAAGGCACTGATCTGCTGTCGGCACTCGTCGCGGTGCTGCAGGGCCTGCCGCGAGGGGCCGTAGTCTTCCGGCGCGCGGTAGGGCGCGACGGCCTGGGTGAGCGGCGCGATGCTGGCGCAGAGCATGAAGATCAGCAGCGCCACCAGCACGCAGCGATAGCGGCGGCGCTGGGCGGTACGCAGGAACAGATGGCGCGGCGAGAGCGGGTGGAGGCGATCCTCGCCACGTTTCCAGTGCAGACGGCTACGCATGATGATGCACCTCCTTGTGATGTTGTCTTGTCAGAAGACGGACAGGGCTCAGAAGCTCTTGTTGACCGAAGCGATCCACTGGTTGCTGCCGATGTTCTTGCCACGCAGGGTGTAGCCGGCGTCGGGCGCATTGCTGCCGGTCCAGGCCAGCCCCAGCACGTAGCCGGAGAAGTCGCGCGTGAGGCCCAGCTTCCAGTCGGTATAGGAGAGGTTGGAAGCATTGGAGCCGGTATAGCGCTGGCGGCCGATGTGGGCCAGTCCGGTGATGCCGGCAAAGAGTTCATGTGTCACGGACAGGTCGGCATAGGTGCTGCCGCGCGTATCGGCATTGCCGAAGGTATTGCCGGTGCTGTACGAATACTTGAAGGCGATCCACTTGGCATCCACGCCGAGGTAGACCTCGGTGGTATCGGGCTTGGTCATGCCGGCCGGATAGCTGCCGGGATAGGCGTAGTGCAGCACGCCGATGTCGCCGGTGAGCCAGTCGGTGAGCGCCGGTTTCCAGCCGCCGTAGACATCGGCTTCGAGGCTGGCGGAGGCGGCCGGGTTGGTATCCGAGATCCAGCTGATGTTGGACATCCAGACACCGGCATAGAGGCCATTTTCATGGGTCAGGTCGAAGCCGCCTTGCAGGGCCGGTTTCTGGTTGGTCTGGGTGGTGCCGCGGAAGACGTATTGGCTGACGATGCCGATGTTGCCGGCCAGGTGCAGCGGTGAGGCGCTGGCATCCGGGGCGGCCGGTGCGGCTTCCTGCGCCTGGGCCGGTGCGATCACGGCGATGGCCAGCAGCGCGCCGGCGGCGGCCAGGGTAGCCAGACCGGCCAGTTGCGCATTGCGCAGGCGACGCTGGCCCAGCGGTGCCATGTCTTGCTGTGCGGGATACTGGATGTGTTGTTGGGTGCGGCGATTCATGATGCTGGTGGCTCCGTGGGTTGAAGAGCCGCAAGCTTAGATTTTGACGCGTTTAATCCGGGTAAAACTTTGCTGCCGGACTGTAAACGTCGCGTAAAGGAGGAGCGCCATTCCTGAGCGCCGGTAATCACTTGCATGGAAGTACTCCGTTCTTTTGCCATCCATCAAAACACGGGCGCGCTGCCTCGAAATTTTTTGTTGTGCGTCCGAAGGAATTTCTAAGTTTTCCTGATTTGTCCCGGCGACTGATCTTTTCACGACTGATCGGTCGCATATTCCTGCCCTTGCGCTTGCATGCCGCTTGCGCTCTTCTGGCAGGAGCTTGTATGGACGCACCCCCAACATCAATCCGGACATCGATTCCGACCAAGGCCGAGGCCTTCCGGCAATGGGTGGCCGAGCCGCAGCATCGGCGTTTCATGCGCCTGCGCTTTCCGCATGGGGATGGCCCGGATGCGCCCTTGCTGGTGCAGCGGCTCGATGGCGAGGAGTCGCTCTCGCGTGACTTTTCCTTTGTCGTGGAGCTGCTCACCGATGATGCGCATCTGCCCCTCAAGTCCATGATGGGCAAGCTGCTGGTGATCGAGCTGGTGCGGGAAGATGGTCACCTGCGTTACTTTTCCGGATACGTGTTCGCGTTCTCCCGGCAACGCGCCGATGGGGCGGTGGTGGTCTACGAAGCGCAGCTGGGGCCCTGGTTCAGGCTGCTCTCCTGGCGGCGCGATCACCATCTTTTCCATGACAAGACCCTGCATCAGCAGACTGCCGACATCTTCGCCGACTACCCGCTGCATGCACGCTGGCAGTGGCAGGTCAGCAGTGGCGATGCCACCATGACCGACGCCTTCCAGTACGGTGAGAGCGATCACAACTACCTGAGCCGCCGTTGGGAAGCCGCCGGCTGGCATTACTGGTACGAGCACGATGCCAGCGGCCATACCCTGATCGTGGGCAGCGACAGTTGCCAGCAAGCCGCCATCGATGGCGAACAAAGCGTGCGCTTCCACGCGAACGGCGGCAGTGCCGAAGACGATGCCATTGACTGCTGGTCGCCGCAGCGCGAGATGGCGGCGAGCAGCGTGGTGCTTGGCAGCTTCGATTTCAAGTCGCCGGCGCCGCGCTGGATGGAGGTGCCGACGCTCAATCGACAGGGCGTGGCACCGTCCATCGAGCACTATCTCTACACCGGCCACCGTGGCTATCGTGACAGGGACGATGGCGATGCGCAGAGCCGCTTGCGTATCGAGGAGATCGAGGCCCGTGCGCGGCAGGTGGAAGGGCAGGGCAACTGTCGCGCCATGATGCCGGGGCGCTGGTTCCGGCTGGTGGGGCATGTCGAGTGTCCGCGCTTTGGCGGGCCATCGTCCCAGGGGCGGGACGAGTTCCTGATTCTGAGCGTCCGTCATCGCATCCACAACAATTACTTTCCTCTGGCGGCGCAGGATGCCGAGCCTCCTTACCGCAACGAATTCCGCTGCATGCGCCGCCAGATCCCCTGGCGTCCAGGTCCCGGCTACAACAGCCACGTGCCCATTGCACGTGGCGCACAGACCGCTACGGTGGTGGGCGTGCCGGGACAGCCGGCGCTGTGGACCGATGAATACGCACGGGTCCGCGTGCAATTCCACTGGGATCGCGAGGGGCGTCATGACATCGGCAGTTCCGCCTGGATCCGCGTGGCCAGTCCCTGGGCGGGTGCGCAGCTTGGCGCGCTGGCCTTGCCCCGGGTTGGCGCGGAAGTGCTGGTGCAATGGATGGATGGCAATCCGGACCGGCCCGTCATCGTGGGTAGCCTCTACAACGCTGACCATCTGCCGCCCTGGGTGCTGCCTGCACAGCGCGCGCTGACCGGCCTGCGCAGCCGCGAGCTCACCGACGATGGCGGCAACCGTGCACTGGGCCGCAGCAACCATCTGATTCTCGACGACACGGCGGGCCGCCTGCAGGCGCAGTTCAGGAGCGATCAGTACCACAGCCAGCTGTCGCTGGGCCACCTGTGCCGCATCGAGGACCAGCAAGGCCGCCAGGAGGCACGTGGCCAAGGATGGGAACTGCGCACCGATGCCTGGGGTGTGCTGCGGGCCGGACGCGGGATGCTGGTCACCACCGAAGGCCGGCCCCGAGCGCGCCGGCACGCCAAGGACCTGGGCGAGACCCTGGCGCGGCTGGTGCGTGCTCGCCAGGAGCAGCAGGCACTGGCGCGTCTTGCACAGCAGGCATCTGCGCAGGAGGCCGAGGCGCAGCAGGCGCAGGTGGCCGCCGCCTTGCATGCGCAGAACCAGGCCCTGCGCGGCAACGATGGGCCGGATGAGGAGGAGGCTTTCCCGGAACTGGCCACGCCGCTACTGGTGCTGGCCAGCCCGGCCGGCATTGCGGCCACCAGCGGACAGGATATGCATCTGGCCAGCACCGCAGACACGGCGCTCACGGCTGGCCGCCACCTTGCCCTCAGTGCGGGCGGCGGCTTTTTTGCCAGCGTGCGCGAGAGTTTTCGGCTGTTCGTGCAGAAGGCCGGGCTGCGCCTGGTGGCGGCTGCCGGGGACATTGATTTGCGCGCGCTATCGGACGGCATTCATCTGCTGGCCAAACTGAAGATCACCCAGACCGCCGATGAAATCGTCCTCAGCGCACATCAGCGCATCCTGCTCAATGGCGGCGGCAGTTATGTGCGGCTGGATGCGCAGGGGATAGAACTGGGGACGCGAGGGCAGTTTCAGGTGCGGGCGAGCGTGAAGCACTTTGAAGGCGGGAATGCGATGCCGGTGCCGCAGGTGGAGGGGGCGGGGATGGCGGTGTTTGATGAGCGCTTCCACGTGGTCGATGAAGAGGATGAGCCGATGGCGCATTGCGCCTACAAGGTCTTCAGTGGCTGTGGCAAGACCTGGACGGGAGTCACTGATGCACAGGGGTTCACGCAGCGTTGCCACACTGAGCGGCCCAGCGGATTACGGATTGAAATTTTGCATGAGGCTGATGATGACGAATGACAAGAAAATGAGTGTGAAACACAGCAAGGCAGCGGGCATGACCAACAAGACCAAGGATTCGGTGGTCAAGGTCATCGTGCGCATTGATGATCGCGGTGATTGGATAAGGCCCCAGACGGGTGAAAAATTCTATATCGATGAGGAGGCGGTATTTCCGGACATCGAGTTCGAGTTCAAGAGCGATGTGCCCGGGCCTTATCGATGGACATGGACGATGAAATGGCCGGCACAGGCGAGCGGTTTAAGTGAGAAGGACAGAGCAGGGGATGCCCTGAGGCTATTCGAGGAAACCGGAAAGTTCGCACAGGATAGCAAACGCTGGAATGCGCGCAGCATCAGCCAGGTCATTGGCGGGACCTTGCGGGTAGTGGTGCAGGTCGGCGAGCATGAATTCACCCGTACCGTGGAGGTCTTGGCCAAGCAACCAGGGGCGGCCCGGATCAAGGCGCTCATTGCCGAGCATAAGGAGCCGCTGCTTGAAAAGATCGTCCAGCAGGAGTCGAGGTTCAAGCACGTGATTGAAAAGGATTTTCAGCCGGTGGTTGCCAGCGACAAAGGATTCGGCGCGGTGCAGTTGACCATTCCCGAACCTACGTATCCGGAAGTCTGGAGTTGGAGGGAGAACGTGGTTGCTGGTATCAGGTTGTTGAGGAAGAAAAGAGCGATTGCGAAGGCACATCTTTCTCAAGAAGGCAGGAAATATACGCAGGAGATGTTGGACAAGGAGACCATCTGTCTATGGAACGCTGGCCTTTACTATGAATGGGATGAGAAGGCCGAGAAGTGGGTCCGGAATAAATCCATCCTGTGCGATTCCCAAACAGGAAATATTGGATGGGATATGCGTAAAAAGGCTAACAAGGACAAGACTGAAGAGGAACTCCGAGAGAGAGATCAAAAGACTTATAACACCAAGAAATCAAATCGGTCTGCCGGGCATGCGTGGACATATTCAGGAGTGTGTTATGCGGACCACGTGCAAGGTAATTGAGCTGCTGTCATTGCTGCTGATGATTTTTTTCCCTTCATTTTTATCGGCAGGGGAAGCGATTGTCGGGGATCAAGCAATTATCGAAGAATACCGGAAGAATTTTCAAGGAAGCGATCTCACCCCCGGTTACAAGCTTGTTGCGGAGGATGGTTCTGAATGTTGTGCAGCGAAATCTGCTGAAAAAGTCTATCTGTTGGATTGGACGAGTAAAGCAAAAGGCACCCTGATTTTCTCGCAGGAACTGAATGATCTTCTCGAACAGGAATATGAATTCCTCATGCTCAATGACTCATTCATCAAGACGTCCCGGGGCGGTTACTTCGTCTTGTACGTGATCCGGGCGGTCCAGTACGAAACGTACCAAACGGGTTGTGTGATGAATTCGGCACCGGACAAGGCGTACTTGTTTTCGGTGATCGATTCCAAAGTAAAAATGCTCAGTAAATTCTTTGGCGGTTGTGCAGCCGAGTTTGAGGTGATCAGGGAAGACAGTACTGTCGGATACCGCGTCACCGAGAGGGGGAGAAAACTCCGGTCTGTACGCTACATGCTGCGCGGCGATGTGTTGGTCAGGGAACCCGACTATTGGAAAAAGAGAGGTGTCAAATGAAGACCCTTCTCCGCGCTCACAGAAGGTATTCAGTAGAGTGGCAGCGTGACTGCGTTAGAGCAGCAGTCGTTGCCTTCTTGATGATCTTGCCGCTGTCTTGTGTTGCTCGCGCGATTCCCACAGTCAGCGAGGAGCGGCTGTCCGACTATCGTGCGGAATATGAGAATAGAAATCCGCCAATGAAATATTTGCTGATTCATGCAGATGGCTCCGAGGCCGATACGGTCAGTTCTACTCGATCACTGTACTTGCTTGACCTCAGCGCAGACGCCACCAATAACGTGATCGCATCCCCTGAGATTGATGAGCTCATCGAATCGGAATTCTTCGTGGAAATTCAGTCTGACTCTCTGCTGAGCCGAGGAAAAACTGACTACCTGGTTCTATCCATGTCGCGACCAGCAGAATTCAACCCACGTTATTTCCGATGTGTCGCAGGACACGGCGAGGACCGCGCCTATCTGTTCTCCATTTCTGACGGCAAGGCAAAAGTGGTCAGCAAATTCTTCGGTGGCTGTGCCACCAGTTACGAGCTCATGCGCGATGGCAATGACCGTGGATACCGCGTGATCGAGCGAGGAGAAAAAGTCCGATCCGTGCGCTACATGCTGCGCGGTGACACGCTTGTCAGAGAGCCGGACTATCAGGAGAAGGGAAGTCCCCGATGAATACCCTCACCCATTTCTGCGCCAGACATGGCGAAGAACAGCTGCACGAAACGTCTCAGCATCACGTCATGCTTGCTCGCATGAAAATGAATGGCCGCAAGAAATCATGCGCAATTCTCGGGGTCTGCAGGAAGCAGCCTCTGCTCGTACGTACTACCGCGATAGTGGTCGGCCTGATGCTCCCCTTGTTGTCTACGTCAGCCGAGCTTCCCAAGGTCCGCGGCGACTACCTGGAGCGCTATCGCGATATCGCAAAGTACACGAAGCCGATGATGAAATACGTACTCATCCGGGGTGACAGCCGGGAAGCCTACGCCAACGAGACGATTCCCACCATTTACCTGCTCGACATCAGGACGAAGTCGCCGGACAAGGTCTTCTATTCGCCGGAAATCGATCAGCTCATCAAGGAGGATTTTGTCCTCATCATTGATCATGATTCGCTACTGGTTCACGGCAAGACTGACTATATCGTCATCAGCATGTACCGCCCGCCCTCGATCGATCCTGACTACACCCGTTGCTGGGATCGCAGCGAGGTGGAAATCGCCTACCTGTTTGCCATCACGGAAGGAAAAGCAAAGATCATCGACAAGACCTTCGGTGGCTGTGGAACGCATTACGAGGTGATCGAACAGGGCAAGACCGTTGGCTATCGCGTGACCCGCGAAGACTTTGACGGGACCAGTACGGCGGATCACTACCTGCTGCGCCGCAGCGGCCTCGTCAAGCAGCCGGGGCCTCCGAATAAGGAGGCGCAACGATGAGAAACAGCACATCCGGAGTCCGCAGCTTGCGTCCATCATTGGGGGAAATGAAACAAGGGTTCGTCATGCGCATTGCTTTGAAGTCGTTGGCTCTGACGGGGATTCTTTTCGCGCTGAATGCTTATTCCCGCGCGCCTGCCGTATTGCAGGAAAAAAAGCTGGAAAAGATCAGGGAAACCTATACCTTGCGCACCGACGACCACCCGCAATACGTGTTCGTCCATGCAGACGGCAGCGCGTGCTGCACAGCGCCGCCGCAAAAGCCGGTGTATCTGGTGAACCTCCTGGCCAGGGGACCGCAGACGCTGATTTATTCGGAAGAGATCAATGCCTTGTTCAGGAAGAAGTTCGTGCTTGAGATCGACGATGTCAGTGTCATCGAGTCCGGCGAAAAACATTTCTTCGTGGTGAAGATCGCGCCGCCGGTGGACGAGCGGGACAGCTTTCCTCACTGCATCGACGGCAAGCCGGAAGAGAAGGCCTATCTGCTGGCCGTAAGCGGGACCAGGGTGGACATCGTCCATACCAATATGCAGGGCTGTGACACCGCCTATGGATCGCTGATCTTGGGAAGACCCCTCGGCTACGAGGTCGCTCACGTCGGCGAGCCCGTGGAGTTTCTGCGCTTGCGTAACGGCGAGGTGCTGCACCTGATCAAGCCGTTCGAGTAACGCAGGCGCTCCTCGTCAAGCGCGCTCGCTCATTCCATGACCGACCAATTCCACCAGGCCGCCCACATGACCAGTCCACCGAACCTCGACATCGAATCCATCCCCGACGATTTCATCCGCGCCGTCCTCTATCCCTTCGCCATGGCCGACTACGATGGCGCGCAAGCCATCCGCCTGAGTGCGGTGCCGGATTCCGATGTGCTGCAGGGGCTCCCCATCGACCTGGTCAACGAAGCACTGTCGGCAGCCCAGGAGGCGGGCCTGATCGAGATGGTGGAAGAACGCCCCGGTGCCATCGCCATGACCCCGCTGGGCAAGAAGAAATTCCTGCTGGTGCGCGACGGCTTCTACGACGACGATGCCATCGACGAGCTGCGCCGCATCCTGGCAACGCTGGACCTGCGTGCCTTGCGCCTCTCCGGAGACTATCGCCAGCACCGGCAGAGCTGCACGGCGCTGGCCGCTTGTCCGGATCAGCCTTGCCCGTGCACGGGCCGCTGGCTCGCAAGGCGGCTGGAACAGCGGCAATGCGAATTGCGCGAAGGGGATGCCATGCCCTTGCCCGAAGTGGACGCGCAGGACCGGCCCGTTTTCTGGTATCTGATGAAGACCTGATCAATCCCCACGCCCAGCCCAGTTGGGCGGCCGCTTCTCCAGAAACGCCTGTATCCCCTCCATCGCCTCCGCATCCATGATGTTGCAGGCCATCACCTCGGCTGCATGCGCATAGGCATCGGGCAGCGCCATCATCTGCTGGCGGTACACCATGGCCTTGCCGCGCGCAATCGAGATGGCAGGCTTGCTGCAGATCTCGCGCGCCAGCGCTTCGGTGGTGGCATCGAGTTCGTCGGCACGCACCGCCTGGTTGATGAGTCCCCATTGCGCGGCCGTGTCGGCATCGATGAATTTGCCGGTCACCAGCATTTCGAAGGCGCGCTTGATCGGCAGGTTGCGCGTCAAGGCCACCGCTGGCGTGGAACAGAACAAACCGACGTTGATGCCCGAGACCGCAAAGCGCGCGCCCTCGCTGGCCACCGCCAGGTCGCAGGCGGCCACCAGCTGGCAGCCGGCCGCCGTGGCCAGTCCCTGCACCTTGGCGATGACCGGCACCGGCAGCGCGCGCAAGGATTGCATCAGGCGGCTGCAACGATCAAACAATTGCTGGTAATACGCCTGCTCGGGCGTGGTGCGCATCTCGCGCAGGTCATGGCCGGCGCAGAAGGCGCGGCCGTTGGCGGCCAGGATCACGCAGCGTACCTGCGGGTCCTGCGCCAGCGCATCGAGCTGCGCCTGCAAGGCCTCCAGCATCGCTTCGGAGAGCGCATTGAATTGCGCCGGCCGGTTCAGGGTGAGGGTGGTGATGCCCTGCGCGTCATGGCGCAGCAACAGGTCCTGGCTTGCGTCTTGCATGGTGTCTCCTCCATTGGTGATGGGCGCCGTGTGTTGCCTTACACCATGCCCAGCAATGCTTCCAGATCTTCGTCCTCGCCCTGCGGCGCGGACATGTCGAGCACGCTTTCAATGTGATGCAGGTGCGCCAGCATGGTCGCCACGGCGTCTTCGGTGCGGCCGGCGGAGATGGCGTCGATGATGTCGCCATGGTCGTCGTGGGTGCAGGCCGGCACCGTCGGCGAATCGTACAGCACGATGATGAGACAGGTCAGCGATGCCAGCTCGCGCATCATCTTGCTCATCACCGGGTTGTCCACCATGTCGGCGATACGGATGTGGAATTCGCCCGAGAGCCGGATG
>Ga0207671_10004297_pt1 | contig 13698 bp, 9 predicted proteins | sample KBSC24metaG_FD_184352 | JGI IMG/M metagenome (GOLD analysis project Ga0207671, IMG submission 184352) | Corn rhizosphere microbial communities from Kellogg Biological Station, Michigan, USA - KBS C2-4 metaG (SPAdes) (version 2) | ecosystem: Host-associated > Plants > Roots > Rhizosphere > Soil... | reverse complement strand
AATATCCTGCCCCATCGCACTGTAGGATGTATGTTTAAAATACTCCTGTACTTTGTCTGTAAATGTGCCGTCGTGATTATTAATGTATAGTATATTACTGGGTAAAAAATCATTAGTTACATAAATGTCTTTCCAACCATCATTATTAATATCAACTATGCTTGCAGCGTGGCCGTACCCCTCAATAGTGATACCTGCTTGTTTGGATACATTGGTGAATACCCCATGTTTTAGCACCGGGTTCCAGTCGTTGCGATAAAGCCTGCCTGTACTGCGATGACTACCATCTGTTATAATTGGCCTGAATGTACTTTGGTTATCGCTTGCTACTGCCTCATTAACGGTAAGATACATATCCAGGTCGCCATCATTATCATAATCAAAAAACGACGCCATGGTGGAGTGAACATTAATGTCAAGCCCATACTCTTTGGCCATTTCTTTAAACCTTGGTACACCATCGCGGTCTACTCCCTGGTTTACATATAAAAGGTTGGTTCTTTTAACAGAATCATCTAGTAAAGTATTGCATATATAAATATCAGGTAATCCATCATTATTTATATCAACAACAGCAACACCACGCCCCCAGCCACCTTTGCCTCCTACTCCCGCTTTAGTTGTTACGTCTTCAAACTTCATATTACCCTTGTTCAGGTATAAACGGTTGGGCACAGCATTCCCAATAAAATAAATATCCTGAAGACCATCGTTATTAAAATCGCCAATACCCACGCCACCACCATTGTAAATATTAAGCATGGTGAGCGGATTTATTTTTTCGTTTTCAACTATGGTATTACTAAAGGTGATGCCGGAATATGATGAAGGTATTTTTTCAAAAAGCGTTGACTTTTTGCAGGCTATTAATGAACATAGGAACAGGCATAAAAAGGGGGTAATACGCTTCATGAAGTTTTTAATATCAGGCTATAAAAAAGGTGGAGATAAACATCTCCACCTAAAATTACAATTTATAAATTATAACAGGTTTAAATTAATAACCTTTGTTTTGAACCAATATAGCCTTACCACCTAATGATTTTGATAAATCAATTTGCTGCTGAGGTATTGGATAATACTCATTTAACCCTGGAGTAAAGTGAGCTCCCTGCAATTGAGAATTTATTCTTACATCGTAAGCAAAGAAGGCATTAATTTCAGTTGCCATGCTACCGTCACTTACCAACGAACCATTAGGAAGACTTGATGAAGCACCATCCCAGCGTTGTAAGTCAAAGAAACGGATGCCTTCCATACCAAACTCAAGTTTTCTTTCAAAGCGAACAGCTTTGCGTGCATAAGTTTTATCACTAAATGAACCCGCTGGATAATCCTTCACAACATATTTATCGGCAGCGGTGGCTCCTAAAGTATTTCTGGCGTAGGTAGAAGTACCTGTGCTATATGGTGCCCCTTTATAAACCCAACCGTCAGGATTAGCGGCTCTTTCCCTTACCAGGTTAACATCAGTCTCTGCATTAGCAGTGATACCAGCCTCAATTTCTGCTTCAGCAGCCATTAGTAAGATATCGGAAAAACGCATCAGGTTAATATTATTTGACGTAAGCTGAACGTTATTCCAAACACCTGGAGTAACATCCGAATTGGAGCCTTTTTCTGATTGTGAATAAACATTTTTACGTGGATTGAAAACACCATCTGTAGGGTCACGTATCCATGCAGCTGGAGGATTACCCCAGTCAAGATACGGAATATTAGGGCGGCCTACGGTAATATCCAAACGAGGATCGACATTACCTGCCCATGGCGCTGCACCATTGCTTACATCCTGACCAATAACATCAAAGCTTGTAAACAGCGGTAAACCGTTGCCATCAGTTTTGAATGAATTGGCTAATGATTGGGATGGATTAAACCAACCGCAGCAACCACCAGGGCCACCATAAGGGAAGTTCAAATCATCGCCGGCATTACCGTTTTGACCCAAGCTACCGTCGTTTACGGAGTTTTGTGCTGCGAATACAGATTCAGGGCTGTTTTTTTGTGAAGCTTCTGGGCTAAAGTTGGTCTGAAAAACCGGGTTAAGGGCATATTTTTGACCACGTGCGGTAACTCCATTTGCTATTAAATCACGCAAAATTGGTAAGGCTGCAGTATAGTTATGCTCAAACATATAAGTTTTGGCTAAGTATGCTTTTGCTGCCCAGCTGTTAGCACGACCTGCCTGGGGCTGAGTGGCTGGCAAACCTGTTATCGCGGCATTAAAATCTGCTTCAATCTTAGGGAAGATTTCGGCAGTGTTGGGTACGTTATAGTCCTTCATGGTTTCATCAACATAAGGCACCTGACCATACATCTTCCTCAATTCCAGATAGTAAAAGCCACGAAGAAATCTAGCCTCTGCTATTATACCTTTAGCATCTGCAGCGGCCAGATCTTTAGCTAAAGGAACAGTGCGCAATACGTCATTTGACCTTGCAACACCATCAAATAACAAGGTATATCTGGCGGTAATATATGGATTTGCGGTATTTGCCGTAAAGTTACCTACAGGCAATGCATCCTGGCCACCATCAGATGGTTGTGATCCTTTATAGGCATCACCAGCAGCAATACTACCGAACATCCAATTGGAGCCCGATGCGTTTGAACCTCCGCCTATACCCCCTACGCCATCCAATAAAGAGTAAGCACCTATTAACATACCATTTACACCAGCTGCGTTTGCAACGTTTTCTGGTTTTAAGTTACCTAATGGATTTTGTGTTAAAAGATTCTTTTTACAACTATATGCCAAGCATAGCGCCACCAATACTAATGGTACTATGACTTTTAAATGTATTTTTTTCATAATTTCTTTTCTTAAAACATTAAACATTAAAATGTTGCCTGTAATCCAATGCTATATCTCTTTTCGTTTGCAGGATAGTTACCAAAGTCAATACCGAAGCTGGTATTATCACCTGATGTACTGTTATTCAAGTTTGAATTCTGCAACTCAGGATCTAAGCCACTGTATTTGGTTATGGTGAAAAGGTTATTACCTAATACAAATATTCTGAGCTTGGAAATTCCTATTTTAGCTAAGTCTGCTGTCGGGAAGGTATATCCGATCTGCAATGATTTCAATCTCAGGAATGATCCATTTTCAATATAAAATGAGTTAAATGCCCCAGTGTTACCGAGGTTAGCCTGCCTGGTTAAAATAGGGATAGTAGCATGACTATTATCAGCACCAGGATGCCATGAATCAGTTATGATATTTGATGAAACGTTACCATCAAACACAGCAGGGAAGCTGGTCCAGTATTTAACATAGTTGGCAACCTTATTACCATAAACGCCATAGAAGAATGCACTAAAATCGAAGCCTTTATAGCTACCATTCAGGTTTAAACCACCTGTAAATTTAGGGTTAGGGTTACCGATAAAGGTACGGTCATTGGCGTCAATCTTACCATCGCCGTTAACATCCTTTAATTTAAATAAACCAGGTATAGCTCCAGGATATTTAGCAGAGCCATCAACATCGGCCTGGCTTTGATATAAGCCTAAAACCTGGTATCCAAAAAATTCACCTACAGGCTGTCCTGGTTGTAACCTTACAAAGTTTTGCAGACGGGTTGAGCCCCCTGAATTAACATCCAGGTATGGTTGGCCTGAGTTTAACGATTTAACTAAGTTGCTGTAATGACTAAAGTTTAACCCAACATTAAATTTAAATGCATTGATGCTTCCGTGGTAATTTACACTTGCGTCAAAACCTGTATTGCGTAAATCGCCGGCATTAACATATGGAGGATGCAAAATAGCCCCGGGAGCAAGGATTTGTGATTGGAATAATAGGCCTGATGTTGTTTTCTTATAATATTCAAAAGAAAAATCAAGCGCGTTATTAATGATAGTAGCGTCTATACCAATGTTTAACTCTTTGTCGGTTTCCCATGTAGTAAGCGGGTTACCTACCTGGGTAAGTGAGCTACCTAATATAGCGGCGTTACCTTTACCTTCAATATCATAATATTGGGTACCTGCTCCTGCAGTATACAGGTTAAAGGCATTATAAGGTTGAGTTTGAACACCACTTAATGATCCTAAAGAACCATAACCAGCGCGTAATTTCAAATCATTGATCCAGCTAGCACCCTTCAGGAAATCCTCTTTTGAAAGCCTCCAGCCTACTGTTGCAGAAGGGAAGGTACCGTAACGGTGGCCTGGTGCAAAGAATGAAGAGCCATCACGTCTGATAGTACCGCTTAACAGGTATTTATCATCATAGGCATAATCTACCCTTGCAAAATATGATTGTATGGAATTTGAATACGGTGCAAAACCATTTGCTGAGTTAGCATTTGTTTGTCCTGCGGGTGAGCCAGTATCCAATGATACATAGTTCGGATCAATGGATGCTAAATAAGTACCTCTTTGCCCCTGCAAAAAGCGACCATAGTTATTGATCGATTCTTCGCCGGCCAATACTTTAATACTATGCTTGCCTATTTGCTGATCGTAATTTATGGTATTTGACCAGGTATAGCTGCTGTTATAACCAGAATATTCTGTATAAGAGTTAGCGCCGGTATTACCTTCGGCATTTTCATAAGGAGTTGGGCTAAAATAGCGATTCCAGAAATTATCAACAGTACCACCGAACTTGGTACGCACTGTAAAATGTTTCAAGATATCAACCTCAGCAAATAAATTGCCTTGTATTTGCCAATCCTGGTTGTTTCCCCTTAATTGAGTATTAGCCAAATTACGCTGAACAATAGCAACGGGATTTGAGGAGTTACTTAAACCTGGAGATCTTGAACCAGCATAATTACCCATAATGTCGTAAATAGGAATTATAGGAGGTTCACGATAAATATATGATATAGCGTTACCCTCGTTCTGGTTACCTATCTGAGGGTTATTTTTGTTAAAAACATAAGCATTTTCACCAACTCGGATATGGTCATTAATATTAAAGTTTGTATTCGCTCTTAATGAATAACGTTTTTCATATGTTCCTATTAAGGTACCTTGTTGGTTAAGATAGCCTACTGACATCAAATAGGTCGACTTATCGCTACCACCACTTGCAGTAATATTATGTGAAGTTAATGGTGCAGGTTTAAACACTTCATGAAACCAGTCAGTACCTTGTTTATTTGCCAGGGTAATTGGATTAGCGCCAAGTTTGTCTACCCCATTTGGACCTAAGCGATTAGGATCAAGAGGATTTCCTGTTACGGGATTCAGATTATACCAATTCGGGGTAGTTCCGGGGTCACCTACATGGGCGCCCGCTGGCGTTATGTAATCAGGGATAGTGAAAGTACCTGTGCCGAGAGGGTCAAACTGTTTGTTGGTATTTCCATTTACACCTCCACCAATTTTGCCATCATTTTTAAATGATTCGTACTCGGCTTCCATGTAAGTTTTGGTATCCGCCAGTTTAAAACCATCAGCTAATGGCCGGGTAGTTCCGTATAACCCATCATAAGTAATCTGAGCTTTACCAGATTTTCCTTTTTTGGTAGTTACTACAACGACACCGTTTGAACCACGCACACCGTAAATTGACGCAGAACCGGCATCTTTCAATACCTGGATAGATTCAATGTCATTAACATTAATATCGTCTAATTTTCCCGGCGTTCCATCAATAATAATAAGTGGTTGTGTACTGAAGATTGATCCTACACCACGAATATTAACAGATGCTGTACCACCTGGTTGCCCAGAATTGGTAACCGTTACACCTGATGCCTGTCCTTGCAACAGTGATGAAGTGTTACCCGCAGGCACCGATTTCATCGTGGTTACATTTACAATAGCCACCGAACCGGTGATATCCTTTTTACGTTGAGAGCCGTAACCAGTAACAACAACTTCATTCAGTGAATTATTGCCCGCTTGCAATGTGATCCTGATATTGGCATCGGTACCTACTTTTACCTCGGTGGTTTGATAGCCGATGTATGAAATCACCAACGTATTGCCTGGGCTTAGACTCAGCGTAAATTCGCCGTTAACGTCTGTTACAGAACCTGTAGTAGTACCCTTAATGCGCACTGACGCACCTACTACGGGTAATTTATCGTCGCTACCGATAACCTTACCCTTGTACTTTGTTTGTGCTGTAACTACCAATGAAGAAACCAGGCAGCATAACAGCACACCAAGGAATCTTCCTTTTAGGAGTAAACTTTTAAACATGAGATTGAGATTTAGTTGATTAATATATTTGATTTAAGATTGTAAGTCGATAACCGGAGTTTTAAGTTTGTAATTGGACCATAAAATATGCAGGGATGAATTGCTTGCCGGGTACGGAAAACTTAACAGCGTAGCTTTTAAAAAAATAGCAACACTTAAATTCTGAAGATTTGAAAAATAAAGAGTGTAAAAGTTTTATCATATGATCTTCCCGTAATAAATTATAAACTTATTCCCCGCTATCATCCGTTTTTGCTTGTCCTTTTGGGTTAAGCACATTTAAAACTAAAATGTTATAATAATATTAGATTCAGTGTAATTTCTGTTGATGCAGAAATTTATATTGGCTATTCATCTAATGTAACGAGAGTGTACTGTTTACACAAGTGAAAAATACAGATTTACAAATTAATTATTGGTAAATCATTATAGCAACAAAACATAGCAATTTGTGACAACTTTATTAACAAATCATTAATAAAAAGATTATTTATATAAAAATATAGCAATGTAAAATTGCTGCTACTAACCATACTGTACTCCAAAAAGTTGAGCGTAAACAATAATAATTAATAGAAAAGAACAAAAACTATAATTTTTTCTAATACCCAGCCCGTGACATATCACGCAATCGATTTCATTTTAAGTGTTAAAATATCATTATAGTTAGTAAATAATGTCATCATAACATTTATACCTGAATATATATAACTGTTATACAAACATTTACGCATTTCATTATTCACGCATAATTGTCTATATAACAATTATCCCCTTCAACATATTCTCTTCTTTTGGGTCATAAAAGTAAAAAGAGCGGAAATATTATAATATCTCCGCTCTTTCGAGCTAGCTAAAGGACTCTTACTTTGTTACTTACCCCATTGTACCGAAGCCGAGTGGGTATCACTGGAGTTTGTGCCGATCTGAATAATGAATTTGCCCGGCTCCCAATCGTATTTGAGCTGACTGTTATAAAACTTAAGCTCATCAGGGGTAACGGTAAATGACACCTCTTTTTGCTCTCCTGGTTGTAAGCTTATTTTCTTAAAATCCTTCAGTTCTTTTACCGACCGGCTAATGCTGGCTACCGGGTCGCTGATATAAAGTTGAACTACTTCTTCACCAGCATACTTGCCGGTATTGGTAACCGTAACAGTTGCAGTAAGGCTTTCATTACCTTTTAGTGTTGTTTTACTAAGCTTAACATCGCTGTATCCAAAAGTGGTATAGCTTAACCCATAACCAAAGGGATAAAGCGGATCATTTGAAATATCCAGATAGTTTGATTTAAACTTTGACGGCCCATTGGTATATGGCCTGCCTGTGTTTTTATGGTTATAATAAATAGGTATCTGCCCTACACTACGCGGAAAAGTTGCAGTGATTTTCCCGGCAGGGTTGTAATCGCCAAATAACACATCGGCTACCGCATTACCGGCCTCGGTTCCAGGCGCCCAAACATCTAATATAGCGCTGGCATGTTTATCTTCCCAGGTTAAAGTGAGCGGGCGGCCGTTAAATAATACGATAACCAATGGTTTACCCAACTTGGCCAACTCTTTCAGCATGTTTTTCTGAGTTTCAGGAATGTCAATATCAGAGCGACTTGATGATTCGCCTGACATACTTTGTGATTCACCAACCACCGCCACGATCACATCTGATTTTTTGGCGGCATCAACAGCTTCTTTCAGCAATTCATCGGCCGGTTTTGGATCAATCGTTACCATCTGCTGACCAAAAAAGTTCAGTCTCTGTATAAATAAACTGTCTTCTGTGATGTTAGCACCTTTCGCATAATTTATAGTAACCCCATCACCCACTACATTTTTAATACCCTGCATTACACTGATTGATTTTTGCCAGTCGCCAGCAACCACCCAGGTGCCCAGCATATCACGCTGATTATTAGCCAGCGGGCCAACTAATGCAATTGAACCTGTTTTTTTAAGCGGCAATGTCTGAGCGCTATTTTTTAACAGTACAAATGAATGTTTGGTGATATTGCGTGCTTCTGTACGATTTTCGGTTGTTAGTACATCTTTTGCTTCTCGCGTTGCATCAATTGATTTATAAGGGTTGTCAAACAGTCCTAATTTATATTTGGCTTCCAGCACACGGCGGCAGGCCAGGTCAATTTCCTGCTGGGTTACTTTACCCGCGGTTAATGACTTTTTCAGTGTAGTTAAAAAGCCCTCACCTACCATATCCATATCCAAACCAGCTTTAAGGGCCAGTGCCGATACGGTTTGCAGATCACCCAATCCATGCGCGGTCATTTCATTAACTGCTGTATAATCAGATACTACAAAACCTTTAAAACCCCATTGTTTACGCAATACATCGGTCAACAGCCATTGGTTACCCGTGGCTGGTACGCCATCAACGGTATTAAAAGAGCTCATAAAACTACCTGCACCGGCATCAACTGCTGCCTTATATGGAGGCAGATAGTCCTGGTACATTTTAATACGGCTCATATCTACGGTGTTGTATTCTCGACCAGCTTCGGCACCACCGTATAGGGCAAAGTGTTTTACACAGGCCATCACCGCATCAGCATTTTTCATACTACTGCCCTGGTAGCCCTGCACCATGGCTTTAGCAACCTGCGAACCGTACCATGAATCTTCGCCCGAGCCTTCCGAGATACGGCCCCAGCGCGGATCACGCGCAATATCAACCATGGGCGAGTACACCCAGTTTAAACCTTCGGCAGTGGCTTCTTTAGCCGCGATCTGGGCCGATCTTTTGATCAAACTCATATCCCAGGTAGCCGAAAGCCCCAACGGAATAGGAAAAATGGTACGGTGCCCATGAATCACATCCAATCCAAAAATAAGCGGTATATGGAGCCTTGTGCTTTTTACCGCCAGGTCCTGGATCTGTTTTACCTGATCGGCACCCCATATACCAAACACACCGCCAATAGCGCCGGTTTTTATTTTTTCTTCAACGCCCTTATTTACTACAGAACCCGTAGTTGCCGCGCCTATGGTTACCAGGTTAAGCTGCCCGATTTTTTCATCAAGGGTCATCTTACTCAGCAAACCATTAACATAAGTATTCATTTTGGCATCCTCGGTTTTGGTTTGGGCGGATGCTTTATAAAAAGGAAGCAATGCCACAAAACAAAGCGGAATAGCCTTATTGGCGATTCGGGTTGAAAAACACTTTTTCATTTTTTTAATTTAGATATAACAGAATTGGATAAACAAATATGAACAAAATAAAAGCCATGTAACTGAATAGTAATTACTTATTTTAATAAAGAGTTACAGGATTAAATTGGTTGCAATAAAACAAAAACAATGGTGTATAAAGTACACAATTGTAATTATTATAATTAAATAATCAAACTTTATTTGTACAATAGCGCAAATGTTAACTAAAGAACAACTTATTGAATACAGCGAAGACGCGCGTAAAAATTATCTCGATCACATTTCTATCGATTGCGTAGTTTTTGGCTTTCATGAGGGACAAATGAAGGTTTTGCTATTAAAACCCCAGGATGAAGAGAAATGGTTGCTACCCGGTGGCTTTGTAATGAAGTTGGAACCCATTGAAATGGCCGCCAATCGTATACTAAAAGAACGTACCGGCCTCGATAAAATATTCTTGCAGCAATTCCACATTTTTGGGGACCCTGATCGTGCAAAATTTCATCACGACCTTTATAAAGATACCGTATCTGACCAGCAAAACTGGTTTGCCAAGCGTTTTTTATCGATAGGTTATTATGCCCTGGTTGATTTTTTTGGCGTGGTACCACAGGCCGACCAGTTTTCTGAACTTTGTACCTGGCGCGATCTGGATGACATGCCAGGCTTGCTGCTTGATCACGAACTGATATTTAAAACTGCACTGGACACCTTGCGCCTCCAGCTCAATTATCAGCCTATAGGCTATAACCTGATGCCCAGGGAATTCACCATGCCTGAGCTCCAAAAACTATACGAAACCATACTGGACAAAAAGCTTGACCGACGCAACTTTCAGCGCCGCATACTGGGTTTTGGTATCCTGAACCGGGCCGAGCAACCCCGTAAAGGAGGTGCCCACAAAGCCCCATACCTCTACTCTTTTGATCTTGAAAAATATCAAAATGCCTTAACTGAAGGGTTTAAAGGCGGATGGTAGTTTTGAGCCGAAAGTCTTAAGCCAAAAAACAGACTTTGACCTTCTGACTCAAGACTAAATACTCTGGACTCAAAACTTCCCTCTACTCAGCTATATATTCCAGTTTTACCTGTATGTGCAGATCTTCGTGCATCTTGGCAAACTGCCGCGGGTTACGCGTAAAATCCGGATCAGTATCCATATACATATTGATAATTTTCACCTCCTCGGGGTGTTTATCCGTACCTATATTATAGGTAAGGCCATCACCACTTTCCAGCTTTTGCTTTAATTCCAGGTATTGCTTACCTGTTATCATGATCATTTTTTCTGCGGTCATTAGTTTATTTATATGAGGGGTATAATGATGGTGTTTATCCGTTAAATCTAAATGTGTTAAAATCACTTATTTGCCCAGCATGCATCGCTGCCTGTTCTGTTTATTATATTTACCTTCAAATATAACTGATATAATTTCGCTTAATGCTTAACCTCAAAAAATTACTCGCCATAGCATTGTTATCCGGCAGTACCATCTCTTACGCGCAGGTTACCCTGCCTATAGCCGTAAATCTGCAAAACACCTATACCAAAGGCACGCGCACCAAAGCAGGCGCACCCGGTAAAAACTATTGGCAAAATACTGCCGACTACCACATTAAAGTTAGCTTTAATCCAGAAAATCGCAATCTTGCCGGCACAGTGTCCATTGACTATATCAACAACAGCCCGGATACATTGCACACGGTTCTGTTTAAGCTTTACCCTAATTTATATAAAAAAGGTGCCATTCGCGATATGCCTGTATCTGCTCATGACCTCACCGATGGCGTTCATATCAAATCCATCGGCGTTAATAACCAAGTACAGGACAGCACCAAACGCCATATTGAAGGCACCAATATGATGCTGAACGTGCCTTTATCACCCGGGCAAAAGGCTCATTTTGATATCGAATACGATTATACCCTCAACAAAACATCACACATCCGTACCGGGCAAATTGATACCGGCGCTTTCTTTGTAGCCTATTTTTTTCCGCGGATAGCGGTTTATGACGACATTGATGGCTGGAACGAATTTCCCTACCTGGGCTCGCAGGAATTCTACAACGATTTTTGCCATTTCAACGCCGAGATCACCGTACCAGGGAATTACCAGGTTTGGGCCACTGGAAATCTCAAAAACCCAGAACAGGTATATAACCCCAAGTATGTAAAGCTGATAAACCAGGCAGGTATTAGCGATAAGGTAACCGATATTATTACCCAGGCTGATGTACAAGCCGCCGATATCACCAGGAACAACCCTACCAATACCTGGAAATTTGAGGCCGACAGCGTTACCGACCTTGTTTTTGCCGCCAGCAACCACTATATCTGGAAAGCATCAAGTTTGGTGGTTGATCCCAAAACCAATCGCCGTACCCGAGTCGATGCCGTTTTCAACCCTGCGCATAAGGACTATTTTGAGGTGGTGAACTACGCCCGTAAAACGGTGGAGACCATGAGTTACCAGTTCCCGAAATGGCCATACCCTTATCCGCATGAAACCATATTTGACGGGCTCGACCAGATGGAATACCCCATGATGGTGAATGATAACCCGCTAGAAAACACTGCCGACGCTATTGAGCTGACCGACCACGAAATATTTCATACCATGTTTCCTTTCTACATGGGCACCAACGAAACCAAGTACGGCTGGATGGACGAAGGCTGGGCCACCATTGGCGAATGGCTTATCAGTCCGGTTATTGACCATAGCATTGTAGACACATACGGCGTTGCTCCAACCGAAAATAGCGCCGGTATTGAACAAGATGTACCTATCATGACCCTAACCCCACAGCTTACCGGCATTTCTAAATTTACCGACAGTTACCCCAAACCGGGCCTGGGCTATTTATATGTAAAAGATATGCTGGGCGATGAGCTGTTTACCAAGGCACTCCATTATTATATTAGCCAATGGCATGGCAAACATCCCATGCCTTATGACTTTTTTAACTGTATCAATACCGGCTCGGGCATCAACCTTAACTGGTTCTGGAAAAGCTGGTTCTTTGATAACGGGCAACCCAATCTGGCTATCAGCAAGGTAAGCCATCAGCTGCAAAAATATAGTGTGACCATCAGCTGTATCGGCACCAAACCCGTGCCCGTGAACCTCACCATATATTATAATGATGGCAGTATGCAACTGGTACATCAAAGTATTGCCTGCTGGGCCAAAGGCAACAAAACTACCAATGTTACCTTCCTGGCTAAAAAATCGGTTAAACAATTGGTGTTAGGTACAACCTATGATCCGGATACTGATAAAAAAGACAACACCTGGAAACCCTGATCAAAAAACTTTTTAAACCTTAAATTTTAACACTTTTTTGGCCAAAAAGAGGGCAAAACGGGTCAAAAACTGCTCGAAAAACCCTCATTTTAACACTTTTTAACAAATTTTAACACGATTTTGAAGTTTTTTTGAAACTTTAAAAAGTATTAAATAACTGAATATCAAACAACTGCATACAAAACAGTTCTATTTTTGGTCTTGTTTTGGTCTTAATAAAACAGCCCGATTTTCTCTTTTGGGAGAAAAACCGGGCTGTTGATTGATATAAATATACGAAAAATTATAGGAAGATTGAGTGACAGCGTTGCGGAGGTTTATAAGATTGAACGTCGGTGAAGATTCACCCAGCCAAGCGCAAATCGGATGAGTCGGCTCTGCCTGAATAAAGTAGTGATTGCATTAAAAATCATAAACCGTTACACCAATTCCCTTATCTATAAGCTCACAGGAGATGATAGGCTCTATTTTATCCCAGGTGCCACCAGCAAGGCCACAGCCAATCCTGGGCATATGTATTGTAGCCGCCATTTCATGTGCAAACTCGGCCACTTTTTGAAGACACTCCCGGATAGCCTCATAACGGATTGGAGGGTTTCCGTTTTCATCTTTATAAACCTTATGCTGCCCTATCATATTGGCAACCCATATATCCGGTTCAACCTGTACCAACCGGGCCTGCCCAAGTGTAAAATCATGCTGTGATTTATGCCATTGGCGATATTCCATCTCGGGTTTCGGCCAGCGTTTGGATATGGCCATCACAAAACCTTTTCCCCAGCCCCCAATATCGTTACAAACGTGAACTATAATTTTATTACCGCTCTCAATAGGTTTTGTCGCGTCGCCTTTTAAATAGATAATATCCATGCCTGATTAAATAATGCGAAAGATAAGACATTCTTTTTTTGGGCACACATGCAAAATAGCAATTAGCACATCGCTTTCAGAAGATCTCTCCTCGTGTCTCGTTCGAGATAACAATTGTTTTTATTAGAAGTTTAGGCTTATAGAAATTAGCTTTTAACTTGCAGGGTAAATAAATTTTGCTGACTT
>Ga0207671_10004296_pt1 | contig 13701 bp, 16 predicted proteins | sample KBSC24metaG_FD_184352 | JGI IMG/M metagenome (GOLD analysis project Ga0207671, IMG submission 184352) | Corn rhizosphere microbial communities from Kellogg Biological Station, Michigan, USA - KBS C2-4 metaG (SPAdes) (version 2) | ecosystem: Host-associated > Plants > Roots > Rhizosphere > Soil... | reverse complement strand
TTTGCAATTCGTGCGAAAGATTTTCTGAGGTGCTCATCTCAATATTTTTAAAGTTGCCAAAGCGCAGTTGATACCATCAATAGCAGCAGAAATAATGCCACCCGCATAACCGGCACCCTCGCCACAGGGAAATAAACCCTGAACCTGCGGGTGCTGCAGCGTTTCTTTATCGCGCGGAACTTTTACCGGCGATGATGTGCGCGACTCCACTCCTACTAATATAGCTTCATTAGTATAATAACCTTTCATTTTTTTGCCAAAGGCCGGCAATGCTTTTTGCAGGCGTTTGTGTATCCATAAAGGCAATACTTCTTTCAACTCGGTGCTTTTGGTTCCGGGCAAATAAGAGTTTACCGGCAGATCATTAGACAGTCGCCCTTCCACAAAATCAACCATGCGTTGCCCGGGAGCTACCAGGTTACCGCCACCCGCCACAAAAGCGGCTTTCTCAATCTCCTGCTGAAAACGCAGCATCTTAAAGGGATCGGCATCATCGCCAGCCACATCCTCCATATTGATCTGCACCACAGTGCCCGAGTTGGCAAAAGGATTATTCCGTTTAGACGGACTCCAGCCATTCACTACAATTTCATTGGCTTCGGTTGCACAAGGGGCAATAATACCGCCCGGGCACATACAAAAGGAGAACACCCCCCGGTCATCCACCTGCTCCACCAGGTTATAATAAGATGGTGGCAGATCAGGACCCCGATATTCGCAATGGTATTGGGCCCGGTCGATAATTTCCTGCGGATGTTCTATTCTCACGCCTAACGCAAAAGGTTTGGCCTCGATCAATATATGTTGATGATGAAGCATTTCAAAAACATCCCGTGCGGAATGGCCCGTAGCCAGTATCACCGCGTCAGCTGTCAGCTTTTCGCCATTAGCCAGCTTTACACCTTTTATTTTACCAAACTCCACCAGCAAACTGGTCACTTTGGTATCGAACAATATCTCGCCGCCGGCATTCAGTATCGTTTCCCGCATAGCGGTAATGATCTGCGGCAGTTTATTGGTACCGATATGCGGCCGGGCATCTATCAGTATATTCTCCTCGGCGCCGTGCGCTACAAACATTTTCAGCACCTGGTTTACATCACCGCGCTTGGTGGAGCGGGTATATAACTTACCATCCGAGTAAGTACCTGCCCCTCCTTCGCCAAAACAATAGTTCGATTCGGGGTTTACCAATCCTTGTTTATTGATATTGGCCAGGTCACGGCGACGCTGTTTTACATCTTTACCACGTTCAACAATAATGGGTTTTAGTCCCGATTGGATACATTGCAGCGCCGCGAATATCCCCGCCGGGCCGGCACCTACTATAATAACCGGTCGCCCAAATTGCACATCGGGATAATTGACGGTGAATATTTCGGGCTGATAAGGCTGATCTAGAAACACCTGCACCTGCATGCGGTAAACCACCTTACGGCCCCGCGCATCGATAGATCGTTTTAAAACTTTTACTGCCGAAACTTTTTGGGGTTGAATATTTAAGGAAGCCGCCGCTAAACGGGTTATTACGGCTTCATCTTCCTGCTGCCCGGGAGGGCATACTATTTCTACTTCTTTGATCATAGGTTATTGCCGGGTTTTTATCCCGGATCGGTACAAAGGTAGTGAAAAATAAGCCTCTTCTCAATGGATGGCTCCCCCCTCATCACCAAATTAAAACCCACGTCATTGCGAGGTACGAAGCAATCTCTATGCTGTACAGAGCGAACAGAACAGTTTAAACCTTGAGTGACTGACCTGCCTACGTAGAGATTGCTTCGTACCTCGCAATGACGCATTTGAGCATACCCTTTTTCCTCCCCCCAAAAGGGTGATATCCGTTAAAACATGTAAAAGTAAACTGTTCGCCCGTGCACAATGACCGTCCGCTATCGAACAGTTTGAAATGGCCTTTAAAATTTATCTAATTGAAAATCAATAATTTATAAAATGGCATCGGTATTGGCATAGGCTTGTTATAAAAATAACAACACAAAATGAATATCGCCGAAGACCGCTTAATGACCATATGGGCAGGATGTTTGAAAAACGACCGCAAGCAACAGGAACAATTATACAGGATATTAGCACCACGCATGCTGGCAGTTTGCATGCGTTATGCAACCGATAAAGACGAAGCGCAGGATATACTGCAGGAAGGCTTTATAAAAATGTTCAAAAACATGAACAACTATCGTGGCGATGGCAGCCTTGAAGGATGGATCCGCCGCATCATGGTACATTGCGCTATATCACGTTACCGCAAATTAAAACCCATGGTTTTGGTTGAAGATTTTTCTGCCGAAAGCAGCATGCCTATGAGCAAATCATACAACGATAACGGACTGGAAGCAAAGGACCTGATGAAACTGATCCAAAAACTACCCAAAACTTACCGTTCCGTATTCAGCATGTATGCTATTGAGGGCTATTCACACCAGGAAATTGGTAATTCGCTTGGTATGACAGAATTGTTATCACGCACTACCTTATATCGTGCACGTAATATTTTAAAAGATATGATCAGCCAGCTTACCATGCGTGAGCAGCATTGCCTGGCAGGGTAATCAATCCCTTACCCTGCCTTTTTTTTATTACTGTTGTCTGAACCATGATTTATCGGATTTAACGATTACCAAGATTAAATCCAGCCCATTAGGAGATCTGTTATCAGATAAAACTTATAAATACGGCTTCAGCAACATATTATTCCTCTCTCCAAAATAGTCATCAGAATCATGGGAATCCCAAAATCCGATAAATCATGGTTCAGACAAATGTTTTGATTATCTTTAACGATGTGTATCTTGTCATGTTGTCATAACCATTAGCAGTTGTAACAACGGTACGCCTTTTGTAATCTAAATTCAAAACACACCAAAAAAAACATCATTAAAATGAAAAAGTTATTCTCGGTAATATTAATTATAGTGGCGGCTATGTCATTAAGCTCATGCAGTTATAATAGCATGGTTAAAATGGACGAAAACGTAAAAACCAAATGGGCCGCTGTTCAAAGTCAGTATCAACGCCGCAGCGATCTGATCCCTAACCTGGTCAATACGGTTAAAGGAGCTGCCAATTTTGAAAAAAGCACCTTAACTGCTGTTGTAGAAGCACGCGCCAAAGCAACATCCGTACAGGTTGACCCTACCAAGCTGACACCGGAATCTATCAAAGCTTTCCAGGCAGCACAGGGTGAGTTAAGCACCGCACTGGGCAGGTTATTGTCGGTAACCGAAAACTATCCGAACTTAAAAACCAACGAAAACTTCCTTGGTTTACAGGCACAAATAGAAGGTACCGAAAACCGCATACAGGTAGCCCGCCAGGATTTTAATGCTTCTGTACAGGAATTTAACACCAAGATCCGTTCGTTCCCGGCCAATATAACTGCCAAAATGTTTGGCTTTAGCGAAAAAGGCTATTTCACCGCCGAGCCCGGAGCTGATAAAGCGCCTAAGGTTCAATTTTAATTAGTGAGTGATTTCACCGATTATTGGGGCGATTGCACCGATTACTTCTATTGGATCAGTGAAATCAACTTAAACAATCGGTGTAATCACCTTTAAAAATCTGTGAAATCATAATTATGGCAGTATTTACCGACGAAGAGCAACTGCGGATCCGCAAAGCTATACAGGAAGCCGAGAACCGTAGTTCGGGCGAAATTAGGGTATGCATCGAAAAAAAATGCAGCGAAGATGTGCTTGACCGTGCCGCTAAATATTTTTATCAGCTTAATATGCACAAAACCAAACTGCGCCACGGCATATTGATATATGTAGCCACTGTAGACAGGAAGTTTGCTATTATTGGCGATGCAGGTATCAATTCGGTAGTGCCGGCTAATTTCTGGGACGCCACCAAGGAAGATATGCTGCAGCATTTTAAATACGGAGATATTATAGAGGGCATAGTTACCGGCTTAAAAATTGCCGGTGAGCAGCTGCAAAAATATTTTCCGCATACACAGGACAATAACAATGAATTGCCCGATGACATTGCCTTTATGGATGGCGATTAACCTTTAAAACTCATGTTCAAAAAAATCATATTGTTCTTTAGCCTGGTGTTGTGCGCCTTTGTAGCCTTCGCGCAGGATTTCCCGGAACGATCAACCACGCTGGTTACCGATTATACTAACACCCTATCCGCCGATGATAAACAAAAGCTGGAAAGTAAACTGGTGGCTTTTAACGATTCTACCTCTACCCAGATCGCTATTGTAATGATCAAATCGGTAGGGAATTATGACATCGCCGAATATGGTGCCGCGCTGGGTCGTAAATGGGGTATCGGGCAAAAAGGAAAAAACAACGGCATACTGATCCTGGTGGCCCTTGCCGACCGGAAGCTTACCATACAAACCGGCTATGGTGCCGAAGGTGCATTGCCCGATATTGTAACCCAGGAGATCAGGGTGAATGATATTAACCCGCGTTTTAAACAGGGCGACTATTATGGCGGATTAAACGCCGGGGTTGACCAGATCATTAAATATACCAAAGGCGAATACAAGGCTGATAAAAAACCGCAGGCCAAACAAAATGGCGGCGGTGGCGGCAGTGTGCTTATTGTCATTATCATCGTAATTGTGATCATCGTACTCATTTTCCGTAACCGTGGCGGTGGTGGCGGTGGTCGCCAGATCATTGGTAGTCGTGGCGGTGCCAGTCCTTTCTGGTGGTTCCTGGCCGGCAACCTGTTGGGTCGTGGCAGCGGCGGTGGCGGCGGCTGGGGAGGTTTCAGCAGTGGCGGTAATGATAGTGGTGGTGGCGACAGCGGAGGCTTCGGCGGTTTCGGCGGCGGCGATTTCGGCGGCGGAGGCTCCAGTGGCAGCTGGTAAGCGGGAGCAATTAGTGATTAATGCTCTTATAAGATCTGTCATTTCGAACGAGGTACGAGGAGAAATCTTCTTCAACATGCAATTGGGCTTTGTTATACAGCAGAAGATTTCTCTTTCGCACAGCGCCCAAGCCCACCCAGCTCTATCGAAATGACATTTTTTTTAGTTTTGAAAAACCGCTAAACAGCATTTTGGAAAACCCATTCACTAACTCTCTATTTCACTAATCCGCTAAATCACTAATTAAGCATTCCCCCCCTCAATAATTCAATAACTCAATAATTCACTAATTAAATAATGGATCTTACCTGGAAATTACTTTCATCACATTATATACATAAAGGCCCCTGGGCTACCTTGCGAATTGACAAATGCGAAATGCCCGATGGCCGCATTGTTGATGATTACTACGTTTTAGAATACAGCAATTGGGTTAATGGCGTAGCCATAACCGAAGACAATAAAGTGCTCATGGTAAAACAATACCGCCATGCAGCCGGCATCATATCGCTGGAAATTCCCGGCGGCGTGATAGATGGCGACGAAAAACCTGTTGAGGCTTTGCGTCGTGAATTGCTGGAAGAAACCGGCTACCAATTTGATGATTTCGAACTGATCAGTACCGTTTACGGTAATCCGGCAACCGCCAATAATCAAACTTTTACATACCTGGCCAAAGGAGGCAAAAAAGTTCAGGGGCAGTCGTTGGATGCACATGAAGAACTGATCGTAGAAGAATACACCATCGCCGAAGTAAAACAACTCCTGCTGGAAAATAAAATAGAACAAGCCATGCACTGCGCCGGGCTGTTTTATGGTATGGTGAAACTGGGAGCGTTATAAAGTTCTGAGTCCAAAGTCTTAAGTCAGGAGTCAAAAGAAGCATTGTCTCTTAGAACTTCCGACTCAAGACTTCGGACTTAAATGCAGTTATCCTTCCTCCGCGTATCCACAATATAAATGATCTTCCAGCCATCTTTGGTTTTCAGCAGCTGGAAAACATCCACACCGCAATGGCTGAATTTATCGCCAACATAAAATTTATAAGGCGCCCATACACTCGCCAGCGGACCATCGATCTTGATGGAGCTAAAAACAATACGCTCATCATACACCTCTTTATGCGGTGTCCCTACTGATTTCAGAAAGCCATCGGGGTTCTCGTTAACCAATACCGGGGCACCGACCTTACTATCATTGATGCTCTGAAAAACGATATGTTGATCAAACGTAGATCGCAATAAAGTGCTATCTCCCTTGCGCATAGCATCAAACAGGGTATTGATAGTTTGCTTTATACCAGCTTCATCCGGTTGCTGGGCAAAAGTTTTGGATGACAGGAGTAACGCCAATAGCAGGAATACTAAATTTTTCATGATTGAATTTGATTAAAGTTCGACTGATGATATACACTTTTCTGCGGTAATCAATTGATAAATCTCGTGAGCCTTTTCACCTTCTATCTTTTTCAAAATCTCAATAAGCTCCTTTTGCGTTAAAACTATAAGATCGGTTTTAATAATCCTACTATTGGAAGCGTTTGGTCGATTCTCTTTTTTCCTTATTTTCTGTTTAACCTCCGTTAAAATAGGATCAATCAAATATTGTTGATAAAGGTTATTTAGGTCCTTATTTGATTTATCGTTGGCATTAAATCTTAATTGTGATTGTATACGCATAGCACTTAAATTGGGAAACTAAATATAGCCATTTAATGGCATCTTTAAATTCCGTATCTTTGTATAGATAGCAGCCCGATCCTCTGATAAAAAAGAGAAACGGGCTGTTTTATTAAGAGAAAAAACGGGATAAAAATCGACCATTTTTCATTTAGTTATTTGACAATCAATAAATTAATACTTTTTAAACCTAAAAAAACACGTTAAAACCGTGTTAAAATTTGTTAAAAAGTGTTAAAATCGACATTTTTTGAGTGCTTTTTGATGAAAAACAGGCGTTTTTTGGACAGAAATTTGTTAAAATTTGAGGTTTAAAAAGTTTTTGAGCTGTTGACTGCCTCCCAGATCTTCACCGCTTCCATGGCTTCTTTAACATCATGAACTCTCAGGATATTGGCTCCTTTCGTCAGACCTATGGTGTTCAAAACCGTGGTGCCGTTCAGGGCCTCGGCAGCGGTAGTATCAAGTAGTCCGTATACCATCCGTTTGCGGGAGATGCCAACTAAAGTAGGGAGGCCTAAAATATCAAAACCCTGCAGGCGGTTCATCAGGGTGTAGTTATGTTCGTTCTTTTTGGCAAAACCAAAGCCAGGGTCAATGATCACATCATGTACGCCTAACTGCTTGAGCTGCTGGTATCGGGATACAAAATAATCCAGCACCTCGGTAAAAACATCGTCGTACTGGGCCAATTGGTTCATAGTCTGCGGCGTACCCTTCATGTGCATTAAAATATAGGGCACCTGTAAACGCGCAACGGCGGCAAACATACCTTCGTCCAAAGTTCCGCCCGATATATCATTGATAATATGGGCTCCGGCATTGATAGCAGCCTCAGCAACCTGCGCCCTGAAGGTGTCAATAGATAACACAGCATCCGGAAATGCGGTTACAATAGCCTCAACAGCAGGCAGTAAACGACCGGTTTCCTCTGTAATGGAAATATCCTCGGCATTGGGTCGTGAAGAGTACGCGCCGATATCTAAAAAAGTGGCACCATCGGCGAGCATCTTTTCGGCTTGCTGCAGAGCTTCATCAACACCAGGTTTACGGCTGCCAGCATAAAAGGAATCAGGTGTAATATTAATGATCCCCATAACCTTTGGGGTGGATAGGTCTATCAGTTTACCACCCGCGTTCAGGGTAAGTTTTTTATGAAAAAATGTATCTTGAGCCATGTGTTTTACAAAGTTTAAATATTGTAATTTAGTTTAACTTTGCAGCATTGGCGCAAGCACGCTTTATTCAACGTTTCAACATTCAAATATTTCAACTTTTGGCTAATACATCAGCAGAGTACGACGCAGTAATTAACACATGTAAGGGCCTTTTCATGAAAAAGACCCGCGATTACGGAACCGCATGGCGCATACTGCGCCCGCAATCCATCACCGACCAGATATTTATTAAGGCCCAGCGCATACGCACCCTGGAAGAAAAAAAAGTATCAAAAGTGGGTGAGGACATTACCGGCGAATATATTGGCATAGTAAACTATTGCGTGATAGCCATGATGCAGCTGGAATGCAGTACCGAAACCGCCATGGAACTTGCCCCCGATCATGTGGAACGCTTGTTTGACGATAGGGTAAAGGAAACCAAAGAGCTCATGTTTGCCAAAAACCACGACTATGGTGAGGCCTGGCGCGATATGCGTATCAGCTCATTAACCGATCTGATATTGATGAAATTGCTGCGTGTTAAACAAATTGAAGATAACCAGGGCCTTACTGAAGCATCAGAGGGTGTAAAAGCCAATTACCAGGACATGCTCAATTATTCGGTATTCGCTTTAATAAAATTAGGAGTACAATAACTTTTGGAACAAGGATAAAAGGAACAAAGAGCAAAAAAAATCCTTGCTCCTTAGTCCGAAAATCTTTGCTCCCATCATCAATAATATATGAAAAACAGCTTTATTTGGTTTTGCAGGATAGCGGTGGGCCTGCTATTTATATTTTCGGGACTGATCAAAGCCAATGATCCGCTGGGTTTTTCGTACAAGCTGGAAGAATATTTTGAGGTTTTCCATATCATGTTCCTCAACAGTTTTGCCCTCACCATAGCTATATTGCTGTGTACATTGGAAATGCTTTTGGGTTTTGCCCTACTTATTGGTGTTCGTGCGGTAAAAGTGGCCTGGGGCTTATTGCTGCTCATTATATTTTTTGGCTTTTTAACTTTCTACTCGGCCTTTTTTAAGGTGGTACAAACCTGCGGCTGTTTTGGGGACGCTATTCCGTTAACGCCATGGCAATCCTTCAGTAAGGACATGGTTTTGCTTTTGCTGGTATTGGTGCCTTTTATCAACCGCAAAAAAATACAGCCCATATTTAAACCAAAAACGGCCGATAACTGGCTTATCGGGGCAGCTGTTGTTGCATTAGGCTTTGGCATATATACCTATAATTTTATGCCGATCATCGACTTTTTACCTTATAAGATAGGCGCCAATATCCCTGATGAAATGAAAATCCCGCCTGGGGTACAACTGGATGAGTTTGAGGTAACCTACAATCTCAAAAACAAAAAGACCGGCGAAACCAAAACCATGAGCGATAAAGAATACCTGAAAACCAATATTTGGAAGGACGCTAACTGGGAAGTTGTGGGTAATCCGGAAAGCCGCCTGGTAAAAAAAGGCTTCGAACCTAAGATCCGCGACCTCTCGATACAAGATGGCCAGGGTAATGATTATACCAAAGAGCTATTATCCAACCCGTTTTACAGCCTGGTTATTGTGGCTCATGATCTGGATAAAACCAACGCCGAGGCCATCAACCGTTTAAACGCGCTGGCTATAAACGCTACAGAAAACTATAATATCCGTACGGTATTGTTGACGTCCAATTCGGCTCAAAGCGCTGAGGCATTTGCCAAGGCCCATAAACTAGTTACCGAAATTTTTTATGCCGATGGCGTTCCGCTAAAAGAAATGGTACGTGCCAATCCGGGTGTATTGCTACTTAAAAACGGCACCATCATCAACAAATGGCATTACCATACGGTACCAACTTATGATGCTTTAGTAAAAAAATATTTTCAGCAACAATAGCCATGATCCGTTACCTCATCCGCAAATTATTTTACGGACTGGCGGTAATGCTGGGCGTGGTACTGGTGGTTTTTTTCCTGTTCAATATTTTACCTGTTGACCCGGCCCGGATGACGCAGGGCCAACGTGCCGATGTACAATCATTACAGGCCGTACGCAAAGAATTTGGCCTGGATAAACCCATACCCGTACAATTTGCTTATTATCTCAATGATCTTTCGCCGGTAGGTATCCATTTAAACAATGCCGAAGAACAACAACGTTATCATTACGCCAAATTATTCGCGGTGAACGATACCAAGGTACTGGCGCTGAAATGGCCCTATCTTCGCCGGTCGTACCAAACGCGTAAGGATGTAGCAAGTTTATTGATGGATGTGATACCGAATACATTGGTACTGGCTACCACAGCGATGATATTCGCCATTATTATAGGGGTATTTTTAGGTGTATTAAGCGCGGTAAACAAAGATACCTGGATAGATAAACTGGCTATCAGTTTTTCGACACTGGGCATATCAGCACCCTCATTTTTCGCTGGGATCATTATTGCCTGGATCTTTGGCTTTGAGCTGAGTAAATACACCGGTCTCAACATGTCGGGCAGTTTATACAGCTATGACCCATTCAGGGGCGAGGTGATCAGCATCCGGAATTTAATATTACCCATGATCACTTTGGGCCTGCGCCCGCTGGCTATTATTGTACAGCTTACCCGCAATGCCATGCTGGATGTACTGAGGCAGGATTATATCCGCACCGCGAAGGCGAAGGGTCTTGGCAGCCGTGCTATCATCTATCGCCATGCTTTAAAAAACGCGTTGAACCCTGTGATCACCGCTATTGCCAACTGGTTTGCATCCTTATTAGCAGGTTCCTTTTTTGTGGAATATATTTTTGGTTACAATGGCTTGGGCAAAGCTACTGTTGATGCCCTGGAGATGTCGGATTTTCCGGTGGTGATGGGATCTATTCTTTTTATCGCCTTTATTTTTGTGGTGATCAGTATTCTGATCGATATTATTTATGTTTGGATCGATCCGCGGGTTAAATTAAGCTGATGCAGTAAAGATGTGCCGATTTACGATGTGTAAATATGCAGATGAGGAGCCCAAAGCGGATGAAAAAATTCATTAATTCAATAACTCACTAATTCAATAATTATCCCCGGATGAAGTACTTTTTAGTTGGTTTTATGGGCTGTGGCAAAACCACCTGGAGCCGTAAGCTGGCAGCCAAATTAGGCTATGAATTTATTGATCTTGACCACGTGCTGGAAGAAAAAGCGGGCATGAGCATTGCCGAATATTTTTCGAGTTTTGGCGAAGATGCTTTCCGTAAGCTGGAGTCTGACGTACTCAAACAAACCGAATATCCGGAGAACGTGGTGGTATCAACCGGTGGCGGCCTACCCTGCTTTTTTGATCATATGCAATGGATGAATGCCAATGGCAAAACCCTCTACATCAAACTATCGCCCAAAACATTGGCCGACAGGCTCAGCAACAGCAAAACTGTGCGCCCGGTATTACAGGGTAAACAAGGCGATGAACTGGTGGAATTTATAACCGGCAAACTGGCCGAGCGTGAAGGTTTCTATTTACAAGCCAGCCACATGGTAGAAGGCATTGACATGTCTGTTGAAAAGCTGGAAGCGGCGTTGGGAATTGAGAACTAATTATCCCTATCTCAAATAAACCGCGTCTTCCTGGCCGTCTTCGTCCAATACCACATCAACATGTTCTTTGATCACGGTTGACAGGGCTACACCGGCAAAATCGGTAGTTACCGGGAAACTTTTATGATTACGATCTATCAACACCGCTGTACGTAGTTTTTTGAGGGGTACATCTAAAAATACAGCCAGGCCATAAGCCAGCGTCTTGCCGCTATTCAGTACGTCATCAACCAGTATCACCACTTTATTGCTGCATTCCTGAACATCAAAATCGACCTTGGCCTGCAGGGTACTACTTTGTTTTTCTAACTCAATGGTAAGTAGTTTGCTGGAAAAGGGCGCTATACCATCCAAAATGGTTTTGATCCGTTGAGCGATGTGGTTGCCACGGGGCAATATACCCGCTATCAGTATTTCCTGTTCGTCAAAGTTATCTTCCAGTATCTGGTAAGCAATACGGTCGAGCTTTTGCTCTATCTGGTGCTGATTTAATATCAGGAGTTTCTTTTCAGACATAACTTGAATACTAATAAAAGGCGGTAGCAGGAGTATGTTTTGAGAAACTTACTTTATTCCATAATTGCGCCTTAACAAAGAAGGGGCCGCACAAGTCAAATTTATATAAATATTACTACTTCCCATACGGGAAATAAACAAAATTTGCGCCCTCGGGCACCACCACAAAAACGCACATAAAATCGTTTGGATTTTTGTAGCTGTTGATGAAACGGTCTTTCAGTTCGGGTTTGATCACACCACGTTCTTCAAACTCTTCGAGGGTTGAGGCATGGATACTCCAATCGGTATTCAGCTCGTTACGATCAAGGATTACCTCACCGAGTTTCAGTTCGTGCTGATGCGCTATAAAAATAGGATAGGAAGAAAGCCCTTCCACCATAATTTCAACCGCTACTTCACGGATAGATTCTTTAAAAATTTTAAGCTCTCGTTCCAGGCTCAGCAGCGGGCTGTCCGGAGCAGGTTGCTGGCTTTCGTTACCTTCGTTTAACAGGTCTTCGGGTTGCATACTTTAAAATAAATTCTAAACTCTAATTTCTAAACACTAAAATCAGAAACCAAAATTCCGAAATCATGTCCTTGTTCTTTATTCCCCTTGTCCTTGCTCTCTCAATACCAGCAGTACTACATTCTCTACGTGCTGTGTATGGGGGAACATATCAACGGGTTGTATTTTTACGGTATCATATTTTTCTTTCAATACCAAAAGGTCACGGGCCTGGGTAGCGGCATTGCAGCTTACGTAAACAATTTTTTCAGCTTCAATTTCCATCAGGCGGTTCACCACATCTGGGTGCATGCCAGCGCGCGGCGGATCGGTAATGATCACATCGGGTTTGCCATGTTCGGCCACGAAATCAGCAACCAGCACATCCTTCATATCTCCCGCATAAAACTTGGTATTGGTGATATTGTTGATGGCCGAGTTCACTTTAGCATCCTCAATAGCGGTAGGGACATACTCTACCCCTACTACTTCTTTTACATGACCGGCAATAAAATTAGCGATAGTACCGGCACCGGTATACAGGTCATATACCAGCTCATCGCCCGTAAAACCGGCGAAATCGCGGGTTATTTCATACAAGCGCAAGGCCTGGATGCTGTTGGTTTGGTAAAATGATTTTGGCCCGATGCGGAATTTGATGCCATTCATTTCCTCGTGAATGTATTCCGGCCCCTTAAAGGCTATTACATCCTGGTCAAAAATGGTATCGTTCTTTTTCTGGTTGATGATGTACAGCAACGAAGTGATCTCCGGGAAACGGGCATCAATAAAGTTCATCAACTTGCTGACCTCCTCCTCGCTTACATAGGCAAATACTACAATCACCATTACCTCGCCGGTTGATGAGGTACGCACGATGAGGTTACGCAAGGCGCCCTCGTGATTACGCAGGTTATAAAAAGAATAGCCCTGTGCTATCACAAAATCGCGAATGTTATTACGCAGCGTATTGGAAGGTTCGGCTTGCAGATAGCAATGCTTTACATCTAATATTTTATCAAAACGGCCGGGGATGTGAAAACCCAGCGCGTTCATGTTCAGGGTTTCATCTTCCTTATTTTCGCCGTCGTACAGCCAGCGTCTGTCAGAAAAGGTATACTCTAATTTATTACGGTAATAACGATCTTCGGGTGAAGGAACAATATCCATGATGCCTTCTACATCAATTTTGGCTATACGCCCCAAGGCATCGGCTACCGATTTTTGTTTGAATTTGAGTTGCCCTTCATAGGTCATGTGTTGCCATTTGCAGCCACCACAGGTACCAAAATGTTCGCAAAAGGGTTCAACCCGGTATTCGGATGGTTGTTTAAGCGCGACTATCCGGCCCTCGCCGAAATTCTTTTTGCTTTTGTAAACCTGTACATCGGCTACATCGCCGGGAATGGCTTTATCTACAAAAAGTACAAAATC
>Ga0207671_10004292_pt1 | contig 13710 bp, 12 predicted proteins | sample KBSC24metaG_FD_184352 | JGI IMG/M metagenome (GOLD analysis project Ga0207671, IMG submission 184352) | Corn rhizosphere microbial communities from Kellogg Biological Station, Michigan, USA - KBS C2-4 metaG (SPAdes) (version 2) | ecosystem: Host-associated > Plants > Roots > Rhizosphere > Soil... | reverse complement strand
TATCTTCTGCTGCAGCGAAGAGATACGGATAGATTTGGTATCACCGAATGAATCACCGCCTACGGTCGCCACGTGCGCTTCTTCCAACAGGTAAATACTTAATTCATCTGCATCATTGATGGTTTTACCATTATAGCTTTTCCCGAAGAATGAAGTTACGTTAGGGAAGAAGTAGAAGGCGCCATCAGGCAGGTTCACTTTGATGCCGTCGATATCTTTTAACAATCCATAAACCAGGTCGCGGCGTTTTTTGAATTGCTCACGCATTTTTAATACGCTTTCCAGACCACCTTCTGAAGCGGCAACACCGGCTTTTTGGGTGATGGAGCAAGTACCGGAAGTGATCTGGCCCTGCATTTTATCACATGCATTGGCAATTTCCTTGTTTGAGGCGGTATAACCAATCCGCCAGCCGGTCATGGCAAAAGCTTTGGAGAAACCGTTGATGATAATCACACGGTCTTTAATGCTGTCAAACTGGGCTATAGATTCGTGCTTGTCAACAAAATTGATGTGTTCGTATATTTCGTCAGAAAGGATATAGATTTCGGGATGCTTTTCAAAAACCTTAGCCAAACCTTCCAGTTCACTTTTGCTGTACACGCTGCCGGTAGGGTTACAAGGCGATGAGAACATAAACAACTTTGATTTCGGCGTAATAGCCGCTTCCAATTGCTCAGGCGTTATTTTGAAATCCTGTTCTACGGTAGAATTGATAAATACACTTACACCTTCAGCCAGTTTCACCACTTCTGAGTACGATACCCAGTAAGGAGTGGGGATGATCACTTCTTCGCCGGGGTTAACAAGGCACAGCACAGCGTTGGCAATAGCCTGTTTAGCGCCGGTAGAAACCACGATCTGGCTGAAATCATAATCCAGGCCGTTTTCATTCTTTAATTTCGCAGAGATCGCCTTTCGCAGTTCAGGATAGCCTGAAACCGGTGTATAATAGGTGAAGTTTTCATCCATCGCCTTCTTGGCGGCTTCCTTCACATATTCAGGGGTATGAAAATCGGGTTCGCCAAAACTAAGGCTGATCACGTCAACACCTTTGGCGGCAAGCTCACGGCCCATTTTGGCCATTTTGATGGTTGCCGACTCGGAAAGGTTGTTGATCCTGTTACTTAATGCGCTCATTATTTATGGTTTTTTTTAAATCGCGCCAAATATAGGAAATATGCTGAAAGGGTAAAGCTAAAAGCTGAACACAAAAAGTAAATAGTTAGCTTTCAGCTTTTGCCTTTCGGCTTTATGCTTTAATGTCTAAATTTGACCGCAAATACAGCACGTTTTGAAGGAGCAGAAAAGGATCATATTAATATCGCTGATCACAGGTATAGTTTTGATGATGGCGAAATTCGGGGCCTATTTTCTGACCTCATCAAATTTTGTGTTAACAGATGCGGCTGAAAGTATTGTAAATATACTGGCCAGCTCATTCGCCTTTTTTAGCATTTATCTTTCGTCACAGCCCCGTGATGAAAATCATCCTTATGGGCATGGAAAGGTTGAGTTCTTCTCAGTCTTTATTGAAGGAGGGCTAATTGCCATAGCAGGAATTGTTATTTTATTTAAATCAGCCTACAATATCTTTTATCCGCATGAAATTAAAGACCTGGTAATAGGAGCAATTATTATTGGTGCTACAGGTATAATAAACGGCAGCCTGGGTTACTACATTGTTGCAAAAGGAAAGAAACTTCGCTCGATAACCCTCGAGGCAGATGGCAAGCACCTGATAACAGATATGGTCACCAGTTTGGGGCTCGTTTTAGGTTTGTTACTTATTCATTTCACCAAAATATTAATACTGGATAGCATATTGTCCATCTTAGTTGGATTTTATATTGTGTATAACGGATATAAGCTGGTCAGAAAATCTGTTTCTGGTTTAATGGATGAAGCCGATTTTACTGTGGTGACAGAAGTAGTAGCTGTTTTGAACGAAAAAAGGAGAGAGTCATGGATAGACATACACAACTTCCGCGCTCAAAAATACGGGAATGACCTGCATATCGATTGCCATTTAACCTTGCCTAATTATTTTGACCTGAACCAGGTGCATATGGAGGTGAAGCTGGTTGATGAGCTGATCAACAGAGAAGTTACCAAAACAGAATTGTTTATCCATACCGACCCGTGTGTGCCGCAATGCTGTTATTATTGCAGCATGCCCAATTGCCCGATACGATCTCAGCCAAAAACAGAAGATATCACCTGGACGATGGATAAAGTTATCCGCAACAAAAAACACTACGAATAATGTATCAATTTAATGTGCGTGTTTATGGCTTACTTATCAATGAGCGCAACGAGGTACTCATCAGCGATGAGCAGGAGTATGGGATGCGTTTCATCAAATTCCCGGGTGGGGGACTGGAATATGGCGAAGGGTTGATCGATGGCTTAAAGCGGGAGTTTGTAGAAGAGTGTAATGTGGAGGTGGAAATTGTAAAGCATTTTTATACGACGGACTTTTTTGTAAAATCAGCTTTTAATGATTCGCAGATCATCAGCGTTTATTACCTGGTAAAAAATGTAAGTCCACTAAACCTGGCCTTCAAAACTGTGGCCTATGATTTTGATGGTGAGGGGGATGTGTTGCAGGCTTTCCGGTGGATAAACCTGGCTGATTTAAAAGTTGAAGACGTTACCTTCCCGACAGATCAGCATGTAGTAAAACTTTTATTAAATTCTATATGAATCTTACAGACAGGGATTTAAAAGTTATATGGCACCCTTATACGCAAATGAAAACGGCTTTGCCGCCTGTACCGATTGTGAGGGGTGAGGGGGCTTGTTTGTATGATGAAAATGGTAAATGTTATATCGATGCGGTATCATCCTGGTGGGTAAATATACACGGGCATGCGCACCCTTATATCGCTCAAAAAGTAGCTGAGCAGTTAGGTAAGTTGGAGCATGTGATCTTTGCTGGCTTTACGCATCCAGCCGCTGTAGAGTTAGCCGAACGACTTTTATCTATCCTGCCAAACAACCAGCAAAAAGCATTTTATTCTGATAACGGTTCTACTGCTATCGAAGTCGCCATCAAAATGTGCCTGCAGTACTGGCACAACCAGGGCAAGCCGCGGACAAAAATGTTAGCCTTTAAAAATGCTTATCACGGTGATACATTTGGCGCCATGGCGATAAGTGGCAGAAGCGCCTTTACCGCTGCTTTCGATAACTTATTATTTGAGGTAGAATTTATTGATCTGCCCAATCAATCTAATATCTCAAGTCTCAAATCTCAAATCTCAGATCTCAAATCTGACTTAGCTTGTTTCATTTTCGAACCACTGATACAGGGTACGGCTGGAATGATCATGTATGAGGCGGAATACCTTGATCAATTAATGGCCCATTGCAGGGAAGAAGGGGTATTACTGATAGCCGATGAGGTGTTTACCGGCTTTGGACGTACAGGTAAGCCTTTCGCGTGTGATCATTTGTCAACCCAACCAGATATCATGTGCTTCTCGAAAGGGCTGACCGGTGGCACCATGGCGTTAGGATTGACGACCTGTACGCAACAAATATTCGATGCGTTTTTATCGGATGATCGCTTGAAAACGCTTTTTCACGGGCATTCTTATACTGCCAACCCGGTAGCCTGTTCAGCAGCGCTGGCAAGTTTAGATCTATTTTTAAAGCCGGAAACTGCGGAGAACATGAATAGGATCGCCGATAAGCACAGGGAATTCGCCTTGAAAATTAAAGACCATCCACGTATCAGAACAACCAGGCAGACAGGAACTATATTGGCAATGGAATGGGAGACGGGTACCGACACCTCATATTTTAGTTCACTTAGGGATCAGCTGTACCAGTACTTTTTAGATGCGGGTATTATATTAAGGCCTTTAGGTAATATCCTCTACATTTTACCTCCTTATTGCATTACCAATGATCAGCTCGACTATATTTACAGCAAAATTGAAAGTGCCCTCGCAGAAATATAAATATGGAATTTGATCAAATACTGTCCACGATAATTAAAGATAATCAACTCCATGCACGCTGGCTGAATACGCTGTCGCTGATGGAAAACACAGGCGCGCGCAAAATCTCGGCCAGTGAAGATTCGGAAACAGTAACTTATATCATATTAAAACATGCCGCTGAGGAGCACAGGCATGCTTTTTACCTGAAGAAACAGATAGAAAAGGTAAAGAATGGCGATTGCCCTACATACTCGAATGAGTATTTGATAGCCCCTAAAAGCAGTAAATATTATCTGAACCAGTTGGATGTGGACGTATGCCGCTATTTAAAAAGGGAGTTGGGTTTGAACGGGAAGGAACTACGCTTTGCAGCATACCTGCTGGTTACTTACGCAATAGAGGTACGGGCCGATGAGCTATACCCAGTTTACCAGGATGAGTTGGACAGGGTATCCAGCAAAGTAAATGTAAAATCTATTATTCTGGAGGAAGAGGGGCACCTGGAAGAAATGATAAATCAATTAAAAAGCTTTTCGCCGGATTGGGAATATCATGCAAATAAGGCTGTCGAATTTGAAAGTCGTTTGTTTGCACAATGGGTTGGCAGCCTGGCCGCGGAAACAGAAAAACCCTGATCTTTTTTAGAAAACCAGGGCTTTTCACAATCAAAATATACAACAGATCAACCTCCAAGGTCGCTCATTGCTACTTTATCAAAGTCTTTTGGAATACCATAAGTTCCAGCCGGTGCTTTTTCATCCGTTACGCTAGTGATGGTTATGCTTGCTTCCTGTCCCTGCTGGAAAGCAGTGAACTGCACCGGAAATCCACCGATCCCGGTATAATAAGGAGGAAAGCCTGTCGCAGGGATTGAAACATCATTTGTTATCCATACATCATACGATTTTTTGCTCTTAGCCTCTGTAGCAACTACTTTTTTGCAGTTAAAGCCCGAAATTTGTTTGGTTTCGGTAGTTGGCGCATAGGTAAAAGATGGATATTGAGCCATTGCTTCTTCTATTTCAGCAGGGGTTGCAATAGCAGCTTTTTTCATTGAAGCTACCGGTATATCCAGTATCAATGCAAAAAAATCATGTTTGGCAGTTGATAATATTTTCACTTTACCAGGGCCGAAAGTTATTACAACCGCTGTTGAATCGCTTTTAAAATACTGTTTAACTTCTGCCGGTTGGCCACGTACCTGGGTACTGTAGGAAACAACACCTTCTGTGTAGGCCTTTTGCGCACTGGCGCTCATTGCTGTTGCTGATAGGGCAATGCCAAACACAGCACTTAAAAATTTCATCTTCATAGTTTGTTTATATTTTAATACAAATTAGATATTAATTAAATCGGGTGCAAATATTTTCGCCCTTTTATTAATAACCTTAATTAGATACGATAACTACAGCTTTGTTACGCCGGAGCAGTTTGAAATTTAAACCCAATATACCCGCTTGATTTTCAATGCTGTTGATCGTGGAATTCGAATTGGTATTATCAACTATCAATAAGTTGTAGCTGTAAAATTTATTAATTAAGCCAAGATTAACACCGGGATTTCCTGAAATGTATAGATAGTCCAGGTTTAATTTTCCCGGCAGGCCTACATTCTGCAATTGCTTATCGAAGAGGAGTATCTTTTTATTATCAAACTGCACCAGGTTGCTTTTCTTCAACAGGTTTGTTTGCCGAAGATCGGCATTTAGTGCAACTGATTTTATGGTATTTACCTGGCAGCTATCCAGGTAAGGCTGTATCGAATAGCGATAGTTTTTATCGGAATCGACTAAGTCAGTTATAACAACAGCATGATCGCCGGTTTTAAAAATGATGCCGGTATGTTTTCGCAGGTTAAGAAATGCAATGCTATCGGAGTGTTCATTATTCCACTTTTTAAAGCTGAGGCTGATCGACAATAAAAGCATAAAACCCAGGCTTAACTTTAATAGCCACACTTTTCGTTCGTGCAAAAGGTAAAAGAGGCTGATGATGATTGCGAATAGCAACAAATATTCAGAAACGGTTATCCATATTTTACTGATGCCGGAGTAGGGGGCGTACTCGATAATCGCCAATACTTTGTTCATCAACAGGATGGTTTTCTCAAGTACAAAAGCCAATGCGGGTGAAACAAGTGGTATAGCCGGTATAAATAAATAGGCTAAGCCGGCATACATAATAATGGCAGAAGGAATGATAATGAACAAATTGCTTACCAAAAAATAAACCGGGAACTGGTGAAAATAAAAGGCGCTCAACGGAAAAGTAATTACCTGTGCGGCTATTGACACTGAACACAAGGCCCACAATCTATCGGCCCACTTGTTTTTCAGATCGAACCAGTCATAAACGATGGGTTGCAGCACAACCAGGCCAAATACGGCAAGATAAGATAGCTGAAAACTTACATCAGTAATAAAGAATGGATCGTACAATAACAAAAAGAAGGCGGATATGGCTAATATGTTCAGCGTGTTGATGTGACGACTATAGGTTTTGCCAATGATCACCATGGAGATCATAAACGCAGCGCGACAAACGGCGGGTGAGAAACCGGTTAGCAATGCATAGCCCCATATCAGGGTAATAATTATTATCGCCTTAATTGTTTTGCCATTTTTTACCCGGTCAAGGAAACCGAGCGCGTAGCTTAGCAAAATAAAAAGTATCGCCACATGCGCACCTGAAACTGATAGAACGTGGATAGTACCCGTTTTTGAATAGGCCTGCAACACATCGTTGCTCAGGTCAGCTTTGTAACCTAATATGAGGGTTGACGCTACGGCGATGGCCTGTGGATCATGCATGCCGGCTTTTAGTTTCTCAACCAGCCGCTGCCTGAGCCTGAGCGAATAGGCGATGATCGGATTTCCTACGTTATGATTTAGAATATAATATTGTTTTGGATAGAGAAAAGCCTGGTAATAAATATTTTGGTTGGCCAGGTACTTTTTGTAGTTGAATTCAGCCGGGTTGAAGGGCGGGTCGACAGGGTGATAAGCTGATGGGATCAGTAATTCATCGCCGTAGTATAGTTTTTTTGCGGCGCTGTCTTTGATCGTGAGCATCACGGTGCCATTGCTGTGTGACCTTTTTCCTTTTGAAACGGTTTCTTCCACGTTTGCGGTGAACCTGAGCAGATCGCCGGTTAGCTTGGGTTCATTGCTGATTTTTACGACCAGGTAATCGGATTTCGTTTTGGAAAAATGATCCGGGTTGTTGATTTCGTTATAATTGATTATCAACACCCAACCTAACATGAACAAGATGGAATGTATTAGCGTGCCGCCGATCCACCTGGCTTTATACAGGTTGAAACGCTTGTAGGTAATGTTGAGGAAAATGAAAAGTATGGTTAATAACAGCAGCGCAATTTCAAGAAATAAGGCATACTGAACCGGCTGTAAATTGATGCCCAAACCAATACCGGCTAAAAAGGGTAGAAGGAGAACGATGAATGGAATTTCGCCTTTATGGCCGGCTATCATATCAGTTATAATACAGGTCCAGGTGCCGGCAAATGGCCGGAACGTTTCTGAAAATAAAGATAGGATTTCACTAATAAATTACAACTGTTCGCGCACTTCGAGCAGGAATTTTTTAATGTTTTCGAGCGAACTGATCACGCGTTGCTGATCTACAGTATCGTCCATATTCTTCTTCAGGTGCTCGCGTGCTCCGTTAATGGTATAGCCTTTATCTCTTATCAAATGGAAGATAATGCGCAGGTGCTCAATGTCTTCAGGAGTAAAATAACGGTTTCCCTTTTTATTTTTCTTCGGTTGAAGTACATCAAATTCTTTCTCATAAAATCTGATCAGCGATTGGTTTACGTCAAAAATCGCAGCCACCTCACCCATGGTGTAGTACATTTTGCTGATCTCGTGTTCTTTATAGGGCATAGCTCAAAAGTAATTATCGATGTGGGTTTAACGAAGATAAACTTGAGAATGTTCCGCAAAACAAGAAAGTGTGGAAAACTTCTTCAATTAACATTCTCAGCCACAAATCGTATACAGGTATATTGAACATACAAAGATTGTAAAAAAATACTACATTAGTATTCCTATTAGCTATATGATTAAATCTTTTCTTGCCTGCTGTGCCGGTTTAATGCTGGCCAACTGTGCTGTTGCAGGCACCGCTGATTCATCGGCGACCATCGCGTCATCAAAAAACAGTTACCAGTTTGTTTATAATTCCAAAGCCGCCCGCGTTGAGGTGAAGGAGGTTTTAAATAACCTGTATGTTACCAACTCCTATGCGGTAAAGCTCCCGATAGCAGAAGATTATAACGATCAGGTTACTATAGATAAGGTAGAGTGCAAGGTGGATAACCGCACACCGGATGGCTTTAAACCCGAATATTCTTATTATTCAGTAGGGGATATTTTTTATTCTGATTCAAGGATCTGTTATTTCCCTGTATTTATAAACAAACAGGGTGGCAAGGCTGATATTACCTTCAAGGAAACTATAAACGATCCAAGATATTTTACTTCTGTTTATTTTACAGAGCCCTATAAAATCGCATCAAGGGATATCTCGTTCAAAATTCCCCGCTGGATGAAGGTTGACCTGAAGGAATTTAATTTCGGGAAGTATGACATCAGGAAAACCACCACTTATGATAAAAGCGATGATGCGGATGTTATCACTTATACCGTCAAAAACCTGCCGGCTATGGTGACTGAAAACAATAGTCCCGGGCCGAGCTATTTGTATCCGCATATCATGGTGCTTTGCAAATCAGCGGTAACCGGCGATCATACCTTTACTTATTTCGCCACACTGGATAATCAATATGCCTGGTACCGGGAGTTAGTTAAAAGCATCAATAACGATAATGCGGCGATCAGTGCCAAGGCGAAAGACTTAACGGCAGGTTTGACTAACGACATGGATAAAATAAAGGCCATATTTTATTATGTGCAGGATAATATCCGGTATATCGCTTTTGAAGACGGGCTGGCGGGTTTCAAACCTGAAAAGGCTGACGAGGTGCTTCGTAAAAAATATGGCGATTGCAAGGGTATGGCCAACCTGACCAAGTCGCTGCTGACCTCATTAGGTTATGATGCACGCTTATGCTGGCTGGGTACCAATCATATCGCTTATGACTATCAAACCCCATCAATGGCGGTGGATAACCACATGATCTGCGGATTAAATTATAAAGGAAAGATCATTTATTTGGATGCCACTGAGAGTTACCTGGGCATTAATGAATACGCTGAGCGCATACAGGGGCGGCAGGTACTAATGGAGAACGGCGACAAATATTTACTCACCCGCATACCCATGGCGACATCAACCCAAAACTATGATTTTGAAACGAGCAAACTGGCTATTGACGGTGCCAACCTTACCGGCAGTATAAACCATTTGTGGAAAGGTGAGGAAAAAGAATCAGTGCTTAGCGGCTTAAACAACATCAAAAAAGAAAAAGCGGACGATGCTATGCTTCGGTTTTTATCAAACGATAATAACGATTACGAAATCAAGAACCTAAATCTATCCAGCACATCCAACCCAGATAAGGACCTGACAGCGGCTTATACCATCAACTTTAAAAATGGCGTATCGTCGTTTAGCAAAGCTTATTATGTGGACCTTGACCTGAAAAAAGAGTTTCTTAATTCGGCTATAAAAATCAGCGACCGCAAACATGATTACTGGTTTGATTATAAAACCAACCTGAGTAAGCAAACAGAGCTGGCTATCCCGGCCAACTACAAAGTTGCCAATGTACCGCCGATATTGAATATTGTAAACCCCGACTATGAGTTTCATATACAATATGATAACCAGCCAGGAAAACTGGTATACAAGAAAACTATCCTGATCAAAAACACACATCTTACGGCCGATAAATTTGCCCAGTGGAATAAGGATGTAGAACAATTGGCGAAAACCTACAACGAGAATATCATACTTAAACCTTTATCAGAATGAAAAGAGCTTTACTATTAATCGCTTGCTCCTTATCTATTACATCCCTGTTTGCACAAACCGACAAGGACAAAAAGAACTATGCCGACAGGGCCGCACAGCTACAAACGGATATATGGGGTAACCCGATACCCGAATTTAAATTGACCACAGCCCCGGCTAATTTCAGTAAGGAAAGCGCAGTGATCCTTGCGCGGTCTTATAGCCTGTCGCGGGCATCCAGCGGTAAGCTTAAATTCGGTCATGCGATTGGGATCACTACCCGTACTACTAAATTCAGCATCTTTCATGAGCGGGTAAAGATCAATGATAAAACAGCGCTGGAAAGCTATTCGACCCTGGAATACCAAAAGAAACTGGATAAAAGTACCTCTGAAGGTTTTGCAAAATATGTGAATACAAATAATACCTATATAGGTGCTAAAGTATTGAAACCGACCGGTAAGGAAGTAATTGTAAATTCAAGCGAAGAGGTTTTGATCAATAACGAGAAAAAGGATCAAAAAGGCAAACTGGCCATACCCGACCTGCAGGTTGGCGACATATTGGACTATTATATCTGCAAGGAAGATGTAGCTGATAAGGATGAGGGCAACGCCTATAAAGACAATGACAATTTGTTTTTTTTGGTGGATGAATACCCGGTTATTTATTACAGTATCGATTTTCAGTTCAATAAAAAAATAAGGGTCAGGACGATTTACGCCAATGGCGCACAGCATTTTGAGGAAAACCAAAATAATGAGGGCGACCAGCTGTTCAGCCTGAAATTGCATAACATACCCAAATACCAGAGCCAGTTGTGGACTTCGGCTTTCCGCCAATATCCTTATATCGAGATCGGCAGCGCTTATGACGATCCGCTGGATAAGATCATCGACAAGAATGGTTTTGAAGAAAATTCGCCTATGCTGCAGGCACAGAAATATACTTATGAGCACACTTTTGCAGAAAATGATTATCCTATTTCCCTGGTGTTAAATAAATATAAGGACTATTTTAAAAGCAAAAAGGCTTTAAAAAGCACACCGTTGGATAGTGCCATGAAGATCATGTACGCAGTTTGGAAATTTGATACCTTTTGCTCATTTATAGGCGGAGGTCCCTTGTCGGATTTTCCAAGCTGGAAATACAGGCGTGCATCCAGCAAGGTGAATACCGCCCATATGTGTATGATGCTGACCGATCAGAAGATTGATTTTGATGTGCTAGTTGTAGCGCAGCGCCATAGCAACAGCCTGGAAAATGTTTTTAATTACGAGGACTTTGATGCGTTGATACGCATCAATGGTGAAAAACCCATGTATATGTGTTTTGATGATGTGGTGACTCATTTTAACGAGATACCGGAAAGGTACCAGGGCGAAAAGGTGATCGTGCTGCATCCGCAAAGAAGGAGCTTTAAGGAATATACTTTTACCGAAGGGAATGAAGAAATCCTGCCTAAGAGCACCAGCGAGGAAAACAATATCGAGGAACATCTGAATGTGAGCCTTACAGCGCAGGATATGCAAAAACTGAAGATAGAGCGCACTGTTAGAGAAATTGGGTCGGTACGCCACGACGATCAGAAAACAATCCTTGGATCGGATGATGTGGACGAGGGATTGAGGCAGGCAGTAAACGGCAGTGATGTGGAGAACAGGTTTAAGGGCGGTTATATTACAGCATCCAAAAAAGTGATCGCTGAATTAAAGGCAGTTGTCGCGAAGGAAGCCAGCGAAAAGGGCAAAAACTTTAATACCGAGATCAAAGATAAATATGACCAGGAGCCGGAAGGCGTGACTAACTGCAAGGTGATCAGTTATGGCATGGATGCGACGACCCCCGTATTTGAACATACCGAAACTTTTATATTGAAAAACCTGGTGAAAAAGGCCGGTAATAATTACATCATTGATGCGGGTAAATTGACCGGTGGTTTTTTAACGCTGGAAGAAAAAGACAAAAAACGGGACAAGGATATTTATATGACGTCGGCGCGGAGTTTTAAATATGCTATTGTTATCGATATCCCGCTGGGTTATGCTCCAAAGGGTATGGAAGAGTTGACCCAAAACAAATCGAATAAGACAGGTTCATTTACCTCATCGGCGACGGTAAAAGGCAATAAGCTAACCATTTCGGTTAACCGTGTATATAAAAATAACTTCGAGAAAGCATCCGACTGGCCGCTACTGGTGGATGTGATCAATACCGCGTCGGATTTTGACTCGAAGAAGATATTGCTGGAGAAACAGAATTAGAGTAGTCTGCGCTATAATTTTAGGAATGGAGGATTTTATGATTCTCCATTCTTGTTTAAAAGTCTTGTGGTTTTCGGCTGGTGTGGAAAATAGAAACTACAAATGCAGTCCGCTTTGTTTCGTCGACCCAATAGATAATAAGATACGGGAAGATTTTGAGAGAAGCACTTCTTAGTTCTTCAGGATATTTTACAGGAAAATGAAAGGGGTTTGTTTCGATAAGCTGCAGGTAATGATTTACTTCGCCGAATAATCTGTTACCTAAGCCTGATTGTTGTTCTTCGTACCAATCGTATGCTTCAGACAATTCATTCTCGGCCTGAAATAATAATTCAATTTCAAACACCTTCGTAATCCTGTTTTATTTGGTTCCAGGTACGAGATGTTGTTTTGCCGGAAAGAAGATCGGCCTTACGCTGGATCATATCTTTTATTTCAACATCATTTAATACATACTCATCACTTTCGGTACGATAATGATAACTTAAGCTATCCAAAAAAGCCAACAACACTTTTTTCTCCTGGTCGTTTTGGATATCGATTTTCAATGTTTCCATAATAACAAATTTAACCCTTATTTGCCTGTTTTGCAAAGGCACTTATTGAAAAAAACAAATTGCAAGTAATTATGATATTTTTTTATATTTCTCTGTGTAAATCTTTGTGACCTTTATGGTTTAATTTTACAACTGAGGGCGTAAAGAGAAATCACAAAATTAACCTATAGAAAAACCTGCTATTCATATGAACATAGAAGAAGAAATCGAAAAGTACATTTCCAGTCAAGCTGAACCAAAACGGAATGACATGGAAGAGTTGCACATGTTCATACTTAAAGTATTACCAGGATGTAAACTGTGGTTCCTGGATGGTAAAGACAGCGAAAATAAAGCTGTCAGCAACCCTAACATAGGATATGGGTTTTATACCATAAAGTATGCGAACGGAACGACAAGAGAGTTTTATCAAATTGGTATGAGCGCTAACACAACCGGAATCTCTGTCTACATTCTTGGTATACCAGATAAGACATACTTAGCCCAAACATATGGGAAAACACTAGGCAAAGCGAGCGTGACCGGGTATTGCATTAAGTTCAAAACCCTAAAGGATATAAATATTGATATACTTGAAGCGGCAATACTGGATGGCGTTGAGCAAACCAGTGAAAAATAAGCTCCAAAACGCAACGCTCCCTATAATTCTTTAATCCTGGAGATTTCCGGTTCTGACAATAATTCTATCTTTGTGGCTTATGACCGCTACAGAGATACGCCAGGCTTTTCTTGATTTTTTTGCGTCGAAAGGGCACACCATTGTGCCGTCGGCACCTATCGTAATTAAAAACGACCCCACGCTGATGTTCACCAACGCGGGGATGAACCAGTTTAAAGATATCTTTTTGGGCGAAGCGCCTGCCAAATACCCTCGCGTGGCGGATACGCAGCGCTGTTTGCGGGTATCCGGAAAACATAACGATTTGGAAGAGGTGGGTATCGATACTTATCACCACACCATGTTCGAGATGCTGGGCAACTGGAGCTTTGGCGATTACTTTA
>Ga0207671_10004288_pt1 | contig 13718 bp, 14 predicted proteins | sample KBSC24metaG_FD_184352 | JGI IMG/M metagenome (GOLD analysis project Ga0207671, IMG submission 184352) | Corn rhizosphere microbial communities from Kellogg Biological Station, Michigan, USA - KBS C2-4 metaG (SPAdes) (version 2) | ecosystem: Host-associated > Plants > Roots > Rhizosphere > Soil... | reverse complement strand
CGCTCGACTGGCTCGAGAAGTCGCACCAGGAGCGGTTCAACTGGTTGCCCTTCGTGCAGATCGATCCTGTGTTCAAGAATCTGCGGTCGGAACCGAGATTTCAGGAGTTGTCGAAGAGCCTTGGTCTTAAGTAGCGCCACAAAAAGCACAAAAAAGAACACATATGAAGCTTACACGTCGAACATTTTTGTCAACAACCACGAAGTCTGCGCTGGCGGTGACCGTCCTGAATTCCATTCCCGCACGCGCGTTGGCCCAGTCAGCTGCGGTGCAACCGGTGTTTGCACGGCTCGACGAATACATCGCGCGCCACATGCGCGAGACAGGCGCGCCGGGAATGACGCTCGCACTCGCGAATCGCAATGGTCTGATCAGGGCTTCGACTTACGGCTTCGCAGACACGAAAGCCGGCTTGCGCGTCGTGCCCGAAACGATGTTTGAGATCGGCTCCGTTTCGAAGTCGTTTGTCGCCCTTGCGCTAATGCAGTTGCGCGACGAAGGAAAACTCGATCTCAACAAGCCAATCGTCGAATACGTTCCGTGGATAAAGATCAATTCCAAGTTCGAAGCGATCACCACGCATCATATTCTCAGCCACACCGGCGGACTTCCCGGCGAGCCGCTGCTGCTCGACGCGTTGCTCAGTGAACTCTGGACCGGATACGCGCCCGGTAAACGATTTCTTTACTCAAACACCGGATACAACATCCTCGGCTTTCTGATCGAAGCACTCGATAAACGTCCGTTCGCCGAAGCGATGCGAGCGCGAATCCTCGCGCCGCTCGGAATGACGGCAAGCGCGCCGATCATTACCAACAACCTGCGCAAATTCATGGCCGTGGGTTATGAGCCGCTCACCGAAGGACGTCCGTTTCCGGTTCATGGTCCACTCGGCGAAGCACAATGGATCGAGGTTGACATTGCCGCGGGCAGCATCGCTTCGACTCCCGGCGACATGGCGAAATACATGCGCATGCTTGCGAATCGTGGTGCGTTGCCGAAAGGACGACTCATTTCCGAAGAATCGTTTGAACTTTTGACAAAGCCGGCGATCGAGTCTCCGTTTCGTGGCGAACCGGCGTCGTATGGCTACGCGCTCTGGATCAGCAACATCGGAGGTCACACGCGTCTGCGTCACACGGGCGGGATGGTGGCTTTCAGTTCGTCGATCGATGTCGACGTGACGGCTGGTGTTGGCGCGTTTGCGTCTGTCAACGCGAATCTTCGTGGTTATAGACCAGTTGCCGTGACGAAGTATGCGATTGAGCTCTTCAACGCATCGCTTGAAGGAAAGCCACTGCCGGATGCGCCGGCGCCGCCGACGCCTCCGGACCAGGTAAAGAACGCGGCCGATTACGCTGGCGCCTACGCGTCACCTGATGGGAAGAAGCTGGAATTCGCTGCGGAAGGTGAGAAACTCATTCTCGTACGTGGTAATCGCAGGATCGTCCTCGAGCGCGCTGCGCCGGATCTGTTCCTGGTCAAAGATCCGGATTTCGACTTGTTCCTGCTCGGGTTTATTCGTGAGAACAAGGAAGTGACGCAGGCGTTTTATGGCCCCGATTGGTACATGGGCGCGAAATACACAGGGCCGCAGTCTTTTGAGACTAAGAAAGACTGGGAGGCATTTGCAGGGCATTATTACAACGACAGTCCCTGGTACGGCGACACGCGCGTCGTGCTGCGTAAAGGCCAACTCTTTCTGGATGGCGTCCAACCACTCGTGCCACGCGGTGACGGGAAGTTTGGGGTTGGCGATGCGGAGGGTCCTGATTGGATCAGTTTCGAGTCAATCGTCGATGGACGCGCCATGCGAATGAATTCCTCGGGAATGCTCCGTCGCCGCACGTTCACACCGTGAGGCCACAAAAGGCACAAAGAAGAACACAAAACAAATCCCTATTTTTTGTCACGTTGTGCCCTTTTGTAGCTACATTTGTGCCTTTTGTGTACTACATCAACAGCGACTCGACACGGTGAGCATGGACCATCTCCTCACACGGTGACCACGCGAACACTGTGAAACGTCCATCCTGCGAAGCAACCAGCCCGAGCGCATCACGCTGATCGTTGACAAACTGCGCCGCCGAGAGATGCCGCGTACCACCGTGCTCGGTTGGATGGACCACGACCGGAATATTCCCGACGATCGGCTCGGTAATCACCCACTTATCGACTATGGAGCCTCTATCCGGTCTTCGGATCTTCGCACCAAACGCGAGCACTTCATACTGATCGTCGATAATCGTCGCGCCGTCGACCGCTGTCAGACCTCCAATCGTATCCACGACCCGGCGCACCGCGCTTTCCCATTGCGTGCGATCTTCGTGATCTTCGTCCACCTCCTGTCGCAAGAGCTTTGTGAGCGCTGCGAACGACGGCGTAATCGAATAGAGAATCGGCTGCGCGATCGAGTCGCGCCAACGGTCGCTTTCCGACGGTACGACGAGCAGTGTCCCTCCATGACCTTGTGCGCGCATCGAAGCACTCAGTTGGACCAGCACGTTCAGCGTGTGATGTGGACCATTCGTCGCAGCGGCAGTGAAAGCGAGCAGGGCTTTTAGTAGCGCAGGACAGTCAGGGAGGCTCGTGCCTTTGTCGTCTATGACCTTTACCTGCTCGCCCTTCAACACTGCAACGTTCGCATACTTCCCAAAGCCATCCAGACGACGATGCTTGATAACGAGTAATCCCGGTTCGATATCTTCCAGAACGAAACAGAAACTCGGAATCGTACGCGTCGTTCCCCAGACCCTGAGTTCACCGCCGAGACTCCAAACACCGAGATGAATCTCGGGTCGTTCAACCGCGGGCGCGAGCTTTGTAAGCACGCCTGCCGTCAACGGCAGTGAATGCTCAAACACCATCGGCTGCTTCGCCTGTTCGGGCGGCAGATAAGCGAGAGAGATTTTGGGGAAGCGGCCTTCCTCCGGTCGGAAGCTGGCCCAGAAAGTGGCATTGATGATCGCCGCGACCGACTGTGCATCGGGTTGCGGCGCCAAATCGTCTTCGCCGAGGCGGCGCGCCTCCTGTATTTGTCGAGCGAAATGTGCCTCGACGATGGGCGCGACGGTGCTCGCCGCTTGATACGTTGGGTTACTGCTCATAAACTGCGTTTCGTTCTTTTTTTGCCTTTTGTGGCCCGATGAACAGATTAACGCAGGTGAGCACGGATTAGTTAGCGTAGCCGGGTGTCCATACATGAGAAAGGTGCTCGTAATCGGTCCCGGCGGATCTGGAAAATCGACGTTTGCCAGGCGCCTGGGTGAACTGCTTGAGATCCAGGTCAAACACCTCGACGCATTTTACTGGCGTGCGGGATGGACCAAACCTTCCAACGAGGATTGGGTTAACACCGTAACTGAGTTGGCGAGCGGTGACGCGTGGATCATGGACGGCAACTTCGGAGGCACGCTCGAACTCAGACTCGAGCACTGCGACACGATCATTTTTCTCGACATGCCACGCCTGCTGTGTCTCTGGCGCGTGACGAAAAGACGTCTTCGTTATCGCAACCGTTCACGGCCTGACATGGCTGAAGGTTGCCCTGAAAAAGTGGACCGCGAATTTATTGATTGGATTTGGAATTATTCACGAACGTCACGACCGAAAGTCGTCAGGTTGTTGAATGAGCATTCCGGCAGTAAGCAGGTTGTGTGGCTTCGTTCGAATGCTGAAGTAGAAAGATTCTTGCACGATCTATCGCTTAGAGGAGCCCCCGATGGACAAACATGAACCCCAGACCGGTTTGAGTTTCGAGCGCGTCGTCTTTTTTAGCGATGCGGTTTTTGCGATCGTGATCACGTTGCTCGTGCTCGAGCTGAAAGTGCCGCATCTCGCCGAACACACCGAATCAGGGTTGCGACATGCCCTGGTTGAACTGCTGCCAAAAATTGCGGGATTCGTGATCAGTTTTTTGATCATCGGGTTGATGTGGGTCGAGCATCACCGCATCTTCCGTTACATCGCTGACTACGATGCCGGTCTGCTTTGGCGAAATCTGCTGCTGTTGCTCTGTGTTTCGTTTGTACCATTTCCGACGGCTCTCTTCAGTGAAAACTTCTGGAGCCGCACGGCGTTCATGCTGTACGCCGCGAGCTTCGGCGGTGTCGCGACCGCGAAATTTTTCATCTGGCGTCATGCCGTGGCCGCGAAGTTGTTGAAGGAGGGAGTAACACCGGAGCTGGAGGTGCGGATCGCTCGTCGCTCGATGGCTGTGCCTATCGCGTGTGCTCTGGCGATTCTTCTTGCTTTCGTCAACATTTTTCTCGCACCGCTCAGCTTCATGCTGATTCCACTGCTCGCGCGTCTGCTCGATCCAACGTCAAGGAAGGTCAAATCAGCAACCGCAACAGCCAACGAAGAAGCCGCTGCTTAGAACAAGGAGTATCAAGATGGAAACAGAGATGTCTGCACAAATACCGGCGAAGCGTTTCAAGAAGGCATTGTTCAGGTGTCTTGACGAGACGTTCTCCAACGTTCACGGGATCTATCTCGACAAAGGGACCACGCTCTTTGAGACGCTTGAAGGCGTGTCGGCAGAAGAAGCATCGCGAGCGATCTCTTCCAACTCTGCAACGATCGCGGCGCAGGTCGAGCACGTTCGGTTCTATCTCGATGTGCTGGACGAGTACCTGCGCACTGGTGAAGAAAAGACAAATAACTGGCGCGAGATTTGGGAGACTGTTCGCGAGGTCACGCCCGAGCAGTGGGAAGATCTGAAGCGTCGTTTGAAAGAGAGTCACAAACGCGCGATGGCAACGCTCGATTCATTCGAGACGTGGGAGGGTCGTTACGATATCACCGGCGGGTTGTCGATACTCGTTCATAGTGCTTATCACCTCGGTGGCATTCGCCAGGCACTCGGAGCAATCAGGGCAGGGAACTAAGCGAGTCTATGGACGCTCAAACCTTTGCCCTCGCGGAAACGATCTGGAACTACCATCAAATGAAGCACCAGGTCGCACAGGCGGATGCGATCCTGGTGCTTTGTAGTCATGATGAAAGAGTCGCTGAAAGAGGTGCTCAATTATTTCTCGAAGGCTGGGCGCCGCTGATCATCTTCTCGGGCGGCCGCGGAGAGATCACGAAAAAACTTTGGGACGAACCGGAAGCAGTGCGATTCGCGCGCATCGCGATGAGCATGAATGTTCCGCGTGAAAATATTTTAGTCGAACCAAATTCCTCGAACACTGGCGAGAATGTTCAGTTCACGCGCAGGCTTCTCGAAGAGCGCGGTCTGGATCCACACAAGTTTATCGTCGTGCAGAAGCCATACATGGAACGGCGCGCGTTTGCGACGTTCCGTCGTTACTGGCCCGAGAAGGAAGTCGTTGTGACTTCACCGCAGGTTTCGTTGCGAGAGTATCTAGCGGAGTATTCCAACTCGTCGCTGTCGGCGTCGGACGTAGTGGGTATAATGGTCGGCGATCTACAACGGATTAAGCTCTATCCAGCCCTTGGGTACCAGATCGCGCAGGAGATTCCGGACGAAGTATGGAGTGCGTTCGAAGGATTGGTGCGCGCAGGTTACGACAAGTATTTGATTCAAATAAGAGGAAACCAATGTTGAAGAGAATCGTTCTGCCTGTCTTGGTGTTTGCAATTACAGTCGTGGGCCAGGTCTCGACCTCGCGGCCTTATCCGATCGACAACAACCACTCGACCGTCGGATTTTCCGTTCCGATCCTCGGCGGCTTGTCGCAAGTGAAAGGAAAGTTTACCGACTTTGCGATCACCCTCAACAACGACGACAAAGACATTATGAAGTCTTCCGTGAGTGTGGTGATCAAGGCGACGAGTGTGGACACGGGCATCGAGGGACGCGATCGTCACTTGAGAAATGCAGACTTCTTCGACGTCGAAAAGTATCCGGAGATCACTTTTAAGAGCGAGCGGATCGAGAAGAAGGGAAAACAGTTCATCGCGCATGGTCCACTCACGATGCACGGCGTGACTAAAGAGATCGCGCTGCCATTCACGGTCACGGGCACGTTCAAAAATCCTTCTACTAACAAGATGAGTGTCGGCTATTCCGCGCGCACGGTCCTAAACCGCCGCGACTTCGGCATCAACTACAGCCGCCAGGACATCCCAACCTTCGTCGGCGACAACATCACCATCGAAATCGAACTCGTCACCCGCGCCCTCGACCCAAAGTGATTTACTACCCAGCTCACAAATGCCTTCACTCGATCCTCGGCGCTGTCATTGAATCTCGAATTGTTCGCTGGACTGCCCTGCAAGGCACAGACGGCGAAGTCGATAGTGAGAGGCAGCTGAACTCCCGCCAGCATAGAAAGACGTCCTGCTGTGCAACCTCGCTCGCGCAGCCACTCAGATGCGTCACCTATTAACACTCCGACGGCTTCTGTTTGATCCGGCAACGCCTCGAAGAAGAGTAAGTGGCCCAACCTTTCGTCTCAGTGACGGTGATAAGCTTCATCGTTCAGCGCGGCGACCGTCGCCAGAGTTCGACCTTCATCTTCGACGGCGAAAGCCTGTATTTCAGACTGTGGACCAAAGCCCGCGTTTCCGCTCAGCAGCTTGATCAAGTGGTGTTTGTTCGCCGGCACCCAGTAAGGGTTTTCACGATAGACTTCTTTCGCGAAATCGACGAACCGCTCGAGGTCTTCAGGGATGCTGAGTTTCTTGACATGCATGGCAAATTTATAAGTTATGACTTTGGGATCTCGTTACGTCGTGACGCGCGCGAATGGCCCCTAATGAGCGGCGGTCATGTGGTGCTCTTTGCTTTAGCTTCTAGCGAGCAAAGCATCGGGAACGCGAGGGTATTAACGTCGCGATCGTGCCTCAAACACGGTGAAATCGCAACGAGTATTGCGTCAGCCGGCAGTGGCGATCCCTCCTGTCCAGGCATCATGGGATCGTTGTGCGCGTCCCCCGCTCCGCTGCTGGCAAAATTCGGCGAGCTCGATACGCCCGAGGCTGTCAAAGCGAATGTGAGCGCGATCAGGCAATCTTGGATCAGGCGGGGACGCAGGGATTACACGGTCAAGGTTTACCCAAAAGGAAGCACAACCTGATGGAGATTCCCCCAGACAGTCCCAACGAGTACGTCCGCCTCAAACGATTCCCACCGGGTTTCTTCGAAACAATGGTCGACTGGACGACAACGCAGCATCGTGGGCGTGCGTCAGTGAGGCGTTAGGCCACTGAGTTTGTGGCCGCAGATCATGTATGAAGTCAACGGGGTCAGGCCTGCGACTTTGGGATTCCTATGAGCACCCGCTCGGCTGTGACGGACAATTGCGAGCTCGCGTTTGCGCAGTGGCATCCAGACCGCGGCAAAATGTCTTATAAAGCGCGGCTCGACAAACCTCGACCGACCGCCGCGAGTACCGTGTTAGTCCTCAGGTCGACTGCCAGCTTGACGTGCTCGTACAACAGCCGCAACGATTCTTTCGGTGCAACGTTTTGGGTCTTTCTTGATCTCATGTTGCCAGATCCGAATCACGTGCCATCCCATTCGGCGTAGCTTTTGAAAATTCCTTCGATCGCGCTCGCGATTGGTTCGGATCTTCTGCTTCCAGAATTCGTTCAGCTTATGCTCCCAGATAGGAAGCCGATAGCCGTGCCAGAAATCGCCGTCAATGAAAACCGCAACCTTTTCTCTTGGGAAAACTGCATCCGGGGTACCTGGCAACCTCTTTACGTGTTTTCGAAAGCGATACCCGCGGTTGTGCAATTCAGATCGGATCGCAATTTCAAGGCTTCCATCCTTTAACTTTACATTTGACATTGCGCGAAAGCGCTGTTCGGGAGTGCGAGGATCCGTCGCTCTAAATTTTGTCGACAATGTTTTGAATGCGTTCGACCTTTTCCTGTCGTTGAAGGTATTCTCCATAGCTTTGTCGCGCGTGTGTAATTAGCTGCTCGTAGGTCATCAGGCGAATGTGCTGCGGCTTGAGCGACCCTTCGTAGCGACTCTTCGCTTTAACATAATCGGTTGGGAGTTTTCCCAGTAAAAAAATGATCTCATAGTACGGTGGCTCATCAGGGTTCTGCTCTACTAGAACTGCCTCAGCTAAGTCACTGTATTTTGTGCCTTGATCTAATACGTCACGAATCGTGAGTAGGCGGTCGCTCTTTTTTAGTTCGACGATCAGGACCTTTCCCGAGATTGACATGAATTTGATGTCGTACCGAGCTAACTCTTTATCACGTGATCTGCCGAGTCTGGCTGCGTTCAATTTTGTGAGGAATCGCTTTTCCATTCGGATATCCTGCGTCGCTCGCTCCCACGACGCATCGATTAGCCACGGATTCTTGTAAATATGCTTCTGTAGAACCTTCTCGTGTTCGGCGTCGTCCACACCCTTTTCAAAGGTGCTCAACACGCCAAGCCTCGACTTTACGATTTGGGAATAATGCGCGGCCTCTAAGTCTCCGAGGCTTTCAAATACTGCCGACAACACGCGGTGATCATGTACAGCTACGGTGCTTAACCTATCGAGATTCCCCTTCAGAGCGAGTGTTTCAAATGCCATGATGCCGTGTTTGAAAAGAGTTTTCCGATCGTCGTCATCCGCTATAGGCATGCCTTCGATTGTCGCGATAAGCTTCTCCGCTTGCTTCCGGTTGTCCTCCGTTACGATTTCATCAAGCCAGTCTTGAAGGACTGGATTGCGTTCCACTGCTTCCTTAACGCCAACTTCTCGGCGCCACACGGTCCATCTCTCCGCTATTTGTTCCAGTTGATCTTTGACGTAGCCTTGCAGCGCAATAAATCGAAGGTCATCCTCTTTTAAACTCTGTCGTCCACTAGTCGCCATGTCTTCACCAATTTCCTCGTCATCAAGCCAGTCAGCGTTGATTTCCCCGACGATATACTCAGCGAAGATTTTTGCGGTGCGTGCAAATGGCAATAGGTTTTCGTGCACCAGTTTTCCACGCGCCATTACTACAATTCCGTTGTTGTCGATTAAACCTTCCTTTAATTCTTTCGGCGAATGAACCGTTCCAATCCAGCCGCTGACTGTCTCGCTAATTCCGCTAGTAACGGTCACGGAATTGGGAAGGAGCGCGTTCTTACGTACTTTCTTGCCTTTCATTGCCAAGTCGAACGAATCGCCCGCACCCAGCCCCCACACGAACTGTAACTTGTCACGGTATTGCCGTTCAGCCGGCGTGACCTGTTTTCTGTTAACCGACACATGAAATTGTGAGCCGATAACTGAGAAGCGCCTAGCCAGGTTAACTCGAATATAATCCGCGTTGACGCTCCGCTTCTTTTTCAGAGTAAGAACGATTCGCGTTCCTCTACTGAAATCAATGTTCGTTTCGGAAAGAGTTTTTGGATAATAGGGTTCCTTTTCCTTAGCGCGCTTTTCTATATCTGAAACGTTCATGAGGAACGCCGAACGCCCCATCTCCTTGTCACTCTTGGGATGATGCTTGATTGATTCAATTTGGACATCGCTGGCTATTGCGAAGGCGGAAAGCTTCCCAATACCCTTGCGGCCCATCGGTTTTCTGTTCAGCTTCGGCGTAATTGCTTCACCTGATCCTCGCTTGTCGTATCCAACTGTGAGAAATTTATCGTTAGCGTCTGAAGCGTCCATTCCCAAACCGTCGTCTTTAATCTCAATTTTCTTATCATCTATCGTAACTGTAACTTTCTTCGCGTCGGCATCGTAAGCGTTGGCAACCATTTCAGAGACTACGGCGGGAACATTGCTGTACAGCCCAATCCCGAGATGTCGTAAGACCTGCAAATCAACAGTTAGCTGATACGGATGTTGGGGATTTCCAGAAACAGATGTGTCGTCGGCTGTTTTGCGAGTGACTTTAGATTTGACCATACCTTTGTAGATGTTTCTTGATGCTGCGCGCGATAATTACGCCTAATCGCACAGGCACGGCGTTGCCGATATGTCGCGCCAAGACATCGCACTTCACTCTCTGTGTCGGCTCAACAAAGCGATAATTTACAGGGAACGTTTGAAGCAACGCTGCCTCACGCACAGAAATCGCGCGGTTCTGCTCTGGATGACCGAATCGCCCGTTTCCCAGACCGACGCATTGCGTCGTGATCGTGGGAGCCAATTCATCCCAACTCATCCGACCGTACACGCTGCGATAGCTGCGGCCTTTCTTTTTCTTATGACATTTGAGAATCAATTCTTCGTCCCAATCTTCCCAACCGCCAGCTGCGGGCGTTGCTTTGATTCTGCGCAAATTAACGTCTGTTAGCTTTCGCGAAAGATGGATCCGATCTCTCTCACTAGCTTCTCCTGGGCCTATTGGCGGAAGATGTCCGATGACTGTTCTGACAGTCTTTGGCTTATGAAGGTGAGTCGCCTTTACGATTTCAACTTCACCATACTTCGACGCGAAGAGAACGAGTCGCTTTCGTGTTTGTGGAACACCATAGTCTGCACAGCGAACGCGATAACAATTTACATGATATCCGGCGTATTCGAGTGCAGATTTAAACTCATGATAAATGCCATATCTCTCAAGTGCCAAGACATTTTCCATAGACACTACATGCGGGTTTGTTTGTTTGACTAACTCAGCAAACGAACGAAGTAGTGCCCACTTCTCGTGTTTATATCCGGTTTTTGTGATTGTGTATCGCGAAAACGGGGAACATGGTGCGCAACCGATCAGGACCCGCGTCGAGCGCGGGGAAAAAAGTTTTCTAATCGAAGCGCTACTAACAAGCTCCACGTCGTGGTGAAGGAACTGTGCGGCTGTATTAGCCTCGAATGCGAACTTACAACTCGCGTCACTGTCGACGCCCGCAATAACATTAAACCCCTCTTTTACGAAGCCATAGGATAGACCACCGATGCCACAGAATAAATCAACGACCGAGGCAGACTTCATGGGCTCTCCGGGAACTGAGGTAGTGGAACGTGCGGAGTATATCACCTTCATCTTCAGCTTCCGATAGACAAGGTTGTTAGAAGATATCGGTAGTCATACTTCTGATGTGTTCTCGTCTTGCAAGACTCCGGTTACTGACCGCAAGTTTGAATCACTCACTCAAAGTTGGGCCATGCTCTTGATCAAATCAGCGATGTTATTGTTTGATGCTCATTGCCAAAGAAGCCTCTCCAGTTCGCGCCAGGCTGTACTTTGCCAATTCCATCAAATCCCGAAAATCTAAGTGTCTCTTCAACGCCGCGCACCCGATATTCCGGGAACACGGTTGAATAAACGATCGCGGACCCGCGGCTGCCGCGTCTCGGCGGTTAGGGGCCGCCGAGACACGGAGCGGCGCGGGGAATTCTTAATCACTATCAAAGTGGATGTGGTCGATGCTCATCTCGCCCGCCTCAACACGATTCACTACTTGCTCAAGGTACGGGTCTTTGATCTGCAATCCATAACGGATCAATGAGCGTGTTCTTGGATCGACTCGGCTGTCGGTTGCGAGTTTTCGAGCGCGTCGTTTTAGATTGGCGTCGAGTGTGCGAGATTCTTGTTTGCGCGGTGATGCGCTACCATGATTTGCCATGGTCCTTATCCTTTCGATAGAAGGTTGAGAAACTATGAAGCCGGGTCTCCCGAAGTCGGTTTGAAAGGTGGAGAATATCCAACGAGACGAGTTTGACCCCGAAGGGCTGACTCAAAACCTGACTTATGAAAGGAGTACCCGGCTATGAAGATCTTGGCGTTAGATTTGGGGAAATACAAGACGGTAGGCTGTACTTACGAGAGTGAGAGTGGCGCACACCAATTTCAGCGAACGTTTACGACGCCGGCAGACCTACGGCGGCTGGTGCAGGAAGTAAGGCCCGATCGCGTAGTGATCGAAGTTTGCTCCATCGCCGGTTGGGTTTGTGATCTGATGGGCCAGCTAGGCACAGAAGTGCAGGTCGCAAACACGAGCGACGATGCCTGGCGCTGGCGCAAGGTGAAGCAGAAGGATGACCGGCGTGATGCTTTGAAGGCAGCGCGGTTATCAGCCGTCAATCAGTTGCGCGAGGTATACATTCCGCCCCGCGAAGTACGGCAGTGGCGCGCGTTGATCACTTACCGGCAACACCTGGTAGGTCGGCGTACAAAGATCAAGAATCACCTTCGCGATCTGTTGGTACGGGAGGGTCAGCTCTTGCCGCGCGGCCGTAGCTGCTGGAACCAGTTGGGCCAGGCACAGCTAAACACGATGGCGCGACCGTTCGCGGAGGTAGAAGCGGCGGAGTTATGGCGCGGCGAGTTATGGGAAGAGCTGCAACAGCTGCAAATGATTCAGGAACGAGTGGCCAGCGTCGAAGAGAAGTTGAATGCGATGGGCGCGGCAGATAAGCGGGTGCAGTTGTTACGCACCATTCCCGGAGTGGGCCCGAGACTGTCCGAAGCAATTGTGGCGCTACTGGACCAGCCGCAGCGGTTTCGTAAAGCGAGTCAAGTCAGTAGCTACATTGGGATGGTGCCGAAAGCTTTTGATTCTGGGGAAAGCGAACGGCGCGGCCGCATCACGCGCCAAGGCAATCGGCTGGTAAGGTCCTTATTAGTAGAGGTGGCCTGGGTTGGGCTACGTCATAACAGTTGGCTGCGGCAAACGTACCAGCGCCTGAGCGGTGGTAAGAAAGCGCGCAAGAAGATTGCGATTGTGGCGGTAGGTCGCAAATTATTAGTCAGATGTTGGGCCATGCTGCGCGATAACTGCCCCTGGCGTTGGCAACCACAAATTACCTGAGCCAGACCGTAATCGCGGAAGTGAGGACCAAGGGGAACGTTGACCCCAGCCGCCGTGAGGCCAGTTCAAAGCTCAAGTGGGAAAAGGTAAATTCGGAAACTGATTGAGATGACGAGAAACTCGCCCTAGAACCTGAGAGCAAAACTCGTGGTTGAGAATGAGAGCTCGTCGCACCGTTGAATGAGAACCACCAAACTTCAGCTCCATAATGGGCTAGGTGGCAAACTCGAATAGAAGGGTGAAAACAATCATCCGAATTCTACTTGACACGACCCGGCTTCATAGAAGGATCTAGGGTCGATTTGTGTTCGTAGCACAAGTCGGCCCGCTTCTTTTTTGATTAGGTGAGTAATTAGCAACCTAGCGCAAAAATTTTCGTTTGTCACCAATCGATTTGACTCATACGAGCGTCCTCTTTGCGATCACTGGATTTAAGATATATACAATCGAGAGATGACGCTGTTATTCGCATTTCTAATTGGACTCTTCGCCGGGTTGCGCTCGCTTACGCCGCCTGCGGCGGTCGCGTGGGCCGTGCACCTGGGTTGGCTCAAACTTGCGCGGCCACTGGCTCTCATCGGCTCGCTCCCCGCGCTAATAATTCTGAGCTTGTTGGCCCTCACAGAAATCATTTTTGATAAGCTGCCGAATACTCCGAACCGCACTGCTCCTCTCGGACTTATCGCTCGCATCGTGACAGGTGGCTTCACAGGCGCATGCGTTTCTCTTGGCGGCGGAAAGTCGGCTTTCGTTGGTGCTGGGCTGGGACTGATCGGCGGAATCGTCGGTTGTTTCGCTGGCTATCAGGCCCGCGCTCGGCTCGTAAGGGCCCTGCGCCAGCCAGATTTCAATGTAGCTTTGCTGGAAGACTTGATTGCGATCGGTGGCAGTCTGTTCATCGTTTCGCGATTCTAATGCGGCTGGCTCGGGCAATGGGAGTAGTGCCATTCCAAAAGACATCCTTTACTCAGAAACAAGAAGTTGTTGGTTTGTTACAAAGAGAATTGCAATGAGGACAGCACTCCTCGGATTCTCCCCAATCATT
>Ga0207671_10004287_pt1 | contig 13718 bp, 8 predicted proteins | sample KBSC24metaG_FD_184352 | JGI IMG/M metagenome (GOLD analysis project Ga0207671, IMG submission 184352) | Corn rhizosphere microbial communities from Kellogg Biological Station, Michigan, USA - KBS C2-4 metaG (SPAdes) (version 2) | ecosystem: Host-associated > Plants > Roots > Rhizosphere > Soil... | reverse complement strand
CTCCCTGGTCGAAGCTCCATTTATTTATTGCCCGGGACTTTGTGCTGATGGGCCAAGTGTATAATGTCCCTTTTTTTTGACGTTGACGGGCCAGCCAATCCAATGCCTTCACAGTCACTTGTAACAGGACCTTGCCCCTCTCCTGTTGTATGCAAGCGAGGAGGAACCAAATGATCCCTGCGATACCCTGTCCCATACCCAGTGGGATATCTCCTTTTAGGCCGGAGCTATTGTTTAAGACCCAAGACCCATTAGATTGCTGGTTGTTTAAAAGGGTGTGCACATAAGACTGCAAGAGAACCTGTCTTGTTTCGGTGGGTACCCAGTTACCAGTCCGAAGTAACACGATCCCCTGCCCGGCCAATCCCGACCCGAGTGTATAGGAAGCCGGTGTTTGCACAAAGCAGGCATGTAATTGTTCGATCACTTCGGGTATGGGTGACAACAGCCCGCTGTCAAGTCCCTCGATCAATGCATTAGCTACGCCTGCGGCACCGGCATACAGACTGTGGTTTTTTCCGGCGACAGGCAAATAATTGTTCCAGAGATAGTCCCAGCTTTTTTCGAAAGGGAAAAGACACGCTTCGACAGGAACACCTGCACTTTTTGCACGGGCAACTAACCATAGTGGTCCCGTCATACCCGTGTACCATCCTTCCGACAGAGTTAAGGCTACCTGCTCATTACCAATATGCTGCTCCTGCTTTTGAACGAGGGATACCCACCGTCCTTTGTGATTCAGGAAACAGGGGAGCGCCAGTCCCGCCAGTCCTTTCTGCAGGGTATCCTGAATTAAAGTGATATCAGGGGCGATCGTTGGCGAGACCGAGGCAGGCGCTCGTGCTTTTTCCATGGAGCTTTTCAAAACTTCCCGGATGTGCAGCAGGGTGGGTCTGTCTTCAGGTGATAATTTCCAACAGTTGGAAATGAGCGTCGCCAGCTCTTCGTCTCCCGTATAATAAAGAAGGGTTTCCCGCAATGCTTCGACGGAATGACGGTGAAATTTCATGGGACGCTGATTGGTGAAGAACATGATCATCATCCCTCCCAGGCCGTAGATATCTTCCTTGTTCGTAGGCGTTTGGACGGCCATTTGTTCGGGCGACATATGGCCGGGCGTTCCCCATGTAAAAGGAGGATTGGGATATGATCTTTTTGCGCACCAGGTCAGCTCCATATCGATGGGATAGATCGAGCCACGATTATTGATGAGAAAATTATCAGGTGTGAGGTCACGATGGATGTACCCCTTCTCATGGATACAATGGACCACATCGACAATACGGAGTAACATTTTGATCAATGCCACACGGTGTTGCCAAGGTAGATGAATCCAGCACCTGTCTCCATTCACGGCATTGACCCATGCGGAAAGCATATCTCCTTTTACGAACTCCATGACCAGATAAGCATCGTCATTGACAACGAAATAATCGAAAATTTCTGGCAAAGAAATATCCCGGGAAAGCTCCTGGTATAGATCATACTGCCATTTCAGTCTATCCTGCACATCTCGCCCGGCGGTATCGGTGAGCATATTAAAGCGCCCCTGTTTGATAATACAAATCCGTATCTGCCATAGATTTTTGAAATAGATACCTCTTATGACATGACCTTTGGCATCTGGTTTTATGACAGAAAGGGGATAATAGGTGCCATTCAATAATTTCGGTGTTGGCGGAATTTTGGGCGCTGCAATGTCGTCGAATGGCCATTCGACACCTTTGGGTAAGACAAATGGTATAGAGTAAGAGTCGGATGCATAGCGGGTGTAGACGATGCCCCCCAGCCGCCTGTCTGTCGGGATGGCCGGACCGCGGAAACCTTCTGTAAAAGAAATCAGGAATTTAGCCAGGACATTTGCCGAGCGGTTGTCCTCAGGATAAATGCCTATTATCTTTCCCAACTGTTCGTACCCCAGAGCCCCGCTGAGCATATCGCTGGCAACCTGATATTCGAGGGCTATTTTAAATGCCAATTTTCTCCTGATCAGTTCGGGAACTACCAGGCACAATAAATCGTACACCTGTGATTCGATGACCGACAAATGAAGCATCCAACTCTGTACGGCATCGGTCTGCCCAACATGCCAGTAGTGACCTTCGGCTCGGGGGGTCACACCATAGGCTTTCAGCAGCGTCGAATAGTCGGTCGTTGAAGAAGCTAGCCCTACATTGTCCATTGCTCTATAGTTTATTGACGAATTCAATCATTTGGCCTGCTTCCAATCCTCCTTTGAACGCGCCCTGCATCCTTTTCTGTCTATCATACAATACCAAATATGGAGGAGCTGCACCTTTGAAGTGGCGGGGAAAGAAGAACTGATTATCCCATCCCAGTGTAATATTAGTATACTTGCCTAGTTTATATACCTCGTTGAAAATCTTTATACGCTCCGGCGGGTCGTTTGTAATAAAATAAAAACGCACCTGTTTCAATGAATCCATATGATGGATGATGGTTTCCGTTTCATGCTGGCAGTGCTCGCAATCCGGGCTGAAGTATAGGAGGACGATGGGATCTCCTTTTGGAATGGCGGCGGTGTTGACACGTGTAGTGCTGTCGGGCAGCAGGAAATCAAAAGAAGGGATAGTTTCCCCCCCGCTATTCCGGCATGCGATGGCAAGGAGTACCAGGCTAATAATAATATACTTTTTCATATTAGTTCATATTCTTTTGTTCATAAATAGGCTCAGCGACCAACATTGCTATACAAAGAGTGACCAGCATGGGAAAGACCTAGTAACGCAAGGCCACGGGTGAGGCCACGATGCTGAACCCAGCATTGATAAGCCATAGTGTAACACAAAGGACCAGCAGTCTGGGCACCTTTGCCGTTGGAGTAGGGGTCCATTTCTGAGGCTTTGCAGAGATATTTTCCTCATGGTATTCTTGCTCGGTATTAATAGCCCAAAGATTGTCTTTCGATAGTATACCGGCAGCGATATTGTCCACCGCCACCATGGCCGTCAGCATGGAATGATCCGCATTATTGTATTTGTGCATGCCATTGCGGCCCACGAGGAATAGATTACTAAACTGGTCCGTATAAGCACGAATCTTTGCAAAATCCCTATAAGTTCCAAAGTAGGCAGGATAGGTCTTTTCCATACGACGTATTGTCGTATCTAATACATCTGACGATTTGATGAGCTGCATCTTCTCCAACTCTCGTATTGCAAATTCTTGAATATCAGTGTTATTCAACGCCCAGAAATCGTCAGCCTTGTTGCAGAAATATTCCATTCCAATCCAAGTGGTAGCTGGATCATTTACCATACCGCCGCCCCAATTGTTGTAGATCATCAACCTTCCCACTTTGACATCCCTTTCCTGCACATAGATCCAGTTATCCTTTAGTTCTATCTTGTTGTACTCGCCTGGTTTTTTACTCGCGGCAGAAAACTGTCGTAGCAAGACGCCCACGTTGATAAAATCCCGGTATTGGAGACCTGCGGCTACGCTCTGAACGTCTTCCGGTACATGCGGCCCCATGGCGGCGATGAGCTCCTGTACAGGCATAGTAGAGAAAAAACAATCCCCTTCCCAGGTATGGGTGTCACCTGTGACACTGTCAATGGAAGTAATAGACGTTACGGATGATCCGTCGAACGTAATCTTTTGGACATCCTGGTTGAGATAAAGGACCCCTCCCATTTCCTGAACCTGGCGGGCAACTTCCTCCCACAGGGACCCCGGGCCGTATTTGGGATACAAGAACCGTTCGATGAGGCTGGTTTCGGTCTCTTTTTGTGCTAAGCCGGTGGTTTTACCCTTCTTTAAGCTTCCGGCTGCCTGGATAATAGCTTTGCTCAAAGATACCCCTTTTATCCTTTGTGCGCCCCATTCGGCCGAAATATCGCTGCACGGCACTCCCCAAACTTTTTCCGTATAATCCTTGAAGAACAGCAGGTACAATTGCCGCCCGAACTTATTGATGATAAAATCTTCCAGGCTTTTTTCGGGTCGGCGAGGAAAACATTTTATCCACAGGTAGGAGAATATGATCTTTAGCGCCCTCCAAAATCCCAGGCTTCTCAAAGTGGCAAGCGACAACTGAATAGGATAGCTGAAGAATTTTCGCAGGAAATAAATCCGTGTCAGCCTGCGAATGATCAACATGGTCTTATTGCCATGAGGTTGCTCTGGAGATTTGGACAGGCCTATTTCCCTTTCTTTATTTTGGTAATGTATGGTCTGCGGGCCTTCATTGTTCTCCAACGGCATTATACGAAGCCACCAGTCCATCACCCTGTCAGATTTGGAGAAAAAGCGATGAGGTCCCATATCCATCCTGTTGCCTTTATATTGAATTGTCTTGGAAATGCCACCAATTTCTCCGCTTTTTTCCAATACAATTGGTGTGATATCCGTCCTTTTAAGCAGTTCGTACGCTGCAGTAAGACCTGCGGGCCCTGCACCGACAATGATGGCTCTTTTTTTTGTCATCGGTCAGGAAATTTTTGGATTAAGTGATGGATGTGTGCCGGCAGGGCTGAGCCTTTCGCCATATCTTCTTAGTCTTAGAATAGCCTCCAGGTGATCTGTCAACAGCAAGGTAAATATGAGCAAAACGATCATCGGAAATACCTGGTAACGAATGACAATGATATTCGCGAAAACACTGAAGGCGAAGTTCAATAGCAGGAATGCTGAAATAATAGCTATGACATAACTGTATTTGCGTGAAGCTTGTATTCGGGACCTGTAACGCCAAAAAAGGAAAATGGCTATAGCATAATAAAGGTTCAGCACGGCAAAGAGCGCTGTGTACATAAAAAGCAACACCCCCTGGAACGTCCAGGACACCACCCTGATCTTTTGGCTGCTGAACCCAAACCAATAGGCTGCAATGGGCGCTACAAAACTTGACCCTAAATTGTATATTTCCAACTTTTCCAAGGGAGGCAAGAAATAATTCTTCGAATTGACCAGCAGATAATACCGTGCGTATGCCAGGGGATGTCTTTTGATCAGGAATAACCCGTACTGCCCGAATACAGGCGCTACCTTCCCCCACTGATCGATATCGCCGTAGTTTTTTGTATGACCATACACTTCTTGCATATATTGCTTTAGCGGCGCCTCTGGCTGCCGGATAAAGAAGTTAGCTACATAAGAGGACAGCTGGTCTTGTGGATGAGACGGCTGGTTGAAGTAATGGCGTGCTATTTGGTCCAGCCTTGCCGTCTCGCGTGTCGGGAATATGGTACTATCTTCCTCGATGAACCCGCGCATATATAGAGCATTGTTTCCCCATTGCCATCCACCAAGAATAGGGGGGAATTGGGCTGTGCCGGTCATTTGTTTCGCGGCATTTGATGAAAATAGGATAAAAGGTATGATCAGCAGCGGCCCCGACAGGATGCCGACGACCTTCCATACTATTTTTTGACGGGATAAGAGGAATACCGCCGCAGTAATGATAGGGTAATACAGGGCGTTATAGCGGAAAGTAAAAGCTATGAAGAATACCAAGGCCTGGGCAATGATTTGACGAGGGTGTGGCCGATGGATTATCCATAGCAGTTGTGCAAGCCAAATGATGCTCAACCCAATAAAGATTGCATCGCTGGTGACATAATTGGCGAGGTATAAATTAAGGGGATTGAAGAAGAGGAACAGGCACATGGCAGATCGCGTATATTTCCCGGTTGAAAAAAAATAAACGATCGTATGATAGAAGTACAGGCAGCATACTTCAAGAAACAAGTATTGAAAAAGATTTAGCGCTGTAGCAGAGTGGGTGAACCAATGGAAAAGGAGCAGGAACTTACTGTATCCTATGGGCCAAATGTTGACATCAAGATGCCGGTTGGCGGCGTCTATATAGCTATAGCTGTCGGAGAAGAAGTCGGGAAATGGATACAGCAGCTTGAATATAATGAATTGCAACAGGACCAGAAACAGTATCAGAAGGCTGTATATTTTATTCTCTATGTACAAATATGTAAAAAAGCTCTTGGCGCTGGGCTCCTGCTTCAGCAACGAGGCGGGGCGATAAATCTCCGGTGTGGAGTGGCCGGGGAGGTCGATAGAAGATGAATAAGGTCTCATACCAGGGTGTAATATGATCACAAATTATTTTTTGGAGGTGTTCCATTCAATCTTATTTATGTTCCAATCGAGGAATCGAGTCAGGCTATTAGAATTTTAATTCTGAAGTATCGTTGCAGCGGAGGTTTGTACATTCATCGAATTATTCCTTATCTAAAGATGAATTGCCATGTCCAGGACCAACATTCGCCTTACTCAAAAATGGGTACTGCCTTTGACCTTTCTCTTCTTTTTTACCCTTCTTGTCATTATTGCAATGCCTATGCTGCGTCTTACGGGCGGGATGGTGATCTATCCGCAGGATGAAGGATATATTCATATGGCCATCGCAAAAAATCTTGTTTTTCACAAGGTATGGGGGTTATCATCCTATGAATTCAACTCAGCCTCATCCTCCCTTCTTTACCCTATTCTTATAGCTGTTTTTTTTAAAATTTTCGGATTGGCGGTCTCAATACCTTTGTGGATCAACTTGGTTGCGGCAGTATTGTTTGTTATTGTCCTACAAAAATGGCTACAGAGGCAAGACCTCACACCTCTTCATCAATTGGTGATTTTATGGATTATCATTTATCTGACGCCATTGCATTTTATCGTGATCACGGGTATGGAACATACTTTACAAGTTTTGTTGTCTTTCATATTCATTTTTAAATTTTGTGAATGGCTATATCCAAACGAGAATAGTGCGGTAGTTCCACACAGATTTCCGGTCGCTCTACTTGTCTATGGAGTCCTGCTCACGGCACTCCGGTATGAAGGTTTATTTCTTGTCGCGACTGCCTGTGTAATGTTGTTGTTCGATAGAAGGTGGGGGCTTTCCCTGGTCCTGCTGTTAACCGCTATTCTCCCTCCTGTAATATATGGCATTTATTCCCTCTATCATGGGGGCTATTTTCTCCCCAATTCCATCCTTATCAAAGACTTTCCGTTGCCATTCAATGATGAGACAATAGAACGCTTTTTTACTCAGGGGGCAATCAACAAGTTATTCTATCCATATTCAACGCGAGGAGGGACAACGGGCGGTCGTCTCCTGATCTTATTGCCTTTAGTCTATTGTACCTACCTGGCCTCATTGAAGCAGAGCAGACAATACAAGGCCATTATATCTTTTTGTCTTGTGATGACCATCCTGCACATGATCTTTGCCGACTCGGTACCCTTTTATCGATACACGGCTTATCTGCTGGCTTGTGGGCTTGTGGTCCCGTTGGTTTTGGCGGTTCGGTATAAAGGACCTTGGTTAAATATTGGTGCAGGGGCCGTTAAATGGATGATAGTATGGGTATTCTTTTTTTTGCTACAGCCGATGGTATCCAGGAGCTGGGATGCTTTTGAGACTGCCAGTCTGGGCTTCCATCATGAATACGAGCAAAATTACATGGCAGCCCGGCTGCTCAGGGAGCATTTTAATGATAAAACGGTGATTATGGATGAACTAGGGGCAGCATGCTTTTACTCGGATGGAAGAAAACTGGATATCAATAAGGGAATCGCTTATATGAAAGTCGCCGAGACAAAAATGGAGGGTTTTGGCCGGCTGGATTATATGGACATGTTGATAAAGCAGGAAAGACCTATTTTGGCGCTTGTGGCGGACAAAGACTATCATCCCTGGCTGCGCCGGAACTGGGTAAAGGTCACTACATGGTATACCACTGCAAAGGTCGTTTTAGGTAATACCCAGTTAAGCATCTATGCTGTGGATACAGTTGCAATGGCATCCGTACGAAGCGGCTTAAGGATGTTTGATCAAAGTTTACCTCAGCAGGTGAAAGCAATAGATCCTTGATGGCCTGAACTATCGCCCCATCGCGGCCCTACTTTTTTCAATTTTTGGTGTTTTAAGCTCTATTAAATGAATACTTTTTTGAAAAAGACATTATTCTATGGTAAGAATAATAGCACTCTGTTGGATAGGTTGTATGGATATAGTACATGTGTCGGCCCAAAAACCGGTTATTGACAGCACGGTATTCGACAAATGGGAAAGGGTCCAGGGAGGTGACTTGAGCCGAGATGGCAAATATGCTGTATGCCAGGTGAATTTCCCGGGAAGGGGAGATCTCACCATTGTAAAGGCAACCGACGGGTCATGGGAACGATCCTTCTGGAATATTGGTCATGGAGCGATCCTTTGGGACAGCCGGTCTTTTGTCTTCCAGCGAAAGGACAGTCTTTGCCTGATGCACCTGGGAAGTAGCATAATCAACTATGTTGCCAGCATTACATCATTCCAGCTGTTGCGAGGCGTGGAAAAAGAATGGCTAGCCTATTTTTCAGCAGCGGGAGGAGGGGGATCGAGGCTGGTGTTGCGCCTAACTGGTGACGGAAATGAATGGAAGATAGATAATGTAGTTAATATCCAGTACAATGAATCAGGCAATGTATTGATCATCCAAAAGCAAGATACGATGAATATAAATTCATCGTATACATATGAATGGATAGATCTTTCAACCAGGCAGCAGAAGTCCTTTTGGACGGGGGGGCGGATCATTAATATGGCCTTTGACCGTAGCGGTAAACAGCTCGCATTTATAACAGAGGAAGGGAGAGAGGGGCAAGACTATAGGATATGGCATTACAGGAATGATATGGTGAGGCCAAAGCAACTTATGATCGAGGGAGATATCGACAATAATCTGGTTGTTAGCAATGCAACGCTTGAATTCAATTGTAATGGAGATAAACTTTTTTTTGAATTGGAGGAAAGGCCGTTTGTCAGGCAACCCGCGCTGGGCGTAAAGGTAGATGTTTGGAGCTACCGGGACAGGACGATACAGGAAGAATCGCTTGCCAGGACGGGGAGTCAAGCTGCTTTTAAGACATGTGTGGATTTGCGGACAGGTAAGACCCTACAATTGGAAAAAGAAGGATTACGATTGATCTCGGAGGCTTATGGCATAAAGGAATTTGTACTGCTGCAGAGTGGGTCGGGACGTGATTGCTGGTGGCGGGAGGCGGTTACACCCACTTATTATTTGATGTCGCTTCGGGATGGACAACGGGTTTTGCTAAAGGGGAAGACCCCATATGGCGACCGGCCCGTTTGGGCACAAAAGGTGACGATTTCCCCGAAGGAGCGGTTTGTTATATACTATGATCCGACCGAAGGAGATTTTTGCAGCTATGAGATCAGCACGGGCCGGACGAGGGATATTACAAAGGGGCTGAGAGTAAATTGGGGAAGATGGGAAGGGAGGGGGACTTGGGGTTCGATCATGTCCTCCACTCCAGATGATGTTGCAGCCTGGACCGAAAACGATGGTGCAGTGCTTTTGTATGATAAATGGGATATCTGGCTTGTGGATCCACTCGGTATCGCGAAGGCCATAAATCTTACAGGCGGGGATGGCCGGGCGCACCACATAAGGTATAGGTTGAGGATGCAATCAAATGGAAAAGCGATCGAAGGCCTTCGCGGCAACGAAGACCTATTGTTATCGGCGTTCGACACAGCCAATAAATACAGTGGATTTTACCGCCTCCGGCTTGGTCAGTCACGCGAGCCGGAACTACTTACGATGGGGCCTTACCAGTATCAATGTCAGATGCGGGCGGTCGATGCCAGCCAATATCTTGTAAGAAGGGAGAGCGCAGAGGAAGCGACTAATTACTATGTCACACGTGATCTTAAACAATTCACAGCCATCACCCGCGTGGCGCCTCAGAAAAGATACAACTGGTTGCATGCGGAACTGGTCACCTGGCCGATGCTTGGCGGGCGGCAATGCCAAGGAATGCTGTTCAAGCCTGAGAACTTCGATAAACAGCGGAAATACCCGCTGATAGTGTACTATTATGAGGAAGAATCGGATAATTTATATAAATACAATGAACCCGAACCTACACAGGGAGCCATCAATATCCCTTATTTTGTGAGCAGGGGATACGTAGTATTTGAGCCTGACATGCATCATCTTGAAGGAGCGATGGGTAAAAGCGCGTTGGAGACTGTGGTTTCGGGAGTACGTTTTCTTTCAAAGGAGTTCTGGATCGACACTATGCGTATGGGAATACAGGGGCATAGTTTTGGCGGATATGAAACGAATTATATAGTAACCCACACAAACCTGTTTGCTGCAGCCGCAGAAGGAGCTGGCGTTTCGGATATGATCGGCGATTACAGCTTACTTGTCGCTAATGGGGAGACCAATCATTATATATTTGAACTTGGGGCATATTGTATGTGGGCCAGCCCCTGGCAACGGCCGGAGGTGTACCTTGAGGAATCGCCGATCTTGCAAGCAGACAAAGTAACTACGCCTATCTTGATAATGCACAACAAAAAAGACTTCGCAGTGCCTTGGTCACAAGGTGTTGAGTTCTTTACGGCATTACGGCGTAACGATAAGAAGGTATGGATGCTGCAATATGATGAAGGGGACCATGTCGTCTATGGTAAGGAGGCGTTGGATTTTACGGTACGGATAGAACAGTTTTTTGATCATTATTTAAAAGGGGCGTCTCCTCCTCTATGGATGACGAAAGGCATTCCCGCCAAGCGAAAGGGTTTAGACGATGGACTTCAATTGGACAGGAGTGGAAAACAGCCATAGATTAGCTAACCATCGGCGGAACTATTTCAGCCGATAATTCCTAAAACTAAAGATCTGCCTTCCCCCCAGTAAATGCTGCTCAATAAAAGTAAGGATGCGGTATTTCAACCTTTCGTGCTTGGGTCGATTGGACTGCATGTGTCCATAGTTTAGCTGATCGGCCCAGTTGAAGAGATACATGCGCTCCCACATGACGGCAGGATGGGTGCCCTTGAAAACTGTCAAGAGGCTGAGATCCCCATAGTCGAACTTTTCTTTCTCCTGGCTGAACTTGGCTTCCGCCTGTTGCTGCCCCTGGTGGATGACTTCCATTGCCTTCCGTTTGTTCTGCATATAATGGGGTGGGCGTACCCATCCGTAATGATAGATGTAAGCGTCCACCCGTGCAACCTTTAACTTGTAGGTCCCTTCCTTTTGCCTGTAATGAATCCCATCAAAATTGGGTATCCGGCGGAAGGACTGGGCCGACTCCCAGGAATGAATATCCAGATCATTACGGACGATCCGTATCTCGTTGGCATACCAGGCATGGGAAGTGATATAATGGTCGTAATCGCCCCAGAAATGCCTGTATTTGAACAATAATCCTTCGATGGACCTGTCGTGTAATAGCTCTTCACAACGCTGGCGGATCCTGGGGAGGTCGTTCTCATGCACCACCTCGTCACTCTGCACATAAAAGAGCCACTCCCCCTTACAGGCTGCCTTGGCGATATCCGTCTGGTGAGCATGTTCCATACCACGAGGGTATTTTTCCAGGTCCCATACGGTGTGAATGATACGTATCTTGTCGGAACCGATGCTTTCTATCTCTTCGAGCGTCCGATCGTCCGGATCGCTGGCGCCCAGCGCCACTACAAATTCATCTACAATAGGAAGAATAGAGGAAATAGCCTGTTTGATGGGGTAATAGTATTTAGCGCCGTTACGCACCATGGTGAAACCGCTGATAGTCATAGCCAGGAGTTTGGTGATACGATAATGTACCTCCGACTGTACGTGCAAATGTTATGCGCGGGTTGTTCGCGGGGTATTAATACGGTATTAAAGCAGGTAAATGATTAAAAGTTACCGGTAAATGCATTATAGCGGCCGTCATGATGATATTACGGAGATTTTTTCATGGGTGAATGGGTAGAATTCCTATGTGGACAAGACTGTTTTGGTATTATTTTAGTAATTGTAAAGGGACCGTCGTTTAAATCCGTCACTATGAAGAAGACCATTGTCTACAACTTACTGCTTATCCTGGCCTATTACCTTTTTCTGCAATTGCTGATAGCTGCCTTTGTGAGGGGATGATCCCAATCGGATCTTTCTCTTAACGGAACATAGATCAGGTTGAACAGAACATTCTGTTCCTATATCTTGTCGGGGCAGATTGGTTAAATGGAAAATAAGAATAGCTTTAAATACTTTGTTTTTAAGGAACATCGATGGCTACTTTATGGCGCCATAGTGGTCCTTATAATTCATTTTGTCTTAATAAAGCTGCTATATCCGCACGCCATTTCCGATATAGATTCCCGGTACTATGTCCGGGCTGCGGATTTGGCGATCAATGTGGATATGCGCCCTATTGGATATTCACTTTTCCTCCGCTGGATACATTTTTTTACACATAAGGACATTGCGGTGGTAATCATCCAATTCATCCTGTTGGAATGCGCTATTCTATATTTTTATTTTTCCCTTTTGTACTTGCTGCGCACTGGCAAATTTATACGATACCTCATCCTTTTTGGACTGATCATGAATCCTATGATATTGTGTATCAACAATTACGTGATGAGCGATGGGCTCTTTGCGGCCCTCACCGTCTGGTGGTTCACGTTAATGTTATGGTTTTGTTGCTGCCCAAAACCTTCCCAGGTATACGCGATGGCTATGCTCTTGATTTGTTTATTTGCTATTCGCTATAATTCAATGTTTTACCCAGTGATAAGCGCAACGGTGGTACTGTTTTCCAAAATCGGCTGGCGAGTAAAGCTGGCGGGCCTTGCTTTAGGGTGTTTGCTATTTTGGGGGTTCATTCGCTATACAACGTCGCAATATTATAAACTGACGGGCCAACGGGATTTTTCACCTTTTTCGGGCTGGCAACTGGCTGCGAATGCTCTATTGATGTACAGACACTTGCCTGACAGGAAAGCAGATATTCCACCCTCTTATTTACAGCCTCTGCATCAACTTGTTTTACATCATCTGGACACTGCAGCAACACCTGATTCCATACCAGACTATATATTGCGAAATTATTTTATGTGGGATATACGCAGTCCTTTACAGCATTATCTGTACATGCGATGCCCCAACATGGACTTCAATTCATTTCCAAGTGATGGAGGTATACAAACACTAAGGGGATGGGTTTCGATGGGGAAATTATACCGTGAATATGGCGCCTGGTTAATAAAAAAACATCCATTGGCCTATGGCCAATACTATATCTCGCAAGGCCTTGAATGGTTTGTTGATAGTAAAGCGGAGTTTTCCAATACTTTTGACCAGGGTGGATTCGTGGTAACAGACAGGATAAAAAGATGGTTTGGCTATTCTTCCCAATGGGTGCACAGCACAACCTTTAAAGGCTATACATTTATTGTCTTTCCTTTCATTATCGGCCTTTTGAATTTGTTGTTAATACTTGGTACGACCGGATTTTACTATTGCCGGTGCCATACTATCGTTAGCCCTATATTCAATTGGGCTATTGCACTGAATGCCGTATTTTGGCTGATGAATTTTGTATTTCTTGTAACATTGGCGCCTATGACTTTGCGATATGCCCTTCCTATACTGATCCTTAACCTTGGGTTCGTTCCAGTGCTGAGTGAACGTATTTATCATGTAACTGTTACGACTCAATAAAGAATGATCCTGTCACCTACAGAAATATTACGGGTTTTAGATGCGCTGTCAAAAAGGAGGTTTTGGCCGAACAAGACCTTTTTATCCTTTAGCCTGTATTGACTCAAGGTCCTCAGGGGCTCCTTGCCCCTCTCCCCGGTGGATGTGTCGATGGTGGTCATGACACATCTGGCGCATAGCTTTACCCCGTAAAAGGTGGTATCCGCGATCTTAAATGCTTTCATT
>Ga0207671_10004286_pt1 | contig 13719 bp, 15 predicted proteins | sample KBSC24metaG_FD_184352 | JGI IMG/M metagenome (GOLD analysis project Ga0207671, IMG submission 184352) | Corn rhizosphere microbial communities from Kellogg Biological Station, Michigan, USA - KBS C2-4 metaG (SPAdes) (version 2) | ecosystem: Host-associated > Plants > Roots > Rhizosphere > Soil... | reverse complement strand
CCCTGGACGCCCAAAAGATCGCCGGAGACATCGCCCGCAAAGAAACCAGGTGATGACGCTACAAGTCCTTTATCGTCTGTGCGACGGCGACGACATCATGTTCACCCAGACCCGCCTCCATGGATCTTTGAAGGAGGTCCCGGACTTGTTGCCCCACAGGCATACCCGCCTGTACGCTTTGAGCTTGCTGCAGCACCAGGCTCATATCTTTTAATCCCAGGCGAAGGCTAAATGCTGCCGGTTGGAAGGCCTCCTCGAATATCAGCTTGCTGTAATTTATATATGCCGGGGCATTGAGATAAGTCTGTGTGATCATGCGCAGCCAAAGTTCAGTGTTGATATTACTGCGCTGCGCGAGGTTGATGCTTTCCGCTATCGCTTCCACGGCTGCAATGATCAGGTAATTGCTGCAGAGCTTGGCCACATTGGCAGCGCCGACTTCGTTACCGAACTCCCATATGGCTGCAGCGCCAGCCTGTTCCAGCAGGGGTTTGACGGTCTGAATGCTTGCATGGTCGCCGGATATGAGAAAATTTATCTTTCTTGCCCTGGCGACTTCCGGCCTGGCCATTACAGGACAGTCGAGATAATGGCTGCCGTGTTGCTGATGTAAAGCATGCAGTGCGGTAGAAGTAGACGGCAGGATCGTGCTGAGTGAAACATGGATACCTCCTTTTCGAAGGTGTGCGGCAATACCCCCGGTTCCCGTCGTAATATCATTCAGCGCAGCGTCGTCGGACACGATAGTAAAGACCACATCACATTTTTCAGCCAGCTCCTTTACCGAGGTACAGACTACGGCTCCTTTGTCAGCCAGGGGTTTGGCCTTGGCAGCCGTACGATTGTAAACGAAGAGTGGTTGATGCTTTTCTACTAAATTCTCTGCTATAGCCATTCCGAGATTGCCAAGCCCGATAAATCCTGTTTGCATATATCTTTTTTGTTATGTTGTTATAGTACCTGGCGCGGTCTCTCTCTTTTCCCGGCTGAGCGCCCTGTTGGCAATAATGACGGCCAGCAGCATACAGAATGCTCCTATCAAAAAGTGTACCCCGGGAAGATGGAAAGGCGCTTTGGTCGAAGTAAAATAGGCAAAGGTGGTATTCATGATCACGGGACCGATGATAGCAGTAAGGCTCATCAGGCTTGTCAGCGCGCCCTGCAGCTCGCCCTGTTGATTGGCAGGCACATGACCCGAAATAACAGATTGCAGCGAGGGCCCGCAAAGCCCACCCAGGCAATAAGGTACCAAAAATACAAACATCATCCAGCTCTGGGTGGCAAAGGCAAACAGCACTAGGCCCAGGGTATACAGGGATAAGCCGATGTAAATGCTCTTTTCATTCCCGATCTTAGGGACGATGACCCTCGTCAATCCGGCTTGCACCCCGCCCACCAGTACTCCCACCACTGTCAGGGAGATACCGACCATTCTGTTACTCCAGCCAAACTGGTACTTGGTAAAGTAGTTCCAGTTGCCCTGCACAGCCTGGGCGGCAAAATAGATCAGGAAAAAGCTAAGCGCCAATCCACTGATCTCCGGATGCTGCGTCAAAAATTTCAATGCTCCGAATGGGTTGGCCCGCCGCCATTCAAAGGGCCGGCGTTTGTCCTTACTCAGGGACTCAGGCAGTATAAAGTACCCATAGAGACAGTTGAGCAGGCAAAGTACCGATGCTGCATAAAAAGGCGCCCGTATTCCCCATCCCGCCAGAAACCCTCCCAGGGCAGGTCCCAGCATAAAGCCTAATCCAAAAGCCGCACCGATCATACCGAAGTTCTTTGCCTTGCTCGTTGCATCCGTGCTCACATCCGCAATATAGGCAGAGGCAGTGGTAAAGCTGGCGCCCGTGATCCCGGCAATGACGCGCCCAATAAAAAGCCATCCATAGGACGGCGCCAGTGCCTGGATGATATAGTCGATACCAAATCCCAATAAAGAGAACAACAAGACAGGACGGCGACCATATCTATCGCTGAGATTGCCTATTACCGGCGCAAACAGGAATTGCATGACCGCAAAAACAGATAATAGGAAAGCGCCGTAAGTGCTGGCCTGGTTGACCGGTATGCTCTTCAGCTGGGCGATCAGGTCGGGCAGCACCGGAATGATCAATCCCCATCCCATTACATCGATGAGTAAAGTAATGAATATAAAACCGATGGCGGCTTTCCTGGATGTTTGCATAGATCAGTTAATTATTTCGGAGCAAACTTACGCCAAAATATTTAGCAATCAAGGGGGAAATATGCCAATTTTAGGGGGAATATGCGTCAACACCGGGTTGTTATCGTATCTTTATTATCCTGTCTTATCAGCCATATCCTTTATTGTCCCTATCTTATCAGCCACATTCCTTATTGTCCCTGTCTTATCGGCCATATCCCCACTTTACCTCCCTTATCTATCCGGCCCATGTCTCCGCCACACCATGGATCTTTTAACCAGTTACCCGGTCCGGCTCCTATATTTCAATTGTTCATTTTATTAACTTAAAAAGCGCTTTTTATGGAAACCTTAGTACGCTACGGTCAGCAGGTACAAAAAATGTACGAAGCTTATCAAAGGGGAGATATCCCTGCTATTTTATCCAATTTGAACAAGGATGTGATCTGGGAGGTAATGGGACAGCCGGATGTTCCGTTTGCAGGTATTTATCACGGGCCTAAGGATGTAGAAGAATTCTTTGGAAAGTTGAATGATCATGTGGAACCAAAAGAGATGGTTGTCGAACATATACTCGAAAACGAGCACATAGTGATCGCCACGGGGTATATGAATGCCAGGGGTCGTAAAACAGGTAAGAACTTTTCTTCCATCTGGTCAATGGTATGGGAATTCAATGATGAAGAGCAGCTCATTCATTTCCGCGACTGTTTTGATACCCTCGCCTTTGCCAGAGGTCTTACTAAATAGCATTAGTCCGGGCCGGGTCCTCCGGTCCGGATCTTGTTCAGTTTAATTTTTTTGTAAAAAATTCAATGGTCCGTTGCCAGGCCAGTTCCGCGGCCGCCTTGTCAAAACGGGGGGTAGTATCGTTGTGAAATCCATGGTTTACACCAGGATAAATGTACGCAGTGTACTCTTTATTATTTTCCTTCAAGGCGCTTTCATACGCCGGCCATCCCTCGGTGACATGCGTATCCAGCCCTGCGTAGTGCAAAAGAAGCGGCGCTTTTATCTGTGGAACAAGCTCCTTGGGAGGCTGAGTTCCATAAAACGGAACAGCGGCAGAAAGATCGGGTATCCGTACTGCCATCATATTGGCGATCCAGCCACCAAAGCAGAAGCCTACCACGCCTATTTTTCCATTACAGTCAGGATGTGTTTTCAGGTATTCGTAAGCTGCTATAAAATCTTCCAGCATTTCATTTTTATCCCTTTTGCTCTGCAGCTCACGGCCCTTGTCGTCATTACCCGGATAGCCGCCTAAAGGCGTTAACGCGTCAGGAGCGATGGATATAAATCCGGCCAGTGCGGCTCTTCTGCCGACATCTTCAATATACGGATTTAAGCCGCGGTTCTCATGGACAACGACGATGCCGCCCAGCTTTTTGTTTGCATCCGCCGGCTGGGACAATAACGCCTTGATCGTTCCACCGCCTTTCCCGGATTCGTAAGTAATATATCCGGATTTCAGGCGCGGGTCATCTGCATGCACCTGTATGGAGTTCTTATAATCGGGCATAAGAAAGCTCATCAATGCAGGCACCGTAATGCTTCCTACCGCATAGGCAGAGAGCTTTTCCATAAAATCGCGTCTGTTTAGCCTGTTGTGAGCATAGTCATCGTACAGGTCGAATACCTCCTGTTTGATCTCTTCTTTTTTTATTTTCATATAAGATTTTGAGGTTTTATATACCAATTTATGCCAATTGGTTAAATTGCTGGTGTTTATGGAGCCATTAAATTTTTTCGATCTGAAAGAGATCATCGATTCAGCGAATGGGAAATACACCAATCTGCCTTTAAATATCGTCAATGACCATATTATCAGGGTAAGTATAATGACCGAACCATTCTATTGGCATTATCACCCTGATTCAGACGAGGTTTTCCTGGGGGTGGAAGGGACGGTGATCATCGAGTTTGAAGGTTCAGGCGTCGAACTGGCTCCAGGACAGCTTTTCACAGTTCCCAAAAATGTCCTTCACCGCACGCTTCCAAAGGACGGCAGATCCGTGAACCTTACTTTTGAACACAAAGACATGGAGACTGTCAGGGTAAACAGACAGTAATCCCCAAAAAAATCCCCTTCCTGGATGTATCCAGGACCAAAGGCAACAGGAGTGTTTGTTAGATGCAGGCGGTCACTTCCCGTATTGCAGAAATGCCATGATCCAAATAAATACAACAAGCATTGCTGCCTGATAATAGCACCAGAAAACGCTCATGCCATTATCCTTATCATAATTCACCAGGCTGACAAACATCCCAATGATAGGTATCCAATATATCAGTTTATTTGCCATAAACCAATCGTTACTTAAAGCAAAGTTACATAAATTGCCTGTTATCGATACTTCCCTTAATATCAACCACTAATTCCGGATCCTGGCCGTGAATGCCGTGAGGATAGCGTGGAGGGAGCAGACATCAATGCTGTAAAACCATCAATTTATGAACCTCATGAGTGTTATCCGCATATTGCAATTTAACCATGTACGTGCCTGCCGGTAATTTGTCGCAGTTGATGTCATGGTTGACGGCTCCTGATAAGTCCGTTCTTTCCGAGTAGACTATTCCACCGGAAACGCCGATGATCTGTATGCCTGTCAAATGCGTCTTATCCATATTACCCTTGATGTGTAAGATGCCGGAGACAGGATTGGGGAAGATCGAGACATACCTGCTGACCGAATCTCCCAAATCGAGCCGGTTCACGCTATCCCGTGTCATGACGACTGGCGTCCGTGAGCTGTTCTGTCTGTTGTTGGTATATGAAGAACTGCTGCAGAACGAATTGATGTCGGTCGCGCTTGCCTGCAAAATAGCATTTCCCGTATAAGGATTGGAGAAGCCTCCGCCGCTTCTTACAGTGTATGGCCCATCAAGGGGAATTGGATATTTCAACACAAGCAGGACATTTTGCGCACTGGGATTATCCGTCCGTTTGAAATTAAGGATCAGTTTCAGATAAGCTTTCGGGCCAGGCGCCGTCAATATATCGACGCCGCCATTCTGAACCATGAAATATATTAAATTGTCATCACCTGCCAGTGCATTGATGTCCTTATAATCGGTTCTATACTCCCAATTCCCCGAGACAGCGTCTTTCCCTTCCAGCAGCAATGAACCCAGTCTTCCGGCGGCTATCGTGGGAGAGGGGCTGGCGGAATTGTATTTGGAAAGAAAAACGTAGGCCGCCTGTGCATCCTGCAACTGCAGGTTGGATGCAGGGTTCAGCACCCATTTCACCGGTGATTTCAGGTTGAATGTATAAGCGAAGGTATAGGCATAAGGAGGCAGGGACTGGTATATCGAATATTGGAATTTCGGCCCGTTCATCAGGTTAAATACACCCAGTATCTCATTGTAGAAAGGATAGATCGCAGGGTCGTTCTGAGCGTTGAGGCTGCCAGGGGTCGAAAACTTGATGTCATGATATTGATTGCTGGTAGTGATCGTGCCCGTTACCTTGAGGGACAGGTTGACAGCAAGTGGCATCAATTGCACAAGCTGGGGCTGTGTCTTTCCTCCTCCGGAGAAGAAATCCAGCAGGCCTGATGCAGCTTTAAGCCAGGGGACGGCGGCAAGCCCTGTTTTCAGGAACTGGTTGTCTTTCAGCGCTGCCTGAAGGTTTGTCAGGCCTTTGAGGAGGTCTGAATTAGGGCCTTCAAAGGTCTGGGCGACATTTTTGGTTTCCGAAATAAAGGCATCCACGCTTGAATAGCCTTTTTTGAATTTATCGGCGTCATTTACAAAATCCTTAAAGCTGTAGGAGCCGGAGTTATTGACCGTTCCGCTTCCATTGGTAATGGAGGTTATTGTCCCGGTGATCGACCCATCCAGTGTAATGCTCGAGTTTTGGATCAATTGGGAAATGATATTTATTTTGGACTGGTAATTACAGGTGCAGGGATCATAGGCCGTGGGAAAATCTGCATAGAACCATTTCGTCTTGTCATTTACAAATACCGTAGTGGATTGGGCCGCCGGATTTTTAGTGAATGGCTCATCGTTTGCCTTCAAAGTGGAAGTAAAATCCAGCAGCGAGGTCTGATAGTTGGTGGTTGCATCGAATTTGAGGGTAATCTTCGCGCCGCTGTAGTCAGACACCCTGCAGGTTTTTAGCAGTACTCTCAATACTCCGGTGAACTTGTTGTACAGGATAAAGTAAGAGTGTTCCGGCACGTCAGGTTTGATATTGTTGTTGTCATCGTAGCCAAATTCCCGCCGGATCAGTTCCCATCCGTCCTCAGGCTGCATGTCTTTGGATTGCCTCAGGATCTCAAGGTTATCTGTTTTAAAAAAAGGAGATTCTATCTGCGTCAGGGGTTGGCAGCTCGTATTGCTCTGCCACGAGGGTTGTCTCCAGTCGAAATACAGGTTTTTTTTTGAAGGCAACTGATTGTTGACAGGTGCCGAAGGATCGGTAGTTATCCCATTGGATGGGCATTGGCAAAATAGTTTCATGCTCCCCAGCAGCGCCAGGGCGATAAGCGTAGTTTTTTTCATAGCCAGGTTTTTAGTTTATTTTATTCAGATGTAAATTTTGTCGCTTTGACTATCCGCTGGACCACTCTATAGTATAAGCAACTGTCCGCCGCCAGGGATAGCGGCTGCCGGTCCGGCCTGGAATGGAGAAGATATCCAGTGTGGTTTCAAGTGAATAAGGCAGCGTTTTCATTTCATTAGGAGTAACGAAAAGCTACTAAATTTGTGGCAAAACAAAAGATCGCCTTTGATCTTTTTTCACCGCGTAAATGTATACCATCATCTAAAATTCACGGCATTTACGAAAATCTTATTCATGCAAAATTCTGCCAAACTCCTGCTATTTTCTTATTTCATACCATAATTCCACCATTCCGGTTTTGTAGGCTGTCACGTCTTTCAGGTGCAATGCCTGTTCCTGTCCAATATGGTCAAAAAAAGGCACTCCATCCCCTAAAATGATCGGCAGGACCGACAATCTTATTTCGTCGGCCAGTTTTGCCTGGATGAAAGCTTTTGCAAGCGCGGCTCCTCCTACAACCCAAATATTACTGCAGCTGGGCTTCAACCGTTCATTTACCAGTTTGTCGAGGTCACCCGAATATATCTCGATATTCTGTCTTTCTATCGGCAGGTTTCTATGAGAAATTACGATTGTCCGCGTGTCTCCATAAGCCCACCCGTAAGATCTTGAAAGCTCCAGGGCATGCTCATACGTCCGGGAACCCATTATATAACAATCTATTGTCTTCAGAAATTCCGCTGCATCCTGTCCGGTAGTGCCCTTCTCGTAGAAGTCGGGGGTATCGAACCAGGAAACGCTATTGTCCTTTTTGGCGATCATGCCGTCAAGGCTTGAGACCATATGTATTGTTACTATCATAGCTAAACTATTTGTCGAATTTAACTTTAAAACCCTTAAACCATCTGCCATGAAACGTTTTTCATTTAATAGACCTACGCATCCTTATTAAATGATGGCTGAACCCTGCCTGCTCATAGGCCCGGATAGCGCTCTTATTGTCAGGATAGACTTCCAATATCATCTCCGTTATATTTCTTTCCAGGACCCAGTCTTTCAGTGCTGCAATGATCATCCGGTTTATGCCCTGCCCCCGATAATCCGGCGCGGTATACATAAAGCCCAGATACGCATGTTGGGCATAGTTCAGATAATGCCGGTCGGCGGGTTCGATCCGCGCATAGCCGCATCCGATCAATTTCCCATCCGACTCTGCTACTACCAGTCGAATATGATCCGATGTGATCAGACCGGGAATATTATAGTATTGGATATACCCCTCTCGTATAGTGGGGTTAAAGGGTCTTTCGGCAGCGATCACTCCCTGCTCGAAATCCAGCAGTACCGGAAGATCTTCTAAAGTCGCCACTCTTATATTTATTTTTTTCATATCAACAATATATGCAGGATAGCTGATTAAAGGTATTTTATAAAAATTCAAGGAAGATAATTAAATTGGTTGGAATTGCTGGCATTCTTGATACAATAGAAATACCTGATATGCAAAATTTTCATCGATATTACCTAAAGAGAACAGGTACTACAATTGCAACCACAGACGTTAGATTTTGCCGGGCTATGGCAATGATCATCGAATCTAAAGATCCTGCAAAGGCCAGGCTGTTTGCGGAATACGGACTTTCACAGTGCACACCAGGAGATTCTTTCTTCGGCAGAGAGGATTTTGAAAGGATTTCAAGATCATGAATAACCACCAGCCAATGACGAATTTTGAAATAATCAAACACGCAATAGAAGAAGTTGAAAAGAAGAGTTGGGGAGTAACTCAACAATTTTTAGGAATTCACGAGCTTATTTACGAAGACAACAAACCCAAAATAGCGCATATTGACCAAGACGCTCCGGATGGAACAGCCATCGTATACTTTCCTGTGAAAGATGAAAAATTTTACCTGGTAATTTACATTAAAACCATCCCGGATATTGACATAAGTTGGGTGGGAACAGAGGCGGGGCATAGCGTTTATTTTAAAGCCACTTCTGATAATTTGGACTTCATCCAGCTGGCCAGTCTGACTACACTAAAACCAACGGGCGGATGGAGCAAAGGAGATATGAAAAAGTATGGGAATTCCACCTACTCATTTAGCTGCATTGAGCTTATGCCCAATCCTGAGCCGGATGAATTTGAAGACAAGCTTAATAAATTGCTTGACTTTTTAGAAAAGGATACAGATGGAATACGAAAGCTCGTCAACGTTGCACATGGCCAGATCCAGGTAGCATCCATTTTTCACAATGGGAATACGATGTTGGGAGGTTTTCATCTCAGCAAACATTTGTTGAGCAGGTTGAACGCTTTAGAGGTTGAGATCAATTTTGATCTTTATGCTGAAGGACGTCTTTTCAAATAAAAGCTTTACTTTTCTTATTTTCCAATATGAATACGGCAAAAGCTCTATTGACAATTGCTATCTTTTTTTTGATTAGTTGCAACAGTCATCCGGCTACTAAAACCGGCATGGATTCTCTTACCAATCATCCGATAGCTGGAGGCCAACAAAACGCCCTTCTCGATCCCGGGACCGTCACAATCTCCCCTGCATTATTAAAAAAATATCAGGAAGCTTGCCAGCAAGATACCGTTGCTTATGATAAAAAATTTGTTTCTAATTTTTTTGAGCTGATAAAAAAGTTCAACGGCAGAAAACTGGACACAACTATTCTCACTTTCGGAAATATAGATGGTGATCCGGGTCAGGATACTATATTCACCAGAGTCTACTATGACAGGGATAGCGTCTATGCAGACTCAAAGTGGGTAAAGAATAATCATATCTTATGGAGGGATAAATACTCCGATCCATATACGGAATTAAATGCAGACGTGTTTAGTGACAGCAGCAGGAATACATGGGTATGTTTCGCTATAGGTGTCCTGTACGGGCCTCCTAATTTCTATCCCCGGACCGAAATGACGGCCAACTCTATGGTGTACAGTCAGGGAGTGGAGGATTTGGACAGCGCGGGGATCCATACAGATGTAGAAAAGTACAAGGCATACCTGCAGGACTTCAAAGGGGAATTTATAACCTGTGGGCAACCAGAATCGCGGGAACGCTTATGGATCTGGTATAAACCAGCCGGACGGATGATTACATACTATCAACCGTAACACCATATCGACCACAGTTCATATATTGCATAATGGAATCAATCAAAGTAAGGTGCCCTAAATGTAACTGGGAACCTGACGGAAAGCCATACTGGCGATGTAGTTGCGGGCATAAATGGGATACATTTTCCACCGGAGGAAGGTGTCCTGCCTGTCAAAAGGTGTGGGAAGAAACGCAATGCATTGAGCAGGCGGGAGGTTGCAAAAAGTGGTCTCCGCATTTGGACTGGTATGAAAATCTCGACAATGTCGTTAAGGAGATCAAAGAAGAGATCTCAGAAACTGTAGTTAATGAAAACATCTGATCTTGATCATGTCATTGCAGCTCTTGCAAAAGCTTTATTCACGAACGAAAAATCGTTTGAGGGGCTTGCAAGGCAAGAGGCTAACAGATTCAGTATTGAGGACTTAACCTATCTTCAAAGTAAATTGCATAACCCTCCGCCAGTTCCTCCTGGTATTAATGAAAGTGAATTAAGGCTGGGGGAGTGGCTGGCTACCTGCCAATATACTATTTTCGAATTGATCTACCACCTCGGTTTAAAGGCGCTTGATGTCCTTAGATCTATCGCGTTTGGAGAATATGACTGGATACAGGCAAATGCCTTGGAAGTGCTTTGCAGACTATATCTGGATGGAAAACTACAAGAAGATGTAATCTCTGAGATTGACCAGCGCCTGGCAAACATGAGGTATGAAACGCATCTTTACTTTGCGCAAGACTTGCTTAACAAAGGAAAACGAGATCCCAGGTTTAATAAAATTATTAAGCAATTTACGAATATTGATTTTCGATTGGCAATCGCAGAGGCAGGTCAAAATGAGCCAATGACAAGGGAAGAACTGATTGAATTGGGAAATAGAATAATTGCTGCAGATGGTAGTGAGGAAGAAATCCAGAAATTAATGGAACTATTCGACAGGAATGTGCCACATCCCAGTGGAAGCAATTTATTTTACTGGCCGGATAACTTTAATTCCAGAACTGATGATATATCTCAATATAATCCCACAGCGGAAGAGATTGTGGACAAATGTCTTAGTTATAAACCTATAATTTTATAAAATACACTGCATTAAAAAGCCCGCTCTGTTATGAATATTGACAACCCTCTAAATCTGGCAAAAAAGTCTCTTTTCGGTTTGTCAATAGGTGATGCATTCGGAGAAACATTCTTCGGCCCTGAAGAAATAATTACAGGTAGAATAAAACATAGAGAACTACAGGATGGTAGTTGGTCTTTTACTGATGATACAGTGATGGGTATTGGTATATACAAAATCCTATCAAAATATGCCAAAATAGAACAAGATCAACTAGCCAAGGAGTTTTCGGATAATTATTTACTGGATAATTACCGGGGTTACGGAGGAACCGCACATTCTATCTTAAAAGAGATTGGCCTAGGTAAACATTGGAGAGAAGCGAGCCGTGAAGTATTTGATGGAATGGGCTCCATGGGTAATGGTGCAGCGATGCGTTCAGGTCCGATCGGGGCATATTTCCACGAACATGTAGAAAAAGTAATCGAGCAGGCTAAGCTTGCTGCAGAGGTTACTCATTTTCATGATGAGGCAGTTGCGGGCGCTATTGCTGTTGCTTTGGCAGCCTGCATATGTACCAGAGTTGGTTTGAGAGGCAAACCTTTGCTTCCAGCAGAGTTTTTCGGTTTTATAACAGGGAATATGCCAGAAAGTGATGTAAAATATAAAATTAAAAAAGCAGCAACCCTCTCTGGGAATTATGACATAAGAACTGTCGTCTCTATTTTAGGCAATGGCATCAAACTGACTGCCCAGGATACCGTTCCTTTTGCATTGTGGTGTGCAGGTCATCACATAACTAATTTCGAAGAAGCAATCTGGACCGCCGTAAGTGGCCTGGGCGACAGAGACACCATAGCTGCAATTGTAGGTAGTATAGTTGTACTATCAGTTGGCGAAACCTCTATTCCTTCACAATGGATAGCACGAACAGAACGATTTGATAGCTCGTCCTTTTTTAAATAAAAACGTTGGTCGCAACCTCCGCCTGCACTCGGTTGCCTTCGCTGGTTCCAACAAGGTCAAAAAGTCCTTTTTTGAATAATAGCCATCAGCTCGTCCCTGAATTTATCGCTGATAGGAATTTGCTTTTCCCCAATATAGACAGAGCTGGCCTGTATCTTGCTCAGCTGCCTGAGATTGACGATAAAAGAATTGTGCACCCTGGTAAAAGGCGGCTTCAATTGGGTTTCAATATCCTTTAGCCGTCGATAGGTCAGGACCTCAAATTTGCTGGTCACGATCTTCACATATTCCCTCTGACTTTCAAAATAGAGTATTTCCGCAAGCAGGATCTTGCGCAGTTCAGTACCTGTTTTCACAAAGAAATATCCGTCCTCATCCTCTATATTCTTCCTCTCCGCCGGCAGCAGGTTTTGAAAATAGTTTTCGATCTTCTTTGTCGAGGCGATAAACCGCTTCAGTGTAATAGGCTTCAGCAAGTAATCGATCGTATTAAAGGAGTAGCTCTCTGCCGCATGCTCCTTGTAGGCCGTGGTAAAAACGATCGCCGTATCGGCCGACAACAAACCCGCCAGTTCTATCCCGCTAAGCAAGGGCATTTCTATATCTAAAAAGACCAGGTCGACATCGTTGTTCTTTAAGAATGAAATGGCCTCCAATGCATTCAGGCATTTTTCCAGCAACTGCCAACCCGTCGTCTGGCCGATCAGTACTTCCAGCAGGTTCACCGCATTGGGTTCATCATCCACTATGATACATCGCAAATTCATGACAAGGGTATTTTGAGAAATGCCGTAAAATATCGACCGTCGTTCCGGGTGTCCAGTTCGAAGTCGGCTCCATATAGCAGCGACAATCGTTGCCTGAGATTCTTTAACCCCAACCCAGTAGGTTTGGTCTTACCTGGATACCTGCTGATGCTATTCCTGGTTTCAAACATAAGATAGCCTTCCTGTTCGGCAATCCTGATCCAGATCTGGTTGCAGCCGCTTATTTTATCGATACCGTGCTTGAAGATGTTTTCGACGAACGTCATCAGCAGCATAGGTGGAAGCTGGATACCTGCCGAAAAAACCTTTTCAAATTCAAGCGCTGGCTCCGGCATGATCCGGATCTTTTCCAGGGCGATATAATTATCCAAAAACTGTACTTCAGTCTCTAAGGGAACCATGTCCTGGATATTCTGATCGATAAAATAACGCATGATATCGGAAAGCCGCTCGATCAGCAAGGCGGTGTGGGGCGCCTCCATATAGGCTTCATAGTACATGTTGTTGAGCGTATTGAAGAGGAAATGAGGTTGTACCTGCGCCTTGAGCAGCTTTAGCTCGAACTGGCTCCGTTGCAATAAAGCCTCCTCCGACTTTTGCTTCACGGCGAAATAAGCGATGGCCAATCGGATGATCAGGCTCAGCACAAAGACCGTCACGCCGGAGAGAAAGAAGGAAAGATGGGTGCCCGCGTTTTGAATTCGGAGTGCAGTGGCAAAATACTGACTGCTGATAAAAAGGGAAAGATACCCTTTTACAAACCCAGCTATCCCAACCAGCACGGCTGACCCTGCCGTATAGAGGACATATCGCTTCTTTTGGAAATAGCGGGGATAGAGGAATTGGATATTTCCATAGATGATCAGGGCATAAAAAAAGACGCCGTTAAACGCAAAGAGCGCCGAGGGCGCGACGCCATCCGACGACAGCATTGAAATAAAGCTGATCAACAGAATAGCCAACCAAACAAGGTATTGCAATTGGATCAGCGTTATCTTTCTTTTTGCGAAATAACTCATACGATACTGCAAAATAATTGATTTAGAAGAGGATTAGGGTAAGATTCAACAAATTCCCGTTTTCGCTCAATACATCCCGAATGGCCTGTTTATTTAGTCTGTCAGGA
>Ga0207671_10004283_pt1 | contig 13727 bp, 8 predicted proteins | sample KBSC24metaG_FD_184352 | JGI IMG/M metagenome (GOLD analysis project Ga0207671, IMG submission 184352) | Corn rhizosphere microbial communities from Kellogg Biological Station, Michigan, USA - KBS C2-4 metaG (SPAdes) (version 2) | ecosystem: Host-associated > Plants > Roots > Rhizosphere > Soil... | reverse complement strand
TGAACTTATTTTCATAGCCGGTAAAATTACCGGCCAAAACGGCATTGCATTACCTGGCGTTACAGTAAAAGTAAAAGGATCAACCATTATAACCGGTTGGGTAACAAATGCCGAAGGTAGGTTCAACGCTTTGGTTAATTCAAAAGATGTGGTTTTAGTGTTTTCTTATGTAGGCTACCGCACACAGGAGGTGCGTATTGAAGACCTTAAATCGCCATTTACGATACAGCTTAAGGAAGACATCAGCAAATTGGATGAAATACAGGTGATCGCCTATGGCCAAACCACCAAAAGACTTAATATAGGCGACCAAACCACCGTTACCGCCAAGGAAATTGAGAAATACCCTGTAGGCAACGTCCTGTCCGTATTACAGGGTACCGTTCCGGGTATGGTTATCAGCCAATCTACAGGGCAGGCAGGTAGCACTTACAGTGTGGTTATCAGAGGCCAAAACGGGTTAAGTACAGGTACCGCTCCACTGTATGTTATAGATGGTATCCCTTATAACGGTGGTGCCTATTCATCTCAAAAGTCTAACTTTTTAGGATCCAATAATCAGGCTTATGATGCATTGAGTTTAATCAATCCTTTGGATATAGAAAGCATTAACGTTTTAAAAGATGCAGATGCCACGTCCATTTACGGTTCGAGAGGTGCTAATGGCGTTATATTGATCACTACCAAAAAAGGTAAAGGTGGCGATACTAGAATTGATGTGAACGTTTTCAGTGGTATAAGCCAGGCGATTGCCACGCCACAGCTGCTAAATACACAGCAATATCTGCAAATGCGCAGAGAGGCCAAGAAAAACGATAATGCGGCTATACTGCCTACTGATTATGACATCAACGGCACCTGGGATACCACCCGATATACCAACTGGCCAAAAATGTTTTTAAAAGGTACCGGCTATAATACCAATGCACAGGCCAGTATATCCGGAGGCGGCAATAATGTTTCCTACCTGGTCAGCGGTAATTTCAGGCGTGCAACAAATGTTCAGCAGTTGGTTGGTGGATCAGACCAGACATCTTCATTGCACTTCAACCTAAACTCTACCAGCAGCAATAACAAATTTAATATGCAGTTCACTGGTGGATATACTTATGACTTCAATAATATTCCATCAGTCGATTTAACCAATAACGCTAACCTTGCACCAGATGCTCCCACGCTTTACAATCCCGACAGATCGTTAAACTTTCAAAACAATACATTTTCAAACCCTTTAGCAGCCGCTAAGTCTATCGCGAGAACTTCCCTGACCAATCTAACCAGCAGCATGGTTGCCAGTTATTTACTAGCTAAAGGTTTAAAAGCGCAGGCAACTATAGGCTACAATAAACAATCGCTTAACGAGTTTCTGGCCACTCCGCTGGCGGCCATTCAGCCAAGCCTTGTGGCCTTGGGAGTTAAAGGCTCGGCTAATTATACCTGGAGCAATAAAAGCTTCTGGAGTATTGAGCCACAACTTGAATATAACCACAGCATAAACAAAGGTACGCTTGACGTTTTAGTTGGCGGGAGTATCCAAAAGCAAATGCTTGATGCTACCCAATTGCAGGCATTAGGTTATAGCAATGACCTGCTCATCAACAACATTGCGGCAGGCAGCAGTATTGTTGCGTTAGGCCAGGGTTATAACGCTTATAATTACAAATACAGCGCTCTTTATGGCCGCGCCAATTATAACTGGGAAGGCAAATATATAGTTGAACTTTCTGGCAGGTATGATGGCTCAAGTAAATTTGGCCAAAGTCGGCAGTTCCACTTCTTTTATGCTACCGGCGCCGGGTGGGTATTCAGTTCCGAAAACTTTATTAAAAATGCCATACCATTCCTCAGTTTTGGTAAGATAAAAGGAAGCTATGGCACTTCCGGCAATGACCAGATAGGGACTTATCTGTATCTGGAAAACTTTTCGGCTGTATCATCAACCAACCCATATCAGGGTGTACCTGGTATCATACCTACAAACCTGCCCAATCCTTATCTGAGCTGGGAAACTACCGCTAAAGCAAATATCGGTATTGAGCTCCAGTTTTTAAAAGGCAGGATCGGCCTACAGGGTAATTTCTTCAGAAACCGTACAACTGATGTATTATCATCTGTACCACTATCATCAACCACTGGCTTTACCTTCATAACTCAAAATATTGATGCAAAGGTCCAAAATAAAGGGTTCGACTTCACGCTTAGCACCACTAATATTCAGTCAGGGAGCTTTGTATGGACAACATCATTCATGATCAGCAGACAGTATAACAAACTGTTGGCTTTCCCTAATGCCACAGGGCTCGCTCTGCAAGAAATCAACCAATCTGTTGGTACTTTCCCTGTTAACCGCTATGCCGGTGTCAATCCACAAACTGGTCTGTACCAGTTTTATGATAAAGACGGAAAAATTGTTTCCGCGCCATCAAGCTCGGGTTCCGATCAAACCAAGCTGATCAACACCGATCCTGGTTACTTCGGTTCCGTTTCAAATTCCATTAGTTTCAAAGGCTTTACACTCAGTTTCCTTTTCCGTGGCATAAAACAAACCGGACAAAGCACTTTCGGACAGATCCTTTCTACCAGTTTTCTGGCCGGGCTCCCTAATACCAACTATCCAACAGCCATTTTAGATCATTGGCAAAAGCCGGGCGATGTTGCCAAGTATGGCAAATTTGGCAGCACTTTCGGCACGACATTGTTCAACGCGCTAAACGTTAACAGAAATGTGGATGCTTACTATAGCGACGCCTCTTATATCAGGTTACAAAATGCTTCGCTTAGTTACCAGTTCGACACCGAGATAGCCAGGAAATGTCATCTGCGTAACCTGAAAGTTTATGCATTGGGTGAAAACCTGGCCACCATTAGTGGTTATAATTTTTCAGACCCTGAAACTCAAAGTTACCTGAAAATGTCGCCGTTACGAACTATAACTTTTGGTATACAAGCATCACTTTAAAAAGAAGGAAACCATGAAAATTAGAAAGATATATTCCATAGCATTATATATGAGCATGCTGGCCATTGTGAGCTTATTGAGCAGCTCCTGCAAAAAGGCCATACAAGTAGGCCCCTCGCTTGTTGCGGCAAATAGCAGCAATGCCTTCTCATCTAACAGTGCCGCACAGTCGGTGGTATCAGGTATATATACAAGAATGTCTGCCGGGTCATTTTTCCAGGGCGGTACCGGTATAAGTTTAACAATGGGTTTAGCGACTGATGAATTGATAAACATCAGCTCCAATAACTCCTCATTAGGCACCTTTTACTTAAATAGCTATTCCCCCATCAGCCCACCTCCTTTCTGGAGTGAGTTTTATAAACAGCTTTTTTTCTGTAACACGGCCATCAATGGTATTTCTGGTTCTTCGGCCATTACCGATGGGGTAAAAAAACAGCTTTTAGGCGAGGTGAAGTTTTTACGTGCCTATATTTATTTTTATGCGGTAAATCTTTATGGCACCCCACCATTAACAACCAGTGATGACTATACCGTTAATAATGTCCTTCCGAATAGTCCCCCCGATGCCATTTACAAGCAGATAGTACAGGATTTGACTGACGCACAAGGAGCACTGGCCGATAATGTGTACGTAGACGCTTCCGGCAATACCGTTACAGACAGAATAAGGCCTAACAAACAGGTAGCAAGCGCCATGCTGGCCAGGGTTTATTTATATCTTAAAGATTGGAAAAATGCCGAAACCCAGGCCAGCTCCGTGATCGGTAATGCTAATTACACACTGGTAGGTAATCTGAACCAAGTTTTTTTAAGGGCCAGCAAGGAAACCTTATGGGCATTACAACCGGTTTCGCAACTTTATTTAAACACGATTGATGCCAACTATCTGATTGTTAATGCAAGTTATACCTTATCAACCCAACTACCGCTAAATAATAACCTGGTAAACGCTTTTGAAACCGGCGACGCCCGTTTAACAAGCTGGGTGGGTACCTTCACCACCACTACCGCACCGACAACCACTTATTATTATGCCAATAAATACAAGGTTGCGTCATTGAGTTCAACCATTGCCGTTACCGAGTATCCGATAGTGATGCGTTTTGCCGAACAGTACCTGATAAGGGCAGAAGCGCGCGCTCAGCAGAACAATCTATCTGGCGCTGTTGCTGATATTAACATCATCCGTTCAAGAGCAAGCTTGGCCAATACTACTGCAGCCTCGCAATCAGATATACTTGATGCCGTTGCACATGAGCGCCGGGTAGAGCTGTTTAGCGAATGGGGACACCGGTGGTTTGATCTGAAACGCACCAACAAGCTCGATGCAGTTATGAGTGTGGTAACGCCACAAAAAGGCGGTTCCTGGAGCAGCTTCGAGCAATTGATGCCTATCCCTCCCGATGACATCAGGGCTGATGCAAATCTGAAGCAAAACCCGGGATATAATTAAAAAATACACCCCTATTATAATAATGCTCCCTCAGCAGGGCCTGACCCGGTCCTGCTGATTTTATCGATCCATCTTATTTTTTAATAACAAAACTCATCATGAAAACAAAGATTATCGCTCTGTTTACCATAAGCTTGTGCATAGCCAATTTACAAAGCATGGCACAAAACCAGCCATTTATTATTAATGGCAAGCTACAAAACGTATCTCCGGTACCCACTAAGTTGTATCTAACAGAACTTTTACCCGGATCATTAAAAAAACACATTGATAGTACCGAAGTAAAAAATAATGAATACCAGTTTAAGGGAGAACTCACCGTTGATGAAGCTGTAGCGGTAACTATTAGCACAGCGGTTAAAACTGATCCGATCAAAGATCTTACCCTTTATCTGGACAAAGGCGAACTCAACATCGTTTCTGATGGTACGCTTAAAAAGTTCACACTATCTGGCTCGGCCGCAGCAGCTCAAAATCAGGTAATTGAAATAACCAATGGTGTTATAAAGGAAAAAGAAGAGCTCAAACGAATAGCAGCCAGTGACGAATACAAAACAAACGAAACACTGCAAGCAGATGTATTGAAAAGATCACGGCTATTAGGCTCAAAGGGCTTAATCGATATGTACACGTTTGTCAAAAAAAATCCGACTAACCGGGTGAGTCCCTTTACTACCTACGCGCTGCTGCTATCTGGTTATGTTGGCGGTGCAGCCCAGGATACCTTGATGCAGCAGCTGCCTGGCCACGTTAAAACCGACAATTTAGGTTTAGCCATAGCGCACATACCGGTAATGCGCGACTCGCTGATGAAAGCCGCGTTAACGAAACAAAAAGTAGAAGCAGGCAAGATACCCCTGGGCAGTAAAGCACCTGAGTTTACAGAAAATGACATTCATGATAAACCGGTTAGCCTGTCATCATTTAAAGGAAAATACGTATTGGTCGATTTTTGGGCAAGCTGGTGCTTACCATGCCGCCAGGAAAACCCGAATGTTTTAAAGGCTTACAACAAGTACAAAGACAAAGGCTTTACCGTATTAGGTGTTTCTCTTGATTCAGAATCGGCCAAAGCCAGCTGGCTCAAAGCTATCGCAAGCGATGCACTACCATGGACCCAGATATCTGACCTTAAAGGTTGGAAAAACCAGGCGGCACAACTGTACGGCGTAGCTTCTATTCCGCAAAACTTCCTGATCGACCCCAACGGTGTTGTTATTGCTACCAACCTGCGCGGCGAAGACTTGCATACCAAATTAGCTTCCATCTTTAAATAACATCTATAATGAAAATCATCATAAAACATAAAGGTTTAGCGGCTTTGATATTAACGGCTTGCCTTTCCCTGATAAATTACAGCGCTACGGCGCAAACCAAAAAAGCAAATTTTGCAGGCATATGGCATTTAAACGAAAGTAAAAGCGACTTTGGTCGCCTAACTGCTGCCAGTGCTAAAAAAGTTCAGGTGCTCACCATTGATCAAACCGCTGATGAGATCGATATTAAGAGCGGTGATTCAACCGAAAGTACCAAAGCCATCATCAGGTTTGACGGAAAACCTTCTCAACTAACCAATAATACGGTGGTCAATGAGATCCCTACTATTTCCAGGAGCGAGTTATCCATTCAATGGATAAATGACCACACGGCTATTGTAACTATGGATACCCCCAAAGGTTTGATGCCGCCAAGCGTTAAAACCTATACCATCTCGCCAGATCTGCAAACCTTCACCATTGATTATAAACTCAAATTCGGCGAATCGGAACTAACCGGAAAACTGGTTTATGATAAACAAAAAGATAATTAAATACTATACCCTCCCCATGGATATTAAAAACCTGATACTAACCACCGCAATCGGCTTTGCCGGATACGCTGCCTTAGCGCAAACCATCCCATTAGATCCGGCTGTGCGCACCGGTAAACTGGCCAATGGCTTTACTTATTACATACGTCATAATGAGGAACCCAGCAAACGTGTAGAATTATACCTTGTTAATAAAGTAGGCTCCGTGCTTGAAGATGATGACCAGCAGGGCCTGGCTCACTTTATGGAGCACATGAACTTTAATGGCACCAAAAACTTTCCGAAGAATGATCTGGTTGATTACCTGCAAAAAGCCGGTGTTCGTTTTGGCGCCGACCTAAACGCCTATACCAGTTTTGACGAAACTGTTTACCAGTTGCCTATCCCTACCGATAACCCTGCTATGTTTGGTAATGGCATCCGTATTATGCGCGATTGGGCTCAGGAAGCCACCTTAGATCCCACCGAAATTGAAAAGGAACGTGGTGTGGTATTAGAGGAAGAAAGGCTGGGTAAAGGCGCCAGAGACCGCATGTCGAGACAATACCTGCCAATGCTGCTGAACCATGCCCGCTATGCCGACAGGCTACCCATAGGTAGCGACGCGGTATTAACCCAATTTAAACCCGAGGTGATTAAACGTTTTCATCATGACTGGTACCGCCCTGATCTTCAAGCGTTGATCATTGTGGGTGATGTGGATGTAAACGAAGCCGAAAAACTGGTTAAGGAAAAATTTGCCGATCTTAAAAATCCTCCAAACGAAAAGGTACGCACGCAATATAATGTACCGCTGACCGGCAAAAGTCAGTTCATGATCGTCACTGACAAAGAAGAAACATCAACCGGTCTGGAGATCATGATGAAACATCAGGCCCCTGAATTAAAAACCGAGCAGGATTATATCATCTCCATCAAACAAAACCTGTTTAACCAATTGCTGGGTAACCGCAGACTGGCTGAGTTAAGCCGAGAAAGCAACCCCGCCTTTACTGGCATGAGCGCTAGCATTAGCGGGGTATTAAAAAATGCGGACATGCTGAGTTTTAGTGTATCAGCCAAAGAAGGCAGGTTGGAGCAAAGCTTTGCACAAACCTGGCGGGTTATGGAGCGAATTAAACGTTACGGCTTTACAGAAACCGAGTTTGACCGCATTAAACAAAGTTATTTGCGGGGCCTCCAAAACAGCGTGAATGAACAGGGTAAAACCCCTTCAACCAGTTATGTAAAGGAGTACCAACGTTTATTTTTGAATAATGAAGCATCACCGGGTATTACCTGGGAATATCAGTTTACCAAAGACCATATCAATGCTATTACCCTGGCTGATATCAATACCCTGATGAATGAGTATTTATCATCAAAAAATGTAGATGTGCTGGTATCTGCCCCTGAAAAAGACAGGGCCTCCCTACCTGATTCAGCAACGGTACAGAGCTGGATAGCCAAAGTAAGCAAAGAAGATATTCAACCCTTTAAAGAAGATGAGATAACCAAACCACTGCTTTCTGTAAAACCAAAAGCTGGTAAAGTAGTCAGCAAACAGGAGATCGTGCAACTTAATATCACTAAACTAACCCTCAGTAATGGCGTAAAAGTGATCCTGAAACCTACCGATTTTAAAAATGCCCAGATCATCTATGGCGCATTTGCTCCAGGCGGAACATCGCTATATGAGCATGCTGATTATGATGTGGCTTCAAATGCCGGTGGCATCATGAACAGGATGGGCCTGGGTGATTTTAGTATGGTACAACTCAACAACCTTTTTACCGGCAAGGTGGCATCATCGTCGGCTAATATTATAGGTCGCTCATCAACCATCAGGGCTGGCGCAGCACCCCAGGATTTGGAAGCGGCCCTGCAACTTACCTATTTACAGTTTACCTCACCGCGTAAGGATACGCTGATGTTTAAAAACACCATTAATAATGCCATTGCCGGTTTAACCAATCGCTATGCCAGTCCGGCTAATGTATTTGCAGATACGGTTAGCTATGTATTGGGTAACTATAATTATCGCTCTGCCGCTCCATCTGCCGATCGTATTGGTAAAATTACCCTGCAACGTGCCTATGATATTTATAAAGAACGTTTTGCCGATGCCTCCGGGTTTACGTTTATTTTTGTTGGCAACTTCAAACCAGAAACCATTACCCCGCTGCTGGAGCGCTATTTAGGCTCATTGCCTGCTACCCATCAGCATATAAAACCCCTTGATCTGGGTATTCATATCCCTTCAGGGTATATTGTAAAAAAGGTATATAAAGGCACCGAGAATAAGGCAACTGTACAATTGATATTCAGCGGTGATTATATGTACAGCCCGCTGGCCAACCTGCAGTTAAAGGCCCTGGGCGATATATTACAGATCAAAGTATTGCAGCAGCTACGCGAAGCCGAAGGTGAGGTATACAGCCCACAGGTACAAACCAGCTATAACAAATACCCGCATAACCGCTTCGCCCTTACTGTGGCCTTTGGCTGCGCGCCGCAAAATGCAGACCACCTGGTAAACATGGTTGAGCAGGAAATGAATACCCTAAAAGAGAAAGGCCCCAATGCAGACGACGTACAAAAATTTAAAGCCCAATATGAAAAAAATGTGGAGCTGGCTTTAAAGGACAACGGTTTCTGGATGAACTACCTGCTCAACCAATATGAAAATAACGAGGATGTACTGCAGGTCCTTGATACAGATAAGCTCCTGCAAAAGATAGATGCAGCATCATTAAAGCAAGCCGCACAGGTATTTCTGTCAGGCACTAACATGATCACCTTTCAACTGCTGCCTGAAAAAGCCGCGGAATAAAAGATACTTTTTTGTCCCTTCTACTTTAACCGGATAGCGCTGTTTGCACAGCGCTATTTTTTATTTACAGAATACTGTAAACTTAGATATGGGCAAATGCTGTTACCTAATGCCCATGAGTAGTGCTATAAACATCACCAGTCCCAGCCGCGTGCGCAGGATTTTAAGCGCATGCTTTACCTGGGTCTTAACTGTAAGCTCAGACAGATCAAGCTGTTGGGCTATTTGTTTATGACTGAGATTGGCCCTGCGACTTAAAATAAATATCTCTCTCATTCTTGGAGGTAAGGCATCAATTTCGCGCTCAATGATGGAAGCCAACTGCTTTTCACGAATAGCATGATCTGTAATACAAGTACCGGTTTCATAGAATGCCTTGAAAGAATTTATGTGTCGGGAGTTTACTTCCTGGTGCGTAAACCAGTCGATAACTTTGTTGCGCATGGCTGCGTAGAGGTACCCTGCGATACTTTTCTCCGTATCAAGGTATTCACGTCGGTTCCAGAGATTAATAAATGTTTCCTGAACTATGTCCTGGGCATCTTCCTTACTGGCCGTCCGTTTGCACGCGTCAACAAACATTAAGCCGAAATAACGTTTGTAAATTTCATTATAAGCTTCATGACTACCCGATTTTAGCAATTCGGACAAAGAATGATCAGGAAAAGCACTTATATCATCCATGGTATAATCAACAATGATAAAAATAGCTAAATATTTTGTTAAATCATTGTTAATTATCGGCAAATGATGGCTATCGATAATTATTTGCTGATATAGCCTTTTATGTGCCCTGTTGCAAATCCTAAGTTCAGGTAATCACTGTCGTCTCTTTAATTTCTGGCTTTAAGATCGGTTTACGGTGCCAATAATTCGCCAGTAAAGAGCCGGTAATATTCATCAGAGGGCCAAATACAGCCGGGGCTAAGCCAACGGTAGCAATTTTACCCATCTCTTTTGCTAAACCCGATGCCAGGCCACCGTTTTGCATCCCCACCTCTATAGCCATTGTGCGGCAGTCGCGTTCATCCATTTTAAACAAGCGTCCAGCCCAGTAACCCAGGGTATAACCCATCAGGTTATGGATGAGCACTAGTAAAACCAGCATAAAACCGATATTAAGCAGGCTACTCCTGCCAGCTGCTGTAATGATCACGATGATAAACGCAATACCAAACATCGACACCATTGGCATAGCCGTCTCCAGCCATTTTGCTCTTTTAAGCAGATACCTGTTAAACACAATACCTGCACCTATTGGTAATATCACCATTTTGATAATGTCCCACATCATTTTAAGCATATCTATCTGAATAAAGGTTCCCCCAAGAAATTTCATCAACAATGGCGTAAAAATGGGTGCAAGCATGGTTGAAACGGCCGTAATAGTAATGGATAAAGCCAGGTTGGCTTTTGCCAGGTACGATATTACATTGGAGGCCATACCATTTGGCGAACAACCAATAAGAATGATACCCGCAGCAATTTCAGGGGGGAAACCACTCAGTTTAGCTAAGGTAAAACCCAGCGTAGGCATGATCAGAAAATGGCTGAACACCCCAATAAACACTCCCTTAGGCATTTTTATCACTCCTGCAAAATCTTTAATGCTCATGGATGTGCCCATACCAAACATGATCAGCTGTATTAATGGCGTAATGAGTATGGCTAATTTGATACCGTTTACCTGGATAAAATACTGCGGATAATATAAAGCCGTGGTAACCGCAGCAAAGATGATAATTGTGTAAGAGAAACCTTTAAGCAGCGCAAATCCCCGAAATGCAATCGCCAATGTTATAAAAAAAGCGATCAGGAATGGTCCGGTCGATGATATGCCATCCTGATAAGAACGAACAGCTGCAATGAGCAGGCATACCACCGATACCCCTGCTATTATTTTATAAATATTCATTTGTTATAGTTTAAGAATGTATAACTACCAGGTTCTTTTTTCCATAAAAGCATCCAACTGGGCGCGTGTCATTTTCACTTTGCTGTTGCTTTGGTCAAGCCATTTTAAAAATGCTTCTCTGATAGCGGGCGTCCACTGGCTATCAATTTCACCGGTACTGTATGTACCCGACTTAAGCATAGCATGTCCAAATTCGTCACGCAGGGCAATAAACTCGGCGGTAGCTACTACTTTTTCTGCTAAATGAGCAGGGATAAACAACACTCCCTCCTTTTCAGAAATAACCAGATCGCCCGGCATTACGATAGCGTGTCCTATCCTGATCGGCGTATTCAGCCCCATCAATACCATCTCTTCCAGGTATGAGGGATCAAAGTCGCGCACAAAGGCGTTGAACCCAACAATACTTTTCAAGCCCTGCAGATCCCTGGCCGAGCCATCAAAGATCACCCCATTGCCTGACTTACTGAAGATGGAATTACCCAGGTTATCGCCTATTAACGTCCCTCCTTTTATTTTGCCAAAACCATCGGCCACATAAACATCGCCTTTTTTCAGCACATCAATGGGCCAGGCATTGGTATTACCTTTTCTACCCTCTTTTGCACCACGTGCCTTAATGTTTTTTTCTAAATCGGGTCTGCTGGGCATAAACATGGCTGTCACCACCCTGCCAATTACGGGTATATCATCATTCACCAGTTTCCAGTTGCTTTCAAACTGATTATTGTACCCCTCATTCCGTAATACTGTCCAGGCTTCTTCAATGCCGATGTGTTTGGCCCGTTCAAGCAGATCATCAGGTATTTTAGGCCTGCCATCGTCAAAACGCTCCCCTTTCCATTCCGATGTATAAAATATCAGTTGTTCTTTTGATATGGTTTGTGCCTGACTGGTGCTATAAAATAGCATGAACAACAGGCTGATTTTAAAAATACTTCTCATTTGATTTATATAGGTTATAAGTGGCTATTTAGTACTGGCTATAATCTTGGTGCTTATTCTTGGCGGAACGATAGGAACAGCAATGCCGTTCAGATCATACACTATTTTACCTGCCCTGATGGTCATTTCGCATTCCAGTTTCTTATCGGCGGCTATTTTGTAACCCGTATAATCAAACAAGCCAAATTTACCTTTACGCATGCTTAAAATAGCTACATCCGCATCTGAACCAACAGAAAGGTTTCCTAACTCTTCATGTTTAATTTCTTTTGCCGGGTTTGAGGTACTTACTCTTATAACTTCATACAGGTCCATACCGATATTCAGAAACTTCGACATGGTAGTCAGCATATCCTTCATGGCATTATTCATACTTCCCGTATGGATATCCGTACTAATGGAGTTTGGAGAAAAGCCATCTTTTATGGCTGGTATGGCCTGAGAAAAAGCGAAACTAATCCCTCCATAACCAACATCGAAATAAATCCCCCGCTTACGTGCTTCCCATACAAACGGTTTTATTTTTTGGGTAGCGAGGTCGACAATGTACTCTCTGTTATCCAATTGTCCGAAACAATGTGTAAAAATATCTCCGGGACGCAAATGTTTCATAAACAATTCCTCGATAGACAACGGTGGGTTACTGCCTCCAAAATCTATCATCACCGGCAGGCCACCGGCCATATTGCCAGCCTCAACAGCATGATCAACCGCTACCCATTCATGCCCCTCATAGTGCGCCACTTTAAACCCAACCACAAAGTTGCGGTAGCGACGAGCTACCAATGCGGCCATTTTTGGGTCCATATCATTGGAATTTTGTTCATAGCCTCCCCGCATGCCTTCGCCTACAATATTGATAAAAGCCAGCACCCGCGTTTGTGATTGATCAATGGTTTGGGCCTTAAATGTTGGGAAAGTACGCCAGCCTGAGCTACCGGCATCAACCACAGTGGTAACGCCGTTGCGAAAGGTAAAACCGTCCGGAGGCAAAGCCAGGTTACCGTTCTCGTATTGATGATCGGGCTCGGTACCATAAAAATTATGGGTGTGGATATCGATGAGCCCGGGTGTAACATACAAACCTTTAGCATCTACAACCTGTAAGCCTTGCTTAGGGTCGATGCTTTTGGCAATAAGCACTATCTTCCCATCTTTTATGGCTATATCCATCTCGGTATCGATATTATTTTTCGGATCCATAACATGACCTCCTTTGATAACCACATTATAGGATTGTGCTTTTAATGTTGTAATAGCCAGGCCTATGGCTGCTATTACCAGGAATATTTTCTTTTGCATTTCAAATCATTTTTAATTCAATTAATGCAGGAAACCTGGGGTAATAGTTATCCTGTCGGAGCAGAAATACCTACTCCGTAAAGCAATAAATAAATGTAAACCAGCTTAAACCGCCTGTTGTAAAATGGCCTTTACCCGACTGGCGACTACATCGATCTGGTCAGGCCGCAACAACACTACTCCAATGATCAACGCGTCTTCATGCCTGTTGGCAACTATACTCGGCGTGCCACTTTTAAGTGCGATCAGAACATCTTTAGGGTTAGTTTTTATTTTAGTTTGATCCCAGGTAACATTTAAGCTTGGAAAAGCATTGGCCGGACCGGGGTTAACAACTACCTCAGTTTTCACGGTCGAAACTGCTTCCAGCGTGTTACCTATGCGCTTCGCTCGTTGCAGCCAGTCGTCCCACTCTTTATGGTGGTCTTTTTCCAGGTATGCCTTTAAGGCCGCGTACATGCCAAACATTTCCTCTTTGTTCACCTTCATCGGCCTGCCGATCGGCGCTTCATTGGGGCTGTGATTAAG
>Ga0207671_10004276_pt1 | contig 13739 bp, 38 predicted proteins | sample KBSC24metaG_FD_184352 | JGI IMG/M metagenome (GOLD analysis project Ga0207671, IMG submission 184352) | Corn rhizosphere microbial communities from Kellogg Biological Station, Michigan, USA - KBS C2-4 metaG (SPAdes) (version 2) | ecosystem: Host-associated > Plants > Roots > Rhizosphere > Soil... | reverse complement strand
TAGGTCCCAATCGAGATCCTTGAATCTTCTATTGCCCATCTGTACTACCTCGTGCGCTGTGACCGTTCACTCGACCGTCTGCCAGTCTTCTGCCAACAGGTCCGTCTGCGAGCACAGCCACGGCACAATCTGCCCATCGGCCGTGCGCATATCGACGTGGCCGTGATAGTTGATCTCGGTCCCTTCGGGATAGATGCCGAGCAGTGGAGGGCGATTCACCTTGAACGTGCTACCGGGCACGAGGAAGATGAACATGCCTTTCCCGTTCCAACCAGCGCGTTGCAGACGTTTGCCGTCTTTGACCAGGGCAAGGGCAGTCGAAAAAGTCAGTTGTGTATCCAAGTCGATTTCTCCAGTGTTATCGCCGCACGAGCAGCAGGGTTCGCCGTCGTACCAGCAGTTGCAGTGAATTCCATCCTCTCTCTTCGGGCAGACTTCATCCTCCATTGGCAGTAACTCCGGATGTAACCTCTGGGCACTTCTCGGCATGTAATTGCTGACAGCCACTGCACCACCAACCGCCAGCGACTGCTTCCCAGAACTTGCGGGTTTCGTCGGGTGAAAGCAGTTTGTGCGGCGCCACGATGGCCTGTGGTACGTGCGTGCGAATGTCCCAATTGCGTTTGATGTACTCGTCGTAAAAGCGTTTGGCGAACGCTGCAGCGTCTCGCTTATAGTGCAGCACCGCGTAATCATTCTTGTGGACTCGCATGCCGGTTGGCAGGTGCGTAACGAACCAACGAGCATGCTCAGGCGGAATGGCATCGACGTCGGCTTCCATGCGCATGTCTATTCCGAACAGGCCTTCGGTATCTGGAACTTCCCAGCCTGGGACTTCATCGGAACCAGCGCCGGCAACCGCTGCGAACTTGATGATAATTGCCTTCATCGACTTCCTCCGGATGTATTTCGTAGTTCAGAGCAGCGCAATCTGTTCTCCCAAGGGCGGTGAGGTCACCCGGTAAGCCTCGACGCGAGTCAGCTTGTCCAGGTCCACGAAGTTCTCGGAACCGGCGCTCCGCCAGCCCTCGCACTCGAAGTCGATCGTCGGCCAGTACACGTGAGCTCGGCATCTGTGGCCATCGATCCGCAACAGATTCTTAATGGTGCCCACCTGCTCACCCCGAGCTCGTACCCGGTCACCGACCTTGAACCCATCGAGCTCCTCGAGCCATTCTGCGTTCCGCTTCACGTACGCTCCCCCGTTCATTCCGAGTCGCCCCAATCGTGCAGATCCGGAGCGCTGCGCGATTTAGGCGCTCCGGCTTTCGGAGTGTGTTTAGCGCAAACACCTGCACCACCCTCAACCGTTTGCACGGCAGGCTCTCCACACTCCCAGCAGCGGTGAGTTACTGGTGTTTCCGGAGCAGGTCTACTCGTGGCGCCCGCTTTGAACGCCAACCACAACTGGTCCTTTCGGTTGTCTGTCTCGTCCCAAGGTTCGTCCATCCATCGTTCGTAGGCGGCTCGCGTATCGCTCTCGGGCTGAGGAATGTGCGGTAACGTCTCGTGAGTGTTCACCCCGGCACAGGCGACGCACATATACCTCGTCCCTCCGCAATTGATGCATCTGTCGTTAGGGCGCTCCACTGTCAACCGCGGTGATTGAAGGCGCTTCGCTGCCTCGTAGCCCGCCGCGAATAACTCAAACTCGCTAGGCGCCGCCGTAGGCTTCAGTGTCTTGCAGTGCTCGGCAAATAGCCGGGAACATTCCGACATGAAATTTGAGGTCATGAAGTCACCGCTTGTTGCTTGGCTAATTCAGCCTCGATCAACTTCTGCGCCCACTTCGGCGCTTTGTGTATTCGTCTGCATGCATGGTTCGAAACGCGAGGGACAACAGGACACCACAGTTCCAATGGTCCACAGTCCTCACAGCGAATCTTTGCAGAGTTTCCCCTAATCTCGACTACGCGAGCATTAGGATGCTTGCATCGCTTTACCTTGTCTTCCGATGGGGCTGTACGGTCGCTCATAGCTGAGATGCTCCGAGAAAGATCCAACTGGACGGGGATGGGCGATCCGGAAAGCTCGTGCGCGCCAGCTTCTTCACGGCATGCTCGAAAGCGCTATCGATGTCTGGGGCCAGAACATCCACATGGCCGTTGTACTGCGCCCACATCCCGGGACGGCTTCGCATTTCGACGCGGAAGCGCCTCCAGGGCTGTTCGACTACCTCATCTTCGGTGACCATCTCTACCCCTTCACGCTGGCAAGGTTGTTGGCGACACGTTCGTCAATCCGCCGCTGCTGAAGCTCTTTGAGAGCCAGTACAATCTTCCGCTCCTGATACGGCGCCCACGGCGTTGTCGTGTCATCAGCATCCACAATCAGCTCCACGATGTCGTCATAGGTGAGTTCCGGTTCGCGCAAGCAGTCGCAGCCCATTGGAACGAAGGGATGGCCGGCGCTGAATGCTGAGGCGTGGTGCTCCTTGGAATCGCCGCAGCCGCAGCAATCCGGGTCGATTTCCCGGCCGCAGCCTTCGCACACTGGACGCTTCTCTGCAGTGTCCATCTAAAAGCTCCTTCCAATTTGGCGGAGGTAGCGACGTGCCCAAGGCTTATGCCGACTCGCTTTTGCCAGCGCGTATGCCTCACGCTTTGCATCGGCGTTTGGATCGTGGGACTCTGGAGCAGGCATCGCGGGAATTAACTTGCGCGCGATCTCGCGAGCCTCACGACGTATCACCGCGCCGTTTACCACCTTCGTGGAAGGGATGTGGTCGTTCATGCCTTCCACTCCAGTGATCTCATCATGGCGTCGATAGCGCACCGACGGTTCGCCCAGGCCCGCGTGTGATAGGCCACGGTGATCCCCGCTTTGGAACGAAACAGCGAGTCCTCAGGAAGGTTGTCCCAGCACCATTGCCGCAGAGCCTCCTCCGTGATCGTCTCGCCATTGATGTCCCAATAGAGGGTTTCACCAACCCAACGCCCCTTCGCGAGCGGATAATTCTCAGTAGTGAGCGAGTCAGTCACGGATTGATACTCCTGCAGCAGATGCCTCTGATCGATTTTCACGGCACTCAAACCATTCCTCGACGGCATCCTGAATGCGGCAGGCGAGGTCGTGGAGCTCGTGCTCGTCCAGTGCTTCGTCCTGGGCAAAGTGCTGCGCCAGTTCGTAGGACTTGGAGTCGTAGGTTCGTTCGTCTTTCTTCATGACTTCACCAGCCCATTGGACGCGGTGAGCTGGCCGAGCTCGATCTGACGACGGCGCCGGGCGATCTCCTGCTCACCCTGCCTGTAGACAGGTGCGCCGCGCGTCGCCGTTCCCCGAAACATGCGTATCAGTGGATCGATGAAACCCGTTGGCTTATTTCTGCTCATTTTTGCCTCTTAGACTTCATGGCTCAGCGTGTTGTAGTCAGATCGGGCAATCGTCCGTTTCGGGGTCGTGTTGCTCGTCTTCGTACTCAGGCTCGTAGACCGATGCAGATGGCGCAATGCGAGCCACGGCATGCTGCAGTTCGTAGGCGTAGGGCGGCCGTGAGCCCGAATCACCGGCCAACTTACGTGCGGCCGCCTCATCGGTGATATGGACTGCGTAAATGGCGCTGGCGCCGTAATAGGCCGTCCTGAAGGTCTCCCCGTTGGGGATGTCCACCCGCAGCATGTTGCCGCCACCCACGGGCTGCTCGCTTAGCCGGCCCGCCACTCGCTGGTGTCCCATCAGTTCGACCAGTCCCCAAGCTTCGAATTTCTCACCCATGTGTAACCCCTTGTTTTAAGGCCTCTAGCTGAACATCGGCCAACACCGTCTCATTCTTCGTCGCGCTCATCGTCGTTCCAGTTGAAGCCGGCAGCAGTAGCGATCCAGAAAGTTGCCAGCACAACTCCACCCACAATCACGAGCGCCCACTGCCACCAAGTCATGATTTCAAACTCAACACCGGCCACCGGTTGACAGCCTCGGTCAACGACATGCTCATCTGTTCGGTCGGCATGGCCGCCAATTGAATCCCGCGAGCGGTGCCTTGGACCAACCGGATATGGCCCTTGGCTTGGAGTGCGCGCAGATGCTCCTGGGCGGCATTGGGGCTGCCGTATCCCAAGGCTTTTGCAATCTCAGCGCGGGTGGGTGGATAACTGTTCGCAGTCATGAACAGGCGGATGAAGTCCATGACGCGCGTCTGAGCGGGCGTGAGTTCTTTGCTCACGGCGTGAGCCCCACCTTCGGTAGATAGGCTTCGAGTGCCTCGAGAGCGGCCGGCAGGGACTTGCCCACGGCGTTGTGGCTGCTCTGGGTGGTGCCCAGCCAGACCCGGGCGAGGAACTCACCCTTCACCGATTTGGTGACCTGGAGTTCCATACCCTGGTCGAGGGCGTATTCGATGTTTCTCAGGTCCATTAGCGTATGCACCATCTGTTCGCCAAATCGCTCGGCGGGCAGTGATTGACCGGCGGGACTGGAGGATGGCGCACGAGATGAACTGCCGACGCACCGATAATGGTCAGGGCAATGAAGATGCCGAGCCAGACCAGCAGGGGAACGCGCTCGCGACGGGGTATGGTGTTGCCTCTAAGAGCCTGGCTAAATGCCGGGGCTTTTGAGGTACAATTCAACTGGTCTATTAGAGGCGAATGCGGGCTTTTCTCGATGTTTTCAGCGTTGGGAAGGTAGGCTCTTAATCTCTTGGTCGTAGGTTCGACTCCTACACGGCCCACCAATTTCCCCTCTAACTCTGAAGGCCCATCCTCTAAGTTCATAGCGTCACGCCGTTTTTGCAGATCCGCCAATCAGCCTCCAACGCCTTACGCTGGTGAGCACTGAGCGTGCAGTCGCTGCGCTGCGAGCACGCCTGAAACTCCTGGAACTCATCGTTGAGCTCCGGAGTGCAGGGCTCATCGTCTCCCAGATGCGATACGTAGGCTTCGTAGCGCACACGAGCGTTGGACTTACAGTCGTATACGGATGCCTTCAAAAGCAGCTGAGGTTCGTTCGCACACCCCGCGATCGTGTACCCGCGGCTGTCCATGGTGGTCTCTACCCACACCCATGGAAAGTAGAACCAGACAGCCAACGCACCAGCCACGAAAGACGCTGAGGCAATAGTTAGAATGCGGCTCATGGATACTCCGGTTGTCATCGTACTGGCCTCGTGATCAGCATCTTTCGATAAACCCCTTCCATCACCCTTCCATGGCCCAACACAGAATGCTCGGAATCGCTCTGAGCTTTCGATCGCAGATCCCTGAAAGCCCACGTGAGCCCCAGCCGGCGTTTCTGGCTATTGATCGCCCACACGCTCCACTGCTGGCCAAACTTGTTCGTCAGCACGTATTCCGATTCAGGGAATCGCTCCATGGCGCGGCGGATGAAGAACCGCAGAGCGTCCGACCATTGCTTCGTATGCGCTTTGCCCGTCTTGCTTTCCACGAACACGATCCCCTCGGGCTTCAAATGCTCCGAGCGCTTCAGGTTGATCAAGTCCGTCTCGCGAATGCCCGTCAGAAAAGCGACAGCCAGAAGGTCTTGGAATGGCTCGGGTGAGCGCTCGAATGCATCTGAGAACTCCACATCCGTCACATACCGTTTGCGTGGCGTCTCGGGGTTTCGACGCACATCCCGACACGGGTTTTCCTCGATCCACCCCTGGCGAAGCGCGAACTCGTGGACAGAGGACAGAACTGCTCGCTCACGATTGGCAGACACCGCTCCGCGACCCTTCTTGCGACGCTTCTCGAGAAATACCGCCACGTGTGAGCGTTTGAGGGTGCCGATCCGCATGGCGCCGAAATGGTGCCCCAGTCGCTTCAGGATGTTCCCGTAACGGTGCTGAGTGGCCGGCGAGAGCCCTTCCATTCCGGATGCGCGGTAGAAGTCGATCATTTGTCCGATCGTCCCAGGCCGTGCGGGGTCGAGCTCGAATAGCGCGCGGTGGAGCGCCGGGATCCCCTCGTCGATTCGCGAGAGCTTGATCCATTCGTTTCGGACAACCTTGTAATATCGGCCGTCTTTCTCGAAGACTCCCGGAATGCTGAGTCCGCAGCTGAGTTTTCCCATGGTGGCGGTTCGTAGTTCGGTTCGTTGTTATCTTTGCCGCGGTAGAGCGCTCGATTCAAAGCTTCGAGCGTCGTGCACGGTCGTCCCTTGGTATCCCGGAAGGTCAGCACGCGATTACGAGCACACCAGGCCGCCACGGCGCCCACTTTGCGCGTCTTCACGTAAGCTGCCAAGGTGTCGAAATCGACCGTGCTCACTCTGGAAACCTCCACCGTCCGGTCAGGATCAGCCAAAAGACTTTCAGCCAGGCACGCGCCTTGGAACGAGTTTTGAACTCGGTAACTCGTCCGACAGGTTCAACATGTGCTGGAGCTTCAGCCATTGATCCAACTCGGTACCGTGGGCTTTCTGGTAAGCCTTCGTCCCGTTCGCAATCGATGTCCAAGGGCCCTCGCCCGGGATTCGATGGTGCGAAGGGCATAACGGGAGGCTCCACCAGTGGCCGAGTCGTCTGTTCCCCTGGATGATGTGGTGAATTTCGTACTGTGGATTTTTCTCGCCAAATCTCAGCAGGCACGTAATACAACCGACGCGGGGGAAGAGGGCCCAGCGCTCGCGCTCGGCTTTCGTCGGTGAACCAGTGGATGTCCTCACTCACGCGGCCTCCCCATAGTGCTCAGAGGCGTATCGAGAGACTTCCGCGGCCAACTCAGGCTTACTCGTTTGCAGGATGTTTGCGCAAACGGTCATCATGTCGGACATAATCTTCCCGAAATCAACATCGTCCGGCACTTCATCGTAGCTGATGCTCCGGGGAATGGTCAGGATCTGACCCTGCAGCGTTACGAACGCTTCCGCGTGGCCCGCTTCGAGCGCAACCGCATAGCGAAACATGTCGAATGTCGGGTAGCTGTGTGCGTACTTCTCCGGCAGGTTCTCATAGGTCAGATTCAGCAGGGCCATGCATTGCTTGTGGTGTTTATAACTCCTCGGTTTCACCACATCGGCGCGATATGCATGGCCCTGCTTGAACCGCTTGCACTGAGCAGCGCTCGCCTCATCGGCGGGCATGAAGCCTGAAAGAGTTCGCTTTAGATAGATACGCGCCATGGTGTCGTCGCCAATTCTCGGAAGATAACGGGAGCCGGATATTGAACTTTGCCTCGTGCGCGATAGCGTCTCTCTCGGGCGTTCCGGCACTCGCGACATTGACCCTTCTTCGGCTTCGGATGGCCGTTGATACACGTCAGTTGACCTGTCCTATATCGGCTCATGCCGCGGCCTTCATGCGCTCGATAATGACGTTGATCTGATCGCGTTCCTCTTTGTGCAGAAGCTTCCACGCGGCGGTGTAGGTCGCCTTGTCCGCACGTGCTTCGTTCCAGATGTCAAACACGGCGTCGTCGATGCCCACTTTGAGCGCTTCAACGAAGCGCTTTCCGAGAGCCTGGGCCGGCGTCAGTACATTGTGCACTTCCGCATCCGCCTCAACAGCCGTTGCCTCGGTAGGGATGCAGAACGCTTGGAAGCAGGCATATTTGTAGGCGATGGACATGGCCTTGTTCGACGCCTTGTCGCCAGAATCCATCGCCTCACCGACGATCGGCCCAACCGTGTGCTTGGAACCATCCTCAGCGGCAATGAAGTCGAACTCCATATCGACTGTCACGTAGAAGAGCGCATTGCCCTTCGCGCTCTGGCGTTCCACCACTTCGCGCTTTGTAACGCGCGGCAGGACGAGCAGGCCATGGTGGGAAAGGAGAGGCGCCAGCGCGTTCATCACGTCATCGACACCACGATAGTTGAAATTCTGCTGCTGGTTGCGCTTATCCTTGCCGATGCCGACCTTTGCGATGTCAGCCATCACGGCGGCAATCTTCTGATAGACGATCATGACCTTCTCCAGTAATCACGCTGCTTCTTCAACTTCACGTAGAGGCTGTCGTAAGGCTGCCGATCTTTCGCATTGGCTTCCAAGGGCCCCATCCCCAACTCACCGACTCGCTTCACTACTTCCATCTCGTGCTCGCTCAGCGGTTGCAGAGAGATCGGTGAGTCGTATTTGTAGCGGCTACGCACCATGGATCCACTCGCGGACAGCGCGGTCCGTAGCCTGAAACGATTCGCGCTCAGCCTTTTGGCGGGCGAGCAGCGCTTTGTGGTACGACGGCCACCATGCCCAGCCTTCGGTCTCCTGGCGCTGGCGATGCTCCAGCTCCTGTTGGTGGCATGCGGCATCGTGGGTGTCGTCGTCCATGTCAGTTGCCCTGCCGAGCGGCGAACACGGTGCCGACCAGACGCTCTTCATACTTCGGTGTGCGCTCACACAGAGGCGAGGGGGCTGGCAGCGCGCGGTTGCGCTTGGGAGCGACCTTCCGTGTCTGATCCGTCACAAACACCACGAAGCTGATGCCTGCGTAGATCCAGAGACAGACGTCAACGAGGGTGTGAGCGCTCATGAGTTCCCCTCCGCTTTGGCGATGGCAGCACGTGCGCTTTCGAGATAGCTGAGAGGCACGGCATGTTTGACTTCAGCTTGCCACTCCACCAGCCTTTTGAGTGCTGCCAGTAGATCCGGGGCCGCGGCGATCAGGTGAGCATCTACAGGCCGCACATACCCAGTCATCCGCAACGGATCATCTACGTCGTTTGTATTCGCCGACTCAACGCAGACATAGCGCAAAGTCGGAATCGTGGGGTGCGTGCCACCCCCAGCGATCCTCCAATTCAACCGCCATGGAGCTGGGCTATGGGAATCAGAAGCGGTGTTGGTGTCACTCATTGCGCCAACTCCGACAGTCCCAAATCTTCGACCTTCATGCGGTACTTGCAGAAGGAGAAATGCGCTTCGAGGGAGACTTCCCGGGTTCGGCAAGTGCAGGAGCAGCCCAGATGGGCCAGCGCTTTCAGCAGCCCCTGAATCTGCGAATTGGCTTCAGCCAGCAGGCTCGCACTGGCGACGACGATCGCCGGCAGCTTCTCGCGGGGGGTGAGTTCGTTTGAGTCCATCACAAACTTCCTTAGTTGTTGTCAGCGATGGGACCGCAATTGCAATCAGCTTCGCGCATGGCGCCACAACCTGAGCACCAGGGCGTGGGGTCATACTCCAAGCGGCAGTAACTGTTGACTCCATTACCCTCCTGCTCGTCGCAGGTAAGTTGACCAAAGGAGTTGCTGCCACAGGTGCAAGGAACGCTGTGGTTATTCATGACAGGCGCTCCAAGCCGTTGTGCGGTACGAAACGATAGAGTTTCGAACCATCGAGGGAGGTGAGGTGATAGGCGTCCGGCATATAGTCGCCGGGCGTCGGCTCTTTGGCCGTTACGCGAAGGGTGAGGAAACCGACCTTGACTTGGCTGCCGACTTCCCAGACCTGCTTGCTCTTCGTGATCATCTCGTCTCTCCATCCAGATTCGGTATGGAGACAGTATATGCAGAAACGGGATGAAGTCAACCCGTCAATGCATATATTTTTGCGAGCATTGTGTGTGCGCTGCACACACAGATTGATCAGTGCTTATCGGGGAACTTGGGGGGCGGTAGGAGAGGCGTGCGACGGGGGGAGAGAAGTACAGGTACTTTTTCTGCTCCTTCCGGCAACATTTCTTCGACCAACTTCAGAACAACTTTGCGCTGATCCGGAGTGAGCTGTCGCAATTGGTACAACAGTCTCACTTCGGGAAGGGTGATATCCATGCCCCAGACCTCTTCTGGATTCCACAGTAATTCTCCGCGAATAATTGAGACAGGGACGCCGAAAAACTCTGACAGTGCTTCTGCTGTCTTGGTTTTAAATTCGGTTGATTCCCCGCCATACAGCCGCGCTAGTGTGGACTGCGAAGGGACTTTTGTCTTTCCTTTTCCCTTGCCCCAGCGTTCTAGGGCTTGGTGCAATGCATAAATATTGACTGTGTTATCGGGCTTCCAGAACTCCGTTTGGTCCGTGCAGAGCCATTCGAGGATCTCTTTGGGCGTTTTCTTCATGCGAATAGTGTCGATACGGCTCTAGACTGGGTCAAAGTCGTCGCGCGAACGGGTTGCATCCGTCCCGCGAACGCATATACTCAGGCAATGGATGCACGTCAGATCATCGACGAACTGAAGGCCTTGGGGCTGTCCGAATACGAAATTGCCAAGCGGCTGAAAACTGTCGCGCAGTCCACGGTCAATCGAATCGCGACCGGCGAAACCCCGAATCCGAGCTATCGAGTCTGGCGGCAACTCTCCGAGTTATTGGCCGAATTGACAGTTACATGCTCTGCCAAGCCCCCCTTGGTCAGAGCGAGCGCTTAGTTATTTGTTATGCGCGACAGTCTGTCACAACGCACTAATGTGCAGCGCGCGAATCAACATAACTCGTGGCTATTTACGAAACAGTCGCAACAGACCTTTGCCGACGTAGTAGAGCGTTCCGACGATGACCAGGCTCACCATGAAGTGGGCGAGCCAAAAGCCGACCTGAGCGCTGCTCGTAGCCATCAAGGGGGCATCTTCGGGTATCTCTGGCTCAATGAGGCGCAGCAACAGACTCAGCGCCAGCGCGCATGCAGCAATGGCTGCGAATTTCATTCGGAGCCCTTCTGTTTTGTGAGTTCTAGGACGGCACTGACGCCTTGCGCTGCAACAGGATTGGCCAGAAGCCAGCACGAGATCGCAACCACCGCGACGCTGACCACGAGAGCCAGCACGAAAAGCGCTTTATTCGCCACAACATCCCCTGTTGATTCTTGTGGCCGCAGTGTAACTCGAGTTTTTCATGTGCAATGCCGCGGAATCCTACCGCGTCGCGTTTCCCTAGCCCCGTCCATACAGCCGCGTAATGGCGAGGTGCTGCCCGTCGAAGATCGGCAGCCGGGGCATCCGTGAGCATCCAAGCGATGGCATGGGCCATCGAGCAACAGGAAGTCACAGACCCTATCACTCAACTGGTGCTGATTTGTCTCGCCAACTACGCCGCGGCGGATGGGAGCAGTGCGTATCCAAGCGTCATGCGCTTAGCCAGTGACACCCGACTCAGCGAGCGGACAGTACAGTACCAACTGCGCAAGCTCGAAAAGATGGCCCTCATTCGCAAGGATAATCCAGCCATCGTCGCGGCTCGTATCGATAGGGCTGACAAGCGTCCGAACTGCTACGAACTTTTGATGAAACCACGGGGTGCACCGTATGCACCTCGTAAGACTACGGGGTGCACGCCACGACAGAGCGGGGTGCATTTGACGACAGAGCGGGGTGCACCACATGCACCCAATCCTTTCCGAGATCCGTCAATTAACCATAAGAGCGTTTTGAAAACGATTCCAGAGGTGGATCAAGAGATACGCAAGCGTTTTGGACGCGCCGTAGACAGCCTGGCGCAGCTCAAGAAGTTGAGTGCGAAGTGAGCACCGAGAACCAGACACCGCGCAGACAGCACGGCACCTGCGTTTCATCGAGCGTCTCGGGGTTCCGAAGAATGCGTTGTAGAAGTTCTGTCATGTCGTTTCTCACGACGCCACAGTAGCAAGAAAGATGCCAACAGGTTACTTCGATCGCGTTCAGAAACTTCACACCATGGAAGACGTGGACCTCCTGCTCGCCAAACGCAAACTCAACGCACAGAAGTCGCTCGATGACAAACAAACCACTCGACCCGATCAATCAGGCTCTCCTGGGCTGGTATGGTCTGCGCCCCAAAAAGGACTCGGATTTGTCTACATCGACGCAGGCCCCTACCGCATCACCCGCACGGGAAAAAAGTACGAATGCCATCGGGAGTGCTACTACCTCGGCACCAGCAACTGCGCTGACGAAGCCAAACAGATCTGCACGGACCACGCTGCGGCTCAAACGCAATCGGTGAAGACATGAAGTTAGAAATCGATGTTAATTTGTACATACACGATTCGATCGATGTTCCCAACCCGTTACTCAAACTCATACTGGAGAAGGTAAACACCATGTCAGTTGATCTCACGAAATTGCAGGCGGCCATTGCGGCCGAAGACACGCTGATCGATTCCGCCGTGGCTGCCATCAGCGGCTTTCCGGCCGTGGTGGCTCAGGCGGTGAAAGATGCCCTGGCCGCGAACAACGTCGCGGATGCAGCGGCTCAGCAGGCGGCGGATGCCGCGGAAGCGGACGTGCAGGCCAAGGTCGCCTCCTTGACGCAGGCATTGACTACCAACGTTCCCAACGCACCGACTCCCTCGCCATAACCATCGGATTGCGGGGTTTCGGCCCCGCAATCCCTTCACTGAGGATGATTCATGGCAAGTGATCTGCGTAGTTCCGGATTCGTGCTCGAATCTCGCGGACTCAACGGCCATATGATCTACCGAGTTTGGGCCACTGAAAGCCGCATGTATCAATACACCGCTCCCAAGCATCAGGACGCGGAAGCCTTGGAGCGATCGCGCACCTACGCCTGTGCCGACCTGCAACGTCAGATCACAGAGGCGGGATTGACGATCGCTGATTTGATTCCTCCCACCGACCCTCGCGGAGTGACACTGAAATGACCTACCGAACCAACGCTCAGATCGAAAATCCCACCCAGGAAGATCAGAACCTCAAGCACATCCGCGAGCTGTGCGCGGCGAAGCTTGCGAGTAACGATGATGGGAACGCATTGCAACTCGCGCGCGATGTGCTCGCCAAACTGCCTCAACCGGCGCCTGCGTTCGTGGATCCACCGACCACGCCCCCGAGTGCGACCGGCCGATGAGGTGGACTGAGCAGCAGCTTGCTGAGTTTCAGTCTGGCGTACAGCCCGCTCCTATGCTCAAACCCCTCAAGTTTCACAACCAACCGGTGGAAGTGGAGGGCATCCGTTTCGCCTCGAAGAAAGAGGCGCGTCACTACCAGGAACTGTTGCTGATGAAAGCGGGCGGAGCGATCAGAGGTTTTACGCGTCAAGTTTCACTTCCACTCGCCTCTGGTAAACGTCGGATGGTGATCGACTTCATGGTGGTGGAGCTCGACGGGCGCGTACGCTGGATCGACACCAAGGGACACATCACCGATGCATGGAAGATCAAGAAAGACGAACTCGAACACTCACTAGGTATCGGGATCGAGACGGTATAACGCATGAACTCAGCAACTGCGGTCATGATCGATGGCATCAAAGAATCCTGCCGGGCCTGGGGGAGAGCGATGCGATGGGTGCTCTCCGACACCAACGAGGGGTATCCCGCCATGGCGACCATGGAACGCGCGAAGGGCGGTGAGCTCGACGCGAAGGCCACGACGCTGCGCCAGCGATTCGGGGAGGTGCTGAGCGGGGACGCGCTGGCGATCTCGCGCGCCATCCGCACTGAACCGCGGATGCCTGAGGAGTCCTACGCCGTGCTCTTTGCGCACTACGTTGTTCCTCACCAGGACGCCGAACGCAATGAGATTACGGTCAAGAGAAAGTCCAAAGACTTGGGCTATGAGAGTACGCGGCGGTATTACGAGGTGCTGGACTGCGCGTATTACTTTCTGTTGGCTCGTGTACCCAACGTTCCATGTGAAACAATCAGCGCGCACACAGTGCGCACACCATAACCTGTGCGCACATCGCAAACCGCTTGAAAATAAGCTCGGCGTCTATTGCAACTACGTAGGAATTCCCCTACAAGTGGCCACATAGACAACCGTCATAATTGTCACTGAACCCCGCCCAGCGCGGGGTTTTTCGTTTGGAGAATCCGTTGCCCACCGTAACCAATCCTGTTGCGGTGAGCCTGACGGTCCCGGGCCTCTTCAGCGACGGCACCCCCATCCCGGCCGGATTCATTACCCAACTGCAGTACGGCTTCGGGACG
>Ga0207671_10004274_pt1 | contig 13739 bp, 12 predicted proteins | sample KBSC24metaG_FD_184352 | JGI IMG/M metagenome (GOLD analysis project Ga0207671, IMG submission 184352) | Corn rhizosphere microbial communities from Kellogg Biological Station, Michigan, USA - KBS C2-4 metaG (SPAdes) (version 2) | ecosystem: Host-associated > Plants > Roots > Rhizosphere > Soil... | reverse complement strand
GTTGCCGAGCCAGACGGCCGCGAATACCACTTTTTCCGGGTCGGCACGATCCAGTTTGCCCACGATCTCCTTGATCACGGCATCCTTGGACGCTCGATTCAGCGCGATCCTGAGAGTGGCCGCCAACAGGAGGTCATCAAGCCGGTGCTCAGGATGATTTGTCAGTCGTTCCACGATTTCCCAAGGCGAGAGTGGCGCAAATGGCCGCCGCGCCAAGTCTTCCAAAGCGAGAAGGCCAATCCCATCTTTGCGATCTGCAGCCGCACGCACGGCGGCACGGGCATCCAGGATTTCCTTCTGCGATCCCACATCGATAAGAGCGCGCTGGATCAGAAAATGGATCTCTGGATCGATCGGCCACTGGCGTTCCGCTCCGCGCAGGATCGCCAGTTCCTGAGGCACATTCCCGGCCATCCTTGCGACTCGTGCACGCAATAAGTGATTGGATCGATCGTTCGGCTTGCTGTTGAGCAGATGCTGCGCCGCGGGTTCCGCGACGTCCATCTGCTTGAAGGACAATGCTGCTTCGATCAAGGCGCGGCACGCGGATTCGGATTCAGGCTCACGCTTCACCACTTGCTGCCAATACGAGACCGCTTCCGCGGAATGATAGTGCGTCAATATCTCGGCAACGATCCTCAAACTCTTGGTGCTGTCCGGAGCGAGAATGAAAGCCGCACGCGCCTTGGTGAGAGCAGTGGACCAATCGCCCTTTTGAAGCGCCTTGCGCGCTTCATCAACTAAATTACTCGAGCGCCAGTTTTTCAGAACCCTGTAGGTGGGTTTGGCGAACACCATCCCCAGCGTCCCCACCACCACCAGGATCAGAAAGACAACGAGTAAAAACCCTTTCCATTTCTTGCGGAAACGCCGGATCCGCGAGGGCGCATCGGGATCGACCAGCACAGTGCTTCGAAATGGATTTATGAACTCGGACATGGAGGCGGGGATTTACGGCTGGGGAGAAACTTCGATGATCTGATTCATGGCCAACTTTAAGCGGGATTCGGCATCCTCAGCAGTCAGCGGGCCAATCATCACGAGCAAAAATACGCGCGCCTCACCGAGGCGTCGCTTGGTCCGCACCGCGGCGATCGCTGAAGCCAGCGATTGATCGCCGACGCTATCGAGAACCATCGGGCGCCCCGCTTCCCAAAGACCATGATACACAAATGCAATTCGATCGCCAACCCGGAATTTGGAAGGGCTGAAGAGACATTCGACATTATGTGATGAAAACGCAACATTTGGCAGCTCCTCAAGGAGCTGGTAACCGGCGCTTGGAAGGCAGGTCAAGGGATTGTGGAGGCGCGCACCGGCGGCCGAGATCTCCTGGCCTTTCCACGTGAGATTCAGGACCTGGTAAATCGTGCCATCCGAAAACTCGATTTTCCTGGCCCGCCCCGTATCATAGCGGAGAAATTGGCGAGCCGTGTAGCCGAGCGGGAGATCGGAAGCAATTCCGGGAAAACGTTCCAGGTTGAGAGTCCATCGCGGCCCCGGAGCCGAAGTCTCGGGTGCCTTCAAAAAGTACGCCGCACAACTGATATCAATCAGGAGCAGCCAGACGAGTCCAAAGCAGGCCATGCCGCCCGCCCACGTGGATCCACTTAAGGGTGTGCGAACTTCGCGAACACCGACCGCATCACGCCCAAATAGCCCCTCGAGCAACTTCGCCCCCCCCAGACACACCATAAAAACCAGGAACAGGATCGAAAGGCCGGCCGGATCGTGCCAGCGATGCAGGCGTTCCTCCGACCAGACCGCACACACCCATGTGAGAATTGCGGCCCTTACAACATTCATCATCAGGGACACTCCGACGGCGAAGACCGAGAGAACAATCCTTGCGAGGGGAGCGAGGCGAAATTCTTCACCGAGGAAAAGGCCGATCATGATGCTCCCTTGCAGCGATCGGATTCCGCTGCATGCCTCGTCGACACCGACCGTACTGGTCGTCAGGGCGATGACATTGCCCTGCTGCCAGGCCGGGATCCCTGCTAGATTGATGATCTCAACGCTCACGGATGCAACCCAATGCATCAGGGAACCCGTGATCTCATTTTGAAACGCCCGCGGCCAGGGAACAGCCAGCAGCACGAACAAGATCGGAAAAGCAAAATGTCGTGCCCACGCTTTCCCGCCCGTCTTCCAAAGGACAAGAACTGTCGTCACCGCCGCAATCGTCCCGTGAAGCCAATGGAAGGGTCGGGCTTCAGGATAGACCGCCTCCAGAAAGCGGAGTGGCCCCAGCGGCAAGAGCGCGATTGCGATGCCGATGACCGGCCAGAGTGCATCACAAGGCACCGGGGCCGGCCGCTCGGAAAAACGACGATAGGCAATAATTCCGACCAAAATGGGGACAATCCACCCGTGGGCGTATTGCGGATCCAATTCCCATTCGGGCGTCAAACTCCAAAAAAAACGCCCCCAAAGCACGAGGAGAAGGCCGAGCGTCACCCAGATCGGCCATGGCCGGGCGCTCACGGTCTCGGCATGAGCATTATGCCTGGCGAGCGGTATCTTGTCTTCGGTTTCCATTGCGCAATGTAAGGACCGCCCCTAGCGAGACGGTTTGCCATACAAGAATTGCGCGTAATGGGAACGGCTTCGCACGCGATGGGTGGGTACGAGGTCGACGACTTCTTTGGAAGCCAGAGGGGCGGCGTTTCGTGCCGCCAAACACAACGCTCCTCCCACCACCGCAAAGCCCACATTACTCGCCAGACCAAACTGGCCGCAGAGGATCACCCAAACCGAGGAACCAAAAAGCAGGAGCGACAACGAATCACCCTCTTGCGCGCTCTGCATGGCTCCAACGAAGAAAGCCAATACCATGGCCAGCCGGATCCCAAGATACATCGCACCCAGAATGGGGCCCATCTCAAGAATGCAGCGTCCCCATTCCCCCTCTGAAAGCATGAATCTCAATCTGCCCTCCATGAGCATTGAGGCGCCATTCGTGCCGAACCCGATGCCGTAACCCAAAATGGGCGCAATGCCCATTGCGGCGAAGCCACCTTTGAAATCGTTGCCCAATCGATCACTCCAACTGACCGACGTCTCCACAACACCCCTCTCGGCGTCACCCGTTTCCGTAAGCCGCGCCATCATGGTTTCCTTACCTTCCTTGAAAATATCCACCGTTGAGACGAGGAAAAGGAGGACCCCCGCCGTGGCTACGAAACTCGCGATCCGGCCGACAAACTTCGCGTTGGTAAAAATCATGACAACGACCATGGCCAAGACCGTTCCGACCGCACCGAGGGTCGCCCTCGAAGTCGATACAGCCACCGTGAGAATCAGTGCCGCGCCAGCCACCACGAGGAGGATCTTGGAGTAGTTCCTGGGCTCCAAAAGGCCGAAAACGACGAAAGCGGCCATCATTGCACAGAATTGGGCAGTTCCATTAATGAACGCAAAAAATCCAGCCACACGGACGTGGCCGTGGGCGCCCATCATCTGCGTGCCGACGGACCCACCAGGACCGACATTCCACCAACTGTTGGGCGAAGTGCGAAATTGCATAATCACCACCGGGAGCATCAAGATCCCCGTGATCAGGAATAATTTGCCAATGGCAACGACATCCCGCCGTTTTAGGACCAAGGCCCCCACATAGATCAGGGGCAGATGCAAAAAGTTCGACTTGAACCCGTAAACGGTAATCCCGGGATTCGCGACATCCACGAGAAAACTTGCCATCGTCGCCGCAATCGCGACCCCGTAAATACACAGAGCGAGTCTCTGCGTGGGAAAAAAGCCGTTCTTGAAGGCCAGTATATAGATGGCGACAGCCACCGGATCGCGGACGAAAAGAAGGTAACTCGAAAACCCGGGCAACACCCATTTCCGCAGGGCGCCTTCGAAAAGCACGAGAAGAATGTAAACCCAGAAAAGCCAGCGAATGGAAGCACCCAAATCATAATCCGCGGCACCGTGCGCCCTTAAGAGAGTCGGTTTACCCGCGGTGGGGCTGCCGACGGCCAACGTACTCACCGCAATCCTCCCTCCCATGTGTTTGATGGCTTCAAGATATTGATTCGTCCAAACGGACTTCCTTCTCCCATCAACGCGATTTTCCGGAAAGCCTCAGCTTAGGTCCCCTGGACCGCCGGCGTTTCCTTACTATAATAATCCGCGTACGAATAGTAGCCAAACGACGGCGAGCGCGAGTCGATTCCATTGAGGACGACGCCCAAGACATTCGCCTGCCGGCTGGACAGTGCTCCGAGCGCCGCGGAGATTTGCCGGTGTGTGACCGTTCCAATCCGCACGATCACCATTACCGCTTCCACTTTCGGCGCAAGGCTAGTCGTGTCATCCGCGGCCAGCACTGGACAACTGTCAATGATGATTTGATCGTATTCCTCGTGCAACTCCCGTAGCAGGGCGTCCGTGGAACTGTGCAGCAGATACTTGCTGGGCTGGGCAATGTTCCCCCCACGCGTGATCAATGAGAGGTTCGCCACTTCCGTCTCGACGACGACATCCCGCCATTTGACGCTTCGCTGAAGCACCTCCGTGAATCCACGGTTATTGGGAACATTGAGGGGAACGTGAAGCGCTCCCCGGCGCAAATCGCCATCGATCAAAAGCGTTCGCGACCCGGCAAAAGCAAAAGCCAGGGCGATATTCAGCGAAAGTGTCGACTTTCCCTCATTCGGGACGGCACTCGTGAGCAGCAACGTCTTCGGCATGGGGCCGTCATAGGGGAGAAAAAACAGCGATGACCGGATATTATAAAACGACTCCGCAAAGGCGTGCCGGTCATCGCTAATTCGCAGCCGCTCACCGGCTTTGGTGTCTTCTGGCACGATACCCAGGATCCGTTCGCTGAACGAGGCGACAAATTCTTCCGGAGAGGCGATTTGTGCCCGGCTTCGATCGATCAAAAAGAGAACGATGAGCCCGATCAGAAAACCGGTGACAGCCCCCGACATCAAATTCCTCTGAAATCCGGGACGAACCGACACCGGAGCCGAAGGATGTTCCAATATGGAGACGACGTCCTGCTCCAAGTTCTTGGTCAGTCCGACGTTGCCCATGTTCGTCAACAGCTTGTCGTACATGCCCTTGGAGCGCTCCACCTTGGCCTGGATTTTCGCGTGTTCCGCGATCAATGCCCCCACTTCCAGGGCCTTTTTCTTCCACCTGTCGACTTCGCTTTCCACAGCCGTGATCTGCGATGCGAGCGACTTCCGCATCTGCTCCACGTCCTCCTGACTCTGTTCCCGATACACGACCAAAAGCTGCTTTTGGGCTGCGATGTCTTTATCGAGCGCGATCAAGTCCGGATGTTCTTCCCGCAGGTTGGCCGCGAGTTCAATCCTCTTCCGCTCCAGACCCCGGAGGGTCTGGCGAGTCTTCAGATAGTCAGTCTGAGCGATATAACTGGGGGTCTCAACCTCTTTTGCTTTACCATCCGGCGCGGCGTCCTCCGGCGCTGCCTTTGGCGGTTGAAGCCCGCGCAATTGGTCCAAATCCAGTTGATCCAGCAGCCGCAACTGCGTGGACAACTCCGCCTGCCGCAGGTCGAGGCCCGCCAGGTACTTGGCCGCGTTATTTTCACCTTCCCGCAGAAAGACGAGGCTGTGCTCCTGCTGGAATTTGATGCCTTCTTCCTCCGCCGCCTTCCACTCCTTTTCCAGCCGCAGCATTTCGTCCGTCAGCCCGGCAATCGCGTTGACAGTCTTTTCGTTCCGCATGCTGCGCTTCAATGCAATGTACTCATCGAGCAATGCATCCAGATACGCCTGGCTGTAGTCCGCCGTTTTCGCCGTCACCCGCAACTGAAAAATCGAGGCTCCAGGCACCACCCCGATTTCCAGCGAGGAAACCGGAGACGGTGCAACGCGCCCCTGCGCTTTCACCCGCGCCTCCGTTTGAATCCTCACCTGGGGACTTTTCATGAGTTCAATCTGGGTGCCAAAAAAATTGGAACCTTCCTCGGAGTAGGCATTCCCTTCCGTGACATGGACACGGCCGCTGACGACCATTCGAGCCGAGGATTGAAACCAGGTCTCCTCCCGGGAGGCGAGAATCGCGGCGACACCCAGGCCGACAATCGTTGTCGAAATCAGGATCCACCAATACCGGCGCAGCAATCCCCGGATCCGAAATATCACTGCATGCCACCGTTCCGCCTGAGCCGCCGAAGTCGTTGTACTCATGAATTAGAAGTTGATCAGTTTTTCCGGGACGTAAATCATGTCCTCCGGTTGCAAGACGGGATCGTTGCCCGGCTTCCCCCTCAGCAGGGCATCCACGTTGACAATCGTAATGTCACTCTTCCCGTCAGGGCGCTTGCGGATGAGCTGTACTTTGCTCTTGTTGGCAAAATCCTTGAAACCACCGGAAATAAGGACCGCCCGGCTGACTGTGATCTTCCCATCGGGGGCAAACTCCCGGGCCCCGGGCGACAAGACGGCCCCGTTAAAATACACCCGCACATTCGACGTCCCTTGAAGAGTCATGGCGGCGGCTTGATTGAGCGCGACGGTCACGGTTGCTTTTTTGTAATACTTCTTCTCCAACTCGGCCTTCAATTGAGCCCCGACCACGCGGCAAGTCTTTCCGGCGACCGGGAACCGGCCCACGTTCGGAACATCCACTTCACCCGAGGCCATCACCGTCAGTTCCGAAGGCGGCTTGCGATCCTCTTCAATGAAGAAGCTAATCTTATCTCCGGAGCGCAGGGCATAACTCTCATCCACATGAGAATACATGGCGCCACTCGCCGGTTCAGAGCCGCTTGGTTTGACCGCGGGAGGCTCCCGGAAATTTTGCGGCGCCGCCGCGCATGAAATAGTCAACTGCGCCAAAGCGCCCACGAAAAGAAGCAGGGAGAATTTCAAGAGGGTAAGGATAAATGAGAGCCAGCACAAAACACATTTTTCCCTTCAGCGCAATGACAAATTCCCACCATCAGAACGGCTAATTGGACCAGAGAGATCCATTAAACACCCCCAAATTGGGGCTGATTGAAGAAGGAGGGGGTCGTCTTGTCCGAGTCGAAAAATCCGGTCCCCATTCCCTAGGAACAGCGGCTCGCCAGTTCGTCGACCGTGGCGCGCCAAAGGAGGCGTGGTCACCGCAGTAATACGCAGGATGCGGCATCATTTCGGCCCCTTTGATGCCACCAGAAGACCGCACGATGCGAGCCTGCGTGTCCAACACCGCGCCGAGCTTCCGGCCCCAGCGTGCGAACTGGGATGTGGACCTTCGGCTGGTGGCAAGCTCGTTCAAGGACTCCTCGATGACATGGCCCTTCCAGATCCCCTATGACTCCTCCAATTGACACTTCGGCGAAATGGCCAACAGATCACACTGACCCAACTGACCTCTCTGATAACATGATTGGTCAAACTCAATCACCTGGTGTGGCTGGCTTCCACCAATGGTACACCTTCTGAAATCGGACGCCGCTGTATTATTCGATCCGTAGGATTGCAAAATCCACTCAATTCCATCATAGGGCCAAAAGAGCCGGTAGCCGTGACGAACAAATTCCGCGAACAAGGCCTCGGGCGAGGATTGCTGCAGCTCCAAACAAAACGGGTTGACTTCAAAATAGACAAAATCGACGCGATGCGAGGAAAGCATCCGCTGAAGACTTTGCATCGCAGATACCTCGGAGCCTTCGATATCCATTTTCAGCAACGCGATTCTTGCAATTCCATTGTCTTCAAACAGGTCATCGAGAGGCGACGCCGGCACCGTAATTTCCGCCTCCCAAGGGTTCACCGCCGAGCCAATATGACCACCGCCGGTGACCGACGGTATAAACGTGAACTTGATGTCACCCGCTTTCACCGCGGCTGCGGTGTGAAATACCTGAGCCTGGAGACCCGCATGGAGCTTCGCGCTCTCATTGAGGCATGCCACGCAGTCGGGATTCGCATCGATCAGGACATATTTAATCGCCCGATTGATTGGGGATTCCAAAAGACCAAACGTGTGAAATCCATAATTCGCTCCCAGATCTACATGCACATCGCCACTTTTTAACAGCCGGCTGGCAAGAGCAAAATATCCGTAGTCCGCAAACGTCCCTTGTACGAGAGAGTTTGCGACATCCTTGTCCAGGATATTCCCGATCAGCTTTCCCTGTTTAAACCGAATGCAATGATACGGTGAGCCAATGATGGAAGCAAGCAGGTAGGCAATTTTGATACGCCGAAGCGGCTTCGGCAACGCATGGATGAAGCGTTGAAGCGGAAATTTCGATCTCTTAATCTTCATGATGGCACTACTTTACAGGGCAATAACTATCACAATGGGGTCGTTGCTCAGGGTCGTCGCACCTCCAAATCCGCCGCGGAAACAGCCGGCGGCAGCTTTCGACGATCGCGTACCCCGCACCACCCAACGCAAGCCCACCACGACGTCGCTCAGGCCTGCACAATTCGCGAAGTGCAGCGCTATGGTATATAACAGACACGCCAGGACCACACCATTCGAATCGCCCCAGAATTCCTAAATTCTTTGAGAAAACCCAACACTACCCAGACACATCTCTACATATTCCGTCTCCAACATAGGCGCACAAAGTCGACTATGAGAGTGCGCCAAAGAGGTCATGTAGAGCGTGACTTAGCGAGCCTGCGACACATTCAGCACGGGCTTATCCCGTCTTCATCGCACCCCGCCATCCGGCTGCCGCCCGAGCGCCTCTCGGAGTCTACCCGCACAATTGGCCGCCTCGGGCTCGCTACTGCGCGTACGCGGCTGCACTTAACAAGATTGCGAACTGCCCTCACTGTGGACACACGCCCTTACTGCAACTAGGTCAACTCCGTCGCTTGGAAGGTCACGCACACTCGTGATGGCCGCATGCTGATCCCCGACTACGGAAACAGCATACTGCCGTTCATTGAACCAATTCAAGAAGACATTCGGCTCAATCCCAGCGGCAATTTGAAATTCCTGATTGTATTCTATTATGATGGCATTTGGCATAATCTCCGAAAGCCCATTCAGGACCGACAATTCAAATCCCTCAACATCGATCTTCAAGAGGTCGACCCTCGCGATCACGCGCTGTTTGAGGATGGACGACAACGGCCGAATTTCAACAGACGCCTCTTGATCGCCTGATGGCATAACGAGCGACCCGCGACCAGTTTCAAACTCGGAAAAGCGAAGAGTCATAGTTCCGACCTTCTCGCCGGCAGCGCACGACACGCACTCAGCCTGAGACAATCGACGCAAATTATAGCGTAGCAACGGAAACAAAGTCGGGTTCGCCTCGATGGCTATCACCTTTCCCGTGCGCCCAACCCGTTTCGCCATCTGTTTTGCAATCACACCGATGTTTGCGCCAACGTCGACGCAAACGCCGCCCCGTTTCGCAATACGATCGACCATAACGCTAACCCCGGACTGATAGCTGCCCCGATGATAGTTTTGCCAGCGAGCGCGGATGCCCTCCATTTCAGGGGAGCGAAATCCGACCGCTGTTTCATACGCACTAAGAACTCTTCTAAAAAGCGCCTTAAACATCGAAAACTTTGTCACCGCTATTCTTTGAGCCATGTAAGCTTGGCTGAATGACATCCGCACCGTCTTTGTCTGTGAACGCAGTTAGTGATTATGCGCCAGACAAAATGGAGCACGAGCCGAATCGTGTGGTTGCAGTGGTTCCTTCCGAGACAGCAGGACCGCATCCGCACTTGAATCAATGCTGAGAAAGCCTGCGATCCGACGCCGTCGATGTCGGCGATGGTCGTGTTCTCCGAGCCCACCTTTCCGAAGATCATTTCCATCGACTGGAAAATTGCCATCTGCCGACACCACCAAACAGTCTGTAGTATAGTTAATGCGGTCGTTCATTGCAGGCACGATAAAAGAAATCGTCGAATCCTTGTGTGGCGACCCGCTCCAATGAGCCACTTCCTGACAAAGCGTACGGATACTGTTCCATCACATCCACACACACCTCGTTTCCCTGTGATATTTCGATCTGAATCTCGTCGATATCGCCCTTCTTCAATGCGTTCCGAAAACCCATCAAAACGTTCTGCTCGGCTCCCTGGACATCAATCTTGCAGTAGTTCGCCCGCCCTTCGCAAAGTGTCTTAAGTATCCAGTCCCCGTCGACCGTCTCAATAGCGATTCCCTCCGACCGATTTGTCTTCCCAAAATCCGGCAGCAACGAGCCGTCCCCGTCGTCGTCCGACCGATACAGAAGGCCCCCACCACGGTCCTTACTCACTGCCATTCGGACTAAATCAACACTGCTCCCGTTTCTCTCCATCGCATCATGGTTCAATGCAATATTCTTCTCCAGGATGTCCGCAACGATTGGGTCGCACTCGAATGCAAACGCCCTACATTTCGGCACGTGGCAAGCCGCCGTTATCGCGTACAACCCATAGTTTGCTCCGATGTCGAGCACTACCGGCCGATCCGCCTTACAGTCGCGAAGAGACGCAACCATGTGTCGCAAGAATGAAAGTTCCCAATGCCCAAAAAGATCCAACCACAGTCCCACCGTGCTTCTTCGCGAGTAATGATACTTGATTGGGACACCAGAGAGATTGATGTCTCTCGTTCGCAGCAACGGATCACGCGACCACTGACAAAGGCGAAGTAAGTTTCTCGCCAACCAGAGCCTACCCCTCCCGTGCGGAAATAGCGCAGTATACGAGCGGGCGATAGCGATTAACATCCTCATCGCATTCGCGTAGACGCGTCCATTCAACCTGTCGGCAATTTTCATATTTAAAAATCCTTTGCTACTTTGACGATAGCCGCCCCATCCACAATGCGCTTTCGGGCCTCGGCCATTAACATTCTACCTAGTTCAGCAAAACTAACGGACGGACTCCATCCCAGCGCGCGAAGCACCTTCGGATTGCTCTGGAGCCTCTCGAACGGCCTCGCAAACCTCTCATCTCCTTTCACCCATTCCTCAGCCACCAGACCAACGTCCTGAAAGCAAAATTGCACCCAATCCCGCACACGGTAGGTTATCCCGGACCCAACAACACACTCAAAAACCGCATCTTGTCGCACGAGTATCCACAACGCCGAAACCACATCGCCCGCAAAGGTGAATTCCTTTTCGGCATCCAAATGCCCAATCGCGAGAGACTTTTCCATTCCGTGTGCGATTCTAACCGCTGACTCAGCCACTTTCATGTTCAAGTGCCTGCTGCCCCTGAGCGGACTGTCATGGTTGAATAGGTACGCAAAATACACGCGTAGCCCACGCCGGCGGAAATACCGAGCCGCGAATAAAGAGTGATTTCTGGCAACAACATAAGGGCTAGAGAAGTCGAGCGGTGCATTTTCGTCTAACGGCTCCCCCCGATTAACAAACTGCAATCCACTTCCGACAAGCAATACCTTTGCGGCAGGCACCTCACACGAAACGGCGTCCAAAACGGCCAGAGTACCAGTCGAAATCGCGCCGTGATTTTCCCAAAGGAATTCATGATCCACAGATGAAGTCGCGGCAAGGTGAAACACATAATCCGGCAGGAAGGACTTTACGACCGCGCGGACATCTTTCGCATTGCTTACATCGATCCTTATATCGCCACCAGTTCTCGAGCCGCCGCAAACAGTGAGTCCCTCCCTCAAAAGAAGGTTGCGTAGATAGTAACCGTCCTGGCCGTTTGCGCCAAAAATTAACGCCTTCATCCCAAGTCTGCGCTCGTCACAATCTGGACGGTGGGCAACGGAAATATGAATGACGTGCCCGCCTTCAAGATTTCGCTCTCTCTTCTAACGAATTCGTCCTTAAAATGCCATGGCAGGACCAAATAGTAGTCGGGCCGTAGCGCCCGTGATTCCGCTTCGCTGACTATTGGGATTTCGGTCCCAAGAGTTAGCGCCCCATATTTGTCCGGGTTACGTTCGGCCGCCATATCGATCATTCTATTGTCAATCCCGCACCATTGCAGAATCGTGTTTCCCTTGGTCGAGGCTCCGTAGATATGTATTCGCTTGCCTTGCTTTTTAAGGTCCTTCAGCAGCTTAACAAGCTCTTCCCGATGGACATTAATGTGATCCTGGAAATTGCGGTAAGGTTTGTCCGTATCTAATTCCAAGTCGAATTCCGACTTCCGGATTTCTTCAAGGTTAGAACCGTATGCTGGCTTTTTAAAACTGAAATTGTCGAGATGCGTTGCATAACATCTCAGACTGCCGCCATTTATGCTATTGTGTTCGGCATTGAACACCTTCAGGCCCGCTTTTTTCAGGATGTATTCGATCACAGCGAGGCTATAGTATTCGAGATGCTCGTGGCAGATGGTATCGTACGAATTCATAGCAAGCATGGAAGGCATGTAGGACATCTCGAATGTCCAGATGCCATTCGCGGAGAGTATCTCTTTAATCCGACTGCAGAAAGTCACCGGATCCTCAAGATCATAAAACATTGCGATTGAAGTTATTACGTCGCACTTTCGATCACCTAAATGCTCAGTCAGTTCCGCGGAGGGGAACGTATCCTGAAAGACAATCGCGGGCGGGGCGATCTGCTGAGCTATATCCGATGGATCTACACCAAGCCGAGTGAAGCCTGGTGGATAGTTTTGCAAGAGAGTGCCATCGTTGCAACCTATATCAAGTGCAACCCCTTGGGTTTTGTTGCAGATACTCAATACCGATTCAACAATTCCACCAAGATGCTGCCTCATGGTTTCGTTGGTCCCAGACCGGTACCAATATGCCGAGTATAGAACCTCCGGAGGCACGCTATGCTCCATCTGCAGGAGTCCACATGCCTTTTCATCTTTGGTCGGATCGCACCTTACAAGGCTCAGCGGAATTCTCCTGGTCGGCGGGATCTCCTTGCCTGGCTTTATGAATGAACCTTGAAGGTACTGGTGTCCGAGGTCGATAATCTTTGTGAGCGCAGCTGATCCACACACACGGCAGGACTTTCTATGAATTAAGTGCATATTAAAGAGGGTACAGCTGACGTTGACGGATTAGTTCCCAAAACATGACAAAAAAGCGATCGCAATTCTCATCTGTTCAGCCATGTAATCATCTCATTCGTGCTGTGCGACAACGCGGAGTCGATCCCATTGGGTCCTCTGGCGACACTCGTCCAGTCTTGAAGTTCCGAATCCTGAAAATATATTCCAGCCGTATTTGCACTTAAAGGATCAAACTCACCGGCGGGCGGAATTGGCTCCGCAAAAAACACAGGAAGGCCATGCAATCGCAGTGCCGCGAGTGAACAGCTTTTCTCGGATATCTTCCATGGGTTGTGACTAAGGCCAATATCGGCTTCGAAAAAGGCCGCTGATAATTGGGAAAGGAGTACTTCGCCTAATGAGACGAATTTGGCGAGATGCGCGTTTCGCGCGACGACGCCGTTCCAGTGATCTGTGTAGCCCAGTTTTCGTTCCCGTACACAACCTGTTGACCGGTTCCCGTACCAGGAGCAGCTGCAGAAACGGACGGACATTCTCGAACGATGGCGCCGGCGTCGGCCTGGACCAGGGTCTTCGTTTGAAAACTTCCTACGTGCAACCCGTATCGATTCACCGATCCGGAGCCGACGAACAACATGTTAGAGCCCATCGCTGCCAGTTGTTCTTGAGCCTTCGTTGCCGCCCCCTCCCCAATACCGATGACAGCAATCACCGCACCTACCCCAATGATCAGGCCGAGCATGGTCAGGCTGGAACGCATCTTGTTCCGTCCCAGCGCGCGGAGTGCAAGCATGAATGCTGACGATAAATCCATGGAGATGTTCTAATCCTTGATGTTGG
>Ga0207671_10004270_pt1 | contig 13751 bp, 7 predicted proteins | sample KBSC24metaG_FD_184352 | JGI IMG/M metagenome (GOLD analysis project Ga0207671, IMG submission 184352) | Corn rhizosphere microbial communities from Kellogg Biological Station, Michigan, USA - KBS C2-4 metaG (SPAdes) (version 2) | ecosystem: Host-associated > Plants > Roots > Rhizosphere > Soil... | reverse complement strand
AAAAATCGTCACGCTGGAGGGCAATCTCGATTGGGTGCCGGTGCGCGGGCTCCGCGCGCAGGCGTCGTTCCTGTTCACCGACAACCATGTCGAGGGGCCGATCGCGGACCTGTCCAAGCGCAACAACCGCCGCCTGCCCGAGACGCCGCCCTTCGCGGCGCATGCCGGCCTTTCCTATGCGTGGGAGGCATCGCGCGTGCGGCCGCGGATCGGGCTTTCGGCGGATTACACGGGGCGGTCGGTGCTGGGCACGGGCGACTTTCTCGATGTGAGCCAGGGGCGCTACTGGACCGCGGACGCCTTTGCCGCGCTGCGCATCGGCAAGGCGGAGCTGAGCGTCACGCTGAACAACCTCACCGATCGCCGCGCCAACCAGTTCGCGTTCGGCAACCCGTTCAGCCTGAACCTGCGCGATCAGTTGACGCCGCTGCGGCCGCGCAACCTCCGCATCGGGATCACGACGGGCTGGTGACCGCCGTCTCGGGCGCGAGCGGGAAGCGCAGCGAGACGCGCGTTCCTTCGCCCGGCCGGCTCTGCACGACCAGCCTGCCGTTGTGCACGTCCATGATCCGGCGGACGATCGACAGTCCCAGCCCCGCGCCGTCCGAGCGCTGATGATCGGCACGCCAATAGCGCTCGGTGGCATCTTGCGGGTTGGACGCGGCGATGCCCGGCCCGTCGTCGCCCACCATCAGCACGCCGTCGGGGGCGACCAGCACCTCGATCGCGGTGCCCGCAGGCGTGTGGCGGCTGGCATTGGTGATGAGGTTGGCCAGCGCGAGCCCCGCCAGCACCCGGTTGCCGCGGATCGGCACCGGGGCGGGCGGCGCATCGAGCGCGATCGAGTCGCCCGCGGCGAAGATCTGCGGCGCGTGCAGCCCGATCGTTTCCTGCGCGAGCAGGAGGGCATCGAAGGTTTCGAATCTGTCCTCGGCGGCGACTTCCAGCGCTGCGAGATCCTGCAGCTGGGCAACGACATGGCCGAGCCGATCGACCGAGTCGCGCAGCCGGGCGCGGAGGGCAGGATCCTCGACGGCCTCCAGCTCCACCCGGTACACGGTGAGCGGCGTGCGCAGCTCATGCGCGACATTGGCGACGAATTCGGACTGGTTGCGGAAGCTCGCCTGCAACCGCGCCAGCAGGTCGTTGGTGGCATGGGCGAGCGGCGCCACTTCCAGCGGCAGCCCGGCTTCCTCGATGCGGACGTCGAGATTGTGCGGGCCGATCGCCGCGGCCTGCTGCGAGGCATCGCGCACCGCAAAGAACAGCCACGCGGTCAGCGCGCTGTTGATCAGCGGCAGCAGCAGCAGGATCGAGATCAGCACCGGGTCGTAGCGGCGGATGAAGCCATGGATGACGTCGTCGAGGATCGCGCCGGGGCCGGTGCGGTCCTGCGTCACGATCACCCAGATACGGGCGGTGCCGACCCGGACCGGCTGGCTGACGCCCACAAAGGCGCCTGCGCGAAACGGGACCCGCTCGGCAGCCCGCGGCGCGTTCCGCCAGGGCACGAGATCGGCATAGGGGCTTTCGGCGATCGTCCGCCCATCGGTATCGGCGACGGCGAAGGCGCGCCCGTCATAGGGCGAGGCGTAGAGGCGGACCATCGCCGGATCCAGCCGGACGATCGGGCCGTTCGCGCCGCCACGGATGCCAAGGGCGATCGCCCGCGCCTGCTCGGCGAGGATGCGCTGCTCGTAGCGGTGCGCCTCGGTGCGGAGGAACGAGGTGAGCAGCATCGGCAGCGCCACCGCGGCGATCGCGATCGCGCCCAGTTCGAGCAGCAGGATGCGGGCGATCAGCGAGCGCGGCCAGAATTTCATCGCGCCGGTCTATCGCAAGCCGGCGGCGGCGGCCATCAGGCCGCGATATCGCGCATCATGTAGCCGACGCCGCGGATCGTCTCGATGCGCAGCGTCGCGCCCGCGGCCTCCAGCTTGCGGCGCAGGCGATAGGCCTGCACCTCCAGCGCGTTGGAGCCCACCGGTTCGGTAAGGCCGTACAGCTGGTCCTCGGCGAACTGCTTGCTGATCACCTGGCCGAAGCGGCGCAGCAGCAGCGCGGCGAGCTGGCGCTCGCGGGCGGTGAGGATGACGGGGGTCTCGCCCACCGTCAGGTCGCCCGAGACGGTGTCGAAGCGGACATTGCCGAAGCGCAGTTCCGCGCCCGCCAATGCCCCCTGGCGGCGAAGGACCGCGTGGAGGCGTGCGGTCAGTTCGTCGACGTCGAACGGCTTGACGACATAGTCGTCCGCGCCGGCATTCAGCCCCGCGATCCGCGCATCCAATGCGCTGCGGGCGGATACGGCGATCACCGGGATCGGGTCGTTCTGCGCGCGCAGGCTGCGGATCAGCGCGAGGCCGTCGCCGTCGGGCAATCCCAGGTCGAGCAGCAGCGCCGCATAGCGCGCGGCGGCCAGCATCTGCCGGCCATCGGCGAGGTTGGCGGCAACGTCGCTCTGCACGCCGCGTCGCTTCAACGCTTCGGTCAGCGCGTTGGCGAGCGGCTGGTCGTCCTCGATCATCAGCACCCGCACGATTTCATCTTCCCGTAAGCTTCCTGTCAGTCGGGTCCAATAATGGCGCGGTGCAGCATCGACCGCAACGCGCGTGTGTCTGCTATATTGCACCCGTTAGGGGATTTTCGTGACTGGACATACCGTAGAAAGCAACAGCCTGCCCGAAGCCCGCCGGATGGCGCCGCGCACGCAGGTGATGCTGGTGGGAGCGATTGCTCTCGTCGTGGTGGCACTGCTGGCGCTGATCCTGATCGTGAAGGCGGCGCTGACCCCCAAGCCGGTCCCCGATACGCCGGTCCCGCCGGGCGCCTTCCGGCCGACGCAGCAGCAGCTGGCACAGATGCAGTTCGCCACCGTCCAGGGCGGCGCCAATGTCGAGCTGGTGCGCGCCAGCGGCTCGATCCAGGCGGACGGTGACCACAGCACGCCCATCGTCCTCCCCTTTTCCGGCCAGGTGCTGCAGGTGCTGGTCGAGCCCGGTCAGCGCGTGACGCGCGGCCAGCCGCTGCTCCGCATCGCCTCGCCCGAGCTGATCGACGCGCGCAACACGCTGCTCAGCGCCGGCGCGCAGCGGGCGAGCGCCGCCGAGGCGTTGCGCATCGCCCAGGGCAACGTCACCCGGCAGAAGGCGATCTACGAGACCGCCGGCGGCGCGATGAAGGATTATCTCCAGGCGCAAGCGGATTTCGTCGCTGCCCAGTCCGCCGCCCGCCAGGCCGAATCGGCCCAGCGCGCCGCGCAGGACCGGCTGGCGCTGTTCGGCAAGACCGAAGGCGTCGGCACCTCGGCTTATACCGTCTACCGCGCGCCGGTTTCCGGCATCATCGCCGATCGTAACGTCGCGCCGGGGCAGTTTCTGAGCAGCGGCAATGCGACGCCGGTGATGACGATCACCGATCCCGCGCGCGTCTGGCTCGTCGCGCAGCTGGCCGAGAGCGAGGCGGCGAGCATCCGCGTGGGCGATCAGGTGGTGGTCACCACCCCGGCGCTACCCGGCCGCGAATTCACCGCCACGGTCGACAATGTCGCCGCCGGGCTCGATCCGACGACGCACCGCCTGCCGGTGCGCGCGACGATCGCCAATCCGGGCGGCGAGCTGAAGCCGCAGATGTTCGCCTCTTTCACGATCCGCCGTCCGGTCGACAGCGGCAAGGGCGTGCTCGTGCCCGCCGTCGCGGTGATCCATGAAGGCGACACCACCCGCGTCTGGGTGAAGGCCAAGGACGGGCTGATCTATGGCCGCCCGGTGCAGGTCGGCGAGACCGATGGCGGGCTCACGCGCGTGCTCAGCGGCCTCGCACCCGGTGACCGGATCGTCGCCAAGGGCGCGCTGTTCGTCAACGAGGCGGGTCTCGGCGAATGAACCGCCTCGTCGAAATGGCGCTGCGCCAGCGGATGCTGGTGCTCACCCTGCTGATCGGCATGATCGCGGCGGGGGTGCTCGGCTTCCTCAACCTCAACATCGAGGCCTATCCCGATCCGGTGCCGCCGATGGTGGAGCTGGTGACGCAGAGCGACGGCATCTCCGCCGAGGAGATGGAGCGCAACGTCACCACCCCGATCGAGGTGGCGATCGCCGGCCTGCCGCACCTCACCGCGGTGCGCTCGATCTCGCTGTTCGGCCTGTCCGACGTGAAGATCCAGTTCAGCTATGACGTGACGCACGAACAGGCGCAGCAGATGGTGCTCGGCCGCCTCTCGCAGCTGGGCAATCTGCCCAACAACGCCCAGCCGCTGATCTCCCCGACCAGCCCGATCGGCGAGATCTATCGCTACCGTCTCACCGGCCCCAGCGGCTATTCGGTGATGGACCTCAAGACCATCCAGGACTGGGTGCTCCAACGCCGCTTCAAGCGCATTCCGGGCGTGATCGACGTGACCGGCTGGGGCGGCAAGCTGCGCTCCTACGAAGTCCAGCTCGACCGCGACAAGCTGACCGCGCACGGCATCACCGTGCCGCAGGTGCTGGCCGCGATCGGCAAGAGCGATTCGAACGTCGGCGGCCAGACGGTCAATTTCGGCGAACAGGCGGCGATCGTTCGCGGCGTGGGCCTGATCCAGTCGGTCGACGCGATCAACAACGTGCTGGTCGGCACCGCCGGCACCACCCCGGTGCTGCTGCGCGACGTCGGCCAGGTGAAGATCGCCAACCTGCCGCGCCTGGGCGTGGCGGGCGAGGGCCAGGACGACGACATCGTCATGGGCATCGTGCTGATGCAGCGCGGCGCCCAGTCGCTGCCGACGATCAACCGCGTGAAGGCCGAGATCGAGGAGATCAACACCAGCGGCGTGCTGCCGCCGGGGGTCAAGATCGAGCGGATCTACGATCGCTCGGACCTGATCGGCGTCACCACCAAGACGGTGATGCACAATCTGCTCGAAGGCGTGCTGCTGATCTTCATCCTGCAGTGGCTGTTCCTCGGCGACCTGCGCAGCGCGCTGATCGTGGCGATCACCATTCCGTTCGCGCTGTCGGTCGCGGTGCTGATCCTGGTGATCCAGGGCGAGTCGGCCAACCTGCTGTCGCTCGGCGCGCTCGACTTCGGCCTCGTCGTCGATGCGGCGGTGATCATGGTGGAGGCGATCTACCGAAGGCTGGCGGACCGCTCGACCGCGATCTCCGAAGGACGGATCCATGCGAGCCCCGCCAACCGCTTTTCGGCGATCCTGCACGCCTCCAGCGACGTCAGCCGCGGCATCTTCTTCGCGGCAGCGATCATCATCGCCAGCTTCCTGCCGCTGTTCACGCTGACCGGCGTGGAAGGCCATATCTTCGGCCCGATGGCGAAGACCTATGCCTATGCCATCGCCGGCGGCCTGCTCGCGGCGTTCACCGTCTCGCCGGTGCTTTCCGCGCTGCTGCTGCCGGACAAGCTCAAGGAAGTGGATACCTGGGTGGTGCGGCAGATCCGCCGCCTGCTGGAGCCCGCCATTTCCTTCGCCATCGCCAATCGCGTGCTGACCTTCGCGCTCGCGGGGCTGCTGGTGCTCGGCTCCTTCGCGACGATCCGCGTGCTCGGCGTCGAGTTCCTGCCGCATCTGGAGGAGGGCAATCTCTACATCCGCGCCAGCCTGCCGGCGTCGATCTCGCTCGAGGCGGGCGAGGATGCGGTGAACGGCATCCGCAAGATCATCGCCAGCTATCCGGAGGTCGACCGCGTCGTCTCGACGCATGGCCGGCCGGATGACGGCACCGACCCCACCGGCTTCTTCAACGCCGAATTCTACACGCCGCTCAAGCCCTTCGACAGCTGGCCGAGCGGGGTGACCAAGGAGAAGCTCACCGCCGAGCTGCAGGCCAGGCTGCAGGCGAAATATCCGGGCGTCGAGTTCGAATTCTCGCAGTACATCCAGGACAATGTCGAAGAGGCGTCGTCGGGGGTGAAGAGCTCCAACTCGCTCAAGATCTATGGCAGCGACCTCGAGACGCTCGAATCGATCGCCAACCAGATCAAGGCGCAGATGGCGCAGGTGAAGGGCGTTGCCGATCTCGGCATCTCCGATTCGCTCGGTCAGCCGACGGTGCGGATTGACGTCGATCGCGCCGCCGCCGCCCGCTACGGGCTGACGCCGGACGACATCAATTCCACCGTCGCTGCGGCGGTGGGCGGCCAGTCGAGCGGCGACCTGTACGAGAAGTCGACCGACCGGCATTTCCCGATCGTCGTCCGGCTCGACGCCGCACAGCGCGACGACATCGAGTCGATCCGGCGCATCCAGATCGGCGCACCGTCGCCGACCGGCAACGGCATCATCCAGGTGCCGCTGTCCGAAGTGGCGACCGTCAAGCTCACCTCGGGCGCGTCGTTCATCTATCGCGAGCACCAGGAACGCTATGTCCCGATCAAGTTCAGCGTGCGCGGACGCGACCTGGGCAGCACGATCGGGGAAGCGCAGGCGCGCATCGCCAAGCATGTCCAGCTGCCGCCGGGCTATCATCTCGAATGGGCGGGAGAGCTCGGCAACTTGACCAATGCCGTCAACCGGCTGGAGGTGGTGGTGCCGATCAGCCTGGTGCTGATCCTGGTGCTGCTGTTCGCGAACTTCGGCTCGATCCGTGACACGCTGCTGGCGTTCAGCGTCATCCCGATGGCGATGGTGGGCGGCGTGCTGGCGCTGGCGCTGACCGGCACCGCGTTCAGCATCTCCGCTGCGATCGGCTTCGTCGCCTTGTTCGGCATCGCGGTGATGGACGGCATTCTGGTGGTCAGCACGTTCAACCAGAACGTCAACGAGGACATGGATCACACGACTGCTATGGCGGCGACGGTGAAGCACTCGCTGCGCCCGGTGATCATGACCTGCCTCGCCGCCGCGATCGGCCTGCTGCCCGCCGCGATGTCCACGGGCATCGGCAGCCAGGTGCAGAAGCCGCTGGCGCTGGTGGTGGTGGGCGGCATGACGCTCGCCCCGCTGCTGATCCTGCTGGTGCTGCCGCCGCTGATCCTGAAGTTCTCGCGCCACCAGGGTGCGCATGGCCACACCGTCCGTCGCCATCATGTCGACGGCACCCCGACGGAGCAGGCATGATGCGCCGCACTTCCATGATCCCGCTCGTCCTGCTCGCCGGCTGCACGGTGGGCCCGCACGACCTGACCAACCCCGTGCCGACGCCGCCGGCGCAGGCGCCGGGGACGATCGCCCCGGTGAGCGGTGCCGCGCAGCAGCTCGTCGCCGGTGCGGCGGTGGTGCCGAACTGGTGGCAGGGCTTCGGCAGCGCGCGGCTGGATGCGCTCGTCGCCCAGGCGCTGGCGCATAACAACGATCTCGCCGCCGCCGAGGCCAATCTGCGCCAGGCGCAGGAGCTGGCCAAAGCCGCGTCGGGCAGCACCGGGCCGCAGGTGGATGCGAACTACCAGGCGCAGCGCACGCGAATCTCGAAGGCGCTGTCCGGCCCGCTGGCCGACCAGAACGACTATCTCTACACGCTGCATACCGCCCAACTGACCGTCGCCTATCCGCTCGACCTGTTCGGTGCGGGGCGCAACAAGGTCCGTTCGGCGCGCGCAGCGGCGGACGTGGCGGCGCACCGGCTGCATGCGGCGCAGGCCACGGCGGTCGCCAATCTGGTGCTCGCGGTGATCCAGCATGCGGCGCTGCAGGCCCAGATCGAGGCGACGCAATCGGCTATCCGCGACAATCGCGATCTGGTCGACCTGCTCGAGAAGCGCCGCAAGCTCGGCGATATCGGCGAGGCGGACGTGGGCGCACAGCAGACCGCGCTCGCCACGATCGAGGCGACGCTGCCGCCGCTGCTCCGCCAGGCGCAGCACCAGGCGGGGCTGATCGCGACGCTGACCGGCCAGGCGCCGGGCACCGCCGGCGATCTGCCGACCCTGGCCGAACTGCAACTGCCGGCAAGCCTGCCGGTCGCGCTGCCGGCGGACATCGTCGCGTCGCGCCCCGACGTGCGCGCGGCCGAGGCGCAGGTGCGCGGTGCCGCCGCCGATGTCGGCTCGGCGATCGCGGCGCGGCTGCCCTCGATCACGCTCAGCGGCAACGCCGGCGGATCGGCAACCAAGTTCCTCGACATGTTCCAGGACGGCAACCCGTTCTTCTCGATCGTCGGCGGCATCACCCAGCCGATCTTCCATGCCGGCCAGCTCAAGCACCAACAGCGGGCGGCGGAAGCGGCGCTGGACGAGGCCAAGGCGCAGTATCGCGCGACGGCGCTCCAGGCGTTCCTCGACGTCGACGACGCCATCGCCGGGTTGCGCACCGATGCCGAGGCACTGGACGCAGCCGCGCGCGCCGATGCGGCAGCAAGCCGCACGCTGGCGATGACGCGGCGGCAGGTAGAGCTGGGTGCGCTGGGCACGCTCCAGCTGCTCAACGCGGCGTCGGCGGCATCGCAGGCGTCGGTGCAGCTCGTCCAGGCGAAGAGCGCTCGGCTGGCGGACAGCGTGGCGCTGTACCTGGCGTCCGGCAGCACGCCGGCTGGCTTGCAGACTGCGGCCGGGCGCTAACGCTTCGCCTAACCGCCGTCATTCCGGCGAAAGCCGGAATCCATTGGGGCCACCCTAGCGCCTTTTGCTGATCGCGAGAGGCGAATGGATCCCGGCTTTCGCCGGGATGACGGTTGGGGGGAAGCGCCCCGCGCTACTTCCCCGTCGCCGCGACATTGGCGGCGTTGACGTTCCACCCCCGCACCGCAAGATGCGCCGCCGCCGTCACGCTCGCCGGATAGCGCACGCTCAGCACGCGGTGCTGGCCGGGGAGCAGCGAGACGTAATTGTCGCTGTAGAAGGCCGGCAGGATGCGTTTGCCCTCGGCATCGACCAGCGTGAGCTTGGCGTTGAGCACCGGCACGGTGCTCTTGTTGGAAACGGTGACCGCGATAACCTTGTCCTCGCCCTCCACCTTGGGCGTGCTCGCCTGCACCTCCAGCGGCACAGAGGCGAGGCTTTCCAGCGCGCGATAGGCGGTGTCGTCGCGGCCGCGCCAGTAGAAGTTGCGCGAGACCTGGGTGCCCTTGGCATCGGTCAGGGTCAGCTCGACGAGCAGCATCGGGCTTGCGGCGTAGAGCCTGTCGAGCGGCACGTCGTCCAGCGTGGTCACCCGGTTGGCACGCGCATCCACCTTGTCGGTGCGGGCGAACAGCTGGACATTGTCGAGACTGACGACGCGCGTCTTGGCGGTGAGACCGCGCAGGTCGTCGCGCGTGGTGTTGAGCACCACCAGCTGGTTGTCCGGCAGATTGAGCTGGATGTGCACCGGCTCGGCGGCGCTCTTGGCCCCGTAATAGGAGGCTTGGGTGTCGTAATCCCAGCTGTAGATCTGCCAGGTGTTGGACGGCCAGGCGGGGTGGGTCATCCACAGCAGGCGGCCGCTGTTCTTGGTCCAGAGATGGCCCAGGAAGCCCTCGAACATCGCCTTGTGCGTCTCGAGGTTCATCATCTGCGCCTTGCGCTCGAAATCCTCGAAGCTGAGCGGCTGGCCGAACATGCCGGTCAGCGCGGCCATGAACGTCTTGGTGTCGCCGTTCCCGCCGAAATGCCAGTCGTGATAGGCGAGCGTGTCCGACAGCGGCCAGCGATCCTTGGCGGGCATCGTCGCGGCGACCGACTCCAGCGTGGACAGAGAGGGCGTGCCGGTCTCGACCGAGAAGCCGGTGGCGAGATCGGTGAAATAGCCCTCGGGCTTGCGATAATTGTACGGGCCCGAGCCCTGCAGGTTCACCTCGTTCGAGCTGCCGGTGTACCAGCGGGTGCCGTCCAGCTCGCGGATCAGCTTGTCGAGGCCTTCGTTCAGCGTCGGATAGGGCACGCCTTCGTTGCGGCCGAACCAGACGACGATCGAGGGGTGGTTGCGATAGCGCGCCACCACGTCGCGGGCATTGGCCAGGAACAGCGCGGCGTCGTCCGGCTCGACCTGGAAATTCTGGGTCGACTGCCAGAAATCGTTCAGCACCATCATGCCGTTCTCGTCGGCGAGCTGGTAGAATTCCTCTTCGTCGTTGTTGCCCATCCAGTTGCGGATGATGTTCATGTGCGCCTCGCGCTGGAGGCGGAAATAGGGGGCGAGCCGCTCGCGGCTGACCTGCTTCATCGCATCGTCCATGCCCCAGTTGCCGCCGCGCGCGGCGATCTTCACGCCGTTGACGCGGAGCGCCAGATGCGGCTCCGGCAACGTCTCGTCGGGAATGGCGGTCACGGCCTTGGAGGATTCCCCCGCCGGGGTGAGCGACTCGGCCCAGCCGGTGGGGCTGCGCTTCAGCGCCTCGTGACGGACGTCGATCAGCTGCTGGCCGGCCAGGCCGCCATCGGTGGTCTGGACGTTCACCCGGCGCAGCTGGCCGAGATGGTCGAACAGCGACAGGTCGTAGCTCACCTCGCGGATGCCGAAGCGGAGTGCCTTGGTGTCGCTCGGCTGGCCGTTCGCGGCGAGGTCGATCTTCAGGTCGTGCAACGCCGGATCGCCATAGCCATTCGGCCACCAGAGCTTTGGATTGCGCACGGTGAGCTGGCGGAATTCGGCGGGGGTGAAGCGGATCTCGCCCGCGCCCGGCTGGGCGGTGACCGTCTTCTCCACCGTTACGTCGTCGAACGCGGCGCGGATCGTCACCGGCTGGGCGGTGGCGGCGCGGTTCTCGAACGGCACGGTGATGTAGACATCGGCGCTGTCGATGCGCGGCAGCGGCAGGTCGGTCACCACATGCGGGTCGCCGAGCTTGACGTCGCCGGTCGCGAGCAGCTCCACGGGCCTCCAGATGCCGGTGTTGCGGTCGCGGATGCCGGGGATCCAGTCCCAGCCCTCGGTCGCGACGAAGGTGGGGCCGTCGATCGCGAGCTGGCCGCCATTTTCGCCGACGCTGGCCTTGATCGACTGTTCGTGCGGAATGCCGGGGTGCGGCGGCGGCGACACGCGCACGGCGATCACGTTTTCCCCGGCGGCGGGCGTGATCTCGAACTGGCCGCGGATGAAGGCGCCGCGCGTCTCCCCCTGGCGCTGGCCGTTGACCCACACTTCCGAGGCATAGTTGATGCCGCCGAAGACCAGCGTCAGCCGCTTGCCGGCCGCTTCGGCGGGCACGGTGAAGCTGGTGCGGTACCAATAGTCCTGCCGCGCCAGGCTTTCTGGAATCTTGAGGTTGTTCAGCCCGTAATAGGGATCGGGATAGACACCGCGATCGACCAGCGTGGTCAGCACCGTGCCGGGAACGGTGGCGGCATACCAGGTGCCTTCGGGCTTGCCGGGCCTGGACAGCGCGGCGCCGTCGGCGGGCACGCCGGGGGCGGCGGCGAGCTGCCAGCCGTTGATCTGCCAGCGCAAGGGGCCGGCGGGCGCAAGGCTCGGCAATGCCGGCACCGGCTTGGCGACCGGCGGGGTGTAGGCGGTGTCGCTCTGCGGCAGCGTCCAGGGATCCTGCTGGCGCGTCATGCCGATATTGGCGGTCTTCTGCAGGTTCCAGCCGACGCCCACCTGCCACATCTGGACCAGTTCGAAGGCGGGCGGGGCGGCGGCCTCGCCCTGCACTTCGGTCGCACCCAGCGCGACGCCGCGCAGCTGCGCCTGGACCAGTGCCCCGCCGAAGTGCGGCTGGCCCGGCGTGGCCGGTGCAAGCGCGATCCGCGACGCCACCGCCGAGCCGTTGAGCGCGCCTTCGCCGACCTGCTTGCCGTCGAGATAGAGCCGCACCCGGCCGCCCTCAATCACCGCGGCGACATGGCTCCAGCGGCCGGCGGCGAGCTTGGGCGTGCTGTTCACCGCCGTCCCGCTGCCGAAGAAATGCAGCGCGCCGTTGCGCAGCCCCAGGCAGCGGCAATCCCCGGCCGGATCGCCGAACGCGATCAGCGTCACCACGCCCTGCGGGACGACATCGGGCTTCACCCAGGCCGACAGCGTCACCGGCGCACCCGAGCGCAGCAGCGCGTCGGCGCCGCTCAGCGGGCGGTCGATGCCGATGCCGCCAGCGAGGAAGCTGGCATTATACGGCCCGGCATTGTCGGGCTCTGCTGCCTGGACGACGGAGATGGCGAGCAGCGCGGCACCGCCCAGCATCGCACGGGTGAAACTGCGCATCGGATTTCTTCCCCCAAAACTGCACCAGGCACGCCAAGTCGGCGACCTGTTTTTATTCACCAAATTTCGCAATTCAACCGGCGAGAACGGTTCCATGCTTGCGCCCTGGCCACAAATCGACTGTTATCGCAATCAAGATGAGTAGCGGCCGCCCTCCAATCCGCCTTTCCGGGACCAATCTGGAACGCGCCGCGGACCATAACCAGCGCGTGACGCTCCATGCCATTCGCGCGAACGGTTCGCTGACCCGGGTCGATCTCGCCCGGATCACCGGCCTCACCGCGGCGGCGATCGCCAATATCACCAAGCGGCTGCTGGCGGACGGGCTGATCCAGGAGGCCGGGCGGCGCTTCGGCGGGCGCGGCCAGCCGCCGACCAACCTGATCATCAATCCCCAAGCCTGCTATTCGCTCGGCCTCAACATCGATCGCGACCATGTCACGCTGGTGCTGGTCGACTTTCTCGGCGAGACGGTAGCCCGTGCCTCCCGCGAGATCGACTTCGCGCTGCCCGAGCAGGTCGCCGAATTCTACCACGCCGAGGTGGAAGTGCTGATCGCCTCGGCAGGCGTCGACCCCGCGCGGATCGTCGGCCTGGGCGTCGCCACGCCCGATGATCTCGGCCTGATCGAGCTGCCCGGCAAGCCCGATGCCTATCGCCGCTGGGAGCAGACCGATCTCGCGGAACTGCTCGCCTGGCCGCTGGACGTGCCGGTGTTCGTCGAGAACGACGCCGCCGCCGCCGCGATGGGCGAGCTGCAGCTGGGGCTGGGCCTCCAGCATTCGAGCTTCTTCTACATCCTGATCTCCTCGGCGCTGGGCGGCGGCCTGGTGATCGACAGCAATTATTTCCGCGGGGCGACGGGCCGCAGCGGCGAGCTCGGCTTCCTCACCCACCGCGATCCGGACGGCGTGGTGCGGCAGATCCAGGCGCATGTCTCGCTCTCCGGCCTTGCCGCGCCGCTGGAGGCTGCGGGCTATTCCGTGCAGGACATGCTCACCTGCGACGGCGGGGACGCGACGCTCGAAGCGGTGGTCGATGCCTGGATCGAGGAAGCCGCGCGGCTGCTCGTCGCGCCGCTGCTCGCGGTCAACTGCCTGATCAACCCGGAGACGGTGCTGATCGGCGGGCGACTCCCGCGCCGCCATGTCGACAGGCTGGCCGAACGCGCCAACGCGCTGCTGGCCGAGCAGGGCGGCGATGCCCCGGCGCTGGCGCCGATCGCCCGCGCGCAGCTCTCCGCCGATGCCCCTGCGGTGGGCGCGGCGATCCTGCCGTTCAGCTATTTCCTGCTGCCCAAGAGCAGCGCGCTGTGGAAAGACACCGCTGACAGCGCAAGCGCCACGGCTTGACCCTTCATTAAATCAACTGAATAACTTTAATCTTGTGCCCGGCGGCCGCGCGGGGCAGAGGAAAGGCCGCGCGCGTGGCGCGATGGTTCAGGAACAGACCGGCGTGCTGCCGGCCCGTCGGGGAGGAATGTCGGTGGCGATCGATCGCATGGGAAACCAGCCAGCGCGGAGCTTCCGCCGCTGATGTCGAGCGCAACGCTTCCCGTTGCCGGCATCGAGCTCGGCGGCACCAAGTGCATCCTCACCCTCGCGCACGGGCCTGACCAAATCCTGGCGCAGGAAACCGTGCCGACCGAAGCGCCGGAGAAGACGCTCGCCGCCCTTGAGGCGGTGCTGGGCGGCTGGTGGGGGGCGCAGGG
>Ga0207671_10004267_pt1 | contig 13756 bp, 14 predicted proteins | sample KBSC24metaG_FD_184352 | JGI IMG/M metagenome (GOLD analysis project Ga0207671, IMG submission 184352) | Corn rhizosphere microbial communities from Kellogg Biological Station, Michigan, USA - KBS C2-4 metaG (SPAdes) (version 2) | ecosystem: Host-associated > Plants > Roots > Rhizosphere > Soil... | reverse complement strand
ATACAGTAATAACGAACGATTATCCCGCTATTTTAGCTAAATAGTTCATTACGTTTAGCATACGTAATTTTACGTAGTCGAAGTAATAATACAGGTTTAGCGAGAGTTATCTGTAACGCGGTCATCATCAATTAACTAAGTTCAACTATAATGTGCGGGTATCCGGAGAAGGACTGATGACTATTCGTGTTTTGGTGGTTGATGACTCCCTCACCATAAGGGCCATGGTCGAACAGGTACTCAAGGGTGAGCGCGAGCTCGAAGTTGTCGGCATGGCCAGCAACGCGCAGGAGGCGGAAGCCTGTATTGCCCGTTTCCATCCCGACGTGATCACGCTCGACATCGCAATGCCTGGAATGGATGGGCTCCAATTTCTGACGGACGTGATGGAGCGCCACCCCCGGCCGGTCGTGATGGTCTCTTCCTTAACGGGAGCGGGCGCCGCAGCCTGTGACGACGCCTTGGCTCGCGGAGCGGTTTCCTGCTTTCACAAATCGCATATCGTGTCGAAAGCCAAGGAGTTCATCAAGACGATCAAGGCCGCTTATCGGGTAAAGCAGACGCAACCAGAGCGCTTTTATCATAAGAGCTGCCTGAGCTGATCACCGCTATTCGAGCGAGGAATTCCGCATCTTGCAAAACCCCGCCAGCCGAACCGGCGGGGCGTTTGGCAAAATGAGAAATGCCATAAACCATCTCGCTACATCGCCTATGATCAGCCGGCGCAATGGCTTTTTCAAATCATCCAAATTAGCTTCGCGGCGAAGAAGAGCGTCCTTGAACAATCCGCGTGGATTTCATGTTTGTCGCTGGCTTGACATGTTGTCTGGCGAAAGCTCTAATCCTTGGGCCGTCAAATCTCACGGATTGTTGGTCCCGTTCAACCGCTGCAGGTGTGCTCATGTACAAGATCGTGGAGGACCGAGAGCGCGGGCTCCTGCTGATAACTTTGACCGGCTTCTGGGATGATGACGAGGTCGATCGGTATGCGGTTGATCTGGCGAAGGTCGCACGCGGGATGGGTGCTCTGTTTCGCGGAAGGCTGGTAGATTGTTGCGCCGTCAGCGTTCAGTCGCCATCCGTAATGGAACGGCTTCGATCCACGGTTTCGACGCTCGATGGCGTATCAACGTCGTATACGGCCCTCGTAGGCCCAATTGGTCTGGCCCGGATGCAAGCGCAGCGGGTCTTCGCAGATAGGGACAAGACCGCATGGTTTTCAGACGCGGCAGAAGCGCTCGAATGGTTGCTCGCTGAGTGCGGGCGCTAAGGGCTGCGCGAGCCCGGTCGTCCATCGATATCCTCTTTCGAGGGTGCAATTGCCGAGCATTGGCGCGCGCTTCAGTCGCGCCTCCCTACTCAAACGCGCGCAAGCCGATCGGTCGCTACGGCTTGACTTCGGCCAGCGTCAGGCCGTTGTGCCTGTAGGCTGCGGCCTCGGTTAGCACGAAGACGATCCGGCAGACGTCGGTGGCGCTGCGATTGCGCCACAAATGGATCGTACCGCGCTGGACGACGACGTCGCCTGGGCCAAGCAATGTCGTCGCGCCGTCGTCCAGTTCGAGTTCGACCTCTCCCGACAGCACGATTCCGTAATCGATGCTGTTGGTACGATGCATCGGCGAGACGCCACCGGGCATCATATCGACGATCCGGATCACCGATCCGCGCTCGAGCGTCAGCCCGGCGTCGCGCAAGCGGCCGTCAGTCTCGTCATTATTGTCCGCAGGCACTTTTTCAGTGGTCCACAGCAGCGCGAACGCGGCATCCCCGCTCGGGATGATCTGCGTTTCGAAGCGGTCGTCGGATCGCAGGACGGCACGTCCGTCACGATCATGGCCGGTCACGACGCGGCGTACCGGCGGCAGCTCAGTCATGGGACGCCTCCGCGCGCACGACGCGCTGATCGATCGCGCCGAACGCGAGCGCGCCGTCCGGCAGCCGCGCCTCCATCCGCACCCGTTCCCCGAACCGCATGAACCCCGTGCGCGGCGCGCCATGATCGACGATCTCGATGCCGCGCCGCTCGGCGATGCAGGACGAGCCGACCTCCCGATAGCCCGGATTCGAGACGGTGCCCGATCCGATGATTGTTCCCGCGGGCAAGCTTCGGGTCCGTGCGGCATGGGCGATCAATTCGTGGAAACCGAATGCCATCGGCGCCCCATTGGGGTTGCCGAAGCGCATACCGTTCCAGTCCACTGCCAGATCGAGGCAGACCCTTCCGTCGCGCCATGCCCCGCCCAGTTCATCGGGGGTGAGCGCGAAAGGAGCGACGCTGCAGGCGGGTTTGGCCTGGATCCAGCCGAAACCGGTCTTCATCTCGACGGGCGCGATTACGCGGAGCGACCAGTCGTTGAGCTGCACGATCAGCTTGATGCGAGCGAGCGCGTCCGCAGGGGTGATGCCCATCGGCACGACGTCGGTGATGACCCCAAACTCGCCCTCGAAATCGATTCCATCGGATTCTGACGGCAGCGGCACATCCTCATAGGGGCCCAGGAATTGATGCGACAGGCCCTGATACATCAGCGGAAGGTCGGTCTCGATCGGCGGCAGATCGAAGGCCTTCTGCATCAGCGCGCCGTGGCTCGTATAGGCCGAGCCGTCCAGCCATTGCCAGGCGCGCGGCAGCGGCGCCGCCAGCCGAGCAAGATCGAGCGGCGCCCCTTCACCGGCGACGAGCCGTGCCGTGAGGCTTGCGAGGGGCTCCTGAATATCGTCCCAACGTTCGAGCGCCGCCTGCAAGGTCGGGGCGGTTTCCGACGCGTCGAGGTATAGTTCGCCGTCGATCGATACGATCACAAGTTTGCCGTCGGCCGAGCCATTGGCGATCGTCGCGAGCTTCATTGCAGTCCTTCCGTTGAAGCGAGGGTGGCGAGTGCGGAGCGCATCGGGTAGGGCGCTCTCCGCGCCGCTACCGGGTTACGGCGGTGGCTTGCCGGCGGCGAGCTGGCGATGGCTCCAGAGGACTCCGAAAGGCCGTCCATCCGCCTAATCCTCGAAGATCGCGACCGCGCGCGTCCAGCCGGCCGAGGCACCCCTGATCTTGTGGGGGAAGCAGCTGACGGTGAAGCCGTTAGCCGGCAGCGTTTCGAGATTGTGCAGCTTCTCCAGATGGCAATAGCCGATGTCACGCCCGGCCTTGTGGCCTTCCCAGATGAGCGACGTGTCGCCTGTCTCTTTCACCCGCTCGGCGGTGTAGCTGAACGGCGCGTCCCAGCTCCACGCGTCCGTGCCCGTCACCCGCACGCCGCGCTGCGTCAGGTAGAGCGTCGCCTCATAGCCCATGCCGCATCCGATATTGACGAAGTCGGGATTGCCGACCGCGCCGCCGGCAGCGGTGTTGACCAGCACGATATCGAGCGGCTGGAGCGCATGGCCGATACGCGCGAGTTCCGCTTCGACGTCGTCGGCGGTCACGACATAGCCATCGGGAAAGTGGCGGAAATCGAGCTTCGCGCCGGGCCGAAAGCACCAGTCGAGCGGCACTTCGTCGATCGTGATCGCGCGCTTGCCGCCATCCATCGTCGGATGGAAATGCCATGGCGCGTCGAGGTGCGTGCCGTTGTGCGTGGTCAAGGTCACCCATTCGGCGGCGGCGAATCCCGCCTGGTCGGGCAGGTCCTCCTTGGTCACGCCCGGGAAGAAATGGCCGAGCTCGGCCACCGTATCGGCATGCTGCTGGTAGGTAATCTTGGGCCGCATGAAGGGCGGATCGGTGATCACGTCATTTTCGAGCGTGATCGACAGGTCGACGAAACGGCGGGACATGCTTTGCTCTCTTCTCCTGTCGCCGGGCTTCCGGCTATGCCTTGGGGTGTCGCGGCGGGCGAGGGCGGCGCGCAATCCGATCGGCGTGACGATGCTTCCGAGCAGCCCGCCATAGGCCACCTTGAACCCGAGCGCCGGTTCCCAGGCGATCCCGTCCACGGCTGCCAATTCGAGCAAGGCCGCCATGGCGGCGCCTCCGGCCAGCGCCGCCGGCACCGCCAGGACCAGCGCGCGCAGCCCCGGATTGCGCGGGAGGCGGGTGCCGTCGGCATATGGCACTACCTGCCCCGCGCGCAGCTTACGCTCGGTCGCGAGGCCCGGCATCAGCACGCTCATCAGCGTGATCATGAAGCTTTGCGGCACGAAGTCGGCGGCATAGCCCCGCGCGCCCCACACCGACACGAACTCCTGCCCGCCGAATAGGAGCAGGAAGAAGGCCGCACTCAGCGCCATGTTGATGACGATGCTGATCGCGGTTTGCGCGGCGATGTGGCGCGCCGCAGTCATGCCGTCCGTCCGCCCAGCGTCTCGGCGAACCAGTCGGCGATATAGTCGCGCCCGAACGCCATATTGTCCGCGCCGACATGCTCGACCCCGCCTTCGCGGTCGGTGAAGATCTTGAGCTCGCGTCTGGGGCTGTTGACCAGCTGGTCATAGCTTTGATGCGCGTAATCGAGCGCGATCTGGCGATCCTTCTCACCATGTGTGACGAGGAAGGGGACGCGGATCCGCTCCATGACGCCATTCAGATGCATGTCGGCCGCCTTGGCGAAGAAATCGTCCATGTCGCGAGCGCCGAACACCCACATCACATGCGCCCAATAGTGGGGCACCGGATTCTCGCCCTCCCGCTTCAGCCTTTTCTGCTGCACCTCGGCCCAATTGTGGTTGGCGCCCCAGACCGCGCCGCTGGCGAAGCGCGGTTCGAACGCGACCGCGCGCGGGGCGAAGTGGCCGCCGAGCGAAATGCCCGTCATGCCGATCCGCGCGGAATCGACGTCGGGCCGCGCCTCGAGCCAGTCGACCGCGCGCGACGCCCATAACTCGCTGTGGGGCGTCGCCGGCAGATTGTTGAGCCGCAACGCCTCGCCTGTTCCCGGCTGGTCGACGCACAGACAGGATATGCCTCGGCGGGCGAGCGCCTGGGGCAGCTTCGACCAGTAGAGCAGCTCCTTGGAGCTATCGAGCCCGTTGCAATAGACCACGACCGGCTTCGGTCCGTCACCGGGCGCACGGCAATAGAGCGCGGGATATAGGCCCTCGCCATAAGGGATTTCGACGCGCTCGACCGGCTGCCGGCCGAGTGCCATCGCTTTGGCGAAGCAATGCTGGGCCCGGGCGAAGGTCTCGGCGCGTCCAGGATGGCCGTGGCCCTGCATCCGCTCGGCGACCAGAAGGTACAGCGCCGCGCGCTCGAGCTTGGCGGCCGCGGAAAAGGCGCGGCCGCGCGCCTCGTCCTCGTCGGCGAGGCCGATCAACTTGTCGGCCATCGCGACCCATTGTGCGAGGAATTGAGGCGTGCCCGCATCCGCACCGCTCGCCGCGGCGTCGCGGATCGGTTGGCACATGTCGATGATCTCGCCGATCTGCGCGCCGCTTTCAACCGCGATCGCGACTGACAGGTTCCAGATATAATTGGGGAAATATTCGAACAGCGCCATGATTCAGGCCTCGGCGGGGACGAACAGGCCCGGATCGGCATCAGGATGCGGCAAGGTCTGTGGCCCCCCCGTGCCGATGCCCCACTGGTCCATGACCCTCGGTGCAGGCGTGTGCACCTGCGGGACCCAGGTCGCGTCGTCCACTTCCTCCAGCTCGGACGTATATTCGGCGACGAAGCCGTTCGGCGTGACGAAATAACTGAATGTGTTGTTGCCGGCCGTATGGCGACCAGGCCCCCAGCCGATCTCGACGCCCTTCTGCTTGAGCCGGCTGATGCCGCGCATCATGTCGTCGATCCCCAGCATATCGTAGGCGACGTGGTTCAGACATGGCGCGCCCGGCAGGATGGCGACGCGGTGATGCGCGCTGTTGCAGCGCAAGAAGCACATGAAATCGCCGAGCCAGTCGCTCACCTTGAAGCCCAGCACCTCGGTGAAGAACCCAGCCAGCGCATTATGGTCGGGCGAGTGCAGCACGATATGGCTGATCCTGACAGGTATCCCCTCCCACCGATCGAGCACACGCGACGTCCCGTGCTCGACGTCCGCCGAAATCTCGAAGGGCAGGCCGTCTGGGCTGAAGAAGCGGAAGCCATAGCCGCCGCCGAGCGTGGTGAGCGCGCGGGGCGCGAAGATGATGCGGCAGCCGCTGGCGACGACGCGCTCATGCAGCACATCGACATCGGCGACGGACGCCGCCGCCAGCGCGATCACGTCGACCCTGCGCTGCTCCGACTGACGCAGGCGCACCACGTAGAGTTCGTCATGGCCCTCGGTCGCGAAATGGCGCATGCCCTGATGCTCGCCGACGTCGCGCAGGCCCCAGACGTCGCCATAGAAATGGGCCTCGGCATCCAGATCAGGAACGCCATAGCCGACGAAGCGAATTTCAGTAACTCGGGTCATTCCAGTCTCCTGTGGAGCACAGCTCCACGCCGGTTCAGATCGGTTCGGCCGCCTTTGCGAACATCTCACGCGTGGCGGTTGCATTTTCGACGAGCGGCCCGCGGCCGATCTGGCCGAGGCAGATGGCGCGCGATGCTTCGACGATGTAGCGGCAGCGCTCGAAGCGCCGGTCGCGATAGGCGCTGAGCGCAGCTTCGAGGTCGGCGGAGCGGTCGAGTTCCTCCGCGAGCACCATCGCATCTTCGATCGCCATGCCCGCGCCCTGGCCCAGATGCGGCGTGGTCGCGTGGACCGCGTCGCCGAGCAGCACCACGCGCCCCTTGTGCCACTCACCGGTCAGGAACAGCCATTCGAGCGGCTTGTAGACGACCCCGTCATCGTCGCTGATCTGCTCGGCCAGCGCGCGGATTGCGGGCGCGGGAATGGCCGCGAGCTTGTCGCGCATCGCGGCCGCCATGCTCTCTCGCGGATAGCGCGGATTGCCCGGCTCCGGCGTGGTCAGATACATGTACATCAGGTCGTGCGACAGCGGGACGAGGCCGACGCCGGTCGGCCCCTCATAGGCGTGGAGACCGGTCAGGTCGGGAAGCCGGGTGAAATTGTAGCGCCAGACCGATTGGCCGGTGAATTCGGGCAGCGGCGCATCGGGGAAGATGGTCTGGCGCGTCTGCGAATAGAGGCCGTCGGCACCGATTACGAGGTCGTAGCTGACCTCCGCGCCGTCGCTGAATCGCACTGCGACCTTGGTACCGTCATCCTCGATCGTCTGGGCGGTGACGCCCAGACGGATCTCCGCGCCTGCACCCAGCGCGCGGTCTCCCAGCACCTTGTGTAGAGCGGGCCGCGAAATGCCGACATTGGCGGGCTTGTCGGGGACCAAGCGGGGGGTCGGGATCTTCGCGACCGACTGTCCGGTCGGAATGAACACCTCGACATGGTCGAAGCCGAACCCCGCCTCCAGATAATCGTCGATCAGGCCAAGCTCGGTCATCGCGCGGACGACATTGCCCTGTTGGATGATGCCGACGCCGTAGACGGACCAGGTCGGATCGCGCTCGATCATCTGGACGTCGTGGCCGCGGGCCCGCAGCGCGATCGCCGCGGTCAGCCCGCCGATACCGGCACCGATCACCAGGATGGACAAAGGCTGCAAAATCTCTCCTCCGTCGCTCCAGCGACGTTCCTCAAGAACGTACCGGGAGAGAAAGAAAGATGAAGCTGATAATATTTATGCCATGCTATTGATGAAATCTATTGATTGGCTGCCGCGCGATCGCGTGGAACTCTCCCCGCAACCAGTTCAACCCTTCGTCGGTCGAGCGCGCGCGATGATATTGGACCATCTCGCGCATCACCGGAAAATCGAAGGGAAGCGGTGCCGAGCGGATCGGGAACAGCTCCTTCATTCGGATCGCCAGCCGTTCCTGCATGACCGCAAGGCGCATCGTGTCACGCAGCAGCCAGGGGATGGTCGTGAAGGAGGAGGTGGCGACTTCCACTCTGCGTACCTTGCCGAGCAGTTCGAGCTGCCGGTCGGCGAATGAGGATGTCTGCTGGTTGCCGAGTTGCACCACCACATGGCCGGCCGCGAGCACCGCCTCCTCGGTGACGCCTTGATCGAACATTGGGTTCTGGTCCCAGCCGACCACCACATGCCGTTCCTCGAACAGGAGTTCAGAGGGCTGATCGCGCGAGATGAAGTTTTCCGGGGTGATCAGCAGGTCGGCGCGCCCATGGGCCACCTGATCGGGGCTGCTCTCGCTGGGCAAGATTAATTCCAGCCGCACGTTGGGGGCGATTTCGGCGAGGCGTGCGACCAGCGGCACGACGATCGCGGCGATGATATAATCCGAGGTAATGATGCGGAATACGCGGTGCGATGTCGCCGGTTCGAAGATGGTCGAGGTGCCGATCAGCGTTTCGACTTGTTGCAGGCACTCCCGCACGCGAGGAACGAGGCTTTCCGCATAGGCGGTCGGATACATGCGCTTGCCGTTCGCGACGAGAATGTCGTCGCCGAAATAGTCGCGGAGCCGCCCGAGGGCGGCGCTCATTGCGGGCTGGCTGAGATGCATCTGGCGCGCCGCCGCGGACACGCTGCGCAGCGCAATCAGCGTATCGAACGCAACGAGCAGATTCAGGTCCAGTCCACGGAATCGCATGCCATCCATCCCCGCTGATGGTTCGGCGTACCCGGGCCAAAGATCCCCGAGCGCCGAACGTATCACTAAAACAGATGACGATCGATCAAAACAAAAGATTTTGTTGATGATGTTACTGCTGCGACTATGCGGACGGCGAAAAGCATCTGCGGGAGGATAGAATGGGCTCGAAAGGACCGTTTCACGCATCTGTTGGGCTGGCGGCGCTGGCCATTGCGGGCCCGCTCGCCGCGCAGCAAACAAGCGAGACTTCAGCGGCGTCCGCTCTGGCCGACAACGGCCTTGCCGATATCGTCGTCACCGCACAGCGGCGCGCTTCGCGGAGATCCTCACAATGAACGGACGGGAAACCTCTGAATTCAGCATCAACCGCCGCGCGATCCTCAAGGCGGGCAGCGCCACTCTGACCGGAATGGCGGCGGCGGGCGTCGCCAAGGCCGCGCCCCCGCCAATGCGCCTGATCGCGGTCGAGGAGGCCTGGGCCTGTCCCGAATGGATGGACGCAATGGCCTCCGTGCCCGCGCAGGGTCTGGAGGAGGACGAAGTCCGCGCGTTCCGGATGCTCGCGCATATCGGGGACATTCACGCGCGCTTGCTCGACATGCAGCTTCGCCAGTCGACGATGGACCAGAATGCGGTCGACATGCACGTGCTGAGCCTGACCGCGCCGGGCGTGCAGTCGTTCGATGGCGCGACCGCGCTCCGGCTGGCGCGGCTGACCAACGACCGGCTGGCGCGGATCGTCGCGGATCAGCCGCGCCGATATGCCGCCTTGGCCTCGGTGCCGCCGCAGGACGTTCCGGGTGCGATCGCCGAAATCCGGCGCGCGCGGCGCGAGCTGGGGCTGAACGGCATCATCATCAATTCCCACACGCGCGGGGAATATCTCGATGATCGAAAATATTGGCCGTTATTCGAAGCGGCGGCGGAGACGGGGGCGCCGGTCTATATCCATCCGCGCACGCCAAACCCCGCAATGGCGCCGCTGTTCCGCGACTATAATCTGTGGGGCGCCATTTATGGCTATGGCGCTGAGACGGGACTGCACCTGATCCGGCTCATCTCGAGCGGGCTGTTCGACGCGCTTCCCGATCTGAAGGTCGTCGTCGGGCATATGGGCGAGGGGCTCCCTTACTGGTTCTATCGCATCGACCATATGCACCGGAACATGGTGACGCTCGCCAAGCCGCCGCTCCGGCCGGTGCTGAAGAAAATGCCGAGTGACTATTTCAGGTCGAACATCTCGATCACAACCAGCGGCGTGAACTGGCACCAGGCGCTGCAATTCGCCGATCAGGTGGTCGGCGCCGACAATATCATGTTCGCGATCGACTATCCTTACGAGCGTACCGAAGAGGCGGTTTCGTTCATCCGATCCGCCCCGTTGCCGGCTGACAAGCTGGAGCGGATCGCCTTCCGCAACGCGGAACGCGTCTTCGGCATCAAACCGGCAGCCTGACAGGAGTTTCGAACAGTGCCCAATTGGAAGGGTCGGATCGCCGTCATCGGCGCGTGACCCTGGTCGGCGATGCAGCGCATCCGACCTCGCCTCATCTACGATCATAGGTCGTTTCTGCAGAAAATGATCGGGGATCAGATGCCGTCACAAATTCTGTCGCAGCTCGACGAGGTCGACGCGGTTGCATCGGACGACCGGCGGTCACGGCCGGAACGACCCCGGCGGCTGCTGCCGATAGTTTAGCTCTTCCAAGAGTAGAACACCGGTAACGGCCGCGCAGGAGCCGGATAGCCGCGCAGTCCCAGCTCCCGATAGAACTGCCAAGGCCCCCAAACTGAACTGCCTCCGAGAAACCCGGCGCGATTCGGTTCGCGCCAACATCACGCATAGCCGGAACCTGAGGTGCGACCGTTGCGGAGTTAATACATTCGCTCTAGTCGTGCCGTAAGTCCGATTTGTCGGAGAGGATATGAAACTGCATGGCAAAGTTGCCATGGGCACGGGGGCGATCCCGTGGCGGTGGCATTCAGTAAGATGCTGAGCAAGGGTGCTGGAAGTCCGGGGCTCAGCTTCGTCGTGAACGCGTTCTCCTCTGGCCGCTGCTGGACGCATCATTGGCGGCAATCGGAATTGCAGGCAGGTCGCCCGATAAGCATCACAAGGCGCTGCAATTCCTGTCCAAGCGTCTTCGGACGTGCCCGGCCTGACCGAACCCGGGAATCCTGGAAATTTGCTGTCGCGGCCTATCGTACGAGCCGACCAGGGACCTGAAGTCTGCTCGAACATGCTTTAAACAGGGAGAATACCGCAATGCTCGTTTCCCATGTAGAACTGGCCAGCGCTCTCGACGCCGACAAACTGCTCGCCGATGCGCGGCAGATTTCCGGTCTGACCGATTTCGGGGACGAGAGGTTCATCGTTGCGCTGCGCCGAATGACCGAATGCTACATCCAGGATGTGCAAGTCGACCTGGAAGGTCTTCGCCTCGTACGCGACACCATCGTGCGGCAACTGGTCAACCGGGCGCGCTTCGCAGCTGATCTCAAGGCGCACCCAGAAATTCGCGAGGAGGACGTCAGTGATCCGATCGTGATCCTCGGCATGCCCCGGTCCGGCACGACCAAGACGCATCGCATGCTCGGCGCCGATCCCAACCTGCTCAAGACCTTCATGTGGCAGCTGGTCAATCCCGCGCCGTTCCCCGGCTGGAATGGTCAGGGGCGTGACCCTCGAATTGCCGCCGCTCGCGCAGACGATCCGCTGATCGAGGCCAGTGACAGCAATCCCGAGCTGCGCGCTGGCCACCATTATGGCGAGGAAGAAGTGCAGTCCGATCTGTGGCTGCTCGGTCTGACTTTCAACGACAATTTTTGGAGCAGTTGGCGCCCACCATCACCGTCTTATTACCACTATCTGATTGATCGGACTTACCCTTCGGACTGCGACAATCACGAATATGCGGCCGATCTCTACCGGTACCTCCAGTGGCAGCAGGGCGGACGAAAAGGCCGGCGCTGGCTGTTCAAGAACGAGTCGCTGCTCAATTCTGTGCACGACTTCCTGGCATCGCACCCCAAGGCCACGTTCATCCATATCCACCGCGATCCGCACGTCTCGATCCCTTCGCTGCTCAAGCTGGGCACGGAATTCTCGCGACCATATTTCGCCGAGATCGAGGCACGGGATATCGCCTTCACCGTGGTAGACCGGTTCTCGCGCTATGCGCACCGCTACATGGCGATCCGGGATGAGTACCGGCTGGGCGACCGGATCATGGACGTGCAGTACGAACAAATCCGGAGCAATCCGATGCCTGCCTTCCGCGAGCTTTATGAGCGAGCGGGACACGTGCTGACCCCTGAGTCCGAACAGCAGATGATCGGGTGGGAGACTGCCAACGAGCAGGGCAAGCACGGCGCGCACAAATATTCGCTCGCCGACTTCGGCCTGACGGACCGCGTGATCGACCAGTATTTCGGCGAATATATTCGTCGTTTCATTCACCAGAGTTAACCAGACGACCGACTATCGGCGGCAGTCATCACGCTACCGAATAGCCAACCGACGCCGCCTCTCCCGCGTGATCAGAAGGGAACGACATGGTTGAAGACCGGACAAACGGCCAGGCGCAGTGGAGCGCCTTCATCGATACGCTCGCTGCGGGAGGTGCCGAGGTCTATCGCGTCTCGACTCCGGGCCGATCGGTTGAAGAGCAGAGCCAGGTCACCCAGGCGCTGATCTGGGCGCTGATCGCGGAGCTGCAGTCGCTCGCCAGTATCGACCGTGACCATCCGCGCTGGTTGACTCTGCTCAACCACGAGATGCGCCGCTTCAACTCCAACGCCGACAATAGCTACGAAATCGCCTATATTCGTGGCAGCGGCACCTATCGCATCTTTGGCAAGCGCGGGACGACCAAGCTGATGTATCTGCAGGTCGGCGCTGGCATGCTCGGCGTGGGCGATCTTACGCGTCACAAGATGCTTGGAGATCTCAACGTCGACGATTGCGAAATCGCTGATGACGGCACTTTCGAAGTCATCCTCAGCCCCCAACGCCCGACCGGATACACGGGTGCATGGATGCAGCTCGATCCGACGCGCGACGATTCATTTGTCTGGGTGCGGCAGGTCTCTTACGACTGGCTGAACGAGATTGATGGCCAGCTGTCGATCATGCGCCTCGACCAGCCGATCGCCAAGCAGGAGCTCGCCGCGCAGGAGTTTGCGGAGAACCTTGTATTCACCGCCGAGTCGGTGCGTGATGACGTGCTCGCAATGCTTCGGGTGATGAACGAGCAGATCGAGGGCGTCGAGGTCAACAAGTTCGCCGACGTCTCGGGGAGCTTCGGCAGCGCCGGCGTTTCAGGTCAGGCCTATACACATGGCGTGATCAAGGTCACCGACGACGAGGCCTGGATTGCTGAATGCGCGATCCCCGATGGATGCACCTACTGGAGTGTCCAATTGATGGACTATGCCTATAGCGCGCTGAACGGGATGTATGCACAGACCAGTATCAATGGCCATACGGCAATTGCCGATCCTGACGGGCTCGTTCGGATCGTGGTGAGCGCAAGGGATACCGGAGCGGCCAACCGGCTCGATACCCTGGGGCTTGAACGCGTCCAGATCCGCTTCCGCTGGATCGCTTCGTCAGCGCCGTCGATCACTTCGAGGGTGGTGCGGCTCGAAGAGCTCGATGAGGCGCTCCCCGCATATACGGCGCGGGTGACCGCGGACGAGCGCCAGGAGGCGCTGCGCAAGCGGGTAATCGGCCAGCAGTGGCGCCGCCGCTGAGCGGATGGAGTGGTCAGCCTTCCTTGCGAAAACTCAATTGTCGCACAGGGGAAGCCATGGATTTAAAGCTTAAGGGAAAGCGCGCGCTTGTTACCGGAAGCAGCTCGGACATCGGAGAGAGCGTCGCCCATATGCTTGCCGAAGAAGGTTGCGAGCTGGTGGTCCACGGTCGCGACCGGGCGGGCAATCATTTTATTGCAGCCTCTGCTGGCTGACAGGCTTGCCCGGTCAAGAGAAAGGATGATCTCACCCCGGCGCGTGAACTGGGCGCGGATACTGAAATAGTCCTCAATGAAGAATGGGATATTTCATGGGAGCATCCCGGAATTGAAGGATATCGGCGCTATCAGCTGATATTTCCCAGCATCTTCGCATTTTGGTAGAGTAGACGCCATCTTGGCGATGTGATTTTCCAGCTCGTGCGGACTTTCCCAATCCCGAGCCGACTGCGGTGTCAAATCGCAAGGTTCTCAATCATGAACTGCCCGGCAATCG
>Ga0207671_10004263_pt1 | contig 13763 bp, 20 predicted proteins | sample KBSC24metaG_FD_184352 | JGI IMG/M metagenome (GOLD analysis project Ga0207671, IMG submission 184352) | Corn rhizosphere microbial communities from Kellogg Biological Station, Michigan, USA - KBS C2-4 metaG (SPAdes) (version 2) | ecosystem: Host-associated > Plants > Roots > Rhizosphere > Soil... | reverse complement strand
CGACAATGATAACGAACTGCTGGCTAAAACATTTTTTGAAGGGCTGCCAGAGCTATACCGTATACTTAACACCGACATACAAGCTACTTTTGACGGCGACCCCGCTGCAAAAAGCGAGTTTGAGGTGATCAGGGCTTATCCTGGCTTTTATGCCATATCGTTTTACAGGCTGGCACACTCGCTTCATGAATTAGGTATACCACTGATACCCAGGGTGCTTACGGAATACGCACACTCAAAAACGGGTATCGACATACACCCTGCCGCATCCATCGATGAATATTTCCATATTGACCATGGCACAGGCGTGGTTATTGGCGAGACCTGCAAAATAGGCCGCCATGTAAAAATATACCAGGGTGTTACTTTGGGTGCACTAAGTGTAAGCAAAGTGCAATCTCATCAAAAACGCCATCCAACTGTGGAGGATTATGCCGTTATTTACGCCGGTGCGACTATACTGGGTGGCCGCACAGTGATAGGGCATGGCAGCATCATTGGCGGGAACGTGTGGCTCACCAAATCTGTCCCCCCCTATTCAAAGGTGTACCATACCCACGAGGTAAGTTTATTAAAGGAAAAAATTAAGGATTGATTTTTGAAGTTGATTGAGTTGATTATGTTAGATTCAGTTGATTGAGTTCTGCCATTTGAATACCTTTTGCAGACAAATTATAATCGATTTAAACCTAAGAGCAATTTATTCAACCATTCAAACTTAATCAACCCAATCAACTATAAATAAAATGGCAGGGATTATCGATCTGATAGGCAATACGCCAATGGTAGAGCTGAAAAAGCTAAACCCCAACCCCAATGTAACCATCTACGCTAAACTGGAGGGAAATAACCCCGGCGGCAGCGTAAAGGACCGCGCCTCACTTAATATGATACGCAGCGCACTGGAGCGCGGCGACATTAAGCCCGGCACCAAACTGATAGAAGCTACCAGCGGCAATACCGGCATCGCGCTGGCTATGATCGCCTGCCTTTTCGGACTTGAGATAGAATTGATCATGCCTTCCAACTCTACTCGCGAACGCACACTCACCATGGAGGCTTTTGGCGCTAAGGTAGTATTGCTGGAAGGTATCGAAGCCTGCCGTGATTACGCGGAAGAAAAAGCCGCTACCGGCGAGTATTTTTTGCTGAACCAGTTTGCCAATGCCGACAACTACATGGCCCATGTTAAAACCACCGGGCCCGAAATATGGCGCGATACGGAGGGGAAGATCACCCACTTTGTAAGTGCGATGGGGACAACCGGCACCATTATGGGTTGCTCCAGGTATTTTAAAGAGAAAGATCCCAATATTCGTATTGTGGGTTGCCAGCCTACGGACGGTTCATCCATCCCGGGCATCCGGCGCTGGCCGGTGGAGTATCTACCTAAAATTTACGATGCTAATCGGGTTGATGAGGTCAGAGACATTACCCAGGAGGAAGCTACCGACATGGCGCGCAAGCTGGCAAAGGTTGAAGGAATCTTCGCAGGAATGAGCAGCGGCGGTGCGGCGGCGGCCAGTATTAAGCTGGCAAGTGAGCTAAAAGAAGGGGTGATCGTATTTATTTGCTGCGACCGCGGCGACCGCTATTTAAGCAGCGATTTGTTCGGTTAAAGCATAGTTATCAACATTCGAAAGGCATAAATGGCTTATTTTGTTATTAATGTTGAAAAAATATATTAAAAATAATAAAAAATATTAGTCTGGTAAGCCGATAGAGTTTATATTTGTGCGATTCATTAATTATCAATCTAAAACAAAAACTGCGTTCTTTATGGTTTAATTATGAGTTCAGTTAATTATTGAGAAGAAAAGAGAAGGCCCCAAACTTTCTCTTTTTTATTTTCCCATAAATATATAAGCGCTTATATAAAAATATATAAGTACTTATGGAAAAATATTAAATAAGTTGTCGAAGCCCTTGAACCGGGCGGTCGATGATAATAAGCAACTGATTACTTAGATACCTGCTGGTGTCGAAGATCAAACATTTAACCTGGCGGTCCTTGTTGATCTCTTCTTACACTTCTTGCACCTGAAATCGCCTTCACCTTTAGTTTCCCAATCGTGGTCACATTCAGGTGTCAGCAGTACGTTTGCAAAAAATGCAATTACCATTAAGGTTATTCCTATAATGATCCAATCCATTGTTCAAATTATTTATGATTCGACACAATTAACTTTGATGTCGTGCCTCTTATATTCAAACAATTAACCGGAATAAGTGTTTGCAGTTTTTTCAAAAAAATTTAGCCTACTGATTTTCAATGGGAAGCCGCTTAAAACCGATGCATTTGTCTACGCTATTCAATAATTCGTTCGGTCGTAGTTATCAATAGCTTGTCTTTGTCCCGCCATTTAACCCATCCTACAATCTGATTATTTTCAGCTACTTGCGCCCAATAATCTTTAACTACGACGACATGTAATGCATACTGACTGGAGATGTTAACCGACTCCCATCAGGCTGGTCATATATCGCCAGATCATTATTATCATCAATGTCCAGCACCCCGATCGAAGCAACCCGCTTCAAGTAGTGCTCCCAAGTTTCAAAATGAGAATTACTGCCATTTCGCTTTATTATCACAGTTATTTGTTTAGGTTCTGAAACAATAACTTCATACACTGGACCACTATGCCAAACTACCTTAAATTCTAATTCGGGACCGGATGGACTTCCGCCACTTTCGATAGAAGCTTTACTCTCCAAATCGCTGCTTCCCCTTAACAACAAATGCGGATTCAGGGAACGTCTTAGCTTGTGGGTTCTGAATTCATAACTCCCCCGGCGCTCGCCATCCTTGATGCGTACTATTCTAATAGTGTCAAAAGCCTTTGTGTGCTGTGAAGTATAAAGGGGTATATTTTCCGCCTTTGAAAATATTAATAATCCGACTCCAACTGGGTCGATGTCCGCTTGCTGTTTAAGGTCACGAGTATAAAATTTTTGCTGGCAAGAAATCAGAAAAAATATTGGAATGGTGCATATCAGGATCTTTCTCATATGGATAAGATGCAAATATCACCCATTTCCATAATGAAGGGATGAAATTTCGTGTTTACTTATTTTGAAACATCGTGCGATTCGTAATGTTGCACCTTTTCTTCAAATTCTAACAGGATGCCGTCGTCTTCGGGATAATATACGGCCCTCTCACAGTCCTCGCCTGCAAATGCCTTTATTGCAGCTATATCTTCCCATTCCGTTACGGTATGAAAATGACAGCAATCTGCCGCCATTTGTTTCCATACTTTGATGGAGATATTGCCCGGTGTTTCGCGGTATTCCTTGGTACCATCGTTTAATAAAAAGTCGAGATACTTGTCCGCGTTTTCAACGGAGGTCCTTCCATGCCATACTCTTGTGATCATGATCGAAGTAATTAGAATTAATACTAATGATTAACAGGAATACAGGCTTTTTGTGTACAGGTTATTTTACCAGTTGTGATGCTATCAATTTTTCCAATTGATCAAGGCTTTGCTCAATATAACTCATATCGCCTGATATTTTTGAAACGGTAATGCCACCCTCTATCATAGCGATCATCAGCGAAGCGAATGCGGCTACATCAGTGCCTTCTTTAAACTCGCCCTGCCGTATGCCCTGGTGTATAATGGCCGAAATACTGCGGTGCCAGCTACCAACAGCTTCCGTTACTTTTTTCTTTAACTGCGGGTGGGTGTCGTCTGCTTCTACACCGGTATTCACGATGGAACATCCTGCTGATAGTGTGGGATTAAAAAGCCCTTTGCGATAAATAGTAATATAGGCCTGTAGCTTACCCAAGGCCGTCGTATCGGTGCTTTGTGCCGCCCTTACCCGCTGTATCATGCGCTGCAAATTGAAGTCGAACGCCGCGAGCGCTACCTCGTCCTTATTCTCAAAGTTACCGTAGATAGCTCCTTTTGTAAGGCCTGTGGCTTCGGTCATATCTGACATAGAAGTGCCCGAATAACCTTTACGGTTAAAGATCGGCGCTGTCTTCTCTACAATAAATTCCCTGGTTCTTTCCGCTTTTCCCATATACAAAAGTAAACAAAATATACCAAAAGGTATTAATAATTTATTACAGGTAAAATACTGATACTAAAATGATAATAAGCAGCACACCAGTGAAAACATAGCTTCCTTTGCGTGCAAAGTTCAACGTCCATCCAAAGGCTCTCGTCCGCTTGGGTACAACCGTGCGGATATCATCTTTATTAAAATAAAAAACGCCCCATTTGTAGTTTGCGGGATTATCTACCGGCTCCATAATATTTTTATTTAAAGTTGATTGGGTTAGATTAAGTTGATTAGGTTAAGGATACCTTTAACTCAATCAACCACTCTCTCAATCAACACAATCAACTATTTACCACTTTTAAGTTTATCCAACTTCCCTCTCGTATCCGGATTCTCCTTTAGCTTTAAAGCTTTTTGAAAATATTCTATTGCCTTTGCTTTGTTTTCCTGGTCGGCATAATAATCGCCCATGCTGTCAAAAACATTGAAACTTTCCGGATAGTTCTTGATATTCAAAGCAAACATCGTATAGGCCTTATTGGGCTGGTGATCCCGCAAAAAGTAGTAACCCATTTGGTTGATCTCATCTTCCGATGGTAATACTTTGTACCCGAAATGCTTTGACACTTCGGCATAGTGGGTATCATATATCGAAACGATATCAGCTTTAGGGTCATCATATATCTTATATTGGTCATCATTTGAAAGCTTATTAAAGGCGAACAAAAACCGCAGGGCATTATATTCCGCAATAAGCGGCACCGAGCCATGGCTATCGTCCTTATGATAGCTATAGGCGAACTGCAGTCCATTTGCGGGAGCATTGTCCTGTAATACATCCTTTAATTCCAATATCGAACGTATATGAGCTGTACCACCAGAGGTGTCCCTTCTCACCTGCAAGGTATCCATCCCGCCAGGCATCGTGTTGGCAATACCCAGGTATAACGCTTTGCCTTCAAACTTCTTTTGCTTCATCACCTCGTGTGCCTGCATCAAAAGTTTTTTACTATCCCACCACATGCTTGGGTCGATGGCCACATAGTCGTTAAACAGGTTGGTGTGATTGATCACGATATTCATTACAGTTAGTCCGCCGAACGAATGACCGATCAGCACTTTATAAGGCGCAGTTGGGTATACCGAATCAATATGCGGTATCAGCTCCTTTTCGATGAACGAGGTAAATTTCTCTCCTCCTCCTGAGGTCTTGAACATATCAACCTTTTTACCGCTTGGATCAAGCAGGGAGTTGGTAGGTGTCAGGTCCCGTGTACGGTCGGTATTTGGTATCGCAACCACGATCATTTCGGGGCAAATCGTATTGCCGTTCACTTCGCTCAATTGCTGTACCATGCCAGCGACTGACGCAAAATGCCCGTCGCCATCCAGCAGGTAAACCACCGGGTAGCGTTTTTTTGAATCCGCATTGCCCGCCCCGTTTGGAAGGTATATCCATACCTGCCTTTTCTCGCCCAATATTTTTGATTTAACGCTGTCGGTTTTGCCCATTACCACTAATCCGTTCTTAACCGTTTGGGCGTTAGCAGCAGTGATCGTGATCAGCAGAAAAAGAGAGATAAATAGCTTCATCGTGAATAAATTAAGGTAATAACTAAGTTATCACTTTTTAACAATCCATCATATTATTATTTTCCTGTTAACGGGATGATCGCCCTGCTTGAATTTAATTGCTTGCGATCCCTTTAAACCTTTTCATTTTGCTATGGTCGAAATGATAGGAAGCAGCAAAGAAGAAATATTAATCAGCGCTGCACCGACAAAAATTTTAATAACGCTAATAAAGTTCAACCATGAAAACCCGCATTCAAAACATAAAAACCGACCTGTACCACGTATTTGTTGCAGGCAACGCAAAAAGCCAGGAAATAGCCCGCGTATGGGTGCTTGTAGCCATTCCGGTAATGTTCGCCATATTTGTTATTGGTCACTTTCCTTTATAATAATGGCAACAAATACCGCCCTTGTGTGTTACTCTTAAATCTAACACACTATTATGAACGCATTGAACAGGATAAGGTCGATCAGTTTTAAATTTGACGACCTACAGCAGGATACCTTCAAAAAGATATTTACCAATATTGATCAATTTGGTGTAAGGCAGGGGGTGGATAAACTCGGGCTGGACAGGTTTATCGAGCAATGTGCCCGCATGGCCGCAACCAGCGGCGTAATATCAGGCGGTGGTGGCGCGCTTACTATGGCCATCGGTATTCCGCTGGATATGCTGAACATGATCGTGCAGCAATTCAGGGTTACGCTGGGTATCATTTATCATAACCGTGGTACCTACAACATCGGATTTGACGAATTTGTATCCATCCTGGCAGGTGTGTTCCAAATAGAAGCCGGGGTAACCATCACCAAAACCATTATGGAACGTATGGCAGAACGTACCATGATGCGATTAGGTACCCGCACAGCCGGCCGGTTGATCCCCGTGGTCGGTGCTTTGATCGGTGGCACAGCTAATTATATGTTCATCAAACGTGTAGCCGAACTGATCAAACGCATGCAGCCAAGATACCAGCCTATTATTTATGTGCCGGTAGATTGATCTATTTAGAATCCCACTTAAACCATTTGATGCCAAGCGTAGCGAAAACAAGCGTATAGCCAAGGGTGAGTAAAAGGGAAATATTGGTATGATTAGTCCATCTGGTATGATCCAGGCTGGCAGTAAGTAAATTGCTAACTGTTCCATAGGGCGTCCAATCAGCAATTTCTTTAAGAGTGTCGTTGATAAGGCCCGATTCTCCAAGCATGCCCACTAGTATAAATGCGAAATAGATAAGCCTGGCAGTTGAATTTACTGTTTCGGGGTTTTTAATGCGGCCAACAATAACTTGCCCAAGGCTAAGATATACTGATCCGCAAACAATGGCCATGATAAAAGTACCAGCGTATCCACCAAACGGCAAAGTAATTTGATCAAACTGGTAGCCTGCTATAAAAACAACAACCACGAGCACCAATATAAGCGTTAATTGTACAAGCAGCCTGCTTATCATAATTGTCCATAGAGGCAGCGGGGATACACGTAAACGTTGAAAAACACCTTTATCTCTATCGCGGGCTATTGAATTTGTATATCCCATAAGACCAATAGCGATAAGGCCAAGCGTAATGGCGTTTGAAAGAACGAATGCCCCTCCAGTTTTATAAATCACGCCCTTCCAGGTGAACACAATAATCATCGGCACCAGCAATACCATAACCGAGGCACGCCTGTTGCGCCATAATGTGGTATAATCAGCCTTTAATAAGGCTTTCATTACCAATGATGTTTTGGGGATGGATACTTCCATTTTTTACAGGTTTTATTTTTTATCAGTAATATTAAACAGCGTAATTTTTATCTAATGCGTCCCTCAAAAACTTGAGATCGCGTAAAAGGGCGCCCCGGGTAAAATACAGCACCGGGCCTAAAAAGAAATAAAGGGGCCGCAACTTATAAGTGATATGACAGGTTATCCGGGTGCCTTTTTCAACCGCGTCAAAAACGAACTCCCATATCGCCTTTCTAAACATCTTCGACTCCAAAAGCTCGATCTTGCAGCTTTTGCCCTCTACAACTTCCAGGACCTTGTACGACATTTTCATACCCGAAGGGGCTATCGTATCAAAGGTAGGTCCATTGGTTCCATTACCTGTCGGTATCATTTCCTTAACGCTCCTGTCCCACTTGGCCAGGCTGGATGGTTCATAGAAGAACTCCGTCACCTGTTCGATATGCTGTGGGACCACAATTTCTGACTGTAAATGCATTTTCTTTTATTTTGATTTAACCATAATCATTTAGGCCCTTACGTCGCTGCCCGTCAGCGCGATAAACACATCCTCAAGGGTGATCTTACCCCTGCGCGATACCGCGATCACTTCAGGGTCATTCCTGTGTTTATCTATGAGCGACTGCGGCGTGCCGGTAGCGATGATGCGCCCGTGATCGATAATACTGATGCGGTCGCACACGGCTTCGGCTTCTTCCATCGAGTGAGTAGTAAGCAGCACGCCATTGCCTTTCTCGCGAATGGCTTCAATCCGTGTCCAAAGCTGCCGGCGCGATTGCGGGTCGAGGCCGGATGTAGGTTCATCCAATAAAACAAGCTTCGGATCATGTATCGTTGTAATGGCCAGCGAAACCCGCTGCTGCTGCCCGCCTGAAAGTTGCCCGAACTTTTTGTTCTCCGCATCCGCCAGGTTAATCTCTTTCAGCAATTTCTGCAGCTTATCTTTGGTCATATCTACCCCATAGATGCTCCCAAACAATTGCAGTATTTCAGAGACATTCAATTCAGGCTGAAAGCTGGTGGCTTGCAATTGCACCCCCATGGCAGCACGTGCATGTAATGCCTTCTGTAAGGTATCGTATCCCGCTACGGTTACTGTGCCCGAATGCTGTTTCAGCAAGCCCTCCACGGCGCTTAGTGTGCTGGTTTTCCCGGCGCCATTAGGGCCAAGCAGGCCAAATATCTCGCCCTGTAATACATTGAACGAAACATTATTGACCGCCTGGAAAGCTCCATAATACACATTCAGATTGTCAACCTGTAAAATATTGATTTGGGATGATGTACTCATTTATTATCGATAGGTTTTTATAAATAACGGCGCAAGTTTAGCCAATTGGCGGTCTCCGCCAAATAACAGGCGACCGAACCGGATAGTTTCTTCGGTAAAACTGTAAATTAAGTCGGTAAAATTGATCTCAGCGTGATTTTTTGCCTGTAAGCACAATGATTATTCCGCCCACCAATAATATGGCCCCGATATAAGGCGGCCATCCAACGCTTTCCTTTTTATCAACAGATAGATGTATGGGGCCGGCGTCTATCAGTTTTTCCTTTTTAGTATAACTAAAGCCGGTCCAAATGAGCATTGCTGCCCCAACGATGATCAATGCTATTCCCAAAGTTCTGTTCATGTGGTGATAATTTAGATAGGTTGGTTATTAAACTAAGGCCTTATCGGTTCTTTTGCTGGTGATGGTGATTAACAGGCCGCCAGCTACCAGTATAGTACCCACGTACGGGTTCCAGCTGATGGAATCATGCTTTTTGGGGGTGTTGTGATAAGTGATGTTACTGTTATCATCGTTGGTGGCCACCATCTTCTCCTTAGGTTGAGGCGTGGTAAAACTTGTCCAAATCAGCATCGATGCGCCAATAACCATTATCGCTACTCCAAGTTTCCTGTTCATGATATAAATATTAGGATAATAAAACTAATATCAGCTAATTTTTCGTATTTCCCGCACCGTCAGCCTCATCATTAGATAACGCAACTGCAGCGATTAGGCAAAACCCGCTATAATAAAAAAGATTTGTCATGAAAAATACCGTGAAAACACGGGTTTTTTGGTGAATTAATATAGTTTATGTTTGTACGTGCCCAAACTTCTATTATCGTAATATATGACGACATTTGCCATACGCTCCCACAAAAATTCCGAAAAAGCAACCGCTTATTTTTATAAAATGCATTCTGAACTCGACCTGGAAAAATATAAACTGGATAAATACCAGGAATTATTTAAGCTGACCAGTTTCCAGAATATGCATGATGCCGACCTGGCCTACCATAACATCTACTTTAAATGCGCGGAAAATGCCAGGACAAAGGAAGCCCTGCTCAATTGCCTGGAACAAGAGGAAAGATTATTAATCAAACACCCGAGTGCTTTTAACCCCGATACTTACCAAACACATGCACTCAATGCCATCAACGAGATAAAACAACTGCTGAAAAGCGGCTCGATGGATCATTTATACAATTAGTTATATTATGACTACTGCTTGTCTTATAATTAATTTTTTAGTAATATTGTATTGAACATTTCTTTTTGCTAATATTTTTACAGCAACACCCTATAGTTGTAACAATATTTTGAGAATCAAGCAAACAATATTGCGTTTAATGCAATTATACTTTCTGTAAAAACATCTACCTATGAACAAACTTGTAGTAATTGACGACGACCCAATCAACCACTTTTTAATGCAGCACATTCTGCGTGGTGATGTCCATTTTGACAGGACCACTTATGCCCTGAATGGCGATCTTGTACTTGATTATATTGAGGAAAATAAGGACAGTGCGGAAAAACTCCCTGATGTAATATTCCTTGATCTGAATATGCCGCAATTTAGCGGATGGGATTTTCTGGACAGGTTCAAACAGCTCTATCAGACCGTAACAAAGGACATCAAGATATTTGTCATGACCTCATCTATTATACCGGCCGACCGTAAGCGTACCGAACAATACCCATTTGTGAAGTCGTTTATCAACAAACCACTGAAACAGAACTCGTTCAGAGACATCAGCCAGGAAGCATTTGCCTGATCTGTAAGCTAAGCTGTATTATTATATTGTTGTACGTTTTGCAAGGTGTCCACCTTTTTATTGGCGGCTTTTAACATTTCGTCAATTTCCTTTGAGCTCCGCTCAAGCAGGTTGATACATTCCACGCGGTCTTCGGCGTTTTCAGCATTTTTCAGCAGGTCCACCAGGCTGATCACCGAACAAAGTGCGCGCCTTACCTCGTGCGAGTTTGACCAGGCAATTTCGTGCAGGATGCGGTTTTGCTCGTTAATTTTTTCCTGGTGTTTAATCAGTTCAGTAATGTTTGTAGCGATTACCAGCCTGCAGGGTTTGCCATTGAATTCAAGATTGTAGGAAACGATAGAGACGTGTAAAACCTCTCCGCCCTTTTTTAAATGCTTCCAGTTTGATGGCGTTCTTACTTCTGCCTCAAGGGATTTCAAACTTTCAACCAGTTTTTCCACCTCGTTTTGCGGGCGGATATCTTTTATCGTCATCCCCAAAAATTCCTGTTGGCTATAGCCATATATTTCAACCGCCGCTTCATTCACCTTTACAAAATGCAGGGTGCCGGTATGATAAATCCACATGGGGCTGGGGTTCAGTTCAAAAAGCTTGCGGTACTGCTCCTCCGATTTGCTTAGCAATCGATGCTGCCTTTTTATCTGGAAATAAAGGATTACAGCAATAACACAAATAAAAGCGAGATCATTAATACCCCTGCAAACATCCTGGGCATACGAACTCAGGCGAACAGTGAGCAGGGAAATAGCTCTGTCGCTAAATAAAGCCCAGCAGATTCCGGTTAATAAGAAACCTATTGGGATCTTTACTGATCTTAATTTCGTCATAGCATTGTGCGATGGATAAGCGGGAAACGATTAATTGGCATTACCTATTATACGTTCGAGATTGACAATATGTTAACCATAAAGCAATAATTTATTGATTTTTTGCACTTAGGCGAAAAATTGGGACTACCCGGCGTTTTCCACTTCAACTTCTTTATCCGCACTGCTATTTTCCGTAGCTGTCGTCTTCTCCTTACGGTACTTAGATAAGTTGATAAGCAACACGCTGCCCAGTATAATTACTAAACCGGTGATCTGCATCAGCGAAATATGTTCATGCGCGAACAGCATACCCAATATAACAGCGATCACCGGGTTTACGTAAGCATAAGTGCTTACCTGCGTTGCGGGGCGCACCTGCAGCAGCCACACATAGGCGCTGAATGCCGCTATCGACCCAAAAACAATAAGGTAGGCTAAGGCTAGCCAGGCATGTAAAGGAACTTGTTGCAATTGCAGGTTATTAAATTCGTGATTAAGCAGGCTGCCGGGTATAAATATCAACCCTGCAATAATCATTTGCCAGGCTACGTTGACCATGGATGAACCCTCCGACGGGTTATGTTTAGAATACAGCGAACCGGAAGACCATGCGATGGACCCGATAAGCAGCAATAGCATTGAAGGAAGTTTTGAACCAACGGATGAACCCGCGAACATGCCGCTCAGCTGTTCGCCAAAAAGCAGTATCACCCCGGCAAAGCCAATGATAAGGCCAGCTATAGTCGATCTGTTACGGAGGTTTACGCTCCAGTTCTGCCTATCCAGCAATACAAACCATATCGGCGCCGACGATACCAGGATGGCCACCATGGCGCTTGGCAGGGTTTGCTCCACCCATATTACCACACCATTGCCGCCAACCAGCAGCAGTATGCCTACGATGGCCGAGTTGATGATGCTTTTGCGGATAAATATCTTCTCGCCTTTAATAATGCACCAGGCAAGCACCAATACACCTGCCGTGATAAAACGCATAGCACCCAGCAGCAATGGCGGGAAACCGTGGATAGCCATCTGTATAAAAAAGTAGGTCGATCCCCAAACGATATAAACGGTGGCGAATGCGAGGATGACCAATAAGGGCGAGGCTGTTTTACTGGTGTTGGCTGTCATGATGTATTAATTTTGAGGTATAACCAATTGTTGTTGTTCTTTAACCGTTTCGAGCACGATAGTGGTGCGTGTGCTCAGCAGGTTGGGTATATTGCCGAAATCGTTGCGCATCAGGTGCACCAGCGAAGCCGAATCATAGGTGCGCACTTTTACCAGGTAGCAATCATCGCCGGCAACGTGATGTACTTCCTGCACTTCGGGTATTTTGGATAATGCTATCGCGGTATCATTGCAACGGGGACCATCGGAAGCCTTCAAGAAAATAAAGGCCAGCATTTTTTGCTGCAGTGCCACCGGGTTTATCCGTGCTGTGTATTGCTGTATCACATTTTTTTGCTCCAGCTTTTTAACACGTTCCAATACACCGGAGGGGGCCATGCCCAGTTCGCGGGCCAGGTCGGCATTGCTGATGCGGGCATTATCCTGCATCAGGCGCAGGATATGCAGATCTGTTTTGTCCAGTACAAGTTCTGTTTCAGTAATCATACAGTAAATGTATTCAATTATAGAACATCATTCAAAATACTATTACAAAAAATGAATTTAATTCGACAAAACCACCACTTACGTGTTTAAACGTTTAAATTAGATAAAGAAGGAAATGAAAACTTTATGCTTATTTCTTTTGATCGTGAGGTTTGAGAGCAGGAGTTTCAACTGTTTCACATGAAACAACGCGAAGCAGGTCAAATTGCTAATTAAGCAATTGATTATCAATTCAATAATTATCAAAAAGTTAATTTTATCACTGTTTCACCCGAAAAGTGAAACACTTTGAAACACCTGAAACAGCAGTTATCCGGCTTTTTTGGCGCTCTTTAATTCATCCAGCTGGATCTCAAAAACACGCATACGGGCTTGAAGGATATCCACCTCGGTACGCAGCATTTGGATCTCGGTAATGAGTTTAGCGGAATCGGGTTTGTTGAGCTTTTTTTCGCCGGTGCCGATGATGAGCCATTCGGGCGAATATTTTAATTGGAAACAAAGCTTACGGATCAGGTAATAGCTCATTTCCTGCTTTTGGTTGATCACTTTGCTGATAAATCCCTGGTCCACACCAATAGCATTGGCCAAAGCAAGCTGCCCGCCATGATCTTTTACAATAATCTTTAACCGTTTTACTATTGCGTCGTCAGACATCGTGCTTTTTTATTTGCAACAATAATAATCAAATCGGGCAATAAAAGAAATGGATATCGCCGATCAGTGGCAGATATCCATCAATTTTAGTTCAGTTTAAAATGAGAGGATCTGTGATGCCCTTCTGGGGCTGTTTTATGGTAAGGTACCAAGTCTGTACAATTTCTCTTATGCCTCAACCGGTTCGCCAACTGATTTAAGCTGGTTTACGCTGATGAGCAGGGAACCAAGTTTGGCATAATATGCCGCCAATGCGATTTCCCTGTTCTTATAATCTTTTATCAATTTATC
>Ga0207671_10004261_pt1 | contig 13769 bp, 9 predicted proteins | sample KBSC24metaG_FD_184352 | JGI IMG/M metagenome (GOLD analysis project Ga0207671, IMG submission 184352) | Corn rhizosphere microbial communities from Kellogg Biological Station, Michigan, USA - KBS C2-4 metaG (SPAdes) (version 2) | ecosystem: Host-associated > Plants > Roots > Rhizosphere > Soil... | reverse complement strand
GAAGATCGAGCCCTTGCTCACGTCCGGCGCGACCACGGCGCGGGTGACGCCGTCGGCCCGGTTGATCGCGATCGGCGTCGCGCGCGGGTTGACGGCGGGCGTCACGTCGAGCGCGGCGTTGAACGGCGAGCTGCCCGCCGCCGCATCGTTGGTCACGCCGACGCCGTCGACCTCGACGATGCCCATCCGGGTGAAGCCGGCGAAGATGCCCGGGGTCACATAGCGCCCGGCGGCATCGACCACCGCCACGCCCGCCGGCACCGCGACACCACGGCCCGCCGCGACGACCTTGCCGCCGCGCACCACCACCGTGCCGCCCTCGACCGGGGCCGAACCGTCACCGATCACCAGCTTGGCATTGGTGATCGCCACATCCTGCGCCATCGCAGGCGCCGCGAGCGCCACACAGGCCGCCGCGGCGAGAAACAGGGTCTTCTTCACTTTACGTCCCCCTCGCCCGGCTGGCCGAGCTCGAAATCGGAAACCGGACGGCGCTTGGGATCCTTGGCGTCGTAGAGCAGCGCCCCGTCGACCCAGACCATTTCCGGCCGGGTGTAGACGCTGAACGGATTCCCGTTCCACAGCACCACGTCCGCCATCTTGCCGGGCTTCAGGCTGCCGGTCTTGTCGGCGATGCCCAGCGCGATCGCCGGGTTGATCGCCAACCACTTCCACGCCGTCGCCTCGGACACGTCGAAGCCGCTACGGATCGCCGAGGCGCGTGCCTTGGCGACTTCCTGGTTGAGCCGCTGGATGCCGTTGGCGTCGTCCGAATGGATCATCGCGCAGGCGCCTTCCTTCTCGAGGATGGCGAGGTTCTCGGGCACCGCGTCGTAGGATTCCATCTTGAAGCCGTACCAGTCGGCCCAGACGGCGGCGCAGGTGTTGTTGGCCTTCAGCAGGTCGGCGATCTTGTAGGCTTCCACCGCATGGTGGAATGCCGAGACGTGGTAGCCGAACTCCTTGGCCATATCCATGACATTGGCCATTTCATCGGCGCGATAGCAGTGGTTCTGCACGCGGATCTCGCCTTCGAGCACGCCGCGCAGCGTGTCCATCGCGATGTCCCTGCCCGGTGCCTCGCCGCCGTCCTTCTCGTATTTGTCCCAGCGACGCTTGTACTCGGCCGCCTTGGCCCAGGTCTGGCGATCGACGGCGATGTTGCCCATCCGGGTGGAAGGCTCGCGGCCGCGGCTGCCATAGACGCGCTTGGGATTCTCGCCGCACGCCATCTTCAGGCCATAGGGCGCGCCCGGGAACTTCATGCCCTGCATCGTGCGGGCATAGACGTTCTTGAGCACCACCGATCGGCCGCCGAACAGGTTGGCCGAGCCCGGCAGGATCTGCAGCGTCGTGACGCCGCCATTGGCCAGCGCGCGGCTGAAACCAGGGTCCTGCGGCCAGACGCTGTGCTCGGCCCAGACATCGGCGGTGACCGGCGAGGTCGCCTCATTGCCGTCGGACAGCGCGTCGACGCCGGGCGAGGGATAGTCGCCGAGATGGCTGTGGATGTCGATCACGCCGGGAGTGACGTACTTCCCCTGCCCGTCGATCACCGTCACGCCCGCCTCGGCGGTGAGGGTCTGGCCCACCGCGACGATCTTGCCGTCGCGGAACAGCACCGCGCCCTTGTCGATCCGCCCGCCCTCGCCGTCGAGGATGGTGACGTTGGTCAGCAGCGTCGGCACGCCCGGATAGCGGCGATAGGTGGAGGGATAGGGGTCATGGCTATACCCCTTGCCGAGGCCCGGCCCCTTCTGCGCGGGCGTGGAGGAGGCGCTGGCGGGCTTGCCGCCGCTTCCCCCGCAGGCGGTTAGGGCGACGCAGGCGGCCGCCATGGCGAAGCTTCGGATCAAGCGTGACTCCCTGATGTTCTTGTGATGGTCCCCGCGCAATTGATTGCCCTGCCCACGGCTTTTGGCAAGCACCCGCGCGAAACAGATGCCGGAATCGACGGAATTCCGTGCATCCCCTATGGCTTTTCGTGTAAAATTAACCGATGCTGAGCACATCGTGGCCTCGGCTTCGACCTGTGCAGGGGCAGGTGGTTTGCACGTTGGAAGAATAGATCAATACGCGGCAAGCCGAAGCGCGCCGTCCATGCACGTCACCACGGCCATTGTTCTGGCCGCCATCGCGTTGTTGTGCGGCCTCGCCACGCTCGCAGGCTGGGCATTCGGCATCCCGATCCTGCACCGCTTCCTGCCCCACTCCTACCCGATGTGGCCGGTGGGTGCGATCGGCTATATCTTCGTAGCGCTGGGCGTATTGTTCGATCAGGCCCGACGGCCACGCCTGGCGCTTCCATTCTACCTGGCAGCCATGGTGGTGGGCGTCGTCGGCACGCTCCAGCCTCTGTTGGAACCGTGGATCGACATCGGCCGACTGGTCTTCGCCGATCGCGTCGCCGCGGTGCCGCTGGAGCATGCCGGGCGTCCGGGCGTCAACGCCATCGTCTTCCTGCTGATGTTGCCGATCGCGGCCTTTGCCTCGCACAGCAAATGGCGGCTGCTGCGCGAGGTCGCCCCGCTGGTGGCGATCGCGCCGCTGGCACTGGCGCTTGCGTCCGCGACGGGGATGATGCTGTCCGACAATCCCTCGTCGGTGAACCTCAGCCTGCGGGCCTCGCTGCCCGGCACCATCATGGCACTGTCGCTCACCGCGGCGATCCTGCTGGGGCATTGGCGCGTGGATCTGCAACGATCGAGCCGTATCGAGCGCTCCGACCCCGTCGCGATCAAGACGGTGGTGGCCGGCGCGATCCTGCTTCCCGCCCTTCCCGCAACGATCGAGCTGCTGTTGGAGCGCGGTGCGCAGGGCGAACCGATCGTGGGGCATTTGATCCTCGGCCTGTTCAACATCCTCGCGATCGGCCTGATCGCCTATTGGGCGGTCAACCGGGTGGGGCGCGAGCAGGTCGCCCGCGCCGAGCTGAGCCTGGCCCTCGACGGCGCCACCGTCGTGATGACCGATGCGCGCGGCCAGATCATCCACTGGTCGCTCGGCTGCCAGCAGCTCTATGGTTGGACCGAGGCCGAGGCGCTGGGCGCGAACCTCTACATGCTGCTCCGCGCGCAGTGCCCCAACTGGAACAGCAGCTATGCCCTGCCCGACGCCGACGGCGCGCAGGAGCTGATCGAGCAGCGCAAGGACGGCAGTCAGATCCATGTGATCGAGCGCCTGCTGCGCTCCGCCACGCCCAGCCGCGGCGCGATCGTCGTCCACAGCATCCTCGACATTTCCGAGCGCGTCTCGGCGCTGCGCGCGCTGCGGGCGAGCGAGGAGCGGCTAGCCCAGGCGACCGCCGCGCACGAACTCGGCATCTTCGACTGGGACGTCGGCAGCGATCACATCAACTGGTCGCCGGGCACCGAGCAGCGGCTGGGGCTGCCGCTGGGATCGATGTCCAGCTTCGAATCCTGGAAGCAGCTGATCGAACCGGACGACCTGGAAAGCCTCCGAGCGACCGTGACCGAAGCCGTTGCCGAGCGGGCGGAGCGCTTTGCCTTCCGCTACCGCCTCACCGGCTGCAAGGGCACCGAGCGGACGCTGGAGGGCTCGGCACGCTGCTTCTACAATTCCGCCGGCGATCTGATCCGCGTCGTCGGCGCGGCGCTCGACATCACCGAGCGCGACGAGCACGAAGCCGCGCTTCGCCGGCGCGAGGCGCAGCTGCGCACGGTGCTGGAGACGGTGCCGGACGCGATGATCGTGCTCTCGGGTGACGGATCGATCCTCCAGTTCAGCGCGGCAGCCGAGGAGCTTTGGGGCTATCGCGCCTCGGAAGTCGTCGGCCGCGACTTCACCATCCTGATCCCCGCCGACGAGGTGGAGACCGACCAGGAAGTGCTGCATCGCTTCGTCCAGACCGGCGACGGCCTGGTCGGCGAAGTGCTGGTCGGCACCGCGCAGACCGCCGATGGACGCCGCTTCCCGGCCGAAATGCGCGCCGGCGCCGCGCGCAGCGACGGTCACCTGCTGATCACCGTCTTCGTCCGCGACCTCACCGAGCGGGTCGCCACCGAGCAGCGCCTCAGTGAGCTCAACAACGAGATCGCGCACGTCTCCCGCCAGAGCGCGATGAGCGAGATGGCCGCCGATCTGGCGCACGAACTCAACCAGCCACTGAGCGCCACCGCCAATTTCCTCGCCGCCGCGCGCATGCTGATCGAGCGCGGCGAAGGCGGGCCCCGCGTCACCGACCTGCTGCGCATGGGCTCCGAGCAGACCCAGCGCGCCGGCGAGATCATCCGCCGCCTGCGCGCCTTCGTCGCCCGCGGCGAAGTGGAGATGCGGGTGGAATCGGTCGAGCGCACGGTGCGCGACGCGGTGGAACTGGTGCTGGTCGGCACCGGGCATTTCAACCTGCGGGTGAGCTTCCACCTCGATCCCGCCGCGCGCTTCATCCTGGCCGATCGCATCCAGGTGCAGCAAGTTCTGGTTAACCTGTTGCGCAATGCCGTGCAGGCATTAAAACTCGTCGAGCCCGATGATCGACAGATCACGATCACGTCCGAGAAGCTGCCCGACCAGATGATAGCGATCACAGTTACGGACAGTGGACCCGGCCTCCCCGAACATGTCTTGGAAACTCTTTTTTCGCGGTTCAGCACGACAAAGGGAGGTGCAGGCGGAATGGGGATTGGACTTTCGATCAGCAAACGCATTATCGAAGGCCATGGGGGGATGCTGAGTGCGGAAAACGCGCCGGGGGGTGGCGCGTCGTTCCGCTTTACCTTGCCCGGTATCGAAGAAGGTGAAGAATAATGACCCGAACGATCTACATCGTCGACGACGACGATGCCGTCCGCGCTTCGCTGCACAGTCTGCTCTCGGTTCGTCCGGATCTGATCGTGCGCGGCTATCGCTCGGGCGATGCTTTTCTGGAGCAGGAGGCCGAGCTCGATCCGGGCGTGGTGCTGCTCGACTTCCACATGCCGGGCTCGAGCGGGCTCGACGTGCTGCTCAAGCTCGATCGGTCGCCGACCTTCGTGCCGATCGTTCTCACCGGTCAGGGAAATGTCGGCTTGGCGGTGCAGGCGATGAAGGCAGGTGCGCTCGACTTCATCGAGAAGCCCTATGAGGCCGAATTCCTGCTCAAGGTGATCGACCAGGCCTTCTCCAAGCTGGAGGAGGATGGCGAGGCCGCCGCGCGCACCGCGACCGCCGAAGCCAAGATCGCCAAGCTCTCGCCGCGCGAGACCGACGTGCTGAAGGGCCTCATCGAAGGGCGATCGAACAAGATCATCGCCTATGAGCTCGACATCAGCCCGCGCACGGTGGAGATCTATCGTGCCAATCTGATGGAGAAGCTGGAAGTCCGCAGCCTGTCCGAAGCGCTGCGCATTGCCTTTGCCGCGGGACTGTTCCCCAAGGGGTGACGTAATCTCGCTCTAGTGCACTGCCCCGCCATCGCGCAGCAGCGCGGCGATGGCGGCGGCAGGTTCCTCGGCGGTGACATGGTGCAGGTGCGGCGCCGTCACCGCCTTGTCACCACCCAGGATGATCAACCGGTGCCACAGCGGATCGGCCGCCAGTGCGGCGAGGCCGCCGGGATGGTCCTCGGTCGCCGCTGCATCGGCGACCAGCACCGGCGCGGTGCCGCCCAGCCGCGTGATACGGCCCGCATCCACCTGCTCCATGCTCACCACGTCGATGCCGGAGAGCGCCAGGCGCGCGGCGAGCATGCTCCGCAGGCTGGCTTCGCGGACCATCAGGATCACCAGCATGTTGAGCACCATCGCCATAAACCTTTGTTACGCGGTTGTTTCCAACCATATTCCGGATTGTGGCGGATAGCCACAGGTATCGCTTTGGTCCGGTGGTACCGTGTTCAGAACTTGAACACCAGATCGGCATAGCCATAGCGGGCATCGCCGCTGTGCGGGGCGTTGGGGGCGCTGGTGAGGAAGCGGCCCTTGGCGAGGTATGCCGCACCGATTTCGGCGCGCAGGCGATCCGGGATCAGCGAGCGACGCACGCGCACTTCCACCTCGGTGCCCGCATGGCGGCCCGACGCGCCGGTCTTGTCGCGCACGCTGGTGAAGGCGAAGGTATCGGTACGATCGGCAAGCCACAGGCCGCGCACCGCGCCCATCAGGTCCAGCCGCTTGGAGGGCTTGGCTTCGATGCGGATGCCGGGGGAGACCAGGTTGGCAAGACCAACCGGCCCGAACAGCGACGCAGGACCGTAATCGGCGCGACGCGCGCCGTAGAGCGAGTCGAACCGCCCATAGGCCGGGTTGGCGCCGTCGCCGCTGGCATAGTCGAAGAAGCCGGAAATGCGCGGCGCCCATTTCTTGGCGATCGTGTACCCGCCCTCGATATGGACGAAACCGGCACGGACCGGCAGGTCCTTGCGGTCCGTCACCGCATTGGTGACACGCGCTTCGCCCCGCTGGAGCGCGGCTTCGCCCTCGATGTCGAACTTGCCCTTGGCGGGCGCGCGACGGAGGCGGAGACCGAATGTCACCAGTCGGCGATCGCGGGTCTGATAGCCCGGGCGATCCTGCTCGGCGAGGCGGTAGACATAGCCGCCAACGCTCAGCTTGTGGCCGATATCGGCCAGGTTGCCGTCGGCGCCGTAGAACTCGGTACCGGTGTTGACGTGATCGAGCTCGACCTTGTTGTCGTAGATGCCGTCCATCGTGCTGGGCAACGCGTCGATGGGATGGGTCCAAAACAGGACCAACTCGTCCTTGTTCTTCGTCCGATATTCGACGCGTCCGCCCAGATAGGAGGGGAAGGTGTTGCCGAAGTCCGCGCGCGCGATCAAGCGCTGGGCGCCGAAGGTCATGGTGAAGCGACCGGCGAGTGCGGTCAGGCTGTCTTTCTTGCCCAGCACGTTGTGCAGCTTGTAGCTGACGAATGCCTGGAGCGGCTCGACCGTATTGACGTCGCTGGCCTTGACCGAGCTGTTATGCCCTTCGCCATAGCCGCGGGCGTCCAGCAACTCGCCGGTGACATTCAGGTCGCCCCAGTCGAGCTTGGCGGCGACCAGGGTACGCAGCGACGCAAAGGCGATGCTGTTGTCGACCCTGGGACGGAACTGGCCATCGATGCCTTCCATCCGCGCGCGGACGCTGCCTTCGATACTCAATTTGGGACCGGCGGGCGCAGGCGCCGGTGCCGGCGCGGCCGGCTTGGTCTGCGCTTGCGCGGTGCCCGACGCAAGAAGCAGCGCGAAGCCGATGCTCCGCAACGAATTTCCACGATTTCGAATGCCGTACACGTGCGTGCTCCTGCCGCCCCTCATTTGTTGCACTTATAGGAAGAAGCGGTTCGCCCCCTGCTGAGCGCGAGTGCGTACCCGGAGTTTTCCGGAAGTAGCGGGCCGTCCATCCGTAATCGCCGAAGGCCGGGACGCCCGAAAACCCGCCTATAATAAGGTCCACGTCGCCTTTTGCGGCGCGCCCTAACCGCTTCGACGCAAGATCGAAGCTTGCGGATGGAACGCTACATGTTCGCATTTCTCGATGATTGGCCCCTCACCAAAAAGATGCTGGCGGCCTTCAGCTTTCTCGGCCTGCTTCTGGTCGGCCTCGCCATCAACGGCTGGGTCTCCAATCGCGACCTCACCAGCATTGCCCGCAAGCATGTCGAAGTCAGCGTCGCCGGCATGTCGAACATGACCGACGTGATCAGCGACATCAAAGAGATGCGGATCATTGTCTACAGCCACTACAATGCGCTGACCGAAGAGGAGCGCGGCAAGCTGCAGAAGCGCCTGGATACCGCCTCCGAAGAACTGGACAAGGATCTGAAGGCGTTCGCCGCTGTCGCCGATCCATCCATGGCCAGTGACATCGCGAAGATGACGACGATCAAGGGCCAGCTCGACGACATCAACCGCCGCATCTTCGCGGCCGACGTCGTCGACAAGGATGCCGGGGTCAAGCTGATCAAGGGCGAGGGCAAGGAGCGGTCGCACGACGCGCTGGACCAGGCGCAGAAGATCCTGGACGGTCTCCGCAAGGCCTCCGAGGAGGCCAATGCGCGCGGCAACGCCTCTGCCTTCACCGCGCTGATCCTGACGATCGGCCTGTCGCTGATCTCGCTCGCGGCGCTCGGCGTGGTGTGGCTGGTGATCAATCGCACCATCGCGCAGCCGATGGCGGCACTTGCGCACGTCACCAAGACGCTCGCCGAAGGCGGCTCCGCCACGGTGCCGAGCCTGGGCCGCGGCGACGAACTGGGCGAGATCGCCCGCGCCGTCGAGCAGTTCCGCCTCTCGGCGCAGGAGCGCGCGCAGATCGATGCGCGCGCCGCCGCCGAGCAGCAGATGGTGACCAACACTGTCCGCGAGAGCCTGGTGCGCGTGGCGCAGGGCGACCTGACGGCCGACGTCACCGCGGACTTTCCCGCGGCCTATGCCGAGCTCAAGGCGAACCTGAACGAGGCGCTCGCGTCGCTGCGCGAACTGATCGGCTCGGTCACGGCGTCGACGCACAGCATCCGCACGGGATCGAGTGAAATCGCGCAGGCGAGCGAAGACCTCGCCCGCCGGACCGAAGCCAATGCCGCCGCGCTGGAGCAGACGGCGGCAGCGGTCACCCAGATGGACCAGCGGCTGAAGGCGACCGCCACCGCCGCCGGCAGCACCGTGCAGCGCGCCGACCAAGCGATCAACGTCGTGTCGTCGGGCCGCAGCACCGCGGACGAGGCGGTGCAGGCGATGACCCGCGTCTCGGAAAGCGCCAAGGGCATCGACAGCGTCATCGAAGGCCTCGACAAGATCGCCTTCCAGACCCGCGTTCTCGCGATGAACGCCGCGGTCGAAGCCGGTCGTGCGGGCGAAGCGGGCCGCGGCTTCGCGGTCGTCGCCGACCTCGTCTCTGCCTTGGCGATGCGCGCGGAAGAGGAAGCCGGCCGCGCCCGCGACCAGCTGACCGCCACCCAGGCCGACATCGTCACCGCGGTGAGCATGGTCGAGAAGGTGGACGGGGCGCTGTCCAACATCTCCAACGACGTCGGCGAGGTGCACCAGTTGCTCGGCCGCATCGCCAGCGACAACCAGGCCCAGTCGTCCGCCATCTCCGAAATCTCGGACACGATCGGCACGATGGACCAGTCGACCCAGCAGAACGCGGCGATGGTCGAGGAAACTTCGGCCGCCGCCCGCAACCTCACCTCCGAGGTGGCGTCGCTGGCCGAGCAGGCCGAGCGCTTCAATATCGGCAAACCCGTCGCCGGCGCGCGCGCCCCGGCGAGCGGCGGCGGCATTTCCCGCGCCAGGAGCAAGGCCAAGCCCTCGGGCGGCAACGGCGGCTATGTCTCCCCCGTCAAGCCGATGGCGACGCCGGCCGCGGTGGCAGCAGGCGGGGACGACTGGACGTCCTTCTGATCCCCTGAACGCTACTCGACAAAAAAATGGGCGCCCGGCCATGCCGCGGCGCCCATTTTGCATGCAGTCGGCTGCCGGTGCACGGCCGGGATCTCGGCCCCCCCTGCCCTTGTGCCTGTGCGGAGACTTGCGGCGCTCCGGGGCTCGTATCATCGTGCCTCTCCGGCGACCGCACCTCGCCAAGCTTCGCGTGGCACCCCCGCGAAGGCGGGGATACCTTGGCGCTGATGCTGCAGCGCCTGCCCCCAGCGTCCTGCGTCGCCGCATCCGGGCATGAAAAAGCCCCGGGGAATCACCCCGGGGCCGTTTCGGTTCGCGCTGCGACGAAGGATCAGGCGGCGGCCGCGGCCGCCTGCGGCACCGGCGCGCGATCCTGCAGGCCCAGGCCTTCCATGATCGTGCGGTTCACCTGGATCAGCTCCATGATCGATTCCCGCCCTGCGACCACGTCGCTGGTGAAGCGGTCGACCCACAGGCCCAGCGAGATGATCTTCGCGCGCAGCTCCACCGGCAGCGTGTTCCCGCGGGCGCCGCAGTCGGTGATGAACGCGGTCCACATCTCGCGATTGCGGTACAGCGACGGCATCAGCAGCGCGCCCTTCAGGCCGGCTTCGTGCGCCGTCAGCATTTCCCCGGTGATCTCGCGCATCAGCCGCAGTTCCGCAGCACGCGGCGTCTCGGCCCGGCTCCGGGCAGCCTGATAAGCATTGATCGTCATTGTCGCTCCTTTGCTCCTGCCGCCATTGTAGGAAGATTTTGCCGGGTTGGTCCGTCCGCTTCCTATAAGATTCCTGCGTCCCCTCGGTGCGGACGCTTTCCAGGGACAGTGCCGTGACCGACTTCATCCTTCCGCATGCTTTGCCGTCCGCGCTCGACGGGCGCGAAAACGTCAAGCTGCTCTCGCTCGACTGCTTCGACACGCTGCTCTGGCGCGACAGCCACGCGCCAATCGACATCTTCGGCGCGCTGCCGGGCATGACCGTGCTGCAGCGGCAATGGGCGGAATCGCGCGCGCGCACCGCCGCGCTGGTCCAGCATCGTCACAAGGAAGTGACGATCGAGCAGATCTATCGCGAGATGTACCCGAACGCGCGCAAGGCGGACATCGCCGCCGCGGTCGCGCACGAGCTGGATGCCGAGGCGCGCCATTGTTTCGCGTTCCAGCCCACCGTCGCGCTGATCCGCGAGGCCAAGCGCCGCGGCATCGGCGTGATCATCGTGTCCGACACCTATCTCGATCCCGCGCAGTTGCGCGCGCTGATCGCGCGCGCCGCCGGCCCTGAAGTCGCGGACATGATCCAGCGCGTCTTCTGCTCGTCCACCTACCATAAATCCAAGGCCGAGGGGCTGTATGCGGATGTGCTCAAAGCACTGAAATGTGCGCCCGAGACGATCCTGCACATCGGCGACAATAAGGGCGCGGACGTCGGCGGGGTTGCGCCGTTCGGTGTGCAGACGCTGCACCTCAAGCAGTTCGCGGAGACGACCGAGCAACGTCTTCGCCTCGAATCCGCGATCGGCGCGATGCTGAACCCGCCTGTTGCGGACAGCATCGCCGCGCAGCAGCCGCACCGCGCAGCCCTCGCGCTCGGCGAACCGCAGATCGACGATGCAGCGGAATCAATGGGCTTTTCCGTGATGGGCCCGGTGTTCCACGCCTATGAACGCTGGCTCCAGCAGGAGGCGGCGGCGCTGCAGGCCGAACGCGGCGGCACCGTCCACTGGCTGTTCATGATGCGCGACGGCCTGCTGCCGATGCGCGTCCACCAGGTGGCGGCTCCGGAAAGCGCCGCACATCCCGTCGAGATCAGCCGCTTCACGGCCATCGCGGCCTCGCTCACCGACGAAGCTGTCGTGGAACGCTATCTCCAGTTCGAGGTCGGCAGCACGCCGGAAAAGATCGTGCAACAGCTCTTGCTGCCGCGCAACGAAGCGCACGTACTTCTGAAGAAACTGCCGGAAGGCCGAGGCCGAATGCTGGCGTTTCTGAAGGAAATCCGTCACCCGCAGCGCCTGAAGCAGATCATCAAGGCCGGCAATGGCTTTGCCGACCGGCTGGTCGCCCATGTGCGCGCCGAGGTGAATCCGCAGCCCGGCGATACGCTGATGCTGGTCGACCTGGGCTATAACGGCTCGGTACAGAACCATGTCGACACGCTGCTGCGCGATCGATTCCAGGTGCACGTCGCCGGCCGCTACCTGCTGCTGCGCGAGCAGTTCCGCACCGGCTGCGACAAGAAGGGCCTGATCGGCGAAGACGATTACGACTGCCACACGCTGGAGGCGATCGCCACCAACGTCGCGGTGCTGGAACAGATCTGTACCGCGGCGCAGGGCTCGACCATCGACTTCCAGGCGGACGGAACCCCGATCCGCGCCGCGAACAGCATCAAGGGCCGCCAGAGCGCGACCCGCGAGCGCATCCAGGAAGGCACGTTGCGCTTCGAGCGCGAGCAGGCCGGCGCCCGGTTGCGCGGCACTGCGGCGGACGAGATGGCGCTGTGGCGCCGCGCCGCCACCGCCGTGCTCGGCCGGCTGATGTACCTGCCGATGGCGCATGAGCTGGCGGTGCTCGCCGAATTCGAGCACGACATCAACGAAGGCGTCGACGATACGGTGGCGCTGTTCGATCCGACGATCGCCCGGCACGGCCTGCATCAGCGCGGCCTCTTCTACATGAAGGGCTCCGAGCGGATGTACCTGCCCGCCGAGCTGCACGGAGAGGGGCTGCCGGTGAAGCTCGCCCTGCTCGCGCAGAAGCGCTTCGGGCTGCCGCTCAAATATGCCGATTTCGTCGACAGCACGATCTCGGTGCCGGTGATCGTCGCCGACGGAACCAACGTCTCGACCGGCAACGTCACCGCCACGCCCACGCACAACGGCTATTATCTGGCGCCGATCCCGATCGGCGACTGCCGCTTCTCGGTGGGCGTGCAGTTCGGCCAGCTGTTCGATTGGGTGCAGGTGGAAAGCGCCGTGTTCATGCCGGTGGAGCGCTTCCTCTCGGACATGCAGCGCCCCGGACTGGACGAAATCGAAGCTGCGCCCTCGCTGGAGGGCATGCAGCAGGTGGCACCGCACCTGTTCCGCTGTGCCGACGAGTTCAGCTTCATGATGGTCCCCCCGCCGCCCCGCGAGGACGACCGGCCGATGATGCTTGCGCTGGTGTTCCGCCCCATCGCGAACCGCGAAATCGCGGCCGTGGAAACGGTTCGGCAACCATCGCCGGTGCATGCACCCGGCGTGCGCTGAACCCGCACCTAAGCATTATCCCCGAAGCGACCGGTACCCCCGGAAACCATCCTATAATTCTGGAAAGATCCAGGGAAAGATTTTGGGCTCATCATGCTGAACGCCGTTGGTTTCGTCATCATTCTCGGTTGCGTGTTCGGCAGTTTCATCATGTCGGGCGGCAAGTTCGGGATCATCGCTGAGGCGATGCCGCACGAGCTGATGGCGATCGGCGGCGCGGCAATCGGCGCCTTCATCGTCGGCAACTCGATGCCGACGGTGAAGAAGGCCGGCGCCGGCATCATGCGCGCCTTCAAGGGCGGTCGCTGGAAGGCCAGCGACTATACCGACCTGCTGACGCTGATGTTCACCCTGCTGACGCTGTTCAAGAAGAGCGGCGCGACGGGCATCGAACCGCACCTGGACAAGCCGGAGGAGAGCGATCTCTTCAAGCCCTATCCGCGGCTGCTCAAGGACCATCACCTGATCGAGTTCCTCTGCGACTATCTTCGGATGATGACCGTCAACTTCGAGGATCCGCACCAGCTGGAAGCAGCGATGGAAGCGGACATCGAGAAGCATCACCACGAGGAAACCCATCCGCAGCACTCGCTGCAGCTGATGGCCGACGGCCTGCCCGCCATCGGCATCGTCGCGGCGGTGCTCGGCGTCATCAAGACCATGGGCTCGATCGACCAGCCGACCGAGATCCTGGGTGCGATGATCGGCGGCGCGCTCGTCGGCACCTTCCTCGGCGTGCTTCTGTCCTACTGCGTGGTGGCGCCGCTTGCCGGCAAGCTGCTCGAGACGATCGAAGCCGACTCCAAGCCCTTCACCATCGTGAAGACCGCCATCGTTGCCTATGCCCAGAACCAGCCGGTGCAGGTCGCGATCGAAATCGCCCGTCGCATGACGCCTACCGCGTACGCGCCGACTTTCCAGCAACTCGAAACCGCTCTCGACGAGGCCAAAAATGGACTTTCCCCTGCCACCGCTTGAGGCCGGCGCGGACAACGCGCTTGCGCTCCCCGCGCACGGTACGACCGTGACGGCCGCGGATCTTCAAACCCGCCTCATCCAGGCGGTCGACGGCGACGGACCGGTCGAGATCGATGCCTCGCAGGTCGAGAGCGTCGGCCAGGCGGTGCTGCAGTTGCTCGTCGCGGCCAAGGCCGAAGCCGAGAAGCTCGGCAAG
>Ga0207671_10004259_pt1 | contig 13773 bp, 10 predicted proteins | sample KBSC24metaG_FD_184352 | JGI IMG/M metagenome (GOLD analysis project Ga0207671, IMG submission 184352) | Corn rhizosphere microbial communities from Kellogg Biological Station, Michigan, USA - KBS C2-4 metaG (SPAdes) (version 2) | ecosystem: Host-associated > Plants > Roots > Rhizosphere > Soil... | reverse complement strand
GGGATTGCGGCAATGAATTCGATTATATCAACGCGGTGAAAAGGGCTATCGACGACGGTACGGGTGTCGGTCCGCATATCCTCAAGGCGGGCATTATCGATGGACCGGGTCCGATGGGTCTCGGCGTCATCCGTGCCGGCACGCCGCAGGAGGCCCGGCAGGCCGTACGGCGGTATAAGGACAGCGGCTTTGTACAGATAAAGATCTACAGCTCGGTGACGCTTCCCATCCTGAAAGTGATCTGCGAAGAGGCGCACCGGCTGGGGCTCACCGTTACCGGGCATATCCCGGAGGGCATGGACCTTAAGCAGGGTGTCGAAGCGGGGATGGATATGGTGAATCATATCCAGTACGTCGGTCCGATCCTTGCCCGTGGCAAGGATCGGACCGTGGATTGGAATGACCCGAAGACGGAAGCAGGGCTCGAATTCATCAAGGAACATGGAACGGTCATCGATCCGACGCTGGGGGTGTTCGAGATGGTCTTCCGATCGACGAAGGACAGCATCACGGGAATGGAACCCGCGTTTGCTACCCTGCCCCAGCCTTTACAGGTGCTGTTCGTCACGATGGGGATGCCTCCGGCGCAAGCCGAAAAGTTCAAGGCGTATTTCAAAGACCTGGAGAAGGAGGTGAAGGTCCTGCATGATAAGGGTGTTCCCATCGTGGCAGGAACGGATATGGGTTTCCCGGGTTATAGCGTAGCGAGGGAACTGGAACTGTATGTCGAGGCGGGTCTGACGCCGTTGGAGGCCCTGCGGACGGCTACGGTGGTGCCGGCGCTGGTGATGAAACAGTCGGGGGTCAGCGGCTCTTTGATGCCGGGCCGGGCGGCAGATATCCTTGTTGTGGATGGCGATCCCCTGCATCATATCCGGGATATCCGCCGGGTGAAGATGGTGATCAAGGACGGGCGGATATACAGCCCCGGGCGGCTGCATGAGATGGCGGGCTTTTCGAAATAGCGGCTAGAGCGAATGGCGAAGGCGGTGGTGTTGGGTCAGCTCCAGTTCCCGTTGTTTTCCCACCAGTGTATCGTGCGTGACCGAGAGCCGGAGGAGCAGGTCGCGGGTTGCCGCGTGGTCCGGGTTGGGAGGGTCCGGTTGAGCCGGCATTTTTCTTCCAGGGCGTCAAGGGTTACGGGCATATAGAAGTCGCTGGCTTTTATTGGGCACCCGACAGTTGACGCTGCATATCTTCATCAGGATGCCGGTAGACCAGCCAGGGCTGGTCACCGAAGCCGATCTCCTTCATAAAGGCTTTGGCGATGGCGGTCATTTGCTTGTCACTGAGCGTATCGTCGGGGTGAAAGTTGACAGAGGCATGCAGGATCTTCTTTATCGATCGTTCGTTGAGCACGGTGAGGCGACTGAACCGTTGCTGTTTGTCACGCAACGTCAGGTCCTCCTTCTCCTGCCAGAAATTACGGGCATCGAGAAGGTCGGCTTGTTTGGCCTCAACCTTTTGCTCGTCATAGACGAGTGGAGACCGAATACTCCTTGCACTTTTTACTTCTGCGTACATGCTTCTGCTATCTTGCGGATCGACGACTTGATGTCTTCGATCTCCCCAAGAAGCGTGCCGTTGACAGCCGGTTCGGACCTCTCTGCCAATTCGTCGAGCCTGTTCTTGATCCCGACTAATTGCTGGAGGGTATCCTCCTTTGCCTCGTCACGGACTTTGACCGTTACGGGCTTGGCGGTCAATACTTTTTTTACATACTCGGTCAGACTCCGGCAGGTAGACTGGTGCTGATGGTTGTAGACCTCCTGAAGTTCTTCTGCGGACAGGCGGATAGATAGAAAGCGCTTTGCTTCTTTATTCGACATAGGTCGTGGATTTGGTTCAATGACTAATATTTCAGACAATCGGACTATATTTATTTATAGACAATAAAATTAAGTTTGTGTTGTAGAAGAAACTGTTAAAACCGCGCTCGAACAGATTAAAATTGGATGAAAAAGGCGAGGCTATTTTGAGACGATATGTTAAATGCTGTTTTTTAAATATTTATGATTATTTTGAGGCATGATCGGGACCATCCGTCATCGGGTTCACCAACTAAAGACTAACCTTCGTCTGATGAGGACTCTTCGCCTCATCTGGTCCATCTCGAAGAAATGGACTACGCTTACCCTGGTGTCGATCGTTGCCGAGAGCGGACTCTACCTCTTATTACTTTATATTTTCAAGCGACTTATCAATGAAGTGACCAAGGCTACCCCGTTTGACGACGAGAAGATCCGGCGGGTGGTATGGTATCTTGTCATCATCACGGCGGGGACGATCATCTACGTCACGGTAAAGGCATTAGCGACCCTGGCTATCGAGAACCAGGCGCAGCGGGTAAAGGAAAGCATTGATGAGAAGATCCATGAATGTGCGGTGAACCTCGATCTTGCCTTTTATGAGAGCCCGGCCTATTTCGACACGATGAAACGGGCCAAGGACGCGGGTCCGGAGGCTCCTAACAACGTGGTCCTCAACCTCGCCGACATTGCCAAGAATTGTTTGACCTTGTTGGCGATAGGCTCCATCCTCATCTCGATCAGCTGGCTGTTGCTGCCGCTGCTTGCGCTGTTCGTGGCGCCGACCCTGCTGGTGCGTATCCGTTATGCCGAACAAATGTATCAGTGGCGGCGAAAGCAGACGCCGGTGGAGCGGCAGGCCGCCTATTTGAGCAGTCTCATCACCGAGGACGGTCCGGCGAAAGAGATCCGTGGATATGGGCTCGGAACCCATATCCGTGCAATTTATAGCCAAATCCGTGTCAAATTGATGGGTGAACGTTTACAGATGACGCGTCGCAATACGTTCAAGGAACTCCTGACGAACATCATGGCGACCCTTGGATTGTTTGCCTGTATCGCTTATCTGTGCTTCAGCATGATCAAAGGGCGGATGAGCGTGGGGGATATGTCGCTCTTCCTTATCGTGTTCCCGCAATCCTTTGGGGTTTTGCAGCTGATGTCGCAAGGCATCTCGGGTCTTTATCAAAACAACATATTCATCAACAATCTTTTCGAGATGTTCGACCTGCGGGCGACGCTGAAGGAGCCGGAGAATCCGTTGCCGGTGCCCTCCTCTGAGTCGGTCGACCTGGTTGTTGAGAACATGAGCTTTACCTACCCTCATTCGCGTGAACCGGCGCTGCGGAATGTCTCGCTGCGGGTACCGCCGGGCAAGATCATTGCCATCGTTGGGCTGAACGGCGCGGGTAAGACGACGTTGATCAAGCTGTTATGCCGGCTTTACGATCCAACGGATGGGTGTATCCGCATGGACGGGACGGATATCCGCCGGTTCCGCAGCACGGAATACCGGAAGCATGTCAGTGCGGTGTTCCAGGATTTTGGACGGTTCAACGTTACCGCGGCCGAGAATATTCGCTGGGGGGATATCGACGGTGTGGACCGGTCTGATTCCGACATCGAGGAGGCGGCCCGGAAGTCGGGGGCCCATGATTATATCCGGAAATTTCCGGAGGGTTATGAGACGATGATGGGTCGCATCTTCGAAAAAGGCCGGGAGGTGAGTATCGGCCAATGGCAGAAGCTGGCGATCGCCCGGGCGTTTTATAGCAACAGCCGGTTTGTCATATTTGACGAAGCAACGAGCGCACTCGATGCGGTGTCAGAAGAGGAGCTGTTCCAGTCGTTCCGGGAGCGGATCGGCAACCGGGCTGCGCTGATCATTAGTCACAGGCTGTCGGCGGTTCGGCACGCGGATCATATCTACGTGATGGGTGACGGGCGGGTTCAGCAGCATGGGACGCATGAAGAGCTTGTGGCAATGGGTGGTACGTATTCGAAATTATTTTTAAAGAAACCATTTGTTTCGGATGGCTCCTAATATCGCGATCATATCGACCTGTATCGAGGAATGGGGCGGCAGTGAAGAGCTGTGGGGAAGGAGCATTCCGATGCTGCAGGCGGCGGGTGTGGAGATCATGGTGTATAAGGATCGGATCAACAGCCGGCATCCCCGCTGGGCGGCGCTTGCCGGTTCGGGGGTGAGGTTGTTCGAGCTGCAGACTCCCAAGTGGCAATTCTTTGCCCGCAAGGCATGGCTGTGGATGCGGAAACGATATTGGTACGAGAGCAGCGAACTGCGGCGGGCTTTTACTCATCGTTTATTGGCTGATCGCCCGGCACTTGTGGTGATCGCCCAGGGCATCAATTTTGACGGCCTCAACTATGCGCAGGATTGCCTTGCCGCGGGTATCCCCTTTGTCGTCATCTGTCAAAAGGCGGTCGACTTTTACTGGCCGCAGCCGGACCAGCGGCCGGGGATGATCAAGGCGCTTACGGAGGCGCGGAGATGTTTTTTTGTATCCCGGCATAACCAGGCGCTTACGGAGGAACAATTCGGCATCCGACTGAGGAATGCCCAGGTCGTGTTCAACCCGGTGGACCGGAGTGTGGGACCGGTTCCCTATCCGGCAGACCGCAGTGTCTACCGGCTGGCCTGTATCGGGAGATTGTTTGTGCTTGATAAGGGACAGGATATCCTTATCCGGCTGCTGGCGCGGCCCAAATGGCGGGATCGGCCCGTAGAGCTTACCTTTATAGGCAGCGGTGTTGATCGGGAAGGATTGGCAGCGATGGCGCAGATGTATGGACTGACAAATGTGCATTTTGCCGGTCAGCTGGCCGATGTGCGGGAGAGCTGGCGGAACTTTCATGCGCTGGCATTGCCTTCGCGCAGCGAGGGTTTGCCCCTGGTGGTACTGGAAGCCATGGCGGCGGGTCGCGTGGTGATCACGACGACGGCCGGTGGAAGCCAGGAGGTGATCGCCGACGGCGTGACCGGGTTTATTGGAGATACGGGTACCGAGTCTTTTGGCGAGGCGTTGGAGCGGGCCTGGCAGCGGCGGGAGGAATGGGAGGCGATGGGATCGGCGGCCTGCCGGGATCTGCCTAACCGACTGCCGGATGTACCGGCGGAGACAGAGTTTGCGAAGACGTTAATTTCGATATTGCATGAGTGAACCCCTAGATATTGTGGTGGGCGTTCGCGCCGAGGCCCTTGTGAGCGTGATCATTCCTACCTATAACCGGGCGGCCCTGGTCGGCCGGGCGATAGAAAGTGCGTTGGCGCAAACCTATCCTCATAAGCAGATCATCGTCGTCGACGATGGGTCCACGGATCATACTGCCGACAGGGTGAAGGGCTATCCGGGGGTGGAATACGTCTACCGGCCCAATGGCGGACAGGCGGCGGCAAGAACCACGGGTCTTGGGGTTGCGAAGGGGAGTATCATTGCTTCGCTGGACAGCGATGACGTGTGGGAGCCGGTGTTCCTTGAGCGGGCAGTGGCTGCGATGGCGACGCTTTCACTGGATTTTGTATTTATCAATTGGTATCAGCAGATGCCCGACGGGCGGGTAATCGACTATTTTGAGGGCTTTAAATATCTTCGACCGTATTGGACCGGCCGTACGGAGTCACCGATGCTGTTCACTTATGCCGAGTTGCGGCGCCTCTACCTGGAATGCTGCCCTTCCCCGTCCTCTTCGGTGGTGATCCGGCGGGAATCCTTTGTCGGGGTCTGGAATGACCGCATCCATGTCGCCGACGACTGGTGCCTGCTGCTGGATATCGTGCTTTCAAAGAAGGCAAGGGCGGCAATGATCCGGGAGAAGCTGTGGCATAAGACGATCAATAACGACAACATCTATGACGGGCGAAATTTTTACGAAGTGCTCACGCTGATGTACGTGGATGACACCCGGGAGATGTTACGGCGGTATTCGGGCCGGCTAACTCCCGAGGAGGTGACCGTGTTGCAGGTTCGGTGTATCGATCATTCGTTCCAGCTGACGAGGCTGGGGTTCGCGACGAGGGTGCACTATGGGCGGAGCCTGTTAAAATTGGGGCAGGCCTTTTTGTTGAATCCTTTGCTTTTTTCTAAAATCGGCTGGAAGAAGCTTTTGAAATGAGAGCCATGAAAACAATAAGGGCCTCGGAGTGGTGGGGCTACAAGGTAGCTCCCCTGTTGGCGATCGGCTATGCCACGGCAATGAAGTCGGGGAAGAGCCTCGTGGAAGCGAGTCCTTATCTCCTTTATATTATGCTGGCGATGGCGCTTGGGGCTGCCTATGTGAGTGTGATCAACGACATTACCGATATGGAAGAGGACCTGGCCATCGGTAAGAAGAACCGGATGGCGGGGGTGCGGTCTTCGCGGCGGTGGATCTTCCCGGCGGTGGCGCTGCTTTTGGGTGCGGTGTATATTGCCAGCTTTTTTCCGCATGTGCTGATCATGGCGCTTGCGATGATGCCGTGGATCGCGTTCAGCTGTTATTCCATCCCGCCTCTCCGGCTGAAGAAGAGGGGGATCTGGGGTGTTCTGGCGGATGCATCGGGGGCTCATTTGTTCACCAGCCTGTTCGTGGTTGCCAGCATGAGCTATTATATGGGGCAATCCATCGACTGGATCTGGTTTTCCGCGGTGGGCCTCTGGGCGTTGTGTTATGGGGTACGGGGAATCCTTTGGCATATGTTCTTTGACCGGGAGAATGATATTGCTTCGGGGACGCCGACTTATGCGACTGGGGCCGCGCCTTCCCTTTTCCGTTCGCGGGAGTGGGTGATCCTGGGGGTCGAGATGATCGCATTGGGGATCATGCTATGGAGGATCGGCAAGCCGCTTCCGGTGATATTTCTTATCTTCTATCTTTTGTTTGTGGCGGCGAGCTGGCGGAAGCTGGAGTTCCGGTTCGTCGTGATCCTGATGCCGCCGGGGTATCCCTATCCTTATCTTATCTTCCTGGCGGATTTTTACCAGGTGTTCCTTCCCCTGTCTTTATTGTTGCGCGGGTCGTTGGCGTTTCGTTATGACTGGATCGTATTGTTTGCGCATATTGCGTTGTTCTGGTTTTCCATTTACCGGGTGTTGCGATTTGCGTGGCAGATCGCGAAGGCGCCGGGGCCGGAGGCGAGTCGGTATTAGCGGCGAGCCTGGAGCGATTTGCTTGGAGCGGCAGGCGTGGAGCGGCGGCCGAATAGGTTACGGATGCGGTTTATCCGGCGATGATTGCAAGAGATAGCCGGCGAGCTCGAGGTTGGCTTTCGATTCCCCATTGATCATATCCTGGTATTTGAGGCGGAGAAAGACTTTGCGACGGTTGGATTGCGCCTCGGGCGGGGTCAGGCCGATGTTGACCTCGACGACGCGGGCGGTGACCTGGCCGGTGGCGAGGCTTTTGGCGGCATCGGCTTTTTGGAGACGCCAGGTGTAGCCTTCCCATTCGCCGTAGGGGCTGGTAGCTGCCGTGGCGGTATGGCCGACGAGTGGGATCGTGTCGGCGACGAACAGGACGTAATTATGCTGAAGGTCGATCTGGAAATAATCCAGAAGACGGATATCTCCGTCGGTGGTAAAGCGAAGGTAGCCGCCTTCGCGGGTGACGGTCACTTTTTGGGTGTCTATCGGGACGAGCTGTGGCGGAGCCTGTTCAAGGTTTTGAAGTCTTTTGTATTCTTCGGAGTTGATCCCGAAGCGTTGGTTGTAGGGGAGCGGTTTTCCGGCATAGGCTGCGCGGTATTGCTGGAACCATTCGCGGTTGGCAACGAGGGCGTTGTTGAAACGGACGAGGATGGACTGGATATCGGCGGGGATATCGGGTTGGACCAATTGATAGAGGAGGGAGGGATTGTGGAAGATGCTGTCGAGGAAGTGGATAGCCGAATCGGCGGGGGTGATGGGGTAAGGCTTTGATTGTGTGGGGCTTTGATGGGCGGGCTTCTGTGCCGCGGCGAGCCGGGGAAGGAGGGAGATGCCGAGGAAGGTGGCGATCAGTAGAAATTGCTTGGCCATATTTTGGCAAAATAAGGTCAAAATTCCCTAATTTTGCCCTCCCATTGCCCAATAGTATAATGGTAGTACAGAAGATTCTGGATCTTTTAGTCTTGGTTCGAATCCAGGTTGGGCAACAAACGAACCCGCAGCTTACGCTGCGGGTTTTGTCTTTTATCGTAGCGAAGTGAGCTTGCTCAACGATGCTCGTTCTTGCACAATTAATGTATCGAAACCGAACATTGTTGTCTCTCGCGGGCCTTGACAGGAGAATGGTCTTCAGGACTTTATGAACCCGGCACTCTTTTGGGAGCGTGCTAATGATTTGGCCGCCTTACAAGTCATAAACCGACCATCCCATGTTCCGCAACTATCTCAAGATTGCCGTCCGCAGCCTCCGGAAAAGCAAGGGCTTTACCGCCCTCAATGTCATCGGCCTCGCTGCCGGCCTCGGTGTCTGTTTGCTGATCGTTTTGTACGTCACCGATGAGCTTGGTTACGACCGCTACAACGTCAATGCCGACCGCATCTACCGGGTCGATGCGGATAACTACGTCAATAATACCCGGTTCGATGCCGCAATGGTCTCCAACTTTCTCGGCCCAACCCTTGTCGCGTCCTATCCGAAGATCCAGCAGATGGTCCGATTCCGCCACCCGGGCGACCTGCTGGTGAGGAAGGACAACGACCACATCCTCGACCATCACTTCACCTTCGCCGACTCGACGATCTTCAAGGTCTTCACCCTGCCCATGATCGCCGGCGACCCCAATACCGCCCTCAACAACCCTCATTCCATTGTGATCGATGAAAGCGCCGCCCGCCGGTATTTCAACAGCACCGACGTCATCGGCCGCACGCTGGAGGTTGGTTCTGACAATACCCCCCTCAAGATCACCGGGGTCATCCGGGACATGCCCGCGCAGTCCCATTTTCATTTCAGCTTTATTCGCCCCATCCGCGAATCCTGGACTTTTAATGATCCCGACGACAATGCCTGGATGGCTAACAATCATTATACCTATATCCTTGCCCAACCCGGCACCACGCGAGCCGAGGTCCAGAAGGATGTAGACGCGGTTGTGAACCTCCATATCGGCCGGGCGCTGCAGGAACTGGTCCATATCTCGATGTCCGACCTGGAGAAAGCAGGTAATCATTTACGGTATCGCATCACCCCCCTCACCGACATCCATCTCCACTCCAATAAGTCTTACGAACTCGAAGCCAACAGCAATATCCAGTATGTTTACATCTTCTCCGTCATCGCCGTGCTCATCCTCCTGATCGCCTGCGTCAATTTCATGAACCTGTCCACCGCCCGCTCGGCACAACGTGCCAAGGAAGTGGGCATCCGAAAGGTCGCCGGCTCGACAAAAGGACACCTCATCCTCCAGTTTCTCACCGAGTCCATCCTGCTCAGCCTCTTCTCCCTGGTCCTCGCCCTTGGCATAGCGGTCCTCCTGCTGCCGATGCTCAATCAGCTTGCCGGCAAATCGCTCCATCCCGACTTGCTCTTCAGCGGCCGGTTCCTGCCCCTCCTTCTCCTGCTGGTGCTGCTGGTGGGTTGTCTCGCCGGCAGCTACCCCGCCTTCTATCTTTCCTCCTTTCAGCCGATCCAGGTATTGAAAGGGAAGATAGCCGCAGGCTTCAAGAGCAGCTGGCTCCGTAACAGCTTGGTGGTCTTTCAATTTTTTATTTCCATCGGGCTCATCGTCAGCACCCTCGTCATTTATCGCCAGTTGCACTATATCCGAAATAAGGAAGTCGGCTTTAACCGGGACCAGGTACTCGTCATCCATGATACCTGGTCGCTCGGCCAGGGTGGCACGACTAATCTGCGCAAGGACCTGCTCACCCTTGCCGGGGTTACCGCCGCAACCGTCACCGGTGACCTTCCCACCATCGGCGGCGATCAGTATAGTCAGCAAGGCTGGTTCCGGAATGCCTCGCTCGAGGCCAGGAATGCGTTCTTTATGACCACACTCAATGTCGACGACCATTATGTCCCCACCCTCGGCATGCAGATCGTCAAAGGCCGCAACTTCGACCTCGCGCATTTTCCTACCGACTCTACCGGTATCATTCTCAATGAAGCCGCCATAGCGATGCTCGGCGCGAAGGACCCGCTCAATCTGATCTTCTGGAATAAACCGAACGGGTTCCCCGCCCGCGCCTTTCATGTCGTCGGCGTCGTAACGGATTTCAATTACAATTCCATGCATGACAAAATCGGCCCCCTTGCCATGCAGGTCAACACGTTTAACTGGGGCAGGATGGCCGTCCGCTTCCACACGAATGATGCCTTCCATCTCATCCGGCAGGTGGAAAGTAAGTTCCATGCCGCTAAGCAAGGACTGCCCTTCAGCTACACTTTCATGGACAACGACTTTGATAAAATATATCACGCCGAACAGCAGACCGGCCAGATCTTCATCACCTTTGCAGTCTTCGCCATCCTCATTGCATGTCTCGGCCTCTTTGGCCTCGTTACCTATGCCGCCGAACAACGCACCAAGGAGATCGGGGTCCGCAAGGTCCTCGGCGCCAGCGTCAGTGGTATCGTCGGCCTGTTAAGCAAGGACTTCACGATGCTTGTCGGGATCGCGGCGCTTATCGCTTTCCCGATTGCGTGGTGGGCCATGTACAAATGGCTGGAGACGTTTGCTTATCGTACGGAGATCAGCTGGTGGATCTTCCTTGTGGCCGGCGCCGTAGCCCTCGCCATTGCGCTGTTGACGGTCAGTATTCAGACCATCCGCGCGGCCCTCGCTAACCCCATAAAATCCCTCCGAAGCGAATGATTGGAAAGCTTATTGCCGGCCTCATGGCCTTATCCCTCACCTCCTTCTGTTTGTCTGCGGCTGCCCAGGATTCCATTCCTTATCTGACGGGAACGGTCCATCTGTCGATCGCAAAGGGGACGATGGATTGCGACCTCACTTTAAGCGGGTATCCATTTATCAGCGACTACCTGATCCGGATCAATTCCGGGATGAACATCCTCTATTTCAGGAGTGTACAGCCGGATTTCAAGATCTATTACGATCGATCCTCCACCGATTCCACCAGCACGGATGAAACCAACGGGTATTATTTTGGCGCGGATCCGAAGAAGGGCGGCAAGTTCCTGCCCAAGGCGATCCGCTTCCGGTATACCGGCAAGTTCCCGGTAGTAACGGATACGGCTATGTCAGGCGAAGTGTCTGTTCAGGATTGGCGGGGAAACATCGCCTTTAATGGCTATTCCATACGGGCGGACGGTCTGCAGAGCTGTTGGTATCCGGTCCTTTACGATATCAAGAAAAAAAAGCGGTATGAGCGGGTCCGATATGATCTGGATGTGGACTGTCCGGATTGCCGGGTGATCTACGTTAACGGGACGGCGCCGGTTTCCGCATCGCGTGCCCACCTCCATAGCGATGCTCCCCGGGAGCTGTTTGTCTATGCAGGCGACTTCCCGGTGGTGAATTCGCAAGGCACTTTCTTCCTCAATGCGGGTCTGAACGAGGCTCGCCTTCGGAGTTTCACGAAGACCACGAACGATGTCAAACATTTTTATGAATCCCATCTGGGAATACCCTTTACCGACACCATCACCTATGTACAGGCAACGCCTACCGCCCCGGATCATGCATGGGCATTCGTAGCCTTTCCCAGCATTGTCAACGTCGGTTTTGGCAAGTATGCCTTAAACAGCTACGCCGATCCACAGGAAAGTGGCGTGATGCAGAGCATGTCCCACGAACTGGGCCATTTTTATTTCGGGACATCGCGCTATTTTAACACCCCTTTTTCGCCTGTACTCGGCGAGGGCCTGACGGAGTTCTTATCGCTGAATGTGTCGCGGGCCCTGCTGCCGGACAGCACCTATAAAAAGAGGATCGCCCAGAAGATCAAGGCGATGAAGGAATTCAAACCTCTTCCCTTTACGCGTATCCAAACGGAAAAGGATTTTCAAAACCGGGAATTGTACGTGTATTATTTTGCTCCTTTGCTCCATATGGCCATTCAGAAGGAGATCGGCGAGAAGGCTACCTGGGAGTGGATGCAACAGTTGCTAAAGACGCCTGCCGACTTTACGGACTATGGGTTCCTGGAAGCGACGCTTGGCAAGGCCCTTGGCAATCCCGGCAGGCTGGCGGAGCTAAAGGCAAAATATTTCGATTCGGACCAGGCATTGGACAATACGCTGCGGGAGATTGGCAATTAAGTCGCAGCTGCGGATCAGGAATATGGAGCCTCCTCGCCAAACAAAGGCAGCCGAAGGACGACGCGGGTTCCCGCGGGACAACCCTGGTCATCGAGCAGATCGACTATCGTTTGGCTGGCGGCGCCTTCATACAATTTATTTAAGATGGCAATACGATCCCCGGTCAGCGACATCCCTTTCGAAGAGTCCCCCTGGGTGCGGACGACCCTTCTTTGCGATGCTTCGCACCTGCCGATTCCATTGTCTTCCACCACCACGATCAGCTCACCGGCCCCTTTTTCGATAGCCACCCGTAGAAACCCAACCCCGCGGGTCGCATCTCCAAGACCATGGATAAGTGCGTTCTCGACATGAGGCTGGATCAGCATCGGCGGAATGAGAACGGCGCTGCGGTCGATAGCAGGATCTACTTCGATGGAATAATCGATCATTTCCTTGAACCGCATTTTCTCCAGGGAAAGGTAGGATGACAGATAATCGATCTCTTCGCCGACGGAGACAAATCTTCTGGAGGAATTGATCAGCGTCATCCGGATCAGTTTGGCCAACCCCGCAATGTATTTATTACTGGCCGCTATCTCGCCGTTGAAGATGAATTTCTGGATGGAGTTCAGGCAATTAAAAATAAAATGCGGATTCATCTGCGACTTCAGCGCCGTGATCTCCAGATCTCCCATCCGCCTTGTCAACTCGTCTTTCTCGCGCTGGCGGCGCCGGAGGAGCCGTACCCGCCGTGACAGGAGCAGCCATATAACGAAGACCGAAAAAAGCCAGGCCCCGGAGATGAACCATGTCCTTTTCCAAAACTGCGTGGCAACGGTGATGGGCAGCCTCAGTACGCGGCTTTTCCGTCCGAATTTATTCACGGCATATAGTTGCCATTCGTAGTTACCTGAGGGGAGATCGGGATATTCCAGATGAGTGTCCCGCGTCTGCCGCCATTTGTCGTCGATTCCCAGCATGCGATACCGATAGATAATATCCCCTGCGCTTCGGTAAGAGACACCGGCAAATTCAAACCGCACCCGTTTGTCCGAATAGGGCAATTCGAGCCGCGCGGTATCGGCGATCCTGTCCCGATCGGAATTCATCAGCGAAAGCAGGAACAGGCGGCAGCTATCCGGTTTGGCGGCCTGGTTCTCATCGAAGTAGCAGAGCCCCGCCGGCGTACCGACATATACCCGCGAACCATCGATAAAGACGGTATTTATCAGATCGGAGGCAAGCCCGTCCCTGGACGTGTATTGGGTCACGGGGTATCCCGGCTTGCCGAGCTCGACCTTGTTCAACCCCTTGTCCGTTCCCACCCAAAGGGCGTTTCCATGTACCAGGAGGCTTCGGCAGACATTGCTGGTCAGCCCCTGACCTTGGGTGAGGGCGCCCACTTGCCGGCCCTCTTTGAACCCGATGACGCCTTCATCGTCGGCCGAGGCGATCCAGAGAATGCCGTCGGGAGACTCTGCGATGGCGGACATTCTTTTCCGGAGGAACGGGGTCTTCTCTCCGAGGAAGACGCCCGGGCCGTCTTTCACCCAGCGGAATAGCCCGTTCAGCCCCCCGATATAAAGCGTATCTTTTTGACCATAGGCCACGGTAGCTCTTTCCCGGAATAGGGTGTCCATAACGCGAAGAGTCGAAAGGTCGACGATGGAACTGGCCAAATGCGACACGACAAGCAGCTTTCGATCGCTGACCCGCCACGCCGCCTTCAGGCATCCGGGAAGCAGTTGTCTAAGGCGGCCGTCGGGGGTATGGACAA
>Ga0207671_10004252_pt1 | contig 13784 bp, 10 predicted proteins | sample KBSC24metaG_FD_184352 | JGI IMG/M metagenome (GOLD analysis project Ga0207671, IMG submission 184352) | Corn rhizosphere microbial communities from Kellogg Biological Station, Michigan, USA - KBS C2-4 metaG (SPAdes) (version 2) | ecosystem: Host-associated > Plants > Roots > Rhizosphere > Soil... | reverse complement strand
TCGCTCGCCTCGCGGCCGACGTAGCGCAGGCCCGGATTCACTGCCGGCGTCGAGCGCGCGACGCTGTAGCCGAGCGCGATGTTGCCCGACTCGTCCATGCCGATCGCGCCCATCCAGCGGCTGATCTGGCCGTCCGCGTCGTTCGGCGCATAGGTGCCCTGCTGGTAGAGCTGCCACGGATTGCTCGGCCCGCCCGTGCGGCGCAGTTCGAACCAGCGGATGCCGGCGAGATTGTTCGAGCCGGTCGTGTCCAGGCGCGTCACGTGGTTGCCGACCAGCACTTCGTACGTGCCGAAGTTGCGGTAGTGCACCGGCACCATCGGCACTTCGAGCAGCGGGTCGAGGGTCTGCGAAGTGCCCGGCTGGTGGATCGCGCCGAAACCGCCGTCGGTGATCGTGAACTTGGAATTGAATTCGTCCTCGGCGACCTGCACCGGTCCGCTGAGGGCGGTATTGGCCGGCGTGGTGAAGTCGACGCTCAATGTGAACAGTTCGAGGAAGTCGTGATCGGGGTCGTTCGAGCCGGGGTTGTTTCGCTCGTCGTCGTTGTCGCGGATGAAGATGCCGGGCGCGCCGGCCGGGGGCGGCGTCGAGCCGAACAGCGAGGCCGGCGGCAGCATCTGGAAGCCGAGGCCGTTGAGGCCCGGCACCGATTTGCGCTGCAGCGTCGCGGTCTGGCCGGCGAGCATGCGATTGCGATCGAGCGCATACACGGCCGGACCTTCGTTCGCGCCGGCGTAGTACGCATCCGGCCAGACGCCGTACTTCGGGTAGTCGGGGAAGCTCGGCGTCGCGAACACGTAGCGCGTCCACGTCGTGCTGACCGGGTTCGCGTCGGCGCTGAGATAGACGCACAGGTCGTTGCCGTTGGACGGGAACTCGGTGAACAGCCAGCGCTGCGCGAGCTGGTCGAACACCACGACGCCGTCGCCGCCGCCGTTGGCGCAAGGGCCGCCGCTCCCCAGGCCCTGCATGTTGAAGGGGCCGGCCAGCAGGTCGCCGCTGGTCGCATCATGGATCGTGTAACTGGCATCGCCGGCGGTGCCGTTGATGACTTCGACGTAGACGCCGCCGCCGACGTCGCCGCTCGGATCCGGAGGGAAGAACCCGCTGAAGCCGGGGCCGTCCGCATTGACCAGCGGCGTGGTGAAGCCGCCGCCGCCGCGCGGCTGGAACGCGCGCTGCAGCTGCACCAGCACGTCGATGTTCTGCGTGACCGGATTGACCGGCGCGGGCGGGTTGCGCTGCGTTTCCTCTTCGCCGTGGAACTGGCGCGGAATCTCGCGGATCGGGTCGCCCGGTTTCCAGACCGGCGCGAGCGGACGCGTGCGGGCGTCGAGATAGAAGCGTTCGGGCGCTGCAGGCGGGCTGACGTAGTCCGCCCCGCGCGAGACGGTCGTACCGGAAGCCGCGGCGGCGGGAGCGGGCGGCGCCGCGCCGGCAGTGCCCGCGAGGGCAAGCAAGGTCAACGCGGCGAGTCGGATCGAGGTCGTCATGCGGGCATCCCAGTAGCGGCCTTTCCCTCGGGCCGAAAGCGGAAGACGCATGAGTCGATAGGCCTTGCGGCCTAGTCAATCATCATCCTCCGGAAGGCGGCTATCCTCGCCCAGCAGGACGAGTTGTTCAAGCACGATCTCGCCGGTCCGGCTGCGCACGCGCAAGGGCGAGGTGCCCGCGCCGTAGCGCGCGTGCGCCTCGTGACCGCCGCCGGCCACCGTGTGCACGCTGAGGCCGAAATTGCTGCCGAGCGCGCCGCCGGTCTGTGCGTCGAGCGCGATGTCGCCGAACGTGGGCACCAGCAGGACGATGCGCCCGCTGACGCTGGCGATCTCGCTGGCGCCGTTCCAGTGTGCGCCGATCGCCGTCGCGCGGATCAGTCCGTCGTTCGTATGCAGGTTCAGGCGGCCCTGCGAGGAGGCCAGGATGCTGCCCGACTCCGATGTCGCCTCGATCTCCCCGACGCGTCGCTTCGCCGCGATGCGGCTGTCGCGCGTATGCAGCGTCAGCGCGAGGTCGCCGGGTACGAAAACGGCCGCGTCGATGCGGCCGGCGGCGTCGGTGCCGGCGACGGCGCCGTCGAAGCCGATGTCGATGTGCAGCGTGTCGCCTTCGCGGTGCGAACGGAACATCGGCTTCGCGTAGCGGGGACCGTTGCGCTGGATCACCGCATGGATGCCGACCTCGCGTTCGTCGCGGCCGCGGATGTTGATCTCGCCCCAGGGGTTGTCGATCGCCACGCGCGCGATCGACGCGTCGAGGTCGAAGGCCTTGTCCGCGCGCTCGGCGCGGACCTCGTTCGACGCAGCTGCCGGTGCCGCTACGTGCGAGGGCGCCGCGCAGCCGCCGAGCAGCGCGGCGAACGGCACGGCGGCAAGAAACAGTCTCGTCAGGCGCATGCTCATTCCTTGAAGATGAAGAACGCCGCCGCGACGATCAGCGCGAACCCGACCAGGTGGTTCCAGCGCACCGCCGCGCCGAGATAGAACACCGAGAACGCCGCGAATACGCATAGCGTGATGATTTCCTGGATCGCCTTCAGCTGGGCGGGATTGAACACTTCGTAGCCGATGCGATTGGCCGGCACCTGCAGGCAGTACTCGAAGAACGCGATGCCCCAGCTCGCGAAGATCACCAGCCAGAGCGGTCGGTCGGTGAATTTCAGATGTCCGTACCAGGCGAACGTCATGAAGACGTTCGAGCCGATCAGCAGGAGGATCGGCGACAAATAGTTCCACATGGAGAAGGCTCGCGCGAAGAAACCGAGGGCATCCTAGCCGCAGCGCCGCGCGCGGCATACCGCCGACCTAGGGATATCCCCAGCTAGGCGGGCGCGTCCATCGCGGCAAGGCTGCCGGGCGGAGCCCGCCGGATCGGCGCGGATGGCGTCATGTCGTGGCGGCCGCGGGACCGCGACTGGACCCGGGCGGCGGGATTTTGCAAGCTCGGGTTCTCACCAGAAAAGAAGCGGACGTTCTCCGCTACGGGATGATTCGATGGGTGCCAAATCGCTGCTGTTCGTCTTGATTGCCGCTGTGGTTTCCACCTGCGCCGTTCGCGCGGACGATGCCGGCGAATCCGTGCATTGCTCGCTGAACGACGCGCCTGCCGTCGCCTGCCGCATGACCGACACGGTCGACGCGAACGGCGCGCACAGCATGGAGTTCGTCGCGGGCACGCAGCGAATCCGTTTCAGCGGCCGCTCGCAGACCGGCTGGTGGTCGGGCCAGCTCGACGGCCAGCCGGCGATGGGGCGCGAACTCAATCGCGGCCATACCGTCTACAGCACGGTCGACCTCAAGACCACGTTCGAGTGGTGGTCCGAAGGCAACGAGCACGGCAGCTACTGAGGCCGCTTTCAGCCGCGTCGAAGCACCGCCATCGGCGACGTGCGCGCGATGCGCAGCGTGCCGACCCAGCCCGCCAGCGCCACGACGAGCGCGGCGCCGAGCACGACCAGCGCGAGCGCATCGAGCGGCGGCACGTAGTCGCGCATGCGGAACACCTGGCGCGCGAGCACGCTGCCGAGCGCGCCGGCTCCCGCCACCGCGATCACCCCGGCGAGCACGCCGAGCACGGCGAACTCGGCCAGCACCGCGATGTTGAGCTGGCGCGCGTGCGCGCCGAGCGTGCGCAGCAGCGCCGTCTCGAAGCGGCGCTCGTCGGCAGTGGACGCGAGTGCCGCCAGCAGCACGAGCACGCCGGCGGCGAGGCTGAAGCCGAGCACCCAGGCGACTGCGCGGCTGACGCGGCCGATGATGTCGCGCACGCGGTCGAGGATCGCGTTGAGGTCGATCAGCGAGACGTTCGGATAGTCGCGCGAGAGGCCCGCCAGCGCGCCGGCCGCGGCGGCATCGAGATGGAAGCTGGCGACGTAGCTGTGCGGCAGGCTCTCGCCGCTGGCGGGATCGAGCATCAGGAAGAAGTTCGCACGGAACGAATCCCAGTCGACCCCGCGGATGCTGGCGATCGTCGCGGTGATCTCGCGCTCGCCGACGCGCAAGGTCATCGTGTCGCCGAGTTTCAGATGGAACATCTCGATCCACAGCTCGTCGACCGACAGCTGCGGTCCGCTCCGCGCGGCATCGAACCAGCGGCCGTGCAGCAATTTGTTCGACGCCGGCAGTTCGGCGCTCCAGCTGACGCGCGTCTCGCCGTTGATCCAGTTCTCGGCGCGGCGGTCGGTATAGTCCTTCGGGTCCGGCGCGCGGCCGTTGATCGCGACGAGCTTGCCGACCGCGAGCGGCAGCGTGTTGAGATTGCTCGCGCCGAGCTGCTGCACGCGTTGCTCGAGCGTGCTGCGCTGCTCCGGCTGCAGGTTGATCATGAACCAGTTCGGCGTATCGCTCGGCAGCTCCGCGCGCCAGCGCGCGAGCAGCGAAGGTCCGACCACCGCGAGCACGGCGAGCGCGGTCAAGCTCAATGCGAGCGCGCCGGCCTGCAGCAAGGTCAACGCGCGCCGGCGTGCCAGATTGGCCAGGCCGAAACGCAGCGCCCCGCGCAGCCGGGCCGCCGCGACGCGCACGAGTTTCAGCAGCAGCAGGCCGAACACGAATGTGGCGAACGCGACGCCGGCGAACCCGGCCGCCAGCGTGCCGGCGAGGCGCAGATTGCCCGCGCCGAACACGATCAGCAGCGCGCCGACGACGAGCGGCAGCAGGTACAGCGCATCGAAGCGGCGCACGCGCGCGGTCGTTTCCTGGCGGAACACGCGCATCGGTTCGACGTCGCGCAAGCGCAGCAACGGCGGCAATGCGAAGCCGAACAGCACGGCGAGGCCGACGACGAACGCGGCCAGCGGCGGTCCCCACGGCAACCCTGGCGGCGCGCCCGGCAGCAGGCCGCTGGCCAGGTGCAGCACGAGCTGCTGCAGTCCGAGCCCCAGCAACAGGCCGAGCAGGCAGGCCGGCAGCGCGAGCAGGCCGAGTTCGAGCAGCAAGGCGGCGAGGATCTCCGCGCGGCTGGCGCCGAGGCAGCGCAGAAGCGCGACCTCCTCGACCTTGCGCCGCGCGAAGCGCTGCGCGGCGAGCGCGACGGCGACGCCGGACAGCAGCGCCGCCAGCAGCGCGGCCAGGCGCAGGAAACTTTCGCCGCGCTCGAACGCGGTGCGCAGGTTCTGCTGCGCATCTTCCACCGTCGTGATTTCGGCGCCGTCCGGCAGCCGCGGCTTGGCCCAGGCCGCGAATGCGCCCACGGCATTCTCGTCGCCGGCGACGAGCAGGCGATGGCGCGCGCGGCTGCCGAGGCCGACCAGGCCGCTCGCCTGTGCGTCGGCGAGATTCATCAGCACGCGCGGCGCGAGGCGGAACAGGTTGCCGCCGTCGGGCGATTTCGCGATCTCGCCGCCGACCACGACATCGCGGCCGCCGAGCTGCACCTTCGCGCCGACGCCGACGCCGAGCGCGACCAGCGCCGCATGGTCCGCATAGATCGTGCCGGGCGGCGGCGCATGCGCCGGCTTTTCCGTATTGCTCGCGTCGAGCACGCTGAGTGCGCCGCGCAGCGGAAACGCGCCGTCGCTGGCGCGCACGTCGGCCAGCTTGCTCGCTTCGCCGGCGAACACGACGCTGGGGAAATCGGCGAGCACGTTCGTCGCCAGGCCGCGTCGCCGCGCCTCGTCGACGAATGCGGCCGGCAACGCCTTGCCGGCATTGATGCCGAGATCGCCGCCGATCAGTTCGGCGGCCGAGGCGACGATCGCACGCTCGACGCGGCTGGCCAGGGTCGCCACCGCGGCCAGCGCGGCGACCGCCAGCACGAGCGCTGCCGCCAGCGTCGCGAGTTCGGCGTGACGGAATTCGCGGCGCAGGCTGCGCGCCGCGAACGCGAGCGGCCTCACGCGAGCGCCTCGACGATGCGCCCTTCGCGCAACTGCAGGCTGCGCGCGCAGCGCTCGGCGAGCTTGCCGTCGTGGGTGACCAGCACCAGCGTCGTGGCATGTTCGCGATTCAGCGCGAACAGCAGGTCGCCGACGCTGGCGCCGGTGCGCTGGTCGAGGTTGCCGGTCGGTTCGTCGGCGAACAGGATCTGCGGTCCGTGCACGAATGCGCGCGCGAGCGCGACGCGCTGCTGCTCGCCGCCGGACAGCTGATGCGGAAAGTGGTGACGCCGCCGGTCCAGGCCGACCCGTGCGAGCGCGTCGGCGGCGCGGTCGCGCGCATCGTCGCGGCCTTCGAGGTCCAGCGGCAGCATCACGTTCTCTTCGGCGTTCAGTGCCGGCAGCAAATGGAAACTCTGGAACACGAAGCCGACCAGGCGCCGGCGCAGGCGTGCACGGGCTTCCTCGTCGAGCGCGTCGAGCCGCTGGCCGGCCAGCGTGATCGTGCCGCGGGTCGGGCGATCGAGTCCGGCCAGGAGGCCGAGCAGGGTGGTCTTGCCGGAACCGGAGGCGCCGACGATGGCGAGGCTGTCGCCGTGCGCGACCTCGAGGGCGATGCCGTCGAGAATCGTCAGGCGGCCGTCGGGGCCGTCGACGACTTTGCTAATCTCGGAGGCACTCAAGGCGGCCGTGGTGTCTGCGCTCATGCTTCGTCGTGTCCTGTTGTGCTTCGCATTCGGATGGTTCGCTTCGCTTGCGTCGGCGGCGACGCCGCCGATTCTCGTGCTCGGTGATTCCCTCTCCGCCGCCCACGGTATCGCGGTCAAGGAAGGCTGGGTGAACCTTCTGGCCGAACGCCTGCAGGCATCCGCGCCGCCGCGCACCGTGGTCAACGCCAGCATCTGCGGCGAAACCACGTCGGGCGGACTCGCACGCCTGCCGCCGTTGCTCGCCGAACACCATCCGGCCCTCGTCATCGTCGAACTCGGCGCCAACGACGGCCTGCGCGGCCTGCCGTTGGCCGAGGCGCGCGCGAATCTGGTCAAGATTCTCACGGCGATCCGTGCGGCCGGCGCGCATGCGCTGCTGGTCGGCATCGAGCTGCCGGTCAACTACGGGCCGCAGTATCGCGACGGCCTGCGTTCGATGTATCGGGGCCTCGCCGCCGAATTCAACGCGCCCTTGCTGCCGTTCCTGCTCGACGGCGTCGCGCTGGACCCCGATTTGATGCAGGACGACGGCCTCCATCCGAACGCGAAGGCGCAGCCGAAAGTGCTCGAAAACGTCTGGGCGGTGCTGCAACCCGCCTTGCGCGATTTGCGCTGAAGCGAAGGGGATTTTGGGAAAAAGGCGCCCGACCGGGCCGAAAGGCATATGTCGCCAGGGCATGAGTCCGCTAAGCTGCGCGACCCTGCCGCTCACGGCCGACCGGTCCCGCGCGGCGCTTCCCTTATCCAGCGAGGACGTTTCATGCTGCGAACACGGCTCTTGGCGACGACGATGAACCTGATCCTGATCGGCGGTATCGGCATGCTGGCGAACGCGCCGGATGCGCTGGCGAAGACGTCCGCGGCGGCCCTGCCGGCGAGCAATCCTTTCGCCACCGCGAGCGCGCTGCCGTTCCAGGCGCCGCCGTTCGACAAGATCAAGGACGCCGACTACCAGCCCGCGATCGAAGCGGGCATGCGCGAGCAGCTGGCCGAGGTGAACAAGATCGCGCAGCAGAAGGAAGCGCCGACGTTCGCCAACACGATCGACGCGATGGAGCGCACCGGGCAGATGTTGAACCGCGTCGGCGCCGTGTTCGGCGCGGTCACCGGCGCGAACACGAACGACGCCTTGCAGAAAGTGCAGTCCGCGGTCGCGCCGGAGCTGGCCGCGCATCAGGACGCGATTTTTCTCAACGACAAGCTTTTTCAGCGCGTGAAGAAGCTCTATGACGCGCGTTCCTCGTCTGGCCTGGATGCCGAACAGATCCACCTGGTCGAGCGCTACTACCAGAACTTCGTGCGCGCCGGCGCCCAGCTCGATGCAGCGGGCAAGACCCAGCTGCGCGCGCTCAACAAGGAAGAGTCGACGCTCTCGACCGACTTCCAGAACAAGCTGCTCGCCGCGACGAATGCGGCCGCGGTGATCGTCGACAACAAGGAAGCGCTGGCCGGTTTCTCCGATGCCGACATCGCCGCCGCAGCCGATGCGGCGAAGACGCGCATGCAGGCCGGCAAGTTCGCGATCGTCCTGCAGAACACCACGCAGCAGCCGGCGCAGGTCGACTTGAAGGAGCGCAGCGTGCGCGAGCGCGTGTTCAAGGCGTCGACCGAGCGCGCCGAGCACAGCGACGCCAACGACACGCGCGCGATCATCCAGCGCCTCGCGGTGTTGCGCGCCGAGCGCGCGAAGCTGCTCGGCTTCCCGAACTTCGCCGCGTACACGCTCGACGACCAGATGGCCAAGACGCCGGCCAACGCGATCAAGCTGATGACCGACATGGTGCCGGCCGCCACCGCGAAGGCGCACGGCGAAGCCGCCGACATGCAGGCGCTGATCGACAAGAATGCCAGCGGCTTCAAGCTGGCGCCGTGGGACTGGCAGTACTACGCCGAGCAGGTGCGCAAGCAGAAGTACGACCTCGACGAATCGCAGGTCAAGCCGTACTTCGAGATCGACCGCGTGCTGCACGACGGCGTGTTCTTCGCCGCCAACCAGCTGTACGGTCTCACCTTCAAGGAGCGCAAGGACATCCCCGTCTGGCAGCCGGACGTGCGCGTGTTCGAGGTGTTCGACAAGGACGGCACCTCGATGGCGCTGTTCTATGCCGACTACTGGAAGCGCGACAGCAAGCGCGGCGGCGCGTGGATGGACAACCTCGTCGGCCAGTCCGGGCTGCTCGGGACCAAGCCGGTCGTCTTCAACGTCTGCAACTTCACCAAGCCGGCCGCCGGCCAGCCTGCGCTGATCACGTCCAGCGACGTCACCACGATGTTCCACGAGTTCGGCCACGCGCTGCACGGCATGTTCTCGAACGTGAAGTATCCGACCTTGTCCGGTACCAACGTGCCGCGCGACTTCGTCGAATTCCCGTCGCAGTTCAACGAGCATTGGGCGACCGACCCGAAGGTGTTCGCGAACTACGCCAAGCACTACCAGACCGGTGCGCCGATGCCCGCCGAGCTGGTCGAGAAGATCAAGAAGTCGCGCACGTTCGACCAGGGCTTCGCGACGACCGAATACCTGGCCGCCGCGCTGCTCGACATGGCTTGGCACACCTTGCCGGCCGACGCGCCGAAGCAGGACGTCGACGCCTTCGAGGCGAAGGCGCTGAAGGACGACAAGATCGACCTCTACGAAGTGCCGCCGCGCTACCGCACCTCGTATTTCGCACACATCTGGGGCGGCGGCTATGCAGCCGGCTACTACGCCTACCTCTGGAGCGAGGTGCTCGACGACGACGCGTTCTACTGGTTCCGTGAACACGGCGGCCTGACGCGCGAGAACGGCCAGCGCTTCCGCGACATGATCCTGTCGCGCGGCAGCACGCAGGAGATGGCTTCCCTGTACCGCGCGTTCCGCGGCCGCGATCCGAGCGTCGAGCCGCTGCTCGAACAGCGCGGCCTGAAAGAAGGCGGGGGCTGATCCCCGCCCCGACGGGTTCGCGCCGGCTTGTGCTGGCGCGGACCTGTGCGCTGGTCCACAATTTGCCATCCGCGGTCCAAAGTCGCCGCCTTTTTCACACCTCGATCACAAAGTTGGGTGCGTAATCTTCACGGACGTGAAGATGCCGTGTGAATGGGGAAAGCCATGGACAAGCGGGAGAGCCAGACCGGCGCGATCCTTTTGATCGAGGACAATCGCGGTATTTCAGAGACCGTCGGCGAGTTCCTCGAGCGACGAGGCTACTCCGTCGACTACGCCGCGGACGGCATCAGCGGCCTGCGCCTGGCTTCGACCAACAGCTACGACGTCGTCGTGCTCGACCTGATGCTGCCGGGGCTGGACGGCATTTCGCTGTGCCGGCGCCTGCGCCACGACGAGAAGCGCGCGACGCCGGTGCTGATGCTGACCGCGCGCGACACGGTCGAGGACAAGCTGGTCGGCCTCGATGCCGGCGCCGACGACTACCTGGTGAAACCGTTCGAGATCCGCGAGCTCGAGGCGCGCGTGCGTTCGCTGATCCGGCGCAACCGCCGCCAGGTCAGCGACGAGGTGCTGGTCGTCGGCGATCTCAAGCTCGATACCGCCACGCTGCGCGTCACGCGTGCCGGACAGGAACTGCAGCTCGCGCCGATCGGCGTCAAGCTGCTGATGATCCTGATGCGCGAATCGCCGCGCGTGGTCAGCCGGCGCGACATCGAGCGCGAAGTCTGGGGCGACCTCCTGCCCGACTCCGATACGTTGCGCAGCCACTTGTACAATCTGCGCAAGATCATCGACCGCCCGTTTTCGAACCAGCTGCTGCACACGATCCACAGTTCCGGCTACCGCCTGGCCGACATCGGCGTGGAAGTGGTGCCCGATCGCCGCAGCGCCTGAGCCGGAATTACGGCAAGATGCCCGCCGCATGCGTGTGCCGCGTGCCGCCGGGCGCACGCCGCCGCTTTCGCCGGAGCCTGCCGTGGTGAGATTGCATGCAACGCCCTGACGGCATCCGGCGCAAGATCTGGGCGGTGTTCATTCAGCAGATGGTGGCGATCAGCCTGTCTGCGATGCTCGGCGTCTATGTCGCCGTCACCCTGGTCGAGAATTTCGCGCTGCGCCAGATCGTGGAGAGCGAGACGGCCGCGATCGTGCAGCAGCTCGCCAACGATCCCGCCCTGCGCCCGGCCGGCAATTCGTTCGTCGAGTCCTGGCTCGTGCGCACGCCGCAGGACGCTGCACAGATACCGGGATACCTGCGCTCGCTCACGCCCGGCTTTCATCACCAGCATGCCGAACAGCACTACGCCGCGCTGGTCACCGACACGAGCGCCGGCCGGCTGTATGTCGTCTTCGTGCAGAAGCTCGCCTATCTGTCGTGGCTCGGTTTCGGTCTCGTGCTGATCGTCCTCACCGTGGCCGGCAGCACCGCGGTCATGGCGTATCGCGCGTCGCGGCGTGCGCTCGCGCCGGTCGTGGTGCTCGCCGATACCGTGCGTGCCTGGGATCCGAACCAGCCCGATGTCGATGCGCTGCTGCCGGAAAACCTGCCGCTGAACGTCGAGGTCGACAGCGACGTCGCCAGCCTCGCGCGCGCGCTGCACGGCTTCGCCACGCGGCTGGAGGATTTCGTCGAACGCGAACGCAACTTCACGCGCGACGCCAGCCACGAGCTGCGCACGCCGCTGACCGTGATCAAGGTCGGCGCCGACATCCTGCTCGACGAAGAGGACCTGCCGCCGTTCACCCGCCGCACGGCGGGGCGCGTGCGCCGCGCGGCGCGCGACATGGAGGCGCTGATCGATTCGTTCCTGATCCTCGCGCGCGAGGATGGCGTCGGCCTGCCGGAAGAGGATTTCACGATCAACGAGGCGGTGCGCGAGGAAGTCGAGCGCGCGCAGCCGCTGGTCGACGACAAGCCGGTGCACCTCAGCCTGGAGGAAAAGGCGGTCTTCGGCCTGCACACCTCGCCGCGCGCGTTCGGCGTGCTGGTCGGCAACCTGATCCGCAACGCCTGCATGTACACCGAGCGCGGCGCCGTCACGGTGACGATCGACACCGGCTGCGTACTGGTGCGCGATACCGGCATCGGCATGAGCGAGGAGGATCTCGCCCACGTGTTCGAATCGTTCTACAGAGGCCGCAGCAAGGGCGAGGGCCACGGCATCGGACTGTCGATCGTCAAGCGATTGTCCGACCGCTTCGGCTGGGACATCAATATCGCGAGCAAGCTCGGCGTCGGCACCACGATCCGCGTCGGGTTCCCGGTCGCCGCCGACCGCTGAGCGCGGGCTGGCGCCGGCCCCGCCGGGAAGCTCCGCTTATAATCGCGAGACTGCCCGTTTCGATTCCCTCCAGGAGGCCGCCGTGCCCGTACTCGTCATCCACGGCGGCGCCGGCGTGGTCAAGGCCGATCTGACCCCGCACAAGGAAGCGCAGGCGCGCGCCGATCTCGCCGCGGCGTTGCAGGCGGGCTACGCCGTGCTCGCGGCCGGCGGCAGCAGCCTCGACGCAGTCGCCGCAGCGGTCGTCGTGATGGAGGACTCGCCGTGCTTCAACGCGGGCCGAGGCGCGGTCTTCACGCACGAAGGCCGCAACGAAATGGACGCGGCGATCATGGACGGCGCGACGCTGCGCGCCGGTGCCGTCGCCGGCGTGCATCACGCGAAGAACCCGGTGCTGCTGGCGCGCGCCGTCATGGAACGGTCCTCGCACGTATTCCTAGCCGGGGAAGGCGCGGAGTCGTTCGCGCGCACGGCCGGCGTCGAGCTCGCCGAGGCGGAGTATTTCCGCACCGAGGAACGCTGGCAGCAGTTGCAGAAGGCATTGCGCGAGGAACGCGAACAGCGCGTCGATCCGGCCAAGACGCCGCATCACGGCACCGTGGGCGCGGTCGCGCTCGATGCGCACGGCCGTCTCGCCGCCGCGACCTCGACCGGCGGCATGACGAACAAGCGCTGGGGCCGCGTCGGCGATTCGCCGCTGATCGGCGCCGGCACCTATGCGAATGCGCGCTGCGCGGTGTCGGCCACCGGCTGGGGCGAGTACTACATCCGCAGCGTCGCCGCGCACGACATCTGTGCACGCGTCGAGTACGGCAACCGGACGCTGGCCGATGCCGCGAACGAAGTCGTGCTCGGCGTGGTCCCGAAACTCGGCGGCGACGGCGGCGTCATCGCGGTCGATGCCGACGGCCGCATCGCGATGCCGTTCAATACGGATGGGATGTATCGTGGGTGGGTGGATCGTGATGGGGTGATGCACGTGGCCATTCTCGAACAATGACTCGCGATCTTTCGGTGCGTCGCCTGCATTCGCATCGAGCGTGCGCACGATTCAATCCTTCCATTCGTAATCCTCGCGACGCGCTTTTCAAGAGCGAAGCAGGTCGAGCGCCGATCCGTCGCGACTATCAATGGATGCCCGCTTTCGCGGGCATGACGACAACGAGAGATTGCAGTCGCGGTGGAGTCGGCGCGTTAAGATGCGTCGCGAACAACTATCGAGCGCGCACATCAACCGATTCGTCATCCCCGCGAAAGCGGGGATCCATGGAAGCATTTGACGAATGCCTGTGCGTGCGAACAGACGTTGAAGGGCGTTCCCGGAGCTTGAGCCGTTGAGAACCATCTCCGCCACCCGCTACGTCACCCCCTTGCGCGAAGGCGGCTCGCTGCCCGCGATCGTCGAGGCTGACGACCAGGGCCTGTACGTGCTGAAGTTCCGCGGCGCGGGGCAGGGCGCGAAGGCGCTGATCGCCGAACTCGTCGCCGGCGAGATCGCGCGCGCGCTGGGGTTGCGCGTGCCGGAGCTGGTCTTCGTCGAACTCGATCCCGACCTCGCGCGCACCGAACCCGATCCGGAAATCCAGCACCTGATCCGCGCCAGCGCCGGCCTCAATCTCGCGCTCGACTATCTGCCGGGGTCGGTCACGTTCGATCCCGTCGTCGAGCAGGTCGATGCCGAGCTCGCCTCGGCCGTCGTCTGGTTCGATGCCTACGTCAGCAATGTCGACCGTACCGCGCGCAACACGAACCTGCTGATGTGGCATCGGCGGCTGTGGCTGATCGACCACGGCGCGGCGCTGTATTTCCATCACGACTGGGAAGGCTTTCTCGCGCGCGCGACAGCGCCGTTCGCGCGCATCAAGGATCACGTGCTGCTGCCGTTCGCGAGTGCGCTGCAGGAGGCCGACGCGCGCCTCGGCGTGATGCTGACGCACGCGACGATCGAACGCATCCTGGCGCTGGTGCCGGAAGCCTGGCTCGGCGGCGATGCGCCGTTCGCCAGCGCCGAGGAGCATCGCGCTGCCTACGTGCAGTACCTGTGCCGGCGT
>Ga0207671_10004251_pt1 | contig 13785 bp, 15 predicted proteins | sample KBSC24metaG_FD_184352 | JGI IMG/M metagenome (GOLD analysis project Ga0207671, IMG submission 184352) | Corn rhizosphere microbial communities from Kellogg Biological Station, Michigan, USA - KBS C2-4 metaG (SPAdes) (version 2) | ecosystem: Host-associated > Plants > Roots > Rhizosphere > Soil... | reverse complement strand
TAAACGATTGTGCTGACCGTGAGTTTGCATACCCACACCACCAAAACCGTGACGCTTTACCACACCCTGGAAACCTTTACCTTTTGAAGTGCCAACTACGTCCACAAAATCTCCCGCAGCAAAAATCTCTACAGTGATGGTATCACCAAGGGATTTTTCATCTTCGAAAGTTTTGAATTCAACCAGTCTGCGCTTTGGCGTAGTACCGGCTTTCTGGAAGTGACCTTTTAAGGGAGCAGGGGTGTTCTTTTCTTTTTTCTCACCATACGCCAACTGAACTGCGGCGTAGCCGTCTGTTTCAACAGAACGAACTTGTGTTACCACACAAGGGCCAGCTTCGATTACTGTACAAGGAATATTCTTCCCTGTTTCATCGAAAATGCTGGTCATTCCTACTTTTTTACCAATAATTCCTGACATTTTCTAAATTTTGTTTGTGTCCATCGAAGCAGTAGGGCCTCGTTCAAGACATATGTATCCCCGTTAAGGGACGGCAAAGATAGATATTTTACATTAATTGTCAAATAGATAATAAGTTATTTTTTTATAATTATTTTGAAGGGGGAAATTGGTGCCAATTGGCTGTAATAGTTTATGAAGGGACCTTACGTTTTTAATAGATCGGCGCTACTTAAAAGTCTTTATTAAAATACCGCCATTGCTCAGGATGGTAATTTCCTGATGTTTTTCTAAACCTGAGCTTTCTTCATTCCCTTCAGCTGTAAAAATTTGCACTGTTTTTTTGGTGTTTATAAAGAAGAATTTATAATCCGTGCCGAACCTTTCCTGATTGGTAGAGGAATAATATATGTTCAAAACGTTGGCCTGTTTTGTTTTGGGATTATATAAAACAAGATTACCATAATCCAAAAACTCCGTTGCAAGATACCGGACACTATCGGTTGAAAAAGCTGAAGAATACACACCGGGTATATCAAATGTTTGATAATAGCACTGGAAGTCCCCTATATCCGGTAACCGGTATTTAAAAACACTCCTTATTTTAAATTTCTGAATATCCTTGATGAATAACGAATCATCGTGATCGGCATTAAGATATTTTGTGTGTTTTATTTGAGGGGCACTAATTGGTTTGATAGCATTTAACCTGTCATAAAAATTTCTGACTTTTTCTAATTCCTTTTGATGACGGCTGATAGGCTTTTTAGGAGTATATCCATCTATCGTGGGCACATCCCATTGTTTCGGAAACTTATGCGTAATTAAAGATGGGCATCCGAAGGGCAGAGTACTTATTGCACTAATGATCTTTGTATCTTTTAAACTTGTATGATTTTTCTGATCTGCCCTTATTTGTGCAAAGCTATGATTTATGAGGCCTGCGATTGTAATTAAGAGAAGATGTCTGTAAAATATTAGCCTGAACATTTTTCAATGTGTTTATTTACTCAAAGCATTCCGCGCTTCTAAAAACGCGAAAGCTTGGCTCAATTTATATCTATATCTATTTTTAAGCGAAGATAGCTATTCTAATACGTGGATGTAACTTCCGCGAAAGCAGTAGAATAATAGCAGTCTATATAAGCTATCTTAATCGACAACATATCTTAATTGTCGCAATACCACCCTTTCTATGTCACTAACGACACTCACTGCCGATGTTTTACTTCTGTATTTTTGTATTAACGAGGATTTTAAAATCTTAAATCAATACTTTAACAAATCGATACATGAGCACCTTAAACAAACAATTTACAGCAACCCTGCAGAAAAGCAATAGTAAAGGCGGATGGACTTACGTAATATGGCCTGAATCGGCAGCATTTTTTAAAACCCGTGGATTAGTAAAGGTAAACGGCACCATTGATGGACATCCGTTCAAAAGTTCTTTTATGGCATTGGGTAATGGCACACATAAGCTTCCAGTAAAAGCTGAAATGAGAACGGTTATCAGCAAACAAGAGGGTGATAGTGTGACAATAGAGCTTACTGAGCGGATAGACGGTAAATAATAAAAGTTTATTGGTGATGATGCGAGGTATGATAATGTTCTCTCAACAGATCAGCCCCAAAGTCGCCATTAAAATCACGCCACACAGTATGGATATGGTTAGCATTGTTTTGGGTATTATCAAACTCGATTAAAAAAGACTTCCCCTGCACCCGGTAATAATGTGGTATACCAAGCTCCATACCCCCTGCCCATCCGAATCTCACCGAATTCATATCCTCCTTCGTTATCTTTTTCATCCGGGCTTTGGCTATTTCGGTTGGCATCGATAAAAGGTAAGCGACGATCAACTTGTTCAATACTACCTTTTGCTCATGCGTCATATCTTTTGCGAAAATACCTACAGGCTTTAGCGGAGTCACGTGTGCGGCATTAGTGGTTACGATATCGGTAAACGCTTTCAAATCAAAAAGAGCTTTCTGTTTTTGCTCCGGCGATAATGAATTCACCAGTTCAAATCCCAGGTCTTCTTCATCTTTTAATAACCGGGTACCTTTTTTAGGCCCATCTTTCACTTCTGCAGGGTAAGCACCAAAAAAGAAAGGAGCAAATGATAGCTGATCATTTACAATAGTAAAATTAAGGGCGACGTGGTGACCGCTGAATTTCCAGCCCCAGGTTGTGTCCTTACCCGGCGTACCATAAATCGTTACAAAATAATTCTCTGGTATGCGGATCGCATTGTTCGGTTCCAACTCTTTCAATAAATATTCAAAGCTCATGATGTCCTTTGTTCTCGCATAGCCTTCCTTACTCAGATACACTTGCATCAGCGCATAAAGGTTCTTCTTTTGAACACTATCCAAATCTTTTACACCAATGCCATTGCGTGGAACCATCGCAGCCGGGAGATAATGCCATTCATACCGGTTCATTTCATCAAACGGGAACACAGCCTTCTTCTTTTGCGTATCATTTAAAGAATTTACAAAAGCCATTGCTTTAGCCGATCCGGAATGAATTTCATTACTATCCTGGGCTATCGAATAAAAAGGCAGTAATAAAAGAATGAGAAGTGCTTTCATGAAAAATACAATTGTCTTTTAAAGGATGATTTAATAAAGGTATTATTTTAATAACAACGTCCCTGTAATTTTCTTTGATTACTCTTTAGCCCGGGTGGCTATACCTGGTTGACATACAGACCTGAAATTATTATATTTACTTCATGAATCCCCTTAAACTCTTTTTCGCATCGGTTATCATCGCCGCTTTAACTATTGGCTGTGCACTTGCACAGGATACTTCTAAGAAATCATCAAATTTACCTGCCATCGTATCCATTGGGCAGGAGCCTGTTTTCCCCGGCGGCATACCAGCTTTTAATAAATATCTTATCAAAAATGTTAAATACCCGGAGGTGGCAAAAGTAGTGGGCCTTTCAGGGAAAGTATACGTTCATTTATTGTAGAACGGGATGGTTCAGTTTCCGACGCCAAGCCTGTAAAATGTATGGGCGCGGGCTGCGAATCGGAGGCAGTGCGTGTAGTGTCCTCCATGCCAAATTGGATACCGGGGTCAATGGATGGCAAGCCGGTCAGGGTACAATATACTGTACCCATCAATTTCTTTATGACGTATGATGACAGTAAGATAACTACCCGAATCAAAGACCTCAGAAATTCTGATTTCGGATTCTTTTTTTACATCAAAGGCAAAACTTATACTTTGGATGAAGCCCAGGCTATATTGGGCAAGTCGTTCGATCCTTCAACTGTTGCGTCAGTTGAAGATTTTTATGATCCGCAATATAAGGTGCCCAATAAAAAAGGCAACTATTTGATCATAATGAAGAATAGCTAAACGTCAAATTCCTCATTACCAGAAACAAACCATGTCAATTTATTAAATTCATCCCAACAAAAACATTTACATGAAAACAGCCATCAAAGCCCTCGCTCCTATTATTATCTTCTCTTTGTTTTTCAGCTGTAAACCTAAACCACACGATCCGCTTGCCAATGCCAGTCGTGAGGATAAGAATGGCTGGATCTACGTTCACCTGGAAGGCTCGCCGCATGATGTCGGTTATCAGCATGGCTATTTGGTAGCTAAGGAAATTGACACTATGCTAAAGGTATTGCAATACTATCTGCCAAGCACCAGCGGCAAGGATTGGGCCTTTTACCGTGGCGCGGCCCAACGCTTTTTATGGAAAAAAATAGATAAGGAATACCAGGAGGAAATAAAAGGCATTGCCAGTGGATTGCAGGCCCGTGGCATGAAATACGACACGCTGGATATTACCGCCATGAACGCCTATTATGAATTGCCTGGATACTACGTGCCTGCCCTGATGAATAAAGTAAAGCCGGGCAGCGGAGATAACCGGGCACCAGGCAATTGCAGCGCCTTTATTGCTACAGGAAGCTTTACCAAAGATCATAAAATAGTAATTGCCCATAACAACTGGACCGACTACATTGTAGGCGAACGCTGGAATGTAATTGCTGATATTAAACCTGAAAAAGGCAACCAGATATTGATGGACACCGGTCCGGGCTTTATACATAGCGGGGACGATTTTTTAGTTACAAAAAGCGGCATAGTGATCACCGAGACTACCATCACCCAGTTCAAAGGATACGACACTACCAAAACACCGGAGTTTGTAAGAGCGCGCCGCGCTGCGCAATATGCAAACACCATTGACGATGTAGTTAAAATAATGACTACTGATAACAATGGCGGTTATGCCAACGACTGGTTGATTGGCGATACCAAGACCAATGAGGTCGCCAAACTGGAACTCGGCCTGAAAAATTACAAGGTTTGGCGTTCAAAGGATACAGCCATTATCGGCTCCAACTTCGCCATCGATCCAAAATTGATCAAAGAGGAAACAACTTTTGATGTAAATGATAAAACTACTTCGCCCAACGCACGCCGGAAGCGGATGGAACAATTAGTGTATGTTAATTACAAAGGCAAACTGGATGATGCTACAGGTAAAACGATTGAAGGTGACACCTATGACGCCCTTAATAATAAAAACGCTTATGACCGTTGTGTGATCGACGGGCACGTTGAGGAAGACCCCCTGGGCTGCAGGGAATTTAACGAAACCCCATTCTTCCCAATGGGCGCCGTACAGGGAAAAGTAGCAACAGCCGACCAGGCAGGAAAAATGCAGTTTTGGGCGCATATGGGCCACCCTGGCGGCGCTGACTTTTTGGCCGGGCCTTTTCTTAAAAAACACCCGGAATATTTTAAAACGCAGGGAAAATATTTACGGGATATGAAGGCTTATCCATGGACATTGTTTAGTGCGAAACAGAAGATTCTATGAATAATGATAACGGCATTGTAAAATATGTAATCTGTTATCCTTAAGTTGATAGACCAAGCGATGCTCATCAGTTATACGCCTGCTCCAACATCCCGAAAAATTGCCCTTTAGAGGTTCTGGCTTACCAATACCTTTATAAGGCGATCGCAAACAATCTTTAATTAGATCGTTGAGGCGTGTTAATATTTTTTTGTCTGTTTGCTGCCAATATAGATAATCATCCCAGGCTTTGCCTTGCCAAACCAGTTCCATTCAATCTTCGATCAGCTTATGAGATTGATAGGCACCACTATTCATTTCGTCAATAGCATCCTGCAAGCGTTTTCTATTAGCTTCGCTATTAGTAAGGTGCAAAGTTTCTATTAAGGAGTTATATTCGGTCAGGCCCATTACTACTACATTCTTTCCTTTGCTGCGCGAAACTATCACAGTTTCAGCATCATCATTCACCATATCCAGGCTTTTGGCCAGGTTACGCCTGAATTCAGTATAGTTTAATACTTCCATAATTTCACAATTAAGTACCTAATTAAGTACAATAATAAGTAAATTTATTTATTCGACAATAATAATTCCTTCCGCATTCGAAATTCCGACTTCTGCAATCATCCCCTACTCCATCATCAACCGTCTGATCAACTCTGCACTTTGGGCTTTACCCTCTTCCAGCCGGTCGCTGAAAAAGGCTTGCACTTCGTTGAAGTGTTTTTTATAGCCCTCCATATCGCCATAACCAATAATGGCCGACCATTCTCTTACCGCCGAATGAAACTCCAGATCATCCCCACGTATGGTTTTGTCGTACAAGGCTGTTTCGATGGATTCCTCTAATAGTTCTTCGTTTTTAAAAAGGTATTCCGCAATGCCAAGGCGCAGTCGAAATGGCGGTGTCTGGCAGATCAGGTTATCGTAAGGATTCACCCCCAAATGGTACCAGGCATCCACCATACTTAATATACTAAGGTGCGAATTGGGCTTTTGGAGTTCGGGTTTTTGAGATAGGGAGAATTCCTTCATTACCTTATCGCTCAGCATGATCGGCTTGCGGCTTTCATGAAAAACAAAATCACGGGCACGGTATATCCTTTCGCGAAAAGCTTTTCCTTCCTCCTTGATCATCAGCTTAAACAATTCCGATTCGGATATGGCGTAGCGTTTTACCTGCTGCCGTGCATAAGGGTTTAATATCGCCAGGCCGGCGTACACGTGTGCCTTATAGCTGAATATACGCAGGGTGGTCAATATCTTCACATTGTCTATCCCCCCTACATAAGAGCCGTTTTCCCAGGGGAAAAAGCCTGCTTCTTTCCACGCAGTGCCCATACTTTCAAAGCCCACGTGGGTTACAGCCTGCGTATCCGCTACGATCTTATCATGTTCATGGTAATCTGCTATCTCAACAATATCGGTTTCCACAGCGGTAAAGAGTTCGAGCATGCGATCATAAGCCTCCTGGTCTGAGCGGTGCCTGATCAGGATCAGCTTCTGTCCTTTCGGCTCAAACCCCGGCCCATGCATGGCATGGAAGGTGATGATATGGGAGTCAGCGGGCAGGTATTTTTCAAAGATGGCTATTTCTGGATGCTTAACTGACGTTTGCCCGGCTACAATCGCACCGTATTTGGTGGATGGACCATAAGCTGCCACTACCTCTTCAAGCCGGTCGGCTTCTACAGAATAAATAATAAGGTCGTTGGTGCGTGCTACGTCGCCTCCGTTATCCATTACCTTAATGCCAAAAGGAGTAAGCTCATCTTCCAGCTTATCCCTGTTTTCGGGCAGGTCGCAGCCGCAAACTGTATAGCCCGCCTTGGCGAAGGCTTTGGCATACAGGCGCCCCATATCGCCCAACCCAATGATACCAATATTCATTTTGCTAATATAGGTATGCGCAGCATAATTTGTTAGTTAGTGAATAACTTCCTTTTTAAAGCCGCCTCATTTTCATTAAATTAGCATATCCTTGCAGTGATAAAAATTGACATAAAGACAATAAAAACATTTTTTTCAGGGTTATTAATTAATAATTAACTTGCCCCGGTAAATTTTAACACAACCTATGAAGCGTTTATTATTACCTGTTTACGTAGTTTTATTGATGAGTTTTACGCTATGCGCGACCCAAGCGTTTGCCCAAACTAAAACCCCTTTGACCCCTGCCGAGCAGAAGGCAAAAGAACTGAAAACACAGGTAGACCCCGGCCAAATGAAAGACAAAACACTTGCCGGCCAGTATCAATACCTGCTTACTAAGTCCTACCATTACCAGGAACCGATATTGTATGCCTTCTGGAAAAACTCCAGGGATTCAGTCAACGTGGAGCGCCATAAGGTAAGGGAGCTTGAAGCACAATTAGCTGCACAAACCAAAAAAGTAAGTGGCTTAAAGGCTGATGTAAACAGCAAAGAACAATCTCTCACCGAGTCAAACGCGAAGGTGGACGCCATCAGCGTGTTTGGCCTGTTGATCCCAAAATCAACCTATAACCTGGTGATGTTCGGAGCAGTGGCTATACTGGCACTGGCATTGGTTATTGTGATAGCTACTACCGCCAGGCACAAGCACGAAGCAAGGCACCGCACCGAGCTTTACGAAGAGATAGAAGAAGAGTACAAAAACTTTAAAGCCAAAGCCAACGAAAAAGAGCTAAAACTCGCCCGTGAGCTGCAAACCGAGCGTAACAAAGTGGATGAGCTGTTAGGCCGGGGATAAAAGCTATTTACCGATGAAGGCGTACCTGTTTGGCTGGAACCCGCTGAAGTGGCCATGGGAAGATCTGGATGAAGATATCAAAAAGCTTTCGGCAGATGGGAAGCTGGAAGATAACTGGAGCGTGGTCAGTTATAAAACCATACAACCGGGAGACCGTGCCTATATCGTAAGACTTGGTGTTGAACCCAAAGGCATTTTTGCATCAGGCATAATTTCCACCAAACCCTATCCTGCTTTTCGTAAAGGTAGATCATATTACCGTATCGGTATAGCGCTTGATGTGCTGCTCAATCCGAACAAAGAGCAGATCCTGTCCATGGATATTTTGAAAACGGGCGACCTCTCCGCTCAAAACTGGACACCGCAAGCGTCGGGCATTTCCATCAAACCCCAGTTGGTTGAAGAGTTGGAAGGCGTGTGGCTTGATCTGCTATCTACCAAAGAGTCCATGAAGGGTTATTTATAGTTTAGTCAAACAAGGCACCCTGATTCCTTGTCTTTAGTTTATACATAAACTTTAAAGCATGGTCATAGTCAAATTAAATCCAGACACCAACAAAGAAAAAGAAGTAGAAATTGTTGACCCTGACGGTACCTGGCACAGCGGCAAGTATCATATTTTTGCTGCGCCTGTGAATGCTGTCAAAAATATCCATCTGCCTGAATCAAAAGACACGAGCAGTCCTGACTTTTTAGGTGAGATCAGTATAAATAAAGACAAATCAAGCTGGAAATACCATTCCGATAAATTATCTCCTTCAGAACAAGAACAGATTGCCGCGTTCATATTGGATTACCGTGCGCCTGATGGTGTTTATTAATTACTCATACCGCTTTTTGATCCTGAGAAATTTCGATTCAAATAAATAGTGGGATGTAAAGGCGATTACAAAAACGCAAAGCAGTTTTAGTGTGATAAATAGCCACAACGGGTAACTGTGAAATGGTTGCACCCAAACCGGGAACGTCCGTGTGCCGATAAACAGTTCCTGCCAGATGTACAGGCTGTAAGATATAATGCCTATCCTAACCAAAACCCGACTTTCTAAAGTGCCAGACAACAAACTTCTGCCCTTTAGACAGAGCACAATGATCCAACCCGTTAATATGGCCGCTATAAATTCCGAAATGTATTTGTAATAGAGTAACGACAGCTTATTGCTAATAGTCAGTATGATTAACAGCAGTAAAAAACTCAACACGTAATTGCTGCTCCCCTTTTTAATACTGATCACTCCCTTAAACAAAAAAATGGCAAACAGCGATCCTATGAATACTGCAAAAGGCCCGTTCCAGAAAAAATACATGCAGACCTGGGTAACGCGGTAAACTATCGGGTTGCTATGTAAAAATCCGGGGCAGTAAAAACCCAATAATGATAATATCAAAGTCAGCATCACAATGGACAGCGCCAACACGCAATACCTGTTAACATTGGAGATCAGGATGTAAGGTGCAATCAAATAGAACTGTATTTCGGTAGCTAACGACCAAAAATGCCCGGTATAATCATCACTTTGAAATGGTACATTCTTGTAAAATAAGCCAGCACTCAGGAAATTGGAAGTAGTGAGCCCCAGTTTAAAAATGCTGTTGAGCACGATCATCACCATTAAAAACAGGTAAGCTACCGGTATGATCCGCAATGCTCTGCGGGTATAAAACCGCTTAAATGACACCTTGCCATATTTGATATTCTCCTTGAGTAATAAGGTAGTGATCAAAAAACCGCTAATGACAAAAAAGATATTGACACCCAGTTCCCCGTTAAACAAAAAATGAAACGGCCTGAAAAAGTGGTTCGCTCCAAAATGGTAGATGATCACCATAATGATAGCAATACCCCGCAGGCCATCTAATGAGGGATAGTAAGAGCCCTGCAATATGGCAGGCACTTCGGTGACCTCTGCAAACAGTTTGGTTTTAAGCTCTCGTAGATATCCCAATTGTGGTAATGCCAAATAGATTTCCGGCAGCTAAAGATAACAAACAAATCAGATGCTGATGGCCAACGGATAATTGTGCTTTAGAATCATTCTGAAGTGGGGAAGTAAGTAATAACGTCACGCTGAATTTATTTCACACCCGCTGTCTGTGTCCTCACAGACAGCATCCTGAAGGGGACGACATGGTGATTATTCCTTCCACTTACCTTCCGGAAATCTCAGAATAATTCAAACATGGATAACTATTTGATTTTAGAAACAACTCCATAGCAGGTCTTTTTAATCTCACAATCAAACTGACTTTGAGATATTACAACCCCAAAAGATGGTTTCGTAGCAGGTACAATCTTAATTTTGTCGCCTGGCTTGAATTCATTAGAGTTGCACAGTTCTATAATTCTTAATGTATCTCCCGAACTGATTTTTACAACGGTATTTGATCCGAAAGCTTCCGTTCCACAATATTTACCAATATTCTGCTGATATATCAATTCACCATACAAAGTGTCCTTCAAAGTAAAATACTGCCAACCATCCCGGCATTCAAATAATCTTTTTTGCTCTCGGGTAAAATGAATAGAAGAGCTGCATCCGCACAATATGCCGAACGGTATTATTATGGTCAGGGTTGTTCGCATAGTTAAATATAACAAAAAAGACCATCCGAATAAACGAATGGCCTTTTTAATATCTGATCTTCCGGTACTATCACACCTTGATCTCAACCTCAACTCCGCTTGGCAATTCAAGCTTCATTAGAGCGTCAACAGTTTTGGAGTTGGAGCTGTAGATGTCCAGCAACCTCTTGTAAGAGCATAACTGGAATTGCTCGCGTGCCTTTTTGTTTACGTGCGGTGAACGCAATACTGTAAAGATTTTCTTTTCAGTTGGCAGCGGCAGTGGTCCGCTTACTACAGCGCCCGTAGGCTTTACTGTTTTTACGATCTTCTCAGCTGATTTATCAACCAGGTTGTAATCGTACGATTTTAATTTAATTCTGATCCTTTGGCTCATTTTGTTTTTTGTTTTGTGATTACCCTAAGAGCTATTTGTTAGGTGTAACCGGTTGTTTATTTATATTAAATTGATTGGCAACTAATCTCTAATCACCAATCAACTAATCTCTATTTATGCGTTCGCTGCTGCTCTCTTACCTTTAGCTTTAGCAACTACTTCTTCCTGTACGTTACGTGGTGCTTCAGCATAGTGATCAAACTCCATGGTTGAAGTAGCACGGCCCGAAGTGATGGTACGTAACTGGGTTACATAACCAAACATTTCAGAAAGTGGTACAGTAGCTTTAATTACCTGTGCACCTGCACGTGAATCCATACCCAAAAGCTGGCCACGACGACGGTTCATATCACCGATAACATCACCCATGTTTTCTTCAGGGGTTAATATCTCTATCTTCATGATCGGCTCCAGCAATACCGGTTTACATTTTGGCAATGCTTCGCGGTAACAGCTGCGGGCTGCAATTTCAAATGATAAAGCGTCTGAATCGACTGCGTGGAACGATCCGTCAATTAAACGAACCTTCAGGCTGGTTAATGGATAACCGGCTAATACGCCATTGTCCATAGCCGATTTAAAGCCTTTTTCTACAGATGGAATAAACTCACGCGGGATTGAACCACCTGAAATTTCATTCACAAACTGTAAACCTGGTGCATTATCATCAGTTGGTGATATAACAACCTGTATATCCGCAAATTTACCACGGCCACCAGTTTGTTTCTTATAAGTTTCGCGGTGCTGTACACTACCGGTAATGGCTTCCTTGTACGCAACTTGCGGAGCGCCCTGGTTAACCTCTACCTTAAACTCACGTTTCAAACGGTCCATGATGATATCCAGGTGAAGTTCGCCCATACCTGATATTACAGTCTGGCCGGTTTCTTCATCTGTCTTCACACGGAAGGTTGGATCTTCTTCTGATAATTTACCTAAAGCCATACCCAGCTTGTCTACGTCGGCCTGTGTTTTAGGCTCGATAGCTAAACCGATAACCGGCTCAGGGAAGTTCATTGATTCCAGTACGATCGGGTGTTTCTCATCACACAGGGTATCACCTGTTTTGATATCCTTAAAGCCTACTACCGCTGCAATATCACCTGCACCCACATTCGGGATAGGGTTTTGCTTGTTAGCATGCATCTGGAATATACGGCTGATACGCTCTTTATTTTGTGAACGCATGTTAAATACATACGAACCTGCTTCCAAATTACCTGAATATACGCGTATAAAGCACAAGCGGCCTACAAACGGGTCAGTTGCGATCTTAAACGCTAAGGCAGCAAATGGTTCTTTTTCTGATGGCTGACGAATAATTTCATCACCGGTATCAGGATTATGGCCTACAATACCTTTAACATCCATTGGCGAAGGCAACAGCTCCATTACATAATCAAGCATGGTTTGCACACCCTTGTTTTTGAACGACGAACCGCATACCATAGGCACGATCTTGGCATCAAGCACAGCCTTGCGTAAAGCGTCAAGCACTTCGCGCTCGGTGATGGTTTCAGGAGCATCAAAAAATTTCTCCATCAAACCTTCATCATATTCAGCTACTGATTCCAGTAATTTCTCTCTCCACTCGGTAGCTTCCTCGATCATATCCTCCGGGATAGGCACTTCGGTAAAGGTCATCCCTTTATCATGCTCATTCCAAACGATACCTTTCCAGTTGATCAAATCCACAACACCTTTAAAGTTTTCTTCAGCACCGATAGGTAATTGCAATGGCACTGCGTTGCTGCCCAACATGCTTTTCACCTGTTTTACAACATTTAAAAAGTCGGCACCGCTGCGGTCCATTTTATTTACGAAACCGATACGCGCTACGTTATAGTTGTTGGCAAGCCTCCAGTTGGTTTCTGATTGCGGTTCAACACCGTCAACAGCTGAAAATAAGAACACCAAACCATCCAATACACGCAACGAACGGTTCACCTCAACCGTGAAATCCACGTGTCCGGGTGTATCGATAATGTTGATGTGATATTGCTGGCCACGGTATTTCCAGTCGATGGTAGTAGCAGCCGAAGTAATGGTGATACCACGCTCCTGCTCCTGCGCCATCCAGTCCATGGTAGCTGCACCCTCGTGTACCTCACCAATCTTGTGGCTCACGCCTGAGTAGTAAAGAATACGCTCGGTAGTAGTGGTTTTACCGGCATCAATGTGAGCGGCAATACCTATATTTCTTGTATATTTAAGATCTCTTGACATTTTTTTTTCTTTTTGATTTCACCGATTTATTTGTGATAACACCGATTTGCAATCATAACAAAATCGGTGTTATCACAAATAAATCAGTGTAATCCTTTTATTAGAACCTAAAGTGTGAGAACGCCTTGTTAGCTTCCGCCATTTTGTGCGTATCTTCTTTCTTCTTCACTGCGGCACCTTCACCTTTAGCTGCTGATATGATCTCGCCGGCTAATTTCTCCATCATGGTTTTTTCACCACGACGGCGTGCATAGCTGATCAGCCATTTCATACCCAAAGCTACTTTACGCTCAGGCCTTACTTCTGTAGGCACCTGGAAGTTGGCACCACCTACACGGCGGCTCTTCACTTCAACAGCTGGCATTACATTATTCAGCGCTTTTTTCCAGGTATCTAAACCGTTTTCGCTGGTTTTCTTTTCTACGATCTCAACTGCATTGTAAAATATGGTGTAAGCGGTAGATTTTTTACCATCAAACATCATGTTGTTCACAAACCTGGTTACCAAAACATCATTGAATTTTGGATCAGGAAGAAGGATTCTCTTTTTTGGTTTTGACTTTCTCATTTTTACTATCCTCCTTTAATTATTTCTTTTTACCTTTTGCAGGGGCTGCAGCAGCTT
>Ga0207671_10004247_pt1 | contig 13799 bp, 7 predicted proteins | sample KBSC24metaG_FD_184352 | JGI IMG/M metagenome (GOLD analysis project Ga0207671, IMG submission 184352) | Corn rhizosphere microbial communities from Kellogg Biological Station, Michigan, USA - KBS C2-4 metaG (SPAdes) (version 2) | ecosystem: Host-associated > Plants > Roots > Rhizosphere > Soil... | reverse complement strand
CCGCGTTCCCGAATGCGGTGCTGCTGGACACCGGCGACACCGAGACGCCGCTGGACGTCCTGACCCCGTTCATGCCGGGCCGAGACCGGTCGGAGAAACAGCTCGCCATCTCCAGGCGACCCCATGGATGGCTCTGGAGAATGGATGCCGAGCCGGAGCCGCCCGCTTTTCCGGCGGCGGTGCATCGCGCCCCTCCACCCGCCTGAGCGCAAGGCAGCGAAACTCGAACGGCAGGCCCGTCGTCGGGCGCGACCCGACGTGTGATTCGGCCGCCCGCAGCGCCGGTCGCACCGTCGCACCGACAGCGGTGATCCGCTGACCGCAACGCCGACCGTTGCACGAGGCTGACTCACCGGGACCCTGCCGACTTGCAGGCTTCATCGCCGCAGTGAAGCACGCGCTGCCCGGCTTTCGCCGCGCCCGCGGTGGCCTTGATTGTCAACGGCGCCCCGGTACCGTCCATACCGCTCGCTGCCGCGCGCCGTCCGCGCCATCGGCGACCTGAAGAGAAGGGACCCCCCATGAACCAGCTCGTCGCTCCCCCACCCGCATCGACTGCCGTCTCGAGCTCCGTCCTCGGGCAGCGTGCGGCGCGGCAGGTGCCGCCCATCGGCGGCGTCATCCGCCCCGGCATCAAGATCCTGACCCAGGCCGCGCAACAGAGCGATGCCGCGCGCGCCGTCTACGAGCGCGGCTGCGCCGAAGGCCTGGACTTCGACCGCATCGAGAAGGAGATCGTCCAGGCGGTCCCCCAGCTGAAGAACCCCTTGCGGCCGGTGAACGTGCCGTACTTCAGTGCCCGTCGCGGCGACTTCCCGATGCCGGCGCTGGCCGACCTCCTCGTCGAGAAGTACGGCGAGACCCGCGAGGACGGGGTTCGACGCCTCTACCGGTTTCCCGTCATCTTCGCGGTCGATGCGTGGGAGCAGCTGATGCCGCACACCCTGCAGGTCTGGGCCGCCGGCAAGCGCAAGTTCTGGGCGGAATACGACGAGGCCGGCGTGCGCCGCTGCAAGACCTACGCACCCGTGCCAAGGGACGCGGCCGGCCGGGTGATCCGCCTGTTCGGCGGCAGAAAGGTCGTGGACCGGCCCGAGTTCGGCGGCCTGTGCGACCCGGAACACTGCCCGCAGTACCAGGAGCGTCAATGCAACCTCGACGCGCGGCTGCTGTTCATCGTGCCCGGCCTGCCGAGCGTCAACCTCATCGCATTGCCGACGCGCGGCTTCTACAGCATGGACGGCATCCGCCAGCAACTGATGCACGTCGCCAGCCTGCGCGACGGTCGCCTCTCCGGCTACCTGCTCGGTCGGCAGACCTTCTGGCTGAGCAAGGTCTACAAGGACGTGACACGCATCGACGACAACGGCGACGCGGTGAAGGGCGGGGCCTGGTTGATCGCGCTGCAGGCCGACATTGACGTCGGCAGCCTGTTGCTCGCTCACGATCCTGTGCGTGTCGCCGCTGCGGCCGAAACGGCGGTCAGCGTACTCGAGGGCGCCGTGACAGTGGGGGATGCGCCCCGGGCCGCGGAGTCCGCCCCTTCGGCTAGCCCGGCTGCGCCGTCTGGCGAGCAAGCCGACGTGCGCGCGGTCGTGAAGCAACTGCGCAGCGAGGTGGCCGCAGCGCTCGAACAGTACGGCATCGAGGTCGAGACGTTCCGGCAGTTTGCGCTGGAGGCCTGGCGTGACGACGCCTGGGGGCGGTCTCCGGACATCCTGACCCAGGCCGCGGCGCTACTGAAGCAGGTCGGGCCGCAGCTGGTGCGGCTGCGCCTGCTGCTGCACGGCATGAACGTGCCGGTCGACCGACACGCGATGTACGCCCGCCGGCGCTTTCGTCAGGAGCATTGGCGGCTGCACCCCGATGCGGTGGCGCGCGCGATCCGTGAGGTCGAGGAGTACGCGCAGACGCCGGAGGCGCTGGTGACGCTGATCGACAGCGAACTCGACGCGCACTGATCCGGGAGGCCGACCATGCGCATTGCCCACTTCTCCGACCTGCATTTCGGCGACCCGAAGACGCTTTCCGAGGTCGAGCGCTGCACGACAGCGGCGATCGACGCCACGATGGCCGAGGGCGCCGAGCTGGCCGTCCTCAGCGGCGACGCCACCGACCACGCGCTCGACGTGCATTCGCCGTCCTTCGTGGCGCTGGCGCGGCAGGTGCGGCGGCTCGCGGACCACTGCCCGGTGCTGATTTTGCAGGGCACGTACTCGCACGAGCCGCCCGGCACGCTGGAGGTGTTCCGGCTGCTCGGCGGGTGCTACCCGGTGCACGTGGCCGATCGCATCCACCAGGTGGCCTGGTGCGGCGCGCGCGGCTGGGTCGAGAGCGCCGCCTGGCGCTTCGACGAACTCCCCGCCGGTGCCCAGGTGCTGCTCTCGTGCGTGCCCACCGTCAACAAGGCCACCGTGGCTGCGGCGGTCGGCGCCGCGGCGGCGGCCGAGGCCGTCGGGCAGCAGCTGGCGGCCCTGCTCGCCGGCTTCGGCGAGATCAACCGCCGCGCCGCGGCGGCCGGCGTGCCGACCGTCGGCGTGTCGCACGGCACGGTGAGCGGGTGCCTCACCGAGCACGGCGTGCCGATGGCGGGGCTGGACCACGAATTTACCGTGGGCAGCCTGTTCGCCGCGCAGGCGTCGGCCTTCCTGCTGGGGCACATCCACAAGCACCAAGCGTGGGAGCGGGACGGACGGGTGATCGCCTATCCCGGCTCGATCGGCCGACTGCACTACGGCGAGGAGGGCGGCAAGGGGTGCCTGCTGTGGGACGTGGCGCCTGAGCGCGCCAGCTACCGATTCATCGAAACGCCGGCGCGGCGCATGCTGCACCTGACGTTCAGCGGCCGGCCGGACCGGGACGCGCTGCGTGCCGCGGCGGCCGATGCGGCCGGAGCCTTCGTGCGTGTGCGCTGGCAGATCGCCGAGGAAGACCGCAACGCCGTGGATCGCGACGAGATCGAGCGGCTGTTTGCCAACGCGGCGGAGCTGAAGCTCGAAGGGCGCTTCGTGCCGCTGCTGCGGGCGCGCTCGGCGGGCATCAGCGCGGTGCCGACGCTGGCCGACAAGCTGCGGCGCTGGGCCGAACTGGCGGGCGTCGACGCCGAGCCGCTGGTCGAGCGCCTTGCGTGGCTGCAGGCCATGCCGGCCGAAGACATCGCAAGGCGCATTGTCGATGACGCGGCCGCACCGGCTGGAGGGGCTGGGACGCAGCCGTGGGTCGCGTCGCCCGAGTGCGAGCAAGTGCGGGCCGATCTCTGCGGCGAATAGGCTCGTTCGGGCCACAAAGTTGGTCGGCGCGATGAAGTCGATCACGCATAGCATCTGCGCGCTCCCGCAATCGCCGGTGCCGTAACAACCGTGGAACTTCGAGCATGAAACCCATGCGACCAACCTCAGCGGCTTCACCGCCACCCGCGACGAGCTCGGCTGCCGTCATTGGGCTTTGCGTCGCGAATGGCTGTTCCGCAGCGTGTCCGGTCGGTCGCTGGCGGACGCCCAGTTCACGGTCTCAGTCCCGTTGCGGTCATTGAGCCACCCGGCAAGCACCGATGCCAACGACTGGTATATGAGGTTCTGCTGACATAGCCATGGACGACGCTCCGCCAGCGTTGCCCAGGCCCCGCCCCAGGACTGCTGTTCACGGTGCCGAACTCGCGCATCCGACCCTCAAGAGACACGCGCTGCTCCGATCTCGTGCTGAAAAGCTGACGTCGAACTCGAACACTGGCATCCCGGGGATGCCCCGCAGGGCAGGGCACACATGGCCGGCCCTTGAGGCGATTGCTTCAGCCCACCCCGCAAGGTTGCTACTGCCTCCGCGTACGCCGGTCGCTCATCGCGCTCGTTCGACCTGCGCAAGTAACGCCTCGACCGCGTCCCGGTTCTCGTCGTCGGCCGACAGCGCGGCGAGGGCTCCGCGCAGCATTGTGGTCGCCTCCGTCAGATCGCGGCCATCGGGGCGCACGCGCGCTCGAGCGATCAGCAACTCGGCGCGGGCGGCCTGCAACGCGGCCCAGCGAGCAGGCCCGGCCTCGCGCGTGAAGACCTCGGCCGCGCAGGCGAAGGCATCAAGCGCCACTTGGACGATCTCGATTTCGTCGCCATCGTTCATGTCCGCACTGATAAGAGTGCGGGCCAGGTCGCCGATCCTCAGGTTGAGTTGGGCCCAGGCGTGCGGATCCGATTCACGGTCGACGGCATCGAGCGCCGCGAAGTACGCATCGAAGGCATCCGATCGATGCTGGGGGCCGCCTTCGCGCACGGCCAGCAGATCAAGCGCATCGCCGAGCTGGCGCTGCGTCTGCGCCCAATCTCGCGGCCGCCTTTGCAGCGTCAGGCCGCCCAGCGCCAGGCGCAGACGCTCGATCGATTCGCGAAGCAGATCGAGTCCGCCGGCTGAATCGTCGGCCTGCGCCATGTCGAATAGGACACCCGCCAGATTCGCTTGGGTGTGCGCCCATTCTGTCCGGTCGTCCTGTTGGGCGAACACATCGAGCGCCGCCCGATAGGCCTGCGCTGCCTGTTGGAGATGCTGCTCAATTTCGGCGTCGGCGTTCGCAAGCGACACACCGAGATTGAGCATCGCGCGCGCCCAGTCGATCGGATCGGCCGAACGGTCGATCGATGCGATCGATTCGCGATGCAGGGCGATCGCTTGCGCCGACCTGCCGAGCGCGTCGCACGCCAAGGCCAGCTCGGCGACGGCTGACAGGATCAGCTGCTTCGAAATCGATTCGCGGCGTGCCATCACCGCCAGGCAGATGCGCTCGACCTCGGTCGCCGTCGCCTCACCCGGCGTACGATCGCCGAGCTTGCGCAACGCGACCGCCAACTGGACCTGGCCGAATGCCCAGTCGTCGGGTGCGTTCTCGAACTCGAACAGTTGCGCGCCGAGTCGGCGGATCCGCACCGCCTGCAACAGCGCAACGCGATCACCCTCCGCATCGGCGAACGCCTGCAGCGCCGCGGCGAGCTGGTGGAATAGCTGTGCGTCGAGCTCTTCGATCACCCGCTTCGGCCAGACACGCTCGATCTGGTCCATGACCTCGCGCACGTGGGGAAGGCTGGCGCGCAGCAGCGCCCATTGCAACGGGTCGTCGCCATCGACGGTGCCGATCGAGAGCGCGAGCATGCGAATCGCCAGCAGCGGATGCTGGTCACCGAAGCGGCTACGAGTCCGCAGGAACGCCGCCAGCACCCGGTGCATCTGGCCGACCATGGTCACCGACGCGTCGGCATCCGCACCATGGGTGTCGAGGATCGCGCGCGCGGCAAGCCTGGCGATCGCGAGCCGGTTCGGTGTCGGCCCTTCGAGCACGTCGCAGAACGCCTGCGGAATCGGCGCCGGCGCCAGCAAGGCGCAAACCTCGGCGAGAGCCTTGCAATCGTCGTCGAGCAGGTCGAACGACACCTGAAAGGCTTCGCTGACGGCGCGCACCGGAACGTCGCCGACGAATTCCTTCAACACCTGTGCCTGCTCGTCGAGCACGATCAGCACGCCGGCGTTAGCGAGGCGGCAAGCAACGTCTCCGACGTCGGCGATGCCGGCCTTGAAGGCCTCGTTGAGCAGTGTCAGCGCAAGCGGAAGACCGCCGACCGCCTCGGCGATCCCGTGCCATGCGGCCGCGCCGACAATGTGACGATCGAAACCGCGCCGCAGCAGATCGACCGCCAGTTGCGCCGGCAGCACGCCGACGTGGAGCACGTCGACGCGCGGTGCGCCGATGTCCAGGCGGCGCCTCGAAGTCGCCAGCACGGCTACGTCACCTGGCTGCGCCGGACACCAGGTGCGCAGCGGCTGCGGTGCCTGGCCCGGCATGGACTCGGGCACGTTGTCTACGACGACCAGCGCCGGCCCGGCGGCCGCCCGATGGTGCAGCGCCGTGGCGAGGAGGCGCGCGACGTCTTCGCAGCGCGCGCGCAGTTCGGCGAGCGGCGCGACGTGATGCGCGAGATCGAGCGCCTGCCAAATCCCATGGTGCTGCTCTTCGATGCCGATGGCTCCCGAGGCGTCGACCCAGAAGATGCCTCCGGGAAATCGATCGCGCCCGAACCTCAGCACGTATTCGCGCACGAGCTGCGTCTTGCCGGCTCCGCCGCCGCCATGCAGGGCGACGGTCGGCGCGGCTTGGCGTGTCGCATCGCCACGCCCGGTCGACAACAGCAGATCGAGACGCCAGAGTTCGTCGTGGCGGCCGATGAAGCCCGCGCCGAGCGAAGCGCCGATCTGCGCCGGATAGATCGATAGGCCCGCCAACGAGGTCGGCGGCGGCAGCCGGCTTTCGTCAACGATCGCGGCCTGCACATCGGCAGGCACTCCGGCTGCGAGCTGCCGCTCGGCCAACGTCCACCCCTGCAGCCGACGGCGCACCAGGTCGGCCAGCGTCGCAGTCTCCGTCGCCAAGGGCCAGTTGGTCGCTCTCAACGCCGGCGGCATGCGGCCGAGGTCAGACTCGGACAGGTTCTCCGGATGCCTGGCAATGACCAAAGGCACCAACGCTTCGCGCCGAGCGTCGTCGCTGGCGCCGGCGACCACCCGGGCCTCGAATTCGGCCAGTGCGAGCCGCATTTCGCGCAGGCAGTACCAGCTCCTGAAATAGTCGGTATCGCCGAACAGAACGAACACGCGCGCCTGCAGGATCGCATCGCGCAGCAAGGGCGTAAACGCAGCCCCCGCCTCGATATCGGCGGTGTCGAGAAACGCCGCCACGCCGTCCTCGGCCAGCGCGTCACGCAGCGCCTGCGCGTAGCGTCCGCTCGACCGGCGGGCGTATGAGATAAAGACCTGGGCGTGCACGACGAAGAAGCTTACTCCGACGCAGTCGCGCAGCGCGTTTGAGCGCCACCGGCTGGCCGCCACCGCGGATCGCGGCCGGCGGGTGCGATTCGCGAACGACTCCTTGAGCCAGACGCGATCGGCCGTACCCGACCCTGAGAAGACGTCCGCTGCCTCGATCTCGTTGCCGCACAGCCGCCGCGCCTGCGGGCGCCGCATCCGGGCAAGGTCTCATTGCCCGAGGTAGCGTACCGTCACCTTTGAATCGCCGAACTCGAACGGCCCCCAACGAAACTGCACCGCGCCCAGCGTCGTCCACGCGGCGGCCGGCGCCGATTACTATCCCGACGAGCAACCTTGTCGGGGGAGTAACGATCGTGATTCAGCCAAGCCACCTTCGCCCGGCTGTGGATCAGGGGAGCCTGTTCACAAATCGAGTCCGGGCCAAGGGGCAATTCGTTGCGGCACTCACGAATCCACAGGGTGCCGACACCTACCGTGTCCTCAACTGGTTCGGCGTCGGTGGCCAGGGCAAGACCGCGTTGTTGGAAGAGTTCGAGCGCATTATGCGGCAGCGTAACGAGGACGCGCGGACAAACGGCACGCCTGTGGTGGGCTTCGCGCTGATCGACTTCGAGAACCCGAACAGCAGGGCCATCGAAAACGCGATGCTGTCCATTTGCGACAAGCTGCGGCAAACCGCCGGCGTTCACTGTCCAACGCTTGAGGCGGCGCTGCTTCGCTATCTCGCGCTGGCCCGGCCCGGAGTCAGCATCAAGGACCTCAAGGCCCAGTTCTTTCATACCGGCTCCGAGGTGCTTGACAACATCATGCAGGCGCTTGAAGTGGCCGCCCAAGTCGGTGGGAGCATCACCCCAATTCCCGGATTTGGCCTGCTGTCGAAGTGGGGCTCGAAAGCCGTGAGCAGGGCCGGGCATGCGTTTCACACGTGGTGGACAAGGCGAGGCGTACGTGCGTTCGCCGAAATCGACGCTCTTTCGCAAGATGCCTTGCTGCGCAAGCTGCCGAGCTACCTCGGCGCGGATCTAATGGACGCAATGGCAAATGCGAATGCGCCACGCATCGTCATTTTGCTCGACACCTACGAGGCATTGTGGCGCGGCCAGGCGCTCCGTGACGGCCCCGGCGCGCTTCGAATCGACGACTGGGTGCGTCTCCTCGTGCAGGACGCGCGCGGCGCGATGTTCGTCGTCGCCGGCCGGGACGCGTTGCGCTGGGGCGAGGTCGATGGTGGCTGGAGGGAGATCATCGAGAGGCGCGTGCTGGGCGGGCTGACCCGGCTGGATGCCGCCGCGCTGCTGGAAAAGCATCAGGTAAACGGGCCGGCGATCGTCGACCGGATGATCGCCGGCGCCCGCAGCCAGGAATTCGCCGAAACCGACGCCGTTGATCCCGCCGCCGAGGCCTACCTGCCCTACTACCTGGTGTTGCAGGCAGAGACATACCACGACATCAGGAGCGCCGGGCGGAGCCCGCTGCCGGATGACTTCGGCGGTGAGCACCCAAAGATTCTCGCGCGTTTCCTGGAACACCTGGACCCTGAAACCGACCGCTTGCTGCGGGTCGCGAGCTATCCCTGGGCCATCGAGGATCCGATTCTCGATCTGCTGGCAGACGAATTCCTTTTCGGCCGGGCCAATGTCGTGTGGTCGGGTCTTCTCGCACGCAGTGTCGTTTCCGAGGAGCGCCAGGGCATTCGCCTCCTCCATGATCTCCTGCGCCACGCCTTGCAGGAGCGCGAGCGCGTGGAGCGGCCTGAACTCTATGCAGCAATCCACGGCGCGTTGTTCCGTTGGTTTTCGGCCCAGTGCGATGAGGTTGATCCAAGGGCGCTCAATACGGCGCACGAGCGTTCGTTCCTTGCCGCCTTGCGCCACCTCGGCAAGGTCGACGAGCGGGAGGCTGTTCGGTGGTCCAACGGCCACATGGAGCGGTTCGACGATGCCGCGCGCTGGCGAGCGCTGGAAGAGGCCTGTCTGATGGTGCTGCCGACCGCGAGCAGAGCCTTCGGCGACGAAGACCCGTGGACGACAGCGAATCTCTTGTGGCTGGCCTCAGCTTACCGAAGGACCGGCCGCTACGCCGAGGCCGAGAAGTTGTACGAGCAGGTGCTGGCGATCGACGAAAAGACGCTCGGAACCGAGCACCCCTCGTTCGCCGAGACGCTTCACGCACTGGCCGGCGTCTACAGCGACACCGGCCGGTACGCTGAGGCCGAGAGGCTGTACGAGCAGGTGCGGGCGATCGAGGAAAAGACGTTCGGCATCGAGCACCCCTCGTTCGCAGCGACGCTTCGCGAACTGGCCGGCGTCTACGGCGACACCGGCCGGTACGCCGAGGCCGAGAAGCTGTACGAGCAGGTGCGGGCGATCGAGGAAAAGTCGCTCGGCACCGAGCACCCCTCGTTCGTCGTGACGCTTCACGCACTGGCCGGCGTCTACCGCAACACCGGCCGGTACGCTGAGGCCGAGAGGCTGTACGAGCAGGTGCGGGCGATCGAGGAAAAGACGCTCGGCACCGAGCACCCCTCGTTCGCCGCGACGCTTCGCGCACTGGCCGGCGTCTACAGCGACACCGGCCGGTACGCTGAGGCCGAGAAGCTGTATGAGCAGGTGCGAGCGATCGAGGAAAAGACGCTCGGCACCGAGCACCCCTGGTTCGCCACACGCTTCACGCACTGGCCGGCGTCTACAGCGACACCGGCCGCTACGCCGAGGCCGAGAAGCTGCACGGGCAGGTGCGGGCGATCTACGAAAAGACGCTCGGCATCGAGCACCCCTGGTTCGCCACGACGCTTCACGCACTGGCCAGCGTGTACAGCGACACCGGCCACTACGCCGAGGCCGAGAAGCTGTACGAGCAGGTGCGGGCGATCTACGAAAAGACGCTCGGGACCGAGCACCCCGCGCTCGCCACGACGCTCAAGAACTTGGCTTTCGTCTGCTGCGACACCGGCCGGTTCGCCAGAGCCCGAGACCTGGTTGAACAAGCACATCGCATTTACGCAGCAACCCTCTCCCCACGACATCCGCGAATGGCGCGACTGCTCATCGCGCGCGCTACCGTGCGCGAAGGGTTTGCGTGTCTCGACGAAGCGCGCGCTGACCTGCGGGAGGCGATTGCGATGCTCGACGAAGCGGGCGTGTTGGCGGGCGAGCGCTGGGCGCGTGAAGCCCGCAAGCGGTTGAGCCGGCTGCCGTAGCGCCGACAACGTTCCGACCACGGCGACTACCATGTGCCGCACAGCGGTCAGGCGCAGCCGGAAGCGCAATTGCCGCGTCGCAACGGCGTGGCGGAGTGCCGACCACGTCAGCCGTGCCCAGCCCCACAACGCCCCATCGCCGCTGCGAATCACCTGGCCTGGCTTATCGCGTTTCGCGGCTACGCACCGCCCCCTGCTGACGTGCCGCCCCGTGCACGGCCACCGCCAGCGGGCTCAGGGCGCGCGCCACGCACTGGCCAAGTTTAAGCCACCGCAGTTCTTCGCACCAGTGCGGCCGACCTAGCTGTCGGAATCGATGGGTCAACGGCGCCGCGCCGTGTGCGAGCCAGCGCGTTTGAACCGACAGGCCCTCGCCCAGTTTGCCTCTGAGCTCTGGCGCAGCACCACGCCGGCGGCGTTAGGAGCACGGGCCGCGCAGCTGTTCACAAAGCCGACCTTGCCCGATGACAACAACTGGCCGCCAGTGGGAGTACGAGGCGGCTCCAGGAAGCTGACCTTCGGCGCGATGGCCCTGCCGGCCAGAGTCTGCTTGCGGCGACTCCCGGGGAAACCCGGTCCCGGCCCACAAGCTGCCGATCAGGGGCGCCCGCTTTCGGGTTGCCCCCGAGCAAGTTGCAGACCGGTCACAAGCGTCTAAGGTGTTCCCCCATAGAATCGTCCTACGACAAGACAGCTCGGGTGGAGATGCGGCCATGGCGATCCCGGACTTCCAGTCATTGATGCTTCCTGTGCTCGAGGAGTCTGCTGCCGGCGAGGTGCGTGTCTCTGATGTCGTCGCCCTGCTCGGAACCAAGCTGGCTTTGACGGGGGCTGAATTGTTGGAGCTCCTGCCCTCGGGGAAGCAGACGACGTTCGCCAACCGCGTGAACTGGGCCAAGAGCTACCTGGGCAAGGCCGGCCTGATTAGGCTCACGAAGTGCGCATACTTTGAGGTCAGAGAACGAGGCCGGGCTTTACTTGCCAACCCGCCGCAGAAGATCAGTATCAAGTTCCTCGACATCCGCATCAGCTTTGTGGCACCGGATTCGAGTAGCCGATTGATGCCTCCGGGTTGCCCACTGCCGGCCTACACCGAGCGGCGGTTGCTTGGTCGACAGCCGACATCGCGGCTGAGCAACGACTTAGTACAGCTTACCGGCCGCCCGATGGCCGGCGGGATGCTTGCATCAGACCTCCGGAGCTTCCGTCAGGGTCCTTGGCCCGGGAGGATTGGAATGGTTAGCCGCGTCCACAAATCTCTTTCCCATGTCGAGCCCCAACTCCGAATCCGCCTGCACTGAGGGCCGCTTTCGCGCCATCGTGGAGGCGCAGGCGGAGCTCGTCTCTCTGGCCTTGCCCGACGGCACCCTGGTGTACGTGAACCCGGCGTACGCGCGGCACTTCGGACTTGTGCCCGAACACATGGTCGGTCAGAGCCTCTTCGATCAAATGCCCGACTCTGAGCGCCCCAGCGTGCGACGAGTCATCGCCGATGTGGTTTCGAGCGGCGAGACCCTTTCGACGGAGAACCGCCTCCTCAGCAAGAGCGAGGGGGAACGATGGATCGCGTGGACGCACGCTGTTCAGCGAGATGACGGCAAGGTGCTGCTGCACTCCGTCGGGCATGACGTGACCGAGCGCAAGGCCCTGGAGCACGAAGCCCTGGACCGCGAGGCGTTTGTCCGCAACATCGCCGACAGCCTGCCGCTGCGCATCGCGTATGTCGATCGGCACCTGCGGTATCGGTTCGTCAACCTTGCTCACTGCCGGCGTTTCGAACGAAAGCGTGAGGACATTATCGGTCGCACCCGCGAGGAACTCCTGGGGCGTCCGACGCAGCTGCCGATCAGCGCTCGCATCGATGCTGTGCTTGCAGGCGAGGCGCAGCGCTTCGAATACGAAGAGGCGTTCGCTGACGGGATGCACTGCTTCGAGATCCAGCTCGTTCCGGACGTTGCGGACGATGGCAACGTCCGAGGCTACTTCTATACGGGGCTCGACGTCACCGACCGGGCTCGCGCGGAGCAGGCTTTGCGCGAGCTGACGCTCGAGGCGCAACGGCAGTCCGACATTCTTCGCCTGGTGACCGAAGCGATCCCGGCGACCGTCGTTGTCGTGGGAGCTGACGGCCGCTATCGCTTCGTGAACGGCGCATTCGAGTCGTACTGCGGTCTGCGACGCGAACAGATCATCGGGCGCACCACGGAAGAAGTCCTGGGCGCGGATGAAGTGGCACGCCGGCGGCCGTTCATGGTGCGCGCACTTGGCGGCGAAAGTGTGACCTTCGCTCTCGACTACGGCGGTACGGATGGCACGACGTGGCGCGAGCTGACCTGCATTCCACTTCGTCTGAGTGGCGGCGAGGTCGGTGGGTTCGTCGGCATTTCGCAGGACATCACCCAGCAGCGACGGGAACAGGATCGACTGACCGAACTGACCCAACGGGACCCGCTGACGGGCCTGCTCAATCGCACGGGCTTTGAACTCTTCCTCGAAGGAAGGATCCAGGAAGGCCGTGGCGCCGGCCTGGGACTTCTGTACATCGACCTCGATCGATTCAAGCCTGTCAATGACCGTTACGGACATCCGGTCGGCGACCGGTTGTTGCAGATGGTCGCGCAGCGCCTGAGCGGCCTCGTGCGTCCCAGTGACGCCGTGGCACGCCTCGGCGGTGACGAGTTCGCAATTCTGCTCGTGGACGCAGGCATGCGTGCCAATGCCGAGTTCGTCGCGGACAAGGTGGTCGCGGCGATAGGCGAGCCCTTCGACGCCGACGGGCTCAATCTGGCGATCGGCACCAGCGTAGGTGTGGCTTTTGGTGCCCACGCGCCGGGGGGCTGGCGCGAGTTGATCCAGCGTGCTGACGCGATGCTCTATCGCGCGAAGGAGTCCGGGCGGGGACGGCACGCCAGCTGACCAACCCCAACCCGAGTGGGCCAATGCAACAGCCGGCTCGCACTGGCAACGCGGCGAGCGCGCAGCAACCGGCACGGAGGAATTTGTCCCGAGATCCCCGGTTGCCTGCAACCTCACTCGATGGCTCCCGTTCCTTGGCTGCCGGCCTTGTCGGCGGTCTACACATCGACTTGTCATCGCGACGACAGCTCTACGGAACCCGATCCCGTGCAGTAGAGGTCAGCAACGGGTCGGGAGCAGCCGGTCAACAAGGACGCAGGCTGCCGTTCGTGAACCAGCACAATGCTGGCTACCGTCGAGTGACCGGTAACAAAGGTGAAGCGATCGATCGAGGTCGCATCCCGCGAACGGCCGGTTGGTGCCATAGCGGTCGTTCGCCCGCTGGATTCCAATGACCGAGACCAGTCTTCAACAGCCGTTGGCGCCACCTCAATGACAAACCGAGCGAGCGTTTCGTTCTCCATTCAGTTCCGCCCACCACCATACGACGGACCCCAGTCGTGATCGCGGTTTCCCCCCTCCCGGCGATCCCACCGGCGGTGCTCCCACTCACGACGCTCCCAGTCGCGCCGTTGCCACTCTCCACGCCGCCAGTCCCGTTCGCGCTCGAAGTCGTGCCGGTACGACGGCCTCCAGGGACGCTCGTAGTCGACCGGCGACAGCGCATAGGCCGGACGGGGTTGAGCGAACACAGGCTGCGTCCGCACGTAGATGGGCGGCTGGGCGAAGACAGGCTGTCCTGGCAAGCCGATCGACACCTGGACATCGGAGTGCGCCTGCGCGGCCGATGCGGCGCCGAGCGCGGCCGCGGCAAGCACGGCGACAGCGATGAATCTCGAAGAGAGGGGGCGCTTCATGACGAAGGCTCCTGGAGTTGCGATGG
>Ga0207671_10004244_pt1 | contig 13805 bp, 14 predicted proteins | sample KBSC24metaG_FD_184352 | JGI IMG/M metagenome (GOLD analysis project Ga0207671, IMG submission 184352) | Corn rhizosphere microbial communities from Kellogg Biological Station, Michigan, USA - KBS C2-4 metaG (SPAdes) (version 2) | ecosystem: Host-associated > Plants > Roots > Rhizosphere > Soil... | reverse complement strand
CCTGACCTCCTTCTGGACTCCAGAAGGAGACCGCAACAGGTCGAGACATCGACGGATACGCCGCGCGCGGCAACACGCGGCTCACCGGACGCTTACGGCCGGATTGCGGTGTTCGCCTTTCGTCCCCATATTTCTCCCCATGCCGATCGAGATTCGCACCAGCCTCGCCGAACCCGAAGCCATGCCGATGTTCATGCCGCACCGCCCCGAGCGGCCGGCGAAGAGCGAGGGCGGCAAGCCGTTCAAGCTGGTGTCCGACTATGAGCCATCGGGGGATCAGCCGGGCGCGATCCGCGAGCTGGTCGATGCCACCCTTGGCGGCGAGAAGACGCAGGTGCTGCTCGGCGTCACCGGATCGGGCAAGACCTTCACCATGGCCAAGGTGGTGGAGGCGCTGCAGCGCCCGGCGCTGATCCTCGCACCCAACAAGATCCTCGCCGCCCAGCTCTATGGCGAGTTCAAGCAATTCTTCCCGGAGAATGCGGTCGAGTTCTTCGTCAGCTATTACGATTATTACCAGCCTGAGGCCTATGTGCCCCGGTCGGACACCTACATCGAGAAGGAAAGCTCGGTGAACGAGGCGATCGACCGGATGCGGCACTCGGCGACGCGCTCGCTGCTGGAGCGCGACGACGTGCTGATCGTCGCGTCGGTCTCCTGCCTCTACGGCATCGGCTCGGTCGAGACCTATTCGGCGATGACCTTCGCGCTCAAGAAGGGCGAGACGGTCGACCAGCGCGAGCTGATCCGCAAGCTGGTGGCGCTCCAGTACAAGCGCAACGACGCCGCCTTCCAGCGCGGTGCCTTCCGCGTGCGCGGCGACAATCTGGAGCTCTTCCCCTCGCACTATGAGGACACCGCCTGGCGTTTCAGCTTCTTCGGCGACGAGATCGAGGAGATCACCGAATTCGATCCGCTCACCGGCAAGAAGGTCGCGAACCTCGATTATGTGAAGGTCTACGCCAATTCGCACTATGTGACGCCGGGGCCGACGCTCAAGCAGGCGAGCGAGGCGATCAAGCACGAGCTGGCCGAGCGGCTGAAGGAGCTGGTCTCGGAAGGGCGGCTGCTGGAGGCGCAGCGGCTGGAGCAGCGCACCCAGTTCGATCTGGAGATGATCGCGGCGACCGGCAGCTGCGCGGGCATCGAGAATTACAGCCGGTTCCTCACCGGCCGCCTGCCGGGCGAGCCGCCGCCGACGCTTTTCGAGTATCTGCCGGAGAATGCGCTGCTGTTCGTCGACGAAAGCCACCAGACCGTGCCGCAGGTCGGCGGCATGGCGCGGGGCGACCATCGGCGGAAGATCACGCTGGCCGAATATGGCTTCCGCCTGCCGTCCTGCATCGACAACCGCCCGCTGCGCTTCAACGAATGGGATGCGATGCGCCCGCAGACCATCGCCGTCTCGGCGACGCCGGGCTCGTGGGAGATGGAGCAGGCCGGCGGCGTCTTCGCCGAGCAGGTGATCCGCCCCACCGGCCTGATCGATCCGCCGGTCGAGATCCGCCCGATCGAGCATCAGGTCGACGATCTGGTGCAGGAATGCCGGGAGGTCGCGGCCAGGGGCTATCGCACCCTGGTGACGACGCTCACCAAGCGCATGGCCGAGGACCTCACCGAATATCTGCACGAGGCGGGGATCAAGGTCCGCTACATGCACTCCGACGTCGAGACGCTGGAGCGCATCGAGCTGATCCGCGACCTGCGGCTGGGCGTCTATGACGTGCTGGTCGGCATCAACCTGTTGCGCGAAGGCCTCGACATTCCCGAATGCGGGCTGGTGGCGATCCTCGATGCGGACAAGGAGGGCTTCCTGCGCTCCGAAACCTCGCTGATCCAGACGATCGGCCGCGCCGCGCGCAACGCCGAGGGGCGGGTGATCCTCTATGCGGATTCGATCACCGGATCGATGGAGCGGGCCATGGCGGAAACGTCGCGCCGCCGCGAGAAGCAGGAGGCCTACAATCTGGAGCATGGCATCACGCCGGAAAGCGTGAAGCGCAACGTCACCGACATCGTCGGCCATCTGGCCTCGCGCGATCAGGTGACGGTGGACACCGGGATCGAGGAGGTGCCGCACCTCGTCGGCCACAATCTGCGCGCTTATATCGAGGATCTCGAGAAGCAGATGCGCAAGGCCGCCGCCGATCTGGAGTTCGAGGAGGCGGGGCGCCTGCGCGACGAGATCCGCAAGCTGGAGCAGGACGAGCTCGGCATCGCCACCGAGCCGAGCCGCGCCCCGGTGCGCGGCAATTCGACGCTCGGCAAGCCGGGCACGCGGCAGGGCAAATATGGTCGCGTGCAGAAGAAGGCAGGGCGGCGGCGGTGACTTAAAGCCCTCCCCGAACGGGAGAGGGGTTTTGCCGCAGCCCCCTTGCCCCCGTCACGATCCGCCGCCATGCAGGCCTCATGACCATGCGGCGGACCCTCCGAACGGCCCGGCAGGGCGCAGGCACGCTCCTGATGGCGGCGCTCGCCTCCTGCGTCGCGCCGGAACAGAAGCCCGCGCCCCGGCCGGCACCGGTGGCGCCACCCCCGCCGCCGCCCGCCGCGCTTCCCGCGGCCCCTCCGCAGCAGGATTGGCGCGACGTGCCGCTGACGCCGGGCGACTGGTCCTGGCGTGGCACGCCGGGCCAGAGCTCGATCGCGCAATATGGCATGGCCGGGCAGACCGCTCTCTTCGCGGTGCGGTGCGATCTGGGGACCCGCAACATCGTGTTCTCGCGCGGCGGCATCGCCCCGACGCCGAACGTGGCGATGAGCTTCACCACCTCCTATGGCGGCTTCGCCTATACCGGCGCGAACGGGGGCGGCCAGCCGCCCGCCATCGTCGCGCAGGCCGGCGCGCGCGATCCGCACATGGACCAGATCGCCTTCAGCCGCGGCCGCTTCCTGGTGGACGTCGCGGGCCAGCCACGGCTGGTCCTGCCGGCCTGGCCGGAGGTCGCGCGGGTGATCGAGGATTGCCGCGGCTAAACTGGCCCCACCTTCCTGTCCCCGCTTCCTCGTCATGCCAGCGAAAGCTGGCATCTCCGGCGGCATGCGCCGCGCTTGCCCCAAGGAGACCCCAGCCTTCGCTGGGGTGACGTGCAGGGGGACGGGCAAGGTGGTGAGATCAGCCAAGGCTCGGGACGAATGGGCACGTGTCGGCAACATCCCCCGACCCCCACGCGTTGTCTTTCCCGAGAGGAGAGCAACCATGGTTCGCAAGCTGGAAGATGGCGGCTTCATCGCCGAGCGCGATCGCGAGGTGACGCCCACCAACCGCATCCGCCCCGCCGATCCCAAGGGCGACGAGCGCCACGAGCTCAACAAGAAGGCGCTGTTCAAGAAGATGTGAGGGAGAGGCGCGATGATCCGCAAGCTCGCATCCGGCCAGTACCGCATCTACAGCCGCAAGAAGGACCCGCAGACCGGCAAGCGCCGCAACCTGGGCACTTTCGACAGCAAGGCGGCCGCGCAGAAGCACGAAGGCCAGATCCAGTATTTCAAGCACGCCTGAGCCTATGGCACAGCCCGGAAAATGGTCGCGGGATGTCACCGAGCACAGCGATGCGCTCGATCTCGACAAGGACGTCTTCAACCGCGACGATCCGAAGAGCATCGCGCAGTCGCTCAAGCGCTCGGCCGAGCATTCGACGCGGCGGAAGGGGACGCCCTTCCAGTCCGCCATGTCGATGCTGACCTTCTACATCAATCGCGCCGGCAAGAGCCTGCCCAAGGGCCGGAAGGACACGCTGGAGAAGGCCAAGGACGAACTGCGCATACTTTTCCACAAGACTTAAGTGGTGCGGGTGCGAACAGGGCTTGCATCGCGGATTCGATTGAATCAGACTGCCCACACCATCAACATGGCGAAAGGAGGTGATCCGATGTCTCATGGTTCAGCAGAGAGGTCGGTTCTGTCCGTTCGGGGGATGCTCCGCTAAGCCTTCGGGCCTGTTAGCGGGGCTGGTCCCCCGGGCCGGACCCTCCGGCCGCTGACCATGCGAGACCACCGGGGCAAGCTCCGCCCCGGTGGTCTTTCTCTTTTTCGGGCCGTGTCGATCAGGGCTCCACGGCGCGCGGCGCGTTCATTCCTGCTCCAGCAATTCGTGCCGGATGCGGATGGCGCGGCTGGCCAGGCGGATCTCGATCACGAACAGCGCCAGCGCCGCCACCAGCAGCGCCATGGCGAGGATGAACAGCCCCGCCACCGTCCGCCCGAAGCCGGTGCCGATCAGCCCCGCCACGAACAGCCCGCCCGTCACCAGGCAGACCGAGATGGCGCTGGCTGTGGCGAGCCCGATCGCGGTGCTGATGATTCGCATCCGCCGATCGAGCAGGCGCAGCTCCGGCACCGAGAGCCCGCGCGGCAGTTCGGCGAACCTCTCCTCGATCCACCGCGCCCGGTCCACCACGCGGGCCAGCCGCGTGGCGAACAGGTTGAGCAGCAGCCCGAGAGCGGACAGCAGGAAGGCCGGCGCGACCGCGAGGCCGATGGTGTGGGCGATGGTCTCGGGCGGCAAGTCAGTCCTTTTCGGGGAGCGGCACGTTGAACCCGTTCAACGTCATCGAGACGAGCGCGTAAAGCCCCACCAGATAGATCAGCTCGTTGGCGCCATGCTGGCCGAAGGCCGAGACGGCGATGCGATAGACCGGCTCCGGCAGCACGCCGCCATTCACCAGCGCGAAGGCGACGTCGTAGCCGATGCCCTCCTCGCGAGTCAGCCCGTCCGGCCGCGAGCCGGAGACCAGGGTCGCCAGCGTGGCGTCGTCCATCTCGTCCTTCTCGGCGACGGCGATATGGGCGTAGATCTCGTAGGCGGCGTCGAAATGCGCGCCGGTCACCAGGATGGCGACCTGCCGCACCCGATCGGGCAGCGTCGCCTCCATGGTCATCGCCTTGGTCAGCTCCCAGATCGCGCCGCCGATGCGCGGTTCGTGGAGCCAGGGGTTCCACGGGCCCATCAGCGCCCCGGCCTCGGTGGTGCCCTCGGGCGCCACGGTGAGGAAGGCGTTGAAGTTGGAGCCGATGCCCTTCTTCATGTCGGTGTAGAGCGGCTTCTGGTCGTCCGTCAGGTCGGCGGGCGCGATAAGGGGGAGGCGCATGGACATATCCTTCGCTTGAGGGTTACTCCCGTCCTCTCCTCCGGACCTGCGCCCGCCCTTTGGACGGTGCGCCCTGTATCGTCAGCTCTCCAGCGTCGTCTCCAGCGTGATATCCGCGTTGAGCAGCTTGGAGATGGGGCAGCCGGCCTTGGCCTCGGCGGCGATCCGCTCGAACTCGCTTTCGGAGATTCCGGGGATGCGCGCGGTCAGCGTCAGCGCCGATTTCGTCACCTTGAAGCCGTCGCCATCCTTGTCGAGCGTCACCGCCGCCTTGGTGTCGAGCGTGCCGTCCTCGTGGCCTGCTTTGGCCAGCGCGAAGCTCAGCGCCATGGTGAAGCAGGAGGCGTGGGCGGCGGCGACCAGCTCTTCCGGGTTGGTGCCGGCCTCGTTCTCGAAGCGGGTGTTGAAGTCGTAGCGGGCGTCCGACAGCACGCCGGACTGGGTCGAGACGCGGCCCTTGCCGGCCTTGCCGAGGCCTTCATAATGGGCGGAACCGGTGCGGATCATGGCAGTGTCTCCCGAATGCGTGTCAGGCCCAACGTGCGAGGGCGGGGACGGTTCGATGCGCCCATCGCCGGCGCCCGCGCGTTGATCCTACAGCGACCCTAACCACAGGAGAAGGCACCGCGATGACGGACGCCCAACCCCCGCACCATGAAAGCCACCCGAAGACGCACAAGGTCGAGCAGGACGACGAGAGCAAGGCCAGGCCGCAGGCGAAACCCAAGCTGAACGCCGTCGGCCTGCCCGAGCCCGAAACCGGGCAGCCCGTCGCCCGCCACCCGCATCCCGAGCGCCCGGCCGGCGAGCGGCAGGACGGCCCCGGCGCCGCCCCGCGCCGCGCCGACCGGGACGACGCGGTGCCGGCGGGCTCGCTCCACGCCTGCCGCAAGGGCGCCGACCAGGGCGCCCCCGAGGAGCCCGACGCCGCCCATCGCGGCCAGCCGGCTTTGTTCGCCAATGGCGAGGCCCGGGGCTCCGGCGCCAGCGCGGGCGGCACCCGCCACGGCGCGCCGGAGGAACCCGCCACCGACAGCGCCGGCGGCGCGGGCCGGGAGGGCCTGCACCATCCGGAGAAAAGGGGGTAGCTCAGGCCGGGGAGAAGGCTCCTCAGGGAGCAGGCCTCTCAGGAGTGGATCCCTGACTCCGTTCGTCCTGAGCCCTTCGACTGCCTGCCAAGGCAGGCGCTCAGGATAAACTTCGATCCTTTGGATCGAAGTCGAAGGACGGGCCCCAGACGTGGCGCTGGCAGCCCGTCCTTCGACTTCGCTCAGGACGAACGGAGGAGATTGGATCAAGCTTCGCGATAAGGGCTTGGCCTCGATACGCTTGGCCCGAAAGGCTTTGGCGCATCCCGAGCCCAATTGCGCCTCCCGCAACCGCACGTTAATGGTTTTCATTTGAAACGCTGCGACGCAGCAATACATCGCGCGCATGACACCGACACCCGTCGGCCCCCTCGGAGACTTTCCATGCGTCATGCGCTTCTCGCCGTCCTGCTCGCCGCCGTCGCCACGCCCGCCTTCGCCGGCGAGTTCGTCGCCGATGGCGAGCATTTCTCCTACACCGCCGCGCGCGACGGCCGGGGCGACGTGGTCCTGAACGGCCAGGCCGGCATCGATCCCTTCGCGCTGCGCGTCCACGGCAACCGCGTCGACGGCACGGTCGGCATCTCGACCGTCTCCTTCAAGATCTCGGCGGACACGCTGGCCCGCCTCGATGCCGAGGTGCCGGGTACCCAGCAGGCCGCCCTCCCGGCGACGCTCGCCGCCAACTGATTTCGCCTCGCCCCGCCTCTCCGGAGGCCGGGGCGGAGCCTGTACCGCGTACCGCCCCGCGCCGGCTCGTCCGGTGCGGGTTTTTTTGTGTGTGCGTGAGGGGAGGACGGCGAGCAGGTGCAAGGTTGAGCGCTTTCAACATGGACAACGTGGACGCCCACGTACCCTCTTGGAAAGCTCTTTGGTGGAGGGGATCGCAAGTGCCGCAAGCCCGCGAACAGGCGCTTCTCTGTTTAAGAAGCAACTGGCTCGAACCGGTTAGGGCGACCGTGCTACAGCTACTCATAAGTGCCGTCTCCCACCTCATTTGTAGCCTATATGGCACTATTGGCGCGAGTAGGAAAATGATTTGTCGCTTTGCTGCTTTAACGCCCGACGCTTCGAACTCGGCCACTGCTAACACTTCCCATTTTGTTCCGGAGGGGATATGATCTCTCGGTACTCTGGCGATGCGAGCTTTGTCAGCCGGTCATATCGGTGTGGCGAGCGAGCGGAGCGGCGACGAGTCAGTGTGTGCAAGCACATCGGCCATCGCAGGGAATCGGCATCGGTCCGGTTCTTCGGAGGACAGTGCAATCCTGTCCGATGATAACTATAAGAAGGCTGTTGGTCGGTTCCGTAGGGCGCCCTGCTCGGCAGCTATTAGGATATTTTACAAGGACAGGAGGGCGAACATGCAACGCGAATTTCGCGCCGACATCGAGGTCAATCCCGAGGTTTGGCGCGATCTCTGGGGCGCATGCAAAAACGTGCCAAGCGGGTGCGGCGCTGTGCGGCGATTCTGATCGTCGTACTGTGTTTGCCTCTTGCGATGCGAGCTTTGTCAGCCGACAATTTCGGTGTGGCGAGCGAGCGGAGCGGCGACGAGTCAGTGTGTGCAAGCACATCGGCCATCGCAGGGAATCGGCATCGGTCCGGTTCTTCGGAGGACAGTGCATGTCGGATGGGTGACGAGAGCAGGGGCCCGGAGACTTGGACATTAGTTTTACAAAATATGTTCGGAAGCACTCGAACCTAATTAGAGCTTGGCAAGCCGTCAGGGCTAACTCGCGATTTTCCACCTCGCCATATATCAAGGATGAGGTCCAAAACTTTGGAGAAGATGCTCAGCGCCGGATAAAGTCTATCAGTGCTAGAATACAACATGGCACCTATAAATTTTCAGCTGGTCGAGGCGTCGCAATTAAAAAAATCAATAAGCCAGGAAGCGTTAGGCCAATCGTAATATCCAAGATAGAAGATAGAATTGTCCAGAGATGTATTCTGGATGCATTGACGAATGATGATCAAATAAGGAATCGCGCATTCCAGCCCTATAGCTTTGGCGGCATACCAAAAAAAGATCGCGATGGTTTGGCAGGTGTCCCAGCCGCGATCAAGCATCTTCTGGATTTTATAGAGGCCGGAGCGACCCATGTAATGGTTGCGGATATAGAGGGGTTTTTCCAGCATATATCCAAATCCGCTTGCGTTAAAATATTAAAAAAGTACGTAAAGGATCAGCCATTTCTTGAACTAACGCAAAATGCGATTTCCGTTGATCTTGAGAACGCAAGATCTTTGTGGCGCTATAAAGATCAATTTCCTTATGGGGATATCGGTGTTGCTCAAGGAAATTGCTTATCTCCCTTTCTTGGTAATTTGATTTTATCAGAATTTGATGAGATCATGAACAAGGGCGACTGCCGCTGTATTAGATACATAGACGACGTGATTATTGTTGCCCCATCAGGAAAAGCTGCATCGGCAAGATTTAGGGCGGCAGATAAAATACTTGACTCACTTGGTATGGGTTTTGCCAAAGATAAAACGAGTAAAATCCCCCTTCGTGTTGATCTGGCATTTGAATACTTAGGAATTGAGTTTTCAAGGAAGCTTTTGCGGCCATCACAAAAGGCGCGAAAGAGTATTTTAAAAAGAGTTGAAGAGGTTGCGGCGAAGTCGCTCATCGAAATGCGCCGATGCAAAGATGCTGCAAATTTTGGCCCGGAAAATAATATACCTAAGACGCTAAATCGCATTTCCAGTATGTCGAAGGGCTGGGCACATCACTACGCATTTTGCAATGACTATCAGACCATAAAGGCGGTGGATGAAAAAATACATGATATATATTTAGGATATATGAGGAAATCCCAAGATATTGCAGCAAAAAAGAAGCGCGAAATAACCGCTGTGCTTTTGGGGTATCGAGGTCTGGCAGACGTGCGCTTTTCACCTTTCTCTTGGCCTACTCCGCCGCCACCTTCTCCCGCTTCGCCGCCTTCCGCTTCACCGGCGCCTTAGCGACAGCCATCACCACCGCCGCGCCCTCCAGCAGCGGCTTCAAATACCGCCCCGTATAGCTCCGCGCCTCCCGCACCACCGTCTCCGGCGTGCCGACAGCGACGATCTCGCCGCCCTTGTCGCCGCCTTCGGGGCCCAGATCGATGATCCAGTCGGCGGTCTTGATCACCTCCAGATTGTGCTCGATCACCACCACGGTGTTGCCTTGCTCCACCAGCGCGTGCAGCACCTCCAGCAGCTTGCGGACATCCTCGAAATGCAGGCCGGTGGTCGGCTCGTCGAGGATGTAGAGGGTGTTGCCGGTGGCGCGGCGGCTGAGCTCCTTGGCGAGCTTCACGCGCTGCGCCTCGCCGCCCGACAGCGTCGTCGCCTGCTGGCCGACCTTGACGTAGCCCAGCCCCACCTCGACCAGCATCGCCATCTTGTCGCGGATGCCGGGCACCGCCTTGAAGAATTCGACCGCGTCCTCGCAGGTCATGTCCAGCACGTCGGCGATGGACTTGCCCTTGAAGGTCACCTCCAGCGTCTCGCGATTGTAGCGCTTGCCGTGGCACACGTCGCAGGTGACGTAGACGTCGGGCAGGAAGTGCATCTCGATCTTGATCAGGCCGTCGCCGCTGCACGCCTCGCAGCGCCCGCCCTTGACGTTGAAGCTGAACCGGCCGGGCTTGTAGCCGCGCGCCTGGCTTTCCGGCAGGCCGGCGAACCAGTCGCGGATCTGGGTGAAGGCGCCGGTATAGGTGGCCGGGTTCGATCGCGGGGTGCGGCCGATCGGCGACTGGTCGATGTCGATCACCTTGTCGAGCGCCTGGAGGCCCTCGATCTTCTCGTGGTGCCCGGCCTGCACGCGCGCGCCGTTGAGCACGCGGGCGGCGGAGGCGAACAATGTGTCGATGGTGAAGGTCGACTTGCCCGATCCCGACACGCCGGTGATGCAGGTGAAGGTGCCGAGCGGGATGCTGGCGGTCACGTCCTTGAGGTTGTTGGCCCGCGCGCCGCGCACGGTGAGCTGCTTGCCGGAGCCCGTGCGGCGGTGCGCGGGGAGGGGGACGGCGCGGCGGCCGGAGAGATAGTCGCCGGTGACGCTGCCCTCGGTGGCGAGGATGTCGTCCAGCGTGCCCTCCGCGACCACTTCGCCGCCATGCACGCCGGCGCCCGGCCCCATGTCGACGATATGGTCGGCGGTGCGGATGGCGTCCTCGTCATGCTCGACGACGATCACGGTGTTGCCGAGGTCGCGCAGGCGGCGCAGCGTCACCAGCAGCCGGTCATTGTCGCGCTGGTGCAGGCCGATCGACGGCTCGTCCAGCACGTAGAGGACACCCGAGAGTCCTGATCCGATCTGGCTGGCGAGGCGGATGCGCTGGCTCTCGCCGCCGCTGAGCGTGCCCGAGGTGCGATCGAGGTTGAGGTAATCGAGCCCGACATTGTCGAGGAAGCCCAGCCGCTCGACGATCTCCTTGAGGATGCGCTCGGCGATCTGCTTCTGCTGGTCGTTGAGATGCCGGGGCAGGTCCCGGAAGAATGCCAGCGCGGGGCCGACGGCGCGGCGGGTGGACATGGAGATGTCCTCGCCGGCGATCTTCACGGCGCGCGCCTCGGGCTTGAGGCGCGCGCCCTCGCACACCTCGCAGGGGCGGGCGGACTGGTATTTCGCCAGCTCCTCGCGCATCCAGGCGCTCTCGGTCTGCAACATGCGGCGTTCGAGATTGCCGATCACGCCCTCGAACGGCTTCTTCACCTCATAGCTCTTGCGCCCGTCCATGAAGCGCAAGGTGACGGCGCGGCCGCGCGTGCCGTGGAGGATGGTGTCGCGATCCTCCTCGGAAAGCTGGTTCCACGGCGTGGTCAGCTCGAACGCATATTCGCGGGCGAGGGAGGACAGCACCTGCATGTAATAGGGGCTGGGCGGATTGGACTTCGCCCAGGGCACGATGGCGCCCTGCTTGATCGACAGATTCTCGTTGGGGACGACCAGCTCCTGGTTGAAATAGAGCTTCTCGCCGAGCCCGTCGCAGGCCGGGCAGGCGCCCTGCGGCGCGTTGAAGGAGAAGAGGCGCGGCTCGATCTCGGGGATGGTGAAGCCCGAGACGGGGCAGGCGAATTTCTCGGAGAAGGTGATGCGCTCGGCGATGCCCTCGGGGAGGTCCAGCCCCTTCATTCCCGTTCGGGCTGAGCCTGTCGAAGCCCTGTCCTTCTCCTTGCCGTCGGACGCAGGGGAAGGCAGCCCTTCGACAGGCTCAGGGCGAACGGAATTGGCGTCACCCAGCACGTCGACATAGGCGAGTCCTTCGGCCAGCTTGAGCGCCGTCTCGAAGCTCTGCGCGAGGCGCGTCTCGATGTCGGCGCGGACCACCAGGCGATCGACCACGATGTCGATGTCGTGCTTGTACTTCTTGTCGAGGGCGGGGGCCTCCTCGATCTCGTGAACGGTGCCGTCGATGCGGACGCGCTGGAAGCCCTCCTTCTGCCAGAGCGCCAGCTCCTTCTTATACTCGCCCTTGCGCCCGCGCACGACCGGGGCGAGCAGCAGGAAGCGCGTGCCCTCGGGCAGCGCCATCACCCGGTCGACCATCTGGCTGACCGTCTGCGCGCTGATCGGCAGGCCGGTGGCGGGCGAATAGGGAATGCCGACCCGCGCCCACAGCAGGCGCATGTAATCGTAGATCTCGGTGACGGTGGCGACGGTCGAGCGCGGGTTGCGGCTGGTCGTCTTCTGCTCGATCGAGATGGCGGGCGAGAGGCCCTCGATATGATCCACGTCGGGCTTCTGCATCAGCTCCAGGAACTGGCGCGCATAGGCCGAGAGCGACTCCACGTAGCGCCGCTGCCCCTCGGCATAGATGGTGTCGAAGGCCAGGCTGGATTTCCCCGAACCGGACAGACCCGTGATGACGATCAATTTGTCGCGCGGGAGATCGAGATCGACTCCCTTGAGATTATGCTCGCGGGCGCCACGGACGGAGATGTGAGTCAGCATGAGCTGGAATGTTCCATATTTGTTCGGGTGGGGCAAGTGACTCCGAAATGGGGACGAAAGGCGACCGAAGCAACCCGTCGACGGACGGATTGCCTCGGTCGATCAGGCGGAGTCTGCTCCCCTCAGCGCGACAAAGCGGGGATCAGCGAGAGATAGTAAGTGATCGCCGGCGGGATGTTGGAGATCGGCGTGCGCTCGTTCAGGCCGTGGCTGAAATCCTCGGATTCCTTGATGAACACCGGGCTCGCGCCGTAGCTGGCGACGCCGACGTGGCGATACCACATGCTGTCGCTCGCGCCCGAGGACTGGCTGGGGAAGACCGGCACGCCCGGATAGACCTTGTGGATCGAGGTCTCGACCGCCTTCACGAAGTCCGCCCGCATCGGCGAGGGGGCGGTGGCGACCGAGCCCTCGGTCACGTCCTTGAACTGGATCGCCGGATCGGCGGCGACGCGCTGCAGCTCGGCCATGATGTCCGGCAGCGGATGGCCGGGGAAGATGCGGCAGTTGATGTTGGCGGTGGCGCGCTGGGGCAGGGCATTGAGGGCATGGCCGCCATTGACCATGGTCGCCACGCAGGTGGTGCCGATGCGGCCCACCGTGGCGGGGTTGGCGGTGAGCGTGGCGATGGCCTGCTTGTCCTCCGGATTGGCGACGAAGGCGCGCATCGCGGCACCGGTCGCGGCATCCTCATATTTCGATTCCTGCTGCAGCGACTGGCGGGTCAGCTCGTTCAGCTCGGGCTTGAAATGATATTGGCCGATGCGGACGAGGCCGGCGGCGAGCTGGTCGATCGCATTGTCGGCGCGCGGCTCGGAGGAGTGGCCGCCGGGATTGGTGACGGTCATCTGGAAGTCGCCATAGGTCTTCTCGGCGCCTGACCAGGTGAAATAGAGCGGCTTGCCGGTCGTCTCGTCGAAGGCGCCGCCGCCGCCGTCGATGTTGAGCACGAGATCGGCGTTGGACAGCTTCTGCGCGATGATCGCGCTGGTCTTCATCGTCGTCTCCTCGTCGCCGGAGAATTCGATGATGATGGTGCGGCGCGGCTTGTAGCCTTCGCGCTTGAGCTCGATCAGGGCGGCGATGGCCAGCGTGCCGTCCAGCTTCATGTCGGTGGCGCCGCGCCCGAAGAGATAGCCATTCTCCACCACGGGGGTGAAGGGATCGCGCTGCCAGTCCTTCGGATCGGCCTCCACCACGTCCATGTGTCCGGAGATGACCAGCGGCTTGAGCGACGGATCGCTGCCATGCCAGGTGCCGATCAGGAAGGCGGTGTCGTCCACCGGCGTGATCGTCACGTCGGCGTCGTTGAAGCCGCCCGCCACCAGGGCCGCCTTGTAGAGCGCCGCCACGTCGGGCGTCTTGTTGCCGGGGCCGCGCACCGAACGCAGCGCGATCGCCTGCTTGGCGAGATCGAGCGCCTGGGCCTCGGCCTGCGGATGCGCGGGGAGGGCGGGGGCCGCGCTCGCCATCAGGGTTGCGACAAGGCCGGCGATCATCCCGTAGCGCATCATGCTCGATTCCCCTTCTTGGTCTCCCCGAGGCGGCGATGATGGCCGACGCTGTACGGCCGTGCAATAGCTGCGGGCAGGCTATCGCCGAGCCGCGACGTGAAGATCCTCCCCCGCCAGGGGGAGGTGGCACGCGGAGCGTGACGGAGGGGGCGGGCG